>Ga0335074_10002983_pt1 | contig 23044 bp, 20 predicted proteins | sample Lox_Sample_23_FD_206715 | JGI IMG/M metagenome (GOLD analysis project Ga0335074, IMG submission 206715) | Soil microbial communities from Loxahatchee National Wildlife Refuge, Florida, United States - Lox_Sample_2.3 | ecosystem: Environmental > Terrestrial > Soil > Wetlands | place: USA...
GCTGCTGTGGATCATCTTTGCGCCGCGCCGCGCGGCACGCTGGTCCGCGGCGCTCGCCGGCCTGCTCGCGCTCGTGCCGGCCTGGGTCGCGCTCTCGCGGCTGCGGCTCGACGTGCCCCGAGGCGGCCAATGGATGCTCTTCGTGCTCATCCTGGTGTGGGTGGCCGACATCGCCGCCTTCTTTGTGGGCCGGCGCTTCGGCAGAATGCGACTTGCCCCGGAGGTCTCGCCGGGCAAGACTTGGGAGGGGGCGCTCGGGGGCGCGGCCGTGAGCGCGCTTGTTGCGATCGCGGGCAGCCGCTGGTTCGGGGTCGCTCCGGCTGTGTTCGTGCCGCTGTGCCTGATCGCAGTGGCTTTCTCGGTGGTGGGCGACTTGACGGAGAGCCTTCTGAAGCGATTTGCGGGCATGAAAGACAGCGGCACGCTCTTTCCGGGTCACGGCGGGGTCATGGACCGCATCGACAGCGTCACGGGGGCGGCGCCCGTGCTGTTCTTCGGCCTGGTCGCGCTCGGAGTGGCGACATGATCGGGGTCGCGGTGCTCGGCTCGACCGGCTCGATCGGCACCAACACGCTCGATGTGATCGGCCGGCACCGGGAGCGCTTCCGCGTCGTTGCGCTCGGCGCGCATCGCAACGCCGCGCGTCTCGCCGACCAGGTGATTCAATGGCAGCCCGAGTATGCGGCGCTCGCCGATGCCGGGGCGGTCCCGGAGCTCGAGGCCCGCTTGTCAGGGGCACGCTTCGCGACCCGAGTGCTCGGCGGACCGGGCGCGCTCGAGGAGCTCGCGCGCCTGCCCCAGGTGAGCCATGTGATGGCCGCCGTGGTCGGGGCGGCCGGCCTGCGCTCGACGCTCGCCGCGGCGCGCGCCGGCAAGCGTCTGCTGCTCGCCAACAAGGAGTCTCTGGTCATGGCGGGGCCGCTGCTCATGGCCGAGGTGCGCGCCGCCGGCGCCGAGCTCATGCCCATCGACAGCGAGCACAACGCCATCTTCCAGTGCCTGCCCCACGCGGCGCGCTCCGGAGAGCGACCCCCGGGGGTGCGGCGGGTGCTGCTCACCGCCTCCGGCGGACCGTTCCTCGATTGGACGCACGAGGCGATTGCCGCGGCGACGCCCGATCAGGCGTGCGCACATCCGAACTGGGTCATGGGGCGCAAGATCTCCGTCGATTCGGCGACCCTCATGAACAAGGGTCTCGAGCTGATCGAGGCGTGTTTTCTGTTCGGCATGCCGCCCGACCGGGTGGAGATCCTCGTGCACCGGCAGAGCATCGTGCACTCGCTGGTCGAATACGTCGATGGCTCCGTGCTCGCGCAGCTCGCCGCGCCCGACATGCGCACACCCATCGCGCACGCGCTCGCGTGGCCGGAGAGAATCGAGGCGGGCGTCGAGTTTCTCGACCTCGTGCGGGCGGGGAGGCTGGATTTCCGTGCGCCCGATACCGTTAAATTCAAATGCTTGGCGCTCGCCCAGGCGGCGGCGCGCTCCGGCGGGCTCGATCCGGTCGTCTTGAATGCCGCCAACGAAGTCGCCGTGCACACCTTTCTGGAAGGGCAATTGAACTTTCCCGACATCGCGGCAGTCATTGAGACGGTGGTCACGAAGCTCTCGGGGGGGAGCATTCGGAGTCTCGATGATGTGCTACAGGCCGATGCGGAAGCACGAAGCCTCGCGCGCACCAGCTGCGAGCAATGCCGGAACGGGTTGCGGACCGCCTATGCATGAGCGCGCCGCACACCCCGCCCGGACGTACTAAAACTCAAGTGTTGAGCTCCTCGATCGGCGGTCCCGAATGATGCGCTATGGGTTGGTGGTCTCGTTCGCGTGGTTCAGCTTCTCCTCGCTCGCTGCCGCTCAGGATCTCGGTGTGGGTCCCGCGCAGGCCGTGCAGCCGGGGAGCGAGGCCAATTTCACCGTGGGCGACATCCGCGTGGAGGGCCTGCAGCGCATCTCCGAGGGCACGGTTTTCAACTATCTGCCGGTCAACATCGGCGACAAACTGACCCCTGAGCGGGTGCGCGAGGCCATCCGCGCCCTGTACAACACCGGCTTCTTCCGCGACGTGCAGATGCGTCGCGAGGGCAATACGCTCATCGTCCTCGTCCTCGAGCGGCCCTCGATCGAGAGTTTCGAGATCACGGGCAACAAGGACATCAAGACCGAGGACCTGCAGAAGTCGCTGAAGAGCGTCGGCCTCGCCGCCGGCAAGATCTTCGACCGCTCGGTGCTCGAGGACGTGCGCGACTACCTCACCGACCAGTACTTCAGCCGGGGCAAGTATGCCGTCACGATCGACGAGAAAGTGGAGGAGGAGGCCGGCAACCGCGTCAAGGTGAAGGTCACGATCAAGGAGGGCAAGCGCGCCAAGATCCGCGAGATCAACATCGTGGGCAGCCACGCCTTCACGCAGAAGGAGATCCGCAGCGGATTCGAGCTGAACACGCCGAACTGGCTGTCGTGGTACAAGCAGGACGATCGCTACTCGCGCGAATCCTTGCAGGGCGATCTCGAGAGGCTGCGCTCGTTCTACATGGACCGCGGCTACGCGAACTTCCAGATCGACTCGACCCAGGTGCAGATCGCGCCCGACAAGAACGACATCTTCATCACGGTCAACGTCGAGGAGGGACAGGTCTACAAGATCTCCCAGGTCAAGCTCGCAGGGACCTTCGTCGTTCCCAAGGCAGAGCTCGCGAGGCTCGTGCTGGTCGAGCCCGGGGAGATCTACTCGCGCAAGCTCATCACCGCGAGCCAGGAGCTCATGCAGAACCGGCTGGGGCAGGACGGCTACGCCTTCGCGAAGGCCGAGCCGGTGCCGACCGCGAACCCGGTCACGCACGAGGTGGCCCTCACGTTCTTCATCGACCCGGGCAATCGCGTCTACGTCCGCAACATCAGCTTCTCCGGCGTGACGAAGATCAATGACGAGGTACTGCGGCGCGAGCTGCGTCAGCTCGAGGGCGGCTGGCTCTCGAACGCTCAGCTCGAGCGCTCCAAGCAGCGCCTCCAGCGGCTGCCTTATGTGAAGAAGGTCGACTCGGACACCACCCCCGTTGCGGGCTCGCCCGATCAGGTCGACGTCGACTACAAGATCGAGGAGGGGCCGGGGGCGCAGCTCTCGGGAGGTGTCGGGTACTCGCAGCTCTACAAGCTCACGCTCAATGCGAACTACACCGACGCCGACTTCCTCGGGTCCGGTCAGCGCTTCTCCGTCGATCTCTCGGGCGGCGCGTACAACAAGGTCTACAGCATCTCGGAGACCGACCCCTACTCGACGATCGACAACATCGTGCGCACCATCAGCTTGAGCTACCGGGACGTGAGCCAGTTCATCGCGACGTCCTCGCAGTTCTCCACGAAGCTGCTGACGGCGGGGTTGAGCTTCAGCTACCCGATCAGCGAGTTCCAGTTCTTGACCCTCGGGGCGAATGTGCAGGACGCCCAGCTCGTCGCCGTGAGCGGCGCAAGCTCGATCCAGGCGCAGGAGTGGGTGCAGCAGAACGGTCACCCCTACTCGGAAGTCGGCGGCGTCGGCTCGCAGTACAACGCCTTCTGCGGCTGCTACCCGTCGACCGCCTACGAGATCTTCGGCACGAAGTTCTGGACGCCCGAAATCATCGGCGGCTGGAGCTTCGATTCGCGCAACAAGACACTCTTTGCCGATCGTGGAACCTACATTCAGCTGTCCGGGACCTACACCCCGCCCGTGGGCGATGTGGAGTACTGGAAGACGGCGTTCAATTTCCTGCAGTACATCCCTCTCTTCGGCAAGGTCACCGCGGATGTGAATTTCCAGCTGGGCTATGGCATGGGGATCGGCAAGACGACCGCGCTACCCCCGTATGCGCTCTTCTTCGGCGGCGGGCCCGATTCGGTGCGTGGCTTCTATCCGGGGTCGCTCGGGCCGCGAGACCAGTACGGCAACCCCTACGGGGGCAACATGAATGTCCTCGGCCGCGGCGAGGTCAACCTGCCCTTGCCGGAGAAATTCGAGGCGAGCGCGCGGGTGAAGCTGTTCTTCGACGCCGGCAACGTGTTCTCCACCACCAAGAACCCGCAGTTCTATGCGCCTCCCATCGGCTATTCGAGCGGCGAGATCATCTACGGCACGCTGGGGCCACCCATCGACTACCACTTCAGCTATAGTAACTTGAAGGAATCGGTGGGAGTCGCCGTCGAGTGGCTCGCGCCGCTTGGGCTATTCCGCTTCAGTTTCGCCATACCCCTGAATGCGCGGCCGGAAGCGGATGGCCTGACGTGGGGCGATAATGTCGAGCGCTTCCAGTTCGACGTGGGCAATGCCTTCTAGCGGAGAAATATTGGGCCCAAGGCCCAGGATGAGGTGGGTGTGATCAAGTCAGTACTATGGGGAGCGGCGGTCGCGTGCGTTCTGGCGACCTCGCCGGCGTGGGCCGAGCTCAAGATCGGTGTCGTCAACTACAGCCGGTTGATGTCCGAGTCTCCGCAGGCCAAGGCGATCGCCGCGCAGATTCGCGCCGAGTTCATGCCGCGCCAGCGCGAGATCCAGAGCGAGCAGCAGTCGCTCAAGACCCGCGCGGACAAGCTCCAGCGCGATGGGGCCACCATGACGGAGGACCAGCGCAACCGGGAGGAGGAGGCGCTGCGCGACGGGGATCGCGATCTGCAGAGGAAGCAGAGCGAGCTGCAGGACGACTTCAACGCCCGGCGGAACGAGGTCCTCTCGCGCCTGCAGAAAACCCTCGTCGATGAGGTCCAGTCGTATGCCAAGGCGCAGAGCTTCGACCTGGTGCTCGCGGACGGTGTGATCTACGCGACGAGCGCCATCGACATCACGCCCGCGATCCTCACGCGCCTGCAGACGGCCGCCAAGACGGGCACGGGCGCGGCGCCCCGGGCAGCGAAGTCGACCCACTAACGGCGCTCGCATCGGCGCTGGCGTAGGCGCTCGCATGACGATCTCGCTCGGCGAGCTCGCGGTGCGCTTCGGGTGCGAGCTGCGCGGGGATCCGGCAACGCTCGTCGATCGCGTCGCGACGCTCGGCCAGGGGCACGAGCGGGCCGTCTCCTTTCTCGCGGACCTGCGCCATCGGCGCTTGCTGGCCGACACGCGGGCTGCCGCGGTGGTGCTCGACCGGGAGTCCGCCGCGCATTGTCCGGTCGCGGCGCTCGTGGCCGAGAATCCTCGCGCGACGTATGCACGGATCGCAGCCGTGCTCCATCCGCGCAAGGCGCCCCCGCCCGGGGTGCATCCGAGCGCCGTCATCGACCCGCAGGCTCGGATCGACCCCGCGGCCCACGTCGGCGCGTTCGCGGTCGTCGGCGCACGCGCCGTGGTGGGCGCCCGCGCCGTCGTCGGCTGCCACTGCCTCGTCGGCGAGGACGTACGCATCGAGGAGGAGGCCTGCCTCGTCGCGCGCGTCACGCTCGCTCGCGGCGTGACGATCGGTGCGCGCACGCTCGTCCATCCGGGCGCCGTCATCGGGAGCGACGGCTTCGGATTCGCGCAGGACGCGGGCAAGTGGCTGAAGATCCCGCAGGTCGGCGGCGTGCGGATCGGACCGGATGGCGAGATCGGTGCGAATACCACGATCGACCGCGGTGCGATCGAGGATACGATCCTCGAGGAGGGGGTCAAACTCGACAACCTCATTCAGATCGGCCACAACGTTCGTATCGGGGCGCACACGGCGATCGCGGGCTGCACGGGCATCTCCGGCAGCACGACCATCGGCGAGCGCTGCATGATCGGCGGGGCGGTCTCGATCGGGGGATGGTTGTCGATCTGCGACGACGTGGTGATCACGGGCGCCTCGACGATCAGCCATTCGATCACACGCCCCGGCGTATACTCCTCCACCCTTCCCTCCGAAGACGTGCGCACATGGCGCAAGCTCGTGGCGCACTTCAAGCGGCTCCCATTGCTGCACGCTCGACTCACGGCGGCCGAGCGCGCGCCAGGCAGGCCCGGCGGCCCGCGGAGTGCTCACGATGACTGAGTCGATGCAGATGGACATTCTCGGGATCTTGAAGTACCTGCCGCATCGCTACCCGTTCCTGCTGGTCGATCGCGTGCTCGAGCTGCAGGCCGGCGCGAGCATCCGCGCGCTGAAGAACGTCACCATCAACGAGCCGTTCTTCGCGGGACATTTTCCCCATCGCCCCGTCATGCCGGGCGTCATCATCATCGAGGCGCTCGCCCAGGCTTGCGGCATCCTCGCGTTCGTGACCGGCGGGGTGATCCCCAACGAGGAGACCAAGTTCTACTTCGTGGGGATCGACAAGGCGCGCTTTCGCAAGCCCGTGACGCCGGGCGATCAGCTGATTCTCACGGCGCGCCTCGAGCGGAGCCTGAAGGGCATCTGGCGCTTCTCGACGGTCGCCCACGTGGGTACCGATGAGGTCGCCAGCGCCGACATGATGCTGACGCCGGAGGCTTCGAGGTGATCGATCCGCGTGCGATCGTCTCGCCGCGCGCCGAGCTCGCGAGCGATGTGACGGTGGGTCCGTACGCCGTGATCGGACCTGAGGTGAGCATCGGGTCGCACACGACCATCGGACCGCACGCCGTGATCAACGGCCCGACGCGCATCGGCGCGGGCAATCGTATCTATCAGTTCGCCTCGCTCGGCGATGCGCCGCAGGACAAGAAATACCGCGGGGAGCCGACGCGGCTCGAGATCGGCGACCGCAACGTCTTTCGCGAGTTCTGCACGGTCAATCGCGGCACGGTGCACGACCAGGGCGTCACGACGATCGGCAACGACGGGCTGTTCATGGCCTGCAGCCACGTGGCCCACGATTGCATGATCGGCGACCACGTCGTGTTTGCCAACTGCGCCTCGCTCGCGGGCCACGTCGAGATCGGCTCGTGGGTGCAGCTCGGAGGGCTCTGCGGCATCCATCAGTTCTGCAAGATCGGCGCACATGCGTTCGTCGGCGGCGGCGCGATGGTGAGCCGTGATGTGCCCCCCTACGTGCTGATCACGGGAAACCCCGCGATGCATCACGGGGTCAACTCGGAGGGCTTGCGGCGCCGCGGCTTCACGCCGGAGCAGATTCGGCACATCCGCCACGCCTATCGCATCCTCTACCGGATGGAGCTGAAGCTCGAGGAGGCGATCGAGCGCCTGCGCGGGCTCGCCCGCGAGCAACCCGAGCTCGATCTGCTCGTGCAATTCATCGTCCGCTCGGACCGCAGCCTCACGCGTTGATCGCGGTGCTCGAGGGGGCGATGCCCGTGGAAACTCTCTCCCCCGCCGTGCGCCTCGGCTTCGTGGCCGGGGAGTCCTCCGGCGATCAGCTGGGCGCGGCGCTCATCCGGGCGCTGCGGGCGCGCGTGCCGCAGCTGCGCTGTTACGGGGTGGCCGGACCGCTGATGCAGACCTGCGGCTGCGAGGCGTGGGCGCCCGCTCACGAGCTCGCCGTGATGGGACTGATCGAGCCGCTCGCGCATCTGCCGGGGCTCATCCGGCTGCGCCTGCGGCTGCGTGCGCGCCTGCTCGCGGAGCAACCCGACGCCTTCATCGGTGTGGATGCGCCCGCGTTCAATCTGGGTCTTGCGGAGCGGCTGCATCGGGCCGGAATCCCGACGGTGCAGTACGTGAGTCCGCAGGTCTGGGCGTGGCGCCAGGGGCGCGTGCGCCGCATCAAGCGGGCCTGCGACCTCGTGCTGTGCCTGCTGCCGTTCGAAGCGGAGTTCTACGCACGGCACGGCGTGCGCGCCGTGTTCGTCGGCCATCCGCTCGCGGATCAGATCCCGCTCGAGGTCGATCGGGCGCAGGCGCGGCGCGAGCTCGAGATCGACCCGACGCTCCCCCTCATCGCGCTCCTGCCCGGCAGCCGGCTCGGCGAGGTGGAGCGGCTCGGCGCGGATTTCCTGGGCGCGGCGCGCTGGGTGCAGCAGCGCCGTCCCTCGGTACAATTCGTGGCGCCCATGGCATCGGGGGAGGTCCGCCGCGTGTTCGAGCGCCAGATGCGCGCCCTCGGCTGGAGCGGCGTTCGGGTCGTCGACGGTCAGGCGCAGCGGGCGCTCGCCGCCGCCGATGCCGTGCTCGTCACCTCCGGAACCGCCACACTCGAGGCGCTGCTCTCCAAGCGTCCCATGGTGGTCGCCTATCGATTCGCCGCGTTCACCGCCTTCGTGATCCGGCGCCTGAGGCTCGTGAGGGTCCCCTACTTCTCGCAGCCCAACCTCCTCGTGGGGCGGCGCCTCGTGCCCGAGTTCTTCCAGGAGGAGGTGACGCCAGAGGCACTCGGGGCGGCGCTGCTCGAGGCGCTCGAGAACCGGGAGCGGCGCGCGCAGCTCGAGTGTGAATTTCGGCGCGTGCACGAGAGCTTGCGGCTCGGCGGCGCGGAGCGCGCGGCGGCCGCCATTCTCGCGCTGATCGGCGCCGCGCCGCACGCGGCACCGCCGGGCCCGGCGGAACCGGGCGAAGCGCGCCTGCCGCGAGATCTTTCGCGGTGAGACTCTGCAAGCGCATCGCGGGGGTGGACGAGGCCGGCCGCGGACCCCTCGCGGGGCCGGTGGTCGCGGCGGCCGTGATTCTGCATCCGCGGCGGCGCATCGACGGGCTCGCCGATTCGAAGGTGCTCACACCACAGGTGCGCGAGGCGCTCGCGCGGCTCATCCGTGCGCGCGCCGTCGCATGGGCGGTCGCCTGGTCCGACCGCGAGGAGATCGACGAGCTCAACATCCTGCAGGCGACGCTCCTCGCGATGCGCCGCGCCCTGTTGCGGCTCCCGGTCCCCCCCACGCACATTCAGGTGGACGGCGACCGGACACCCTGCCTCTCGGACCTGCCTCTCACCTGCACGGTGGAGGCGATCGTCGGCGGAGACAGTTCGATGGCGGCGATCAGCGCCGCATCGATTCTCGCGAAGACGTACCGGGATGCGATGATGCGACGGCTCGATGCCTGCTACCCCGGATTCGACTTCGCGACGCACAAGGGCTATGCGACGCCTGCGCATCTCGAGATGCTGCGCGTGCTCGCGCCCTCGCCGCTGCACCGGCGCTCGTTCGCGCCGGTAAAATGGCCCGAGTCCGGTTGAGCCCCGATGCCGCACGCGTTCGTTCACCTGCGCTTGCATACCGAGTACTCGCTGGTCGACAGCGTGGTGCGGGTGCCCGAGCTGATGGATGCCGTGGCCGGCGCGCAGATGCCCGCGGTGGCGCTCACCGACGAGACGAATCTCTTCGCGATGGTCAAGTTCTATCGCGCGGCGCTCGAGCGCGGCGTGAAGCCGCTCGTCGGTGTGGATTTGCACGTCGCCGAGAGCGGCGAGCGCGCGCAGAGCTCGCGTCTCACGCTGCTGTGCCAGAACGACGCCGGCTACCGAAACTTGACGCGGCTCGTCACCCGCGCGTACCTCGAGCGAACCGCGCGCGGCGCACCGCTCATCGAGCGTCGCTGGCTCACGGCGTCCGATCTCGAGGGCACGATCGCGCTCTCCTCGGCGACGGAGGGCGATGTGGGCCGCGCGCTCGTCCATGGGCGCGAGTACGACGCGGAACGCGCGCTCGATGCATGGCTCGAGCGGTTCGGGGATCGCTACTATCTCGAGCTGCAGCGCGTCGGACGGCCCGACGAGGAAGCCTACATCGCCGCGGCCGTCGCGCTCGCGGGGCGACGCGGCGTTCCGGTCGTCGCGACCAACGATGTTCGCTTCCTCACCGCCGCGGACTTCGAGCCGCACGAGGCGCGGGTCTGTATTCACGACGGAGCGCTCCTCGCCGACCCGAGCCGCCCCAGGCGCTACAGCGCGCAGCAGTACCTGCGCACCCCGGCGGAGATGGCTGCGCTCTTCGCCGACGTCCCCGAGGCGCTCGCCAACTCCGTCGAGATTGCACGCCGGTGCAGTCTCGTTCTGCGACTGGGTGAGGCGCGGCTGCCCGAGTATCCCGTGCCGGCGGAGGTGAGCGCGGACGAGTTCCTGAGATCGCAGGCCGAGCAGGGGCTCGCGGAGCGGATCGCCGGGCGCACCGTCGAGCGCGCGGCCTATCAACGGCGCCTCGCGGACGAGCTCGACGTGATCTGCAAGATGGGCTTCGCCGGCTACTTCCTGATCGTCGCGGATTTCATTCGCTGGGCCTGCGAGAACGGCGTGCCGGTCGGTCCCGGACGCGGCTCCGGGGCGGGCTCGCTGGTCGCCTACAGCCTGAAGATCACCGATCTCGATCCCATCGAGCACGATCTGCTGTTCGAGCGCTTCTTGAATCCCGAGCGCGTGTCGATGCCGGATTTCGACGTCGACTTCTGCATGGAAGGCCGGGACCGCGTGATCGAGTACGTCGCTCGCAAGTACGGCCGGGAGCGCGTCTCGCAGATCATCACGTACGGCACCATGGCGGCGAAGGCGGTCGTGCGCGACGTGGGCCGCGTGCTCGGCATGAGCTACGGCTTCGTCGACCGCATCGCGAAGCTCATCCCCTTCGAGCTCGGCATCACCCTCGAGGATGCGCTCACGAAGGAGCCGGAGCTCAAGCGGCTCTACGACACGGAGGAGGAGATCAAGAACCTCATCGATCTTGCCCGCTCGCTCGAGGGCCTCACGCGCAATGCCGGAACCCATGCGGGCGGTGTCGTCATCGCCCCCTCGGTGCTCACCGATTTCGCGCCGCTTTACTGCGAGGAGGCTGGCGCGAGCGTCGTCACACAGTTCGACAAGGACGACGTCGAGGCGGCGGGTCTCGTCAAATTCGATTTCCTCGGCCTACGGACGCTCACCATCATCGATCGTGCGGTTGCCACCATCAACCGTCATCACGCCCCGGCGCTCGTCGTGGCGCAGCTGCCGCGGGGCGATCCCGGCGCCTACGCGCTGCTCAAGTCCTGCCGCACGACGGCCGTCTTCCAGCTCGAATCCCGCGGCATGAAGGACCTGATTCGCCGCCTGCAGCCCGACTGCTTCGAGGACATCGTGGCGATCAACGCGCTGTTCCGTCCCGGACCCCTGCAGTCCGGCATGGTCGATGACTTCATCAACCGCAAGCACGGACGGATCGAGGGGCCGATCGACTACCTGGATCCGAGCTTGAAGCAGGTGCTGGCGCCGACCTACGGCGTCATCCTCTACCAGGAGCAGGTGATGCAGATCGCGCAGGTCCTCGCGGGCTACACGCTCGGAGGAGCGGATCTGCTGCGCCGCGCGATGGGCAAGAAAAAGCCCGAGGAGATGGCCAAGCAGCGCTCGGTGTTCATCGAGGGTGCCGCCGCGCGGGGCGTCGATCGCGGGCGCGCCGCGCACATCTTCGATCTGATGGAGAAGTTCGCGGGCTACGGCTTCAACAAGTCGCACTCCGCCGCGTACGCGTTGCTCTCCTATCAGACGGCCTACCTCAAGGCGCATTTTCCGGCCGCGTTCATGGCGGCCGTTCTGTCGGCCGACATGGATCACACCGACAAGGTCGTCATGCTCATCGAGGAATGCAAGCAACTCGGCCTCACGGTCGAGCCGCCGCGCATCAACCGCTCGCGCTACGAGTTCGCGCTCGCGGATGAGCGCACCATCCTCTATGGCCTCGGCGCGATCAAGGGCGTCGGTCTCGGGGCTGTCGAGGCGCTCATCGCCGAGCGCGAAGCGCGCGGGGAGTTCACGAGTCTCGCGGACCTGTGCCGTCGCATGGACTTGGCGCGGCTCAACCGGCGTGCGCTCGAGGCGCTGATCCGCTCGGGAAGCCTGGATTCATTCGGCGCGAACCGCGCGACGTTGATGAGCCGACTCCCGCGCGCGATGTTGCTCGGCGATCAGAGCTCGCGGGCGGTCGAGGCCGGCCAGACCGATCTGTTCGGGCTCGCCTCCCCCGTGGCCGAGCCGCGCGAGTCCGCCGCCGCCGTCCCGGCGGGCGAGGCCGAGCTTCCGGACTGGAGCGAGCAGGTGCGCCTCGCCGGCGAGCGCGAGACGCTCGGACTCTATCTGACCGGGCATCCGATCGACCGCTTCGAGGCCGATCTCCCGCGCTTCGTCACGGCGCGCATCGCGGACCTCGCGAGCGAGCGGCCCGCGGGCGCGCCGGAGGCGGGGCGCGGCTTCAGTCCGGGCCGTCCGGCGTGCGTGGCGGGTCTCGTGGACGAGGTGCGCAAGCGCGGGCCGCGCGTGAGCCTGATCCTCGACGACCGCTCGGGGCGGCTCGAGGTCACGCTCTTCGACGAGGTGTACCAGCAGCACCGGGACTTGATCGCAAAGGATGCCCTCGTGCTGGTCGAGGGCACGTTGCGCTTCGATGATTTCAGCGACGGTTGGCGCCTCGCGGCACGGCGCATCACCGATCTGTACCGGGCGCGCGAGCAACAGGCGCGACGGCTGCTGCTGCGCTGGCCGGCGCACACGAACCCGCAGCAGCTCATCGAGCGTGTGGCGCATGTTCTCGACCCCTGGCGGGGCGGACATTGCGAAGTGAGCGTTCAGTACCGCGGGCAGACCGCGAGCTGCGCCCTGAGCCTCGGCCCCGAGTGGCAGGTGCGCGCCACGCGCGAGCTGGTCGATCAGCTCGAGGCGTTCTTCGGGCGCGAGGGGGTCACGCTCCTTTACGGACCGCCGCCTGCGCTGGCGTCCTTCGGCGCGAGCGGACGGTAGGGCGCGCGCACGGCACTGGGCGCTATGCGTCCGGCACTGGGCGCCACGCGTCCGGCACTGGACGCCTCGATCGGCCACCCGTAACCTCGCACCGCACATGGCCGTCGCATTTCTAGATTTTGAGCAACCCATCGCCGAGCTCGAAGCGAAGATCGAGGAGTTGCGGCACGTCGGTTCCGACTCCGAGGTCAACATCAACGATGAGATCACGAGGCTGCAGGCGAAGAGCCGCCAGCTGACGATCAGCATCTTCGAGAACTTGACGCCGTGGCAGATCACGCAGCTCGCACGCCACCCGCAACGGCCGTACACGCTCGACTACGTGAACGCCATGTGCAACGAGTTCCACGAGCTGCACGGCGACCGCATGTTCGGGGATGACCTCGCGATCGTCGGGGGGCTCGGGCGCCTCGAGGACCGCACGGTGATGCTCATCGGTCATCAGAAGGGCCGCGACACGAAGGAGCGCGTGCGCCGCAACTACGGCATGCCCAAACCGGAGGGCTACCGCAAGGCGCTGCGCCTGATGCGGCTCGCGGAGCGTTTTCACCTGCCGATCGTCACCCTCATCGACACGCAGGGCGCATACCCCGGCATCGGCGCCGAGGAGCGGGGGCAGACCGAGGCGATCGCCCGGAACCTGTTCGAGATGGCGGTGCTCAGCGTGCCGATCGTCACCGCCGTCACGGGCGAGGGTGGATCGGGAGGGGCGCTCGCGATCGGGGTGTGCGACCGGCTGCTGATGCTTCAGTACAGTACCTATTCGGTGATCTCGCCCGAGAGCTGCGCCTCGATTCTCTGGAAGAGCACCGACAAGAAGGAGGCGGCGGCGGATGCGCTCGGGCTCACCGCGCAGCGCCTGTTTCAGCTCGGGCTCATCGATGAGGTGCTCGAGGAGCCGCTCGGCGGCGCGCACCGCGACCCGAGCGCGATGGCGGCGATCCTGAAGGCGGCGGTCATTCGGCATCTCGATGAGCTCGAGCAGCTGACGGTCGACGAGCTGCGCGCGCGTCGCAGCGCGCGCATCTCCTCGTTCGGCGTGTACTCCGAGGAGGAGAGCGGGTGAATGGGGCGCGCGACGGCATTCGAGCAACGCCTGGCGGCGAGCCTCGCCGCGCTGCTGCCGGAGTATCCCAAGGTCCTCCTGTGCGTCGCCTTCAGCGGCGGCCTCGATTCGACCGCGCTGCTCGCAGCGCTCGTCACCACCCCCGGACTGCGGCATCGGCTGCGGGCCGTGCACGTCGATCATGGCCTGCACCCGAGCTCGCCGGGCTGGGCCAGGCATTGCCGCGCCGTGGCGCAAGCGCTGGGCGTTCCGCTCACGGTGCTCGAGGAGAAGGTTCACCGCCCCCGGGGCGCCTCGCTCGAGGCGGCGGCGCGCGAGGCGCGCTATCGGGCGCTCGCGCGGGAGCTCGCACCCTCCGAGGTGCTGCTGACCGCACAGCATGCCGATGATCAGCTCGAGACGGTGCTCTTGCAGCTGCTGCGCGGAGCCGGGCTCCCCGGGCTTGCGGCCATGCCGTCCGTCGCGCCCTTTGGGCGCGGCCGCCTCGCACGGCCGCTGCTCGCGCTCGAGCGCAGCGAGATCGAGACGTGGGCCCGCGAGCACGCGCTCGCATGGATCGAGGACGACACGAATGCCGACGAGCGCCTCGACCGCAATTATCTGCGGCGTCGCATCCTGCCCCTCGTGCGGGCGCGCTGGCCGGCGGCCGCTCGCGCCGGCGCGCGCACCGCGCGGCACGCCGCCGAGGCGCAGCGGCTGCTCGAGCTGATCGGGCGCGCCGATGTGGAGCGCGCGGCGGTCGGCACGGCGCTCAGCATCCCGCGCCTGCGTGCGCTCACGCTCGAGCGCAGGCGCAACGCGTTGCGCTACTGGATTGCTCGCGCCGGCTACGTACTGCCCGACACCCGGCGTCTGGACGAGCTCGCCGGCCCCGTGCTCGATGCGCGCCGCGACGCCCAGCCCGAAGTCGCGTGGGGGCGAACCGTGGCGCGGCGCGAGAGCGGCCTCCTGAGCCTCGCGACGACCGCGGGCCGGGCCTCGCTCGATCCGCTCCCGTGGTTGCTGCGCGGCGATTCGGTGCTCACCCTTCCGGCGGGACTCGGGCGCCTCGAGCTGCGCGCCGACCCGCACGGACCGCTCGATATCGACCTGCTGCCCGAGTCGCTGACCGTGTGCCTGCGCCGCGGCGGCGAGCGCTTGAGACCGAGACGCGGCGGACGGACGCGCACGCTGAAGGCACTCTTCTCCGAAGCGCGCATCGCGCACGCCGAGCGCGGTCGCATTCCGCTGCTGTGGGCGGGCGAGCAACTGGTTGCCGTCGGTGACCTGTGGGCGGACGCCCGCGTTCAAGCGGCCGCCGCGACCCGGCGACGGGGGCGCCTGGTGTGGCACCGCGACGGGTGACGCTTCATCGGGACCGGCGCTTGTGCTAGTCTGCGGGCCCGTCGATTCAACGGCCTCACTGTGCCGCGCTTCAACATGCGACGGGATCCCGTGAACCTCCCATGAGCCGCTTCGTTTTCGTCACCGGCGGTGTGGTTTCCTCGCTGGGCAAGGGGATCGCGGCGGCCTCGCTCGGCGCGATTCTCGAGGCGCGCGGCCTGAAGGTCGCGATGGTCAAGCTCGATCCCTACATCAATGTGGACCCGGGCACCATGAGCCCGTTTCAGCACGGCGAGGTGTTCGTCACCCAGGACGGCACCGAGAGCGACCTCGATCTCGGACACTACGAGCGCTTCGTGCGCACCACCACGGGCCGCAACAGCAATTTCACCACGGGGCGCATCTACGAGCGCGTCATCGCCAAGGAGCGGCGGGGCGATTACCTCGGAGCGACCGTGCAGGTGATTCCGCACATCACCGATGAGATCAAGCGCAGCGTCAAGCTCGGGGCGGGGGATGCGGATGTGTGCATGGTCGAGATCGGCGGCACCGTGGGCGATATCGAGTCGCTGCCGTTTCTCGAGGCCATTCGTCAGCTCGGCGTCGAGCTCGGCCGCAGCCACTGCGTGTACATGCATCTCACGCTCGTGCCGGTCGTCGGCGGACCGGGCGCGGGCGAGATCAAGACCAAGCCGACGCAGCACTCCGTCAAGGAGCTGCGCGGCATCGGCATTCAGCCCGACGTGCTGCTGTGCCGCTGCCGGCAGGCGCTCCCCGAGGAGCAGCGTCGCAAGATCGCGCTGTTCACGAACGTGGAGGAGCGCGCCGTGATCTCCGCGATCGACGCGGAGAACATCTATCAGATTCCGATCCTGCTGCACGAGCAGGGCCTCGACGACATCGTGGTGGACAAGCTGAGACTCGATGTGGCCCCGACCGATCTCAGCGAATGGCGCCAGGTCGTGAGCAGCAAAGCCAATCCGGACGGGCAGGTCGACGTCGCCATGGTCGGCAAATACGTGCAGATCCGCGACTCGTACATCTCCCTCAACGAGGCGCTCATGCACGCGGGCGCCAAATCCCGCACGCGCATCAACGTGCACTACATCGAATCCACCGACATCGAGCAGCAGGGCGCGCGCGCGCTCGAGGGGATGGATGCGATCCTCGTGCCCGGGGGGTTCGGTGAGCGCGGGATCGAGGGCAAGATCCAGGCCGTGCGCTTTGCGCGCGAGAACCGCATTCCCTATCTCGGCCTGTGCCTCGGAATGCAGATCGCGATCATCGAGTACGGCCGCGACGTGCTCGGGCTCGCGGACGCGAACAGCACCGAGTTCAACCCGGCGACCCCACACCCGGTCATCGCGCTCATCACCGAGTGGCAGGATCAGGCGCGCGGCTCGCAGCTGCGCGATGAGGGCTCGGGCAAGGGCGGCACCATGCGCCTCGGCGCCCAGGAGGTGCTGCTCGCCGCGGGGTCTCGGGCACGCGAGCTCTACGGGCGCGAGGTGATCCTCGAGCGCCATCGACATCGCTACGAGTTCAACAACCGCTATCTCGACCGGTATCGCCTCGCGGGCATGCGCTTCTCCGGCTTCTCGCGCGACGGGCTGGTCGAGATCATCGAGATTCCGAGTCATCCGTGGTTCATGGCGACCCAGTTTCACCCGGAATTCACCTCGACGCCCCGGGACGGCCATCCGCTCTTCACCGCTTTTGTTCGCGCGGCGCGCGCGCAGCGCGCGGCGCAGCTGCCAGCAGCCGCCGGAGCATGAGGCTCGCCGGACATCACGTCGGTCTCGACCGGCCCTTCTTCTTGATCGCCGGCCCGTGCGTGATCGAGGATCCCGAGCTCACCGTCGAGATCGCGAGCACGCTGAAGGAGTTGACGGGCAGGCTCGGCATCCCCTTCATCTTCAAGGCATCGTTCGACAAGGCGAACCGCTCCTCGGCGAGGAGCTACCGCGGACCCGGCATCGAGGCGGGCCTGCGCGTGCTCGCGCGCGTGCGCAGCGAGGTGGGCGTACCGGTGCTCACGGACGTGCACGAGGATACGCCCCTCGCGGAGGTGGCCTCGGTCGTGGACGTGCTGCAGACGCCCGCGTTTCTTTGCCGCCAGACGAATTTCATCGTGAGCGTCGCCTCGCGGGGCAAGCCCGTCAACATCAAGAAGGGACAGTTCCTCTCGCCGTGGGAAATGAAGAACGTGGTCGACAAGGCTCGCTCGACGGGCAATGCCAGCATTCTCGTGTGCGAGCGTGGCTTCGCGTTCGGCTATCAGAATCTGGTCTCCGACATGCGCTCGCTCTCGATCATGCGCGCGACGGGATGCCCGGTCGTCTTCGATGCGACGCATTCCGTGCAGCTGCCGGGAGGGCAGGGAACGGCGTCCGGGGGGCAGCGCGAGTTCATCCCCGTGCTCGCGCGGGCGGCCGTCGCGGCCGGCATTGCCGGGCTCTTCATGGAGACCCACCCCGATCCCGCCAAGGCGCTCTCGGATGGACCCAATGCCTGGCCGCTCGGGCGCATGCAGCCCTTGCTCGCGACCCTCAAAGCGCTCGACTCGGCGGTCAAAGCGCACCCGCTCGAGGAGTCGCTGCTGTGACGGCGGCGCCGGCGATGCGGGCGAGCGCGACGGATCCCGCGCAAGCCGATTTCGTGAGGTGTCGCGCTACGCGCGACGCGCGGGGCTCTGCTAGGCTCCCTGGGTCATGAAGTGGTTCGCCGCAGCGCTCTCGGTCGTTCTGTTGCTCCTGCAGTACCGGCTCTGGATCTCCCACCATGGCGTGCGTGCGCTCGCCCCGCTCGAGGCATCCGTCGCCGCGCAGGGCGCGGACGACGCGCGGCTCGAGCAGCGCAATCGCGAGCTCGCCGCGGAGGTGCACGACTTGAAGAACGGCATGACCGCGCTCGAGGAGCGGGCGCGCAGCGAGCTCGGGATGATCGGCGCGAACGAGACGTTCTATCAGGTCGTGCCGCGCAGCGACCAAACGCGAACCGCGCAGCGCTGAGCGTCGGCCCGTGGCAGCCGCCGCGCTCGCGAGGGCGATCATGACTCTTCCCCGAGGCGACTAGGCGCGCTCGATGCACTACTGGCTGATCATGCCGGCCGCGGGCAGCGGCCAGCGCGCAGGCGGGCGCCAGCCCAAGCAATACACCGAGATCCTCGGCCGCACCGTGATCGAGTGGGCCCTCGATCCCTTTGCAGGCGATGCGCGCTGCGCGGGGATGGTCGTCGCGCTCGCCGCCGGGGATCGCGCCTGGGCGCACGTGGCGCGGCGCGGTCTCAGCCGCGTCGAGACGACCGAGGGTGGGGCCACACGGAGCGAGTCGGTCCGCCGTGCCCTCGCGGCGCTCGCCGGCCGCCTCTCGGAGCGCGACTGGGTGCTGGTGCACGATGCGGCGCGTCCCTGTCTGCCGCGCGCCGATCTCGACCGGCTGCTCGAGGAATGCCGCGATCACCCCCTCGGGGGACTGCTCGCCGCGCCGGTCGCCGACACGCTCAAGCGCTGCGCCTCCGATGCGAGCGTTGAGCAGACCATCGATCGTACGGGTCTGTGGCGGGCGCTGACGCCGCAGATGTTCCGCTACGGACCGCTCTGTGCGGCGCTCGATGCCGCAGCGGCCGCCGGACGCTCACCCACGGATGAATCGCAGGCGCTCGAGTGGACGGGCGCCCGGCCGGCGCGCATCCTCGGCTCGGCCCGCAACATCAAGATCACGACCCCGGAGGATCTCGCCCTCGCGGGCGCATTGCTCGGGCGGCAGCAGGCGGTGGAGAGCACGATGAGGATCGGGTCGGGCATCGACGTCCATGCCTTCGGACCGGGCGACTTCGTGATGCTGGGCGGCGTTCGGATTCCCCACACGGGCGGCGTCGTCGCCCATTCGGACGGCGACGTCGTGCTGCACGCGCTCTGCGACGCGCTGCTCGGCGCCGCAGCCCTCGGCGACATCGGTCAGCACTTTCGCGACGACGACCCGCAGTGGCGCGGGGCCGACAGCAGCCGCTTCGTCCGCGCCGTGCTCACGCTGCTCAAGGAGCGCGGGCTCACCGTCGTCAACGCCGATGTCACCGTGCTCGCCGAGGCGCCCCGCCTCACGCGCTACCGCGACGAGATGCGCCGCACGATCGCCGGATTGCTCGAGCTGCCCGACGACCGCGTCAACATCAAGGCGACGACCACCGAGCGGCTCGGCTTTCTCGGGCGCCGCGAGGGCATCGGCGCACAGGCCGTGGTGCTGCTGCGCGAGGGGCGAACGGACGGCTGAGCGCTACGGCGAGAGCAGGACGTAGAGGGCGCCCGTGCCCCCGTCGACGCTGCGCGCCGAGACGAACGCGAGCACGCGCGCGCTGCGGCGCAGGACCCCGGTCACGGCGATCTTGAGCACCGGCCCGCGCGGGCCGGAACGCAGTCCCTTGCCGTGAACGATGCGCACGCACCGTGTGCCCCGGTGCAGCGCCTGCGCCAGGAACTCGCGCAGCGCGTGCTTCGCTTGCGGCACCGTCAGGCCGTGCAGATCGATCTCCGCCTCGATGCGGTGTTGACCCCGGCGCAGCCTCTGCAGGGCGGATCGCCGGATGCCGGCGCGCGCGAAAGTCACGACCTCGCCGCCCTCGAGATCCGGGTCGTCCGCGGAGCTGCGCAGGCTCTCCTCGAGGATCGCGAGCCGGTCGGCGCGCGTGAAGCGCGCCTGGGGTGGAGGCTTCGCGCGCGGCGTGAGCTGCCGATCGTGAGCGAGCGGTCGCACGTCGCGCGTCGCTTCGCGGAACAGCGCCGCGTCGTCCTCTCGCGGCGGGTGCGCCGGAGCCTCCCGCAATGGGCTGTCACCCGCTATATTGACGCGCCGCTTGGCACCGGCCATGACCTATATCACCACGTGAAGATTCTCATCAGCAACGATGACGGCTACCGGGCCGAGGGCATCCTCAAGCTGCACGAGGCGCTCGCGCCCCTCGCCGACATCACCGTCGTTGCGCCCGACCGCAACCGCAGCGGAGCGAGCAACTCGCTCACACTGGAGGTGCCGCTGCGCGTGTTCGAGGCCGAGCCGAACGTCTACTACGTCGTCGGCACCCCGACCGATTGCGTACACCTCGCCATCTCGGGTCTGTTCGACTTCGAGCACGACATGGTCGTCTCGGGCATCAACGACGGCCCGAATCTCGGCGACGACGTACTCTATTCCGGAACGGTGGCCGCGGCGATCGAGGGCCGCTTCCTCGGTTTGCCGACGCTCGCGCTCTCCCTGTGCACCGAGCCTCGCGGCGGGCGCCATTTCACAACCGGTGCCCGGGTGGCCCGCGTGCTGGTCGAGCAGTTGCTGTCGCGACCGCTCGAGCGTGCGCTCATCCTCAATGTCAACGTTCCCGATGTGCCTTACGAGCGCCTGCGGGGATTTCGGTCCACGCGCCTCGGCTACCGGCACCGCTCCGAGCCGGTCATTCGGGCAGAGGATCCGAAGGGACGCCCGGTGTACTGGGTCGGCGCCGCCGGCGCGGAGCAGGACGCAGGCCCGGGCACGGACTTCCACGCCGTCGCGCAGGGCTACGTCTCGGTGACGCCGCTGCAGATCGACTTCACGCGGCATGCGGCGCTCCCGCTCCTCGAGAGCTGGCTGGACGGCATCGATGGTTGATTTCCGGATGGCGGGCATCGGCATGACCTCCGCGCGCACGCGCGACCGGCTCATCCAGCGCCTGCGCGAGCAGGGCATCTCGAACCTCGCGGTTCTGGAGCGCATCCGCAACGTGCCGCGGCACATCTTCGTGGACGAGGCCCTGAGCAGCCGAGCGTACGAGGATACGGCGCTGCCCATCGGCTTCGGCCAGACCATCTCGCAGCCCTACATCGTCGCGCGCATGACCCAGGCGTTGATCGAGGGGCCGCCGCTGCAGAAGGTGCTGGAGGTCGGGACCGGCTGCGGGTATCAAACCGCGGTGCTCGCGCCGCTCGTCGAGAAGCTCTACACCGTCGAGCGTATCGAGCCGCTGATCGAGCGCGCGCGGCTGCGCATCAAAGAGCTCGAGTTGCGCAACGTGCGCTTCCGACACGGCGACGGAACCCTCGGCTGGAAAACGCAGGCGCCGTTCGATGGAATACTCGTGACCGCAGCGCCGCTCACCATACCGGAGGTGCTGCTGCAGCAGCTCGCGCTCGGGGGCCGGCTCATCGTGCCCGTGGGTACGGAAGGGGCACAGGAGCTCGTGCGTTTGACGCGCAAGGAGCAGCGCATCGAGCGCCAGTCGCTGGGGCCGGTGTCGTTCGTGCCGCTGCTCGGGGGAACCGTTGAGTGAGAAGTAACTCGATGTTCAAGATCTAACGCGCTGAAATTGCAAATATATGCTCGCAAACGAGCTCAATGCATCATTCCCGCGCCCGCGAAACGCGCGACGCCCACGACGACCGAAAGTGGCAGCGCAAAACTCAAAGTCGATCCATGATCTTGCGAATGGAACTGCGAGCCGTTTACCATGTCGTCGAATCCCGACACACTTGAGCTCGGCAAGCGGGAGACGGATGGCGCGCCAAAGGGTGATCCGGAGAAGGCACAGAGTGGTGAGCGGGCGAAAGAGCAATAACAATACTGTTGAAAAAACAATAAGATAGAACCAATTGTTCGAGTCTGTCAGCTTCGAATGATTGCGTGATTCGGTGGAAATCTCTCCCTCTGTGCCTTCTCCGGATCGCCCCGCTCAGCTGACGAATAGCATCGCGACGACGCGCCGCTCTTCCTGCACGAGAATGTTATAGGTCCGGCACGCGGCACCGAGATCCATCGTCTCGAGTGCGATGCCGCGCGCGGCGAAGGCCGCGCGCACCTCCGCGCTCGGAAACGTTTGCTTGGGGCCGGTGCCGAGCAGCACGACCTCCGGGTTCAACGCAAATATCCGCTCGAGGTGCGGGGCGGCGAGCGACGCGGCACTCGGGGCATCCCAGTCGGTGATGAGCGCGTCGGCCGCGACGATGCAGTGTGCGCTCACCAGGCGTTCCCCCACGCGCACCGCGCCGGGAGCGTAGCCGCGAATCAGATTCACGTCTGCGCGAGAATCGCGCGTGAGCTTCATCCCGGTAACATACGCTCCGTGAGCGAGCTCGTCATAGTCGTCTCCGACCTCTATCTGGCGGCAGGCGCGCTGATGCCCTCGTCCGATCGCGAGCAGCTTCCGGGCCTCTCGCGCCTCGCGCAGTACGGCGCCGCGGAGCGCTTGCCGCACGGCTGGCGCGCGTGGCTCGCCGCGTGGCTGGGGCGGGGCGATCTCGCTGCGGAGAGCCCCGCCGCGATCGCCGCGGCGGGCGTGCCTCCCCTCGGAGGGGAGCCATCGACGCCGGCCGGGTTCGTGTGGCTCGCGGAGCCGCTGCACCTCACGCCGAGCCTGACGAGCGTGCACCTGAGCCCGCACGGTCTCTTGCGGCTCGATGCGGCCACGCAGGAGGAGCTCTGCCGCGCGTTCAATGCGACCTTCGCGGAGCTCGGATACGGCCTCGCGCCTGCGCGCGCCGGACGACTCCTCGCCCGCGGTGCGGCGCCTGCAGGTCCCATCGAAACGACCGACCCGGCGCGCTGTCTCGGCGCGACGCTCGCGGAGGCGCTGCCGCGCGGCCGCGCGGCCGGGGCGCTGCGGCGGCTCGGCACGGAGATCGAGATGTGGCTGCACGAGCATCCGATCAACCGGCGACGCCTGGGCCTGAGCCGACTTCCGATCAGCACGTTGTGGCTCTGGGGCGGCGGGCCGCGCCGCGACCCGCGCATCGAGCGGCCCGCCCGCGCGGATGCGCCACGCTCCGCGGCCGTTTTCAGCGATGATCCGTACGTGGAAGGTCTCTCGCAGCTCCTCCGGGCGCCCTGCGCGCGCGCGGCCCGCACGCTCGCCGGGGTCGGCGCGCCCGGCGCGCCGCGCATCGTCGCCACACTCGAGCTGTTCGCGCGCCAGGACGAGCCGACCGGCGCGGAGCGCTCAAACCGCGCCACGACGGCGACTCGAGCGCTCGAGGCATTCGATCGGGACTGGCTCGTGCCGGCACTCGATCAGCTCGCTCGCGGGAGCCTCTCGCGCTGCACGCTGGTGGCGAACGATCGTCGCGTCTCGCTCGA
>Ga0335074_10002984_pt1 | contig 23043 bp, 18 predicted proteins | sample Lox_Sample_23_FD_206715 | JGI IMG/M metagenome (GOLD analysis project Ga0335074, IMG submission 206715) | Soil microbial communities from Loxahatchee National Wildlife Refuge, Florida, United States - Lox_Sample_2.3 | ecosystem: Environmental > Terrestrial > Soil > Wetlands | place: USA...
GGCTGGTACACTCGCGGCCGGTACCTCCAAAGGCGTTTTCGTTTCCGCCGACGCCGGCGCGAGCTGGCGCCGAATCTCGCGCGAGAACGACGTGGAGATGCAGGATATCACCGCGCTGGCCTTCGACCCCGCCGATGCGAATGTGCTTTACGCTGGCACGCCCCATCTGCCCTGGAAAACCACCGATGGCGGCGCCACCTGGCATTCCATCGCCACCGGCCTGATCGACGATTCCGACATTTTCTCCATCCGCGTGGATCCATCCAACCCCAGGCTGGTTTTCGCCAGCGCTTGCAGCGGGATCTACCGCAGCGATAGCGGCGGCGAGGCCTGGATCAAAATTCACGGCATTCCGGGCACGCACCGCCGCACGCACATCATCGCCGAGGACCCGCGCAGTTCCGACACCATCTACGCCGGTACAACCCTGGGACTGTTCAAATCCCCGGACGGCGGCAAAACCTGGCGACACTTGAGCTCGGAGCAGGTCAACTGGATGGTCTTCGACCCCACCGATCCGCGAACGCTTTATTTGGCCACCGAATTTGCCGGCATTTTGAAGAGCGCCGACGCGGGCGAGACTTTTCACTCGATAAATGAAGGGTTTGCGAATCATCGCCTGTCCGAGATCACGTCCGACGGCAAGCGGCTTTACGCCAGCAGCACCTATGAAGGGCTGTATGGCGGCGTTTTCGTCAGCACGGATGGGGGGCTTCAGTGGTCGTTAAGGGCCAATGAAGAGGCCTTAAAGGGTCAAAATCTGCACAGTTTGACGGCTTCCGAGGCCCATTCGGACCTCGTTTTTGCCGCTAGCGAGGATTCGATTCTGAAATCGGCCGACGGCGGGAAGATATGGACAGCCGTGCCGGGCCCTCATCTTCCGGTCGCCGTTCGAAAGGGCCAGCCGGCGCGCCCACCGGTTCGTCTCCGGGTCCATGCCCTTCGCGCGGTGCAACTGGGCAAAGGTCCGGCCATACTTTTTGCGGGCACGGACGCGGGCCTGTTTCGAAGCGCCAATTCCGGAATGGCCTGGGAACAGGTGAAGGCGCCGGGGATCACGGGCGTATCGGTGCTCGCGATCTATGCTCCCCCCAGCGGCGCATCGCGATTAGCACTACAAACGGGAGCGGGCCTGTACATTTCCGAGGACCAAGGTCACACCTGGGCGTCGGCAATAGTACCCAATGGCTACTATATCTACGATGTTGCCCTTCCGGTGGAACACGAAGTTGCAATTCTGGCCGCAACTTCGCGCGGCATTTTGCAGTCTATTGACGAAGGCGCACATTGGAAGCTTGTGAGGGAAGGTGTTCCCGCGGCTACAGTGGACTCGGTACGTTTCAACCCCGCTCAGGGCCGCGAAGCTTTTTTGGTGGAATATGGCGATATCTACCGCACCACCGATGGAGGCGACTCGTGGGAAAAGTTCTCGAGCGAGGGCCTCAGCGGGGCCGCCATTCGAATGCTGTGGTTCGCACCCGACCTTCCGCACAGAATTTTCGCGCTCAGCGTGGCGCGCGGTGCTTTGGTTTACGATCTGCCTCAGGCTACTGTGGCCCAACAGGATAATCACACTGTAATTGCAAGCGGTAAATGAATCAGAGGAAAGGTGAAAAACATGCGAGCAGTATGGAGGTATCCGGTTCTGGCGCTGGCTGTATTGGGCGTACTGGGAGTTCCGAATCCGGCGCGCGCGCAAAATGCGGCCGCTCACTCCGATGAGAACAACAATTTCTTTGAATTAACCATCTACGCTGGATATTCCGACTACAAGAAGATCGACGCGGGCCTCGGCAACCATATTCAGGAAAGCGCGATTCTGGGCGGACGCGTTACGGAGAACTTCTGGAATTACGTCAGCCTGGAAGAGAGCTTCAACGCGTATTCGTGGAATAAGTACAATTTTCTGTCGAACCCCACGGACGGCGCGATCCTCCAGCCGCCATTTCCGATCCACACGCTGCAGCCTTCCATGGATGTCGTCCTGCACTTCACGCCGCGCGATCACAAGTTCCGGCCGTTCGTGGAGGCGGGGCCCGGCGGGACCTGGGACGTGCTCGGCAAGAACGCCAGAAAGTTCGGCCAGGCCTTCCCTTCTGACGTAGGGTTCGGCGGATTCAACACCGACGAGCGCTTCCAGGGCAATTACGGCGGCGGCATCAAATATCAAGCCAACAAGTGGTTCGGCGTGCGCTTTGACGTTCGAGGCTTGGTTGGAATCGCTCCGCGCTTCGGATTGCCGAGCGGGCCGCCCAGCACAACGGGCGTATACATTCCGAACGACAAGATCCTGAACGGTATTCAGGTCACTGCCGGACTCACGCTGTATCTGGGTCATCGCGGCGAGGCTCCGGCGCCTCCCGCGGCGCCCGTTGTGACACCGCCCCATGTGGCGGGCGCCATCAATCCCGGCTCCATCAGCGCCAACCCGGCGACGGTGTGCCCGGGCGACGCGGTCACTCTCAGCGCGAGCGCAACCGATCCCGAAGGCCATCAGTTGAACTATCAGTGGAGCGCCAACGGAAGCGCGATAGGAACCGGCGCACGGTATACCTATATGCCGAACAACTCGGGTGACATCCGCATCGGCTTGCATGTGGTCGACGCTTCGGACGGATCGCGCGGCGCCGACGCCGCGCCCGTCACGATTCACGTGAATACCTACAGCCAGCCGACGGTCACCGTCGCGGCCAATCCCACCGAGCTCGATCGCGGCCAAATGGCCATGGTTCGGGCCGCCGGAATGGGTTCCGAGTGCAGCGGCACGCTGACTTATAGCTGGGCTGCCTCCGAAGGCACCGTCACCGGAAGCGGTCCTAATGCGACGTACGATTCGAGCACCGTCTCCTTCAACGATGCAGACCGCAGCCGCCCGCAATCCAAGCAAGTGACCGTAACGGCCACTGTGCGGGATAGCAAGGGCGGATCGGCCAGCGCTTCGGCCAACCTGACCGTCAACCTGGGCGCGGAAGCCCGGCACTTCGGCGACATCCTGTTCCCCGACAATAGCGCGCGCGTGAACAATTGCGGCAAGCGCATATTGATCGAGCAGTTGTATCCGTTATTGGCCGGAAATCCGAATTACGATGTCGTCCTGGTGGGCCACATCGATTCCAGCGAAGCGCCCACCGGCCGGAACTCGCGCCGGGGCCGCAACCTGGATCGCAATCGCGTTCTCAACACCGCGGCCGTGCTCAGCGGCGGCAGCGGCACTTGCAGCTCGCTCGATCCGTCCCGGATCAAGGGAAGCTGGGAGGGAGCGACGCAGGAGAACCCGTCCGTGCCGACTTCTTGCGCTGTGTCCACCGCGGCTCCCACGGAGCGCCGCGGCCAGGCCATCACCGATACCGACGCCGCGAAGAACCGCCGGGTGGAAATCTGGCTGGTTCCCAAAGGCATGGCTCCTCCGGCCACCCTGCACAATCCGACCGATCTGCCTTCCGACGAGCTGAAGAAGATCGGTTGCCCGAAGTAAACTAAGGAAGCAATCAAGGCGCCGGGTGCTTGACCGCACTCGGCGCTTTTTTTATTTGGGCCAGATCGCGGAGATCTCGATGGGCGCTTCGGGGAATTTCGTGGGGGCGAGCAGCCCTTCGCGAAGAATCGAAGCCGTGGCAAGGCGTCCGCTTTGAAGCAAAAGGACCTCGACGGTTTGGGCTTCCGGCGACAGGACCCACACCTCCGGCACGCCGAGGCTTTCGTAATCTTGGAGTTTTTCCGCCCTTTCGGCGCGCGTGTTGCCAGGCGAAAGGACCTCGATCAGTAATTCAGGGGCGGAGTGGATATAGCCATCACGCTCGACGATATTGCTTTTGACGAAGACGGCCAGATCTGGAGTCCGAGTGGTCACCGGGTTTTGGCGGATTACTAACCCGAAATTGGTTGTAAGCACCCAAACGGCGTTGCGATTCAGTTTCGCTTTTAACAGATCGGCAAGATTCTCGACGGTGTTGACGTGAGGAAGCTTATTCGGAGGCATTTTGACGATCACTCCATTAACCACCTCTTCCTTGCCTTCCGCCTCAGGGAGTTGGAGCCATTCTTCGTAGCTAAGCGGTTTTGAGGCGGTCACCATGGTAGTTGCCCTTACCCTTAGTGTACGCTGACTACTTGTGATGGCTACCCAACCCGCGCTCAAGCGCGAACTGCGCCTGTGGCACGTGGTGCTCTTCAATATCTCGGCGGTGGCGGGCGTCCGGTGGCTGGCCGCGGCGGCGCACGCCGGCCCCGAATCGCTGGTGTTGTGGCTGGTGGCCGCGCTCGCGTTCTTCCTGCCCTGCGCGCTGGTGATTTCCTCGCTCAGCCAGAAGCTGCCCGAAGAAGGCGGGCTCTATGTCTGGGCCAAGAAAGCTTTCGGCGAATGGCACGGGTTTCTGTGCGCCTGGCTTTACTTCATCAGCAACATCGCTTATTTCCCCACGCTGCTGCTGGCCGGCGTCGCGGTTGCGAGCTATCTGTTCGGGCCCGCCGGGATTCGCTATTCCGAGGATGTTCGGATCGGAATTCCCGCCACCGTAGCGGCGCTCTGGCTGACCTTCTTTCTCAATCTGGTGGGATTGAAGACCGGAAAATGGGCCAGCCTGCTGGGTGCGGGCGCGTCGTATTTGATCGCGGCGCTGCTGGTGGTTTTCGGAATCGAGGCCGTCTGGCACGGCGGATCGGCAACCCGCTTTCATTTCGTCCCGCAACTGAACTTCGACAGCCTCAATTTCTGGTCGCAGATCGCATTCGCGTTCGTGGGCCTGGAAGTGGCGCCGATCCTGAGCGCCGAGATTCACGACACACGCAACGTGATCCCGCGCGCGGCGCTGATCAGCGGAATCGGTTGCGCCGCCTTTTATATGGCCGGCACCTGGGCGCTACTGGTGATGCTCACGCCGGACCAGATCAGCCCGCTGACCGGCCTGGCGCAGGCGGGACAACTGGCCGGCCACCGGTTCGGCGCCTCCTGGCTTTCGCCCGCGTTCGCGCTGCTGGTGGTGATCAGCCTGCTCGGCCAGCTCACTACTTTCGTGGCCGGCAACACGCGCCTGCCGTTCGCGCTGGGGATCGATCATTATCTTCCGCCCGCGTTCGCGAAACTGCATCCGCGCTGGGGGACGCCGTACGTTTCCATCCTGGTGCAGGGCGTGTTCTCGACCATCCTGCTGCTGGCGATGCAAATGGGCGAAACGCTGCGGGCCGCGTATCAGATCCTGGTGGATCTGTGCCTGATCGCGACCTTCCTGCCGTTCGTTTATATTTTTGCGAGCGGATTCAAATTCGGGCAGCGCCTCGCGGGCGCAGTGGGCTGCGCGATCACGGTGCTCGCCATTGTGCTCTCGGCAGTGCCGCCGCCGGGCATCGCGTCGGTTTGGATTTTCGAGCTGAAAGTGGTGGGCGGCGCGCTGCTGCTGGCTTTGGCCGCATGGCCGATTTATGCACGGAGGTCGCACGCGCGATGAACTACTCCGAATCCGTCCGGTATCTTTATTCGCTCGGCAATGAAGTGCTCACCGCGAAGCTGGGCCTGGAGCGCATCACGAGCTTGCTCCAGGAACTTGGCAATCCGCAGCAGGCATGCCGCTGGGTGCACGTGGCGGGGACCAACGGCAAAGGGTCGACCTGCGCGATGATCGAGGCCGGTTTGCGAGCGGCCGGCGTTCGCACCGGGCTTTATACGTCGCCGCACCTGATCGAGCCGACGGAGCGCATTCAGATCGCGGGACAGGCGGTCAGCCAGGAACGGTTCGCAAGCGCGTTCGCGCGGGTGCACCAGATGGCAGAAAGGATGCTCGCCGCGGGCCGGCTCGACATGCACCCGACGTATTTTGAGACCGTCACCGCGATGGCTTTCGTGCTGTTCGCCGAAGCGAAGCTGGACACGGTGGTGCTGGAAGTGGGGCTCGGCGGGCGGCTGGATGCGACCAACGTGGTGACACCCGAGGTGTGCGTGATCACGCCCATCGATTACGATCACCAGATTTTTCTCGGCGACACAATCGAGCAGATCGCGGCGGAAAAGGCTGGCATCTTGAAGCCGGGAGTGTCCGCGGTATTTGCCCAGCAGCCCGTGGAGGCTGAGGCGGTGCTTCGCGAAAAAGCGCAGGGGCCATACTCGTTCTCCGCGGAGTGGCCTATTTCGAATCTGCACGTGGATGCGCGCGGCAGCCGGTTTCATTTTCGCGACGCCGAGGTATTCTGTCCGCTCGCCGGAGAGCATCAGGTGGAGAACGCGCGAGTGGCGGCCATTGCACTCGTCCAGCTCGGAGTTTCGCCCGCTGGAATCGTCTTGACGCGCTGGCCGGCGCGGCTGGAGCGGGTCGCGGAGCGTCCGGAAATCATCATTGACGGAGCGCACAATCCGGCGGGCACACGTGCGCTGGCCGCCTACATTCGCCGATTTTATCCGGGACGCCGGGTTTGGTTTATTTACGGCGCGTTGCGTGATAAGGCGGTGGCGGAGATGGCGTCGATTCTATTTCCGCTCGCCGATCGAGTGATTTTGACGGCGCCCGCCAATGCACGCGCGATGAAGCCCGAGGAAATCCCGGCCCCTGGAGCTGTGATTACGCAATCGATCGCCGAAGCAGTCGCGCGACTGAGCGCCGTTCCCGCGACCGATGTGGTTTTCATCACCGGCTCGCTGTATCTTGCCGGCGAAGCGCGCGCGCTGCTCGTAAAATAAAGGCGAGTGTCCTTGCTGCGGTCGTATCTGATCACCATTCCGCTCATCGCCTTTGCCACCATCGGCTACGGAGTGGTGAGCCGCGCGATCGCGTTCTTCGACAAAAGAGGCAGCCGGCAGATCGCAGTGGCGCAGGCCTGGGCGCGGTGCCTGCTGTGGGTGAGCGGAGTAACGGTGAAAGTGGAAGGGCTGGAAAAGATTTCTCCTACCGGAAGTTATGTTTTTGCCGCGAATCACTTGAGCTATATGGATACGCCGGTGATTCTGGCGAGCATGCCCGAGTTCCGATTCCTGGCCAAGCAAGGCCTGTTTCAAATCCCCTTTCTGGGAACGCATCTGAAGACCGCGGGACACATTCCGGTGCCGCGAGGGGACGCGCGCGCGGCGGTGAAGACCATGAACCTGGCCGCCCAGATTATCCGGGACCGGAAGATTTCGATCCTCATTTTCCCGGAGGGCGGACGGTCGCAGGACGGCGCGCTGGCGCCCTTTCAGGAAGGCGCGGCGCTGATCGCCATTCGCGCGGGCGTACCGCTTGTCCCCGTGGCGCTGATCGGGACACGCGAAGTGCTGCCCTTCGGGTCAGGCCACATTCGCGGCGGGCGGGTGATCCTGCGCATCGGAGATCCGGTTGCCACCGATCAACTGGCACTCAAGGAACGCGGGCGCATCACGCGCGAGCTGAGGGAACGCATCGTGAGCATGCTGGAAGGTGAGCGCATTCACGTCTAGACCTATTTCGCGCTCTTGATCCAGGCGATGGCGGCATCGAGCGCGGGATCGTGGCCCGCAAGCAGCGCTTCGCGCGTGACGGGCGCTTCGACGTCGGGCGTGACGCCCAACCCTTCCAGCGGCTCACCGCCCTCAGAGACGTAGTTCGCGATGGCGTACTGGAATCCGTCGCCGTTCGGCAGTTTCTCGATGACGGACGGCAAGGCGGCAGCCGCGGTGCGGGTTCCGAAGATGCGGGCGCGCTTCAGATCCTTCAGGCCGCCGGCCATGATTTCCGAAGTGGAGGCCGAGGTTCCGTCCACCAGAATCGCGAGCGGTCCGGAAAACGTTTTGAGGCGCGGGTTCACCACGAACTTCAGCGTGGCGTCGCGCATGTACAACGTCCCCAGCTTCTGATCCGGCTGCGCGATGAACCAACCGGCCATGCCCATGGCCATCACGCCGAGCCCGCCGGGATTGCCGCGCAGATCGATGACGAAGCCTGTGCATTTTTCGCAGGATTGGACTGCGTCGCCGAAGGACCTCATCAGCCGCTCCGCGCCGAGGAACACGTTGAACGCGACGTAGCCGATGTTTCCATCGCCCACCCGCGACGATTTGAACCAGACGTGCATCGGATTCAGGTAGCCGAATTCGACGCGATCACCGGGGGGCGGGCCGAGCGTCAAGGATTTTCTGACCGGTTGGTTGTCGGCGGGGAGAAACTCGACCGCGAACGGGGCTTCCTGATCACGATCCGGCTCATCGCGATCCAGGCGCGCGAGGATGGCGCGTCGCAGCATGAGATCGCGCAGGGTGGAGCCGGCGTAGGTGCGTTCCAGTTGCGCGACCAGCGGCGCGAGATCCGTATCGCCGATCTTCAAAATCGCCCAGCCCGGCCGCACCCCCTGCCGGAAAGCCGAAGAATCCGTTTGCACGGAAGTGACCAGCACCTGGCCGGCCACCACGCGTACATCAATTCCGGCGGTTTGATCGCCCGGGTGCTCGGCGTCGACATTGGAATAAATTTCGCCGGGAACGACCGCGAAATGCGTCTCGTGAAGGCGGTCCAGCATCTGGTTCAGGAGGCCGCGCGCTTGGTCCATGCTGGAGGCGGCTTCGATCTTCGGACGGAATTCGTCGTGGATGGCCTGCCAATCGAGGCCCCCGGGTCGGGTCTGCCAGTGCTTGTCGCGAATGGTGGTCCAGACGTACTCGAAGGACTGGATATTGAGTTGCCGCTCGCCGGGGGTGAGCGCCGCAGGGAGCGGAGCCTGAATCACGAAGGCCGCAATGGCAACCGCGGCCGCCGCCCGCAGAAGGCTCAAGAACCTTCCTTCTCGAGAAGCTTGGCGCCCAGGGCGCCGCCGATGATGGGCAGAGCGGTCAGGACGACAAACAGCACCAGCAGCGATTGCAGCAGCTCAGCGCTGAGCTTGGCGGGATCGCTGAGCGCTTGGATGACGGAGCTGGAGCGCGCGTCGTTGGGCGGCAACTGGCTTTGCAACTGGTTTTGAATCTGTTTCAAAAGGTCGGGGTCGCTGAGGATCGCGATGACGCTCACGGTGACGATCACCCCGACGATCGCGAACGCGAGAATGCCCGTAATCCACCCGATGCGTGCGCCGCTTCGCACCGAAAGAATCTGCCCGCTGCGCCGGCTATAAAGGAACACCGCGAAAAAGCCGCCGGCCAGGAAGGGCATCAGACGAAGGAATACGAACGGCAGCGGCACGACGGAGAGGATTACGGCGGCAATGGCGGCGATCAGCCCGGCGCGCACGGCCATCCGGTTGCGAAAACTGATCTCGGGCGGCAATTGAGCTCGAGGCGCCGCGATGACAGGAGCTTCCTGGGCGGGGGATTCCGTTTCCTCGAGGCCCGGATAATCGTACTGCGGCTTGCCGCACTTGTGGCAAAAGCGGGCGTCGGGCGGCAATTGCGCGCCACAGGTGCAGCGATCGGGCACGACTTCAGTTTGACACAGGCCTAATGGGTGCGCTCCCGGCCGTTGGAGGTGCGCTCGCGGACGATCTTTAAAATGGCCGCCTCCACCTGGTCGATGGTCAAGCCCGTGGTATCGATATAGACCGCATCGGGAGCCTGCACCAGGGGCGATTCGGCCCGTCCGCGGTCGCGCTGGTCGCGTTCGCGCAGCTCGCGCTCCACCAGGTCGGTGGGCTGGGCGTATTCGTTGGCGCGACGCGAAGCGCGCTCCTCAGGCTGCGCATCGAGAAAGATCTTCACGGTGGCTTCGGGAAAAACCACGGTGCCGATGTCGCGGCCCTCCATGACCACCGAAATCCGCCCGCCGATCTCGCGCTGTTTCTCCACCATGGCGCGGCGGACCCCAGGGACCAGCGAGACCTCCGAGGCGGCCTGGCTGACCTCCGGCGTGCGGATCGCAGCGGTGACGTCCTCGTTGTTCAGCAGCACGGCGTTGTCGCGCGGGCCGAACTCGATATGCGCGGCGTTGGCCAGCTGCTCCAGCCGATGCATGTCCGAAGGCGAGACGTTGGCGCGCAGCGCCCACAACGCCACGGCGCGGTACATGGCGCCAGTGTCGACATAAACAAAGCCCAGTTTGCCGGCGATTCTGCGCGCGATGGTGCTCTTGCCCGCGCCGGCCGGGCCATCGATGGCAATCGTGATTCGTTTGCTCAAATTATCATGAAAGCACATGCAAGAAGAGATTTTGCGCGCGATCGAGTCGGGCGGGACGGTGATTACGGCCAGCCGGCGCCTGGCACGGGTGTTGGCGCGCGAGTTTCACGCGCTTCAGGCGGAGCGCGGCCGCGCGGTTTGGAATCGGCCGGACGTTCTTCCGCTGGGCGCGTTTCTGGATCGGGCGTGGCGCGAGTGGCTGAGCCGCTGGGCGGACGAGCGCGCGCCGGTTCTTTTGAGCGAATTTCAGGAGCAGGCGCTGTGGGAGCAGATCATCCGGCAATCGCCGGAAGGCGCGACGCTGTTGCAGATTCCCGAAACCGCGCTCCAAGCGGGCGAGAGCCGGCGGCTGGTTGTGGAGTATCGATTGCCCGTGGACGGGCGGTTCGAGGCGGCAGAGGATTGGGCGACGTTCGCGCGATGGTCGCGCGAGTTTGAGCGGCGGTGCCGGGCGAATGGATGGATGGAGCGTGCGCGGCTGGGCGATTTCCTGCGAGAGAAGATAGCGGCCGGCGAGCTGGCCAGGCCTGAAGCCGTTTTCGCCGCCGGCTTCGATCAGATTACGCCGCTGCAGAGCGATTTTCTGGAGGCGGCGGGCGCGCGGGTGGTGGAACCGGATCGGCACGAACGATCTCCGGAGCGGAGAAAGTTCGTCGATTCTACGCAGGAGATCCGGGGGGCGGCGGCGTGGGCGCGGCGGCTATTGGAACTGGATCCGGCGGCGCAAATCGGAGTCGTTGTAGTGCCCGATCTGATGCGTGAACGCGCCAAAATCGAGCGGATTTTCGGTGAAGCTCTCGCGCCCGGATTGGATGCGACCGGCCGCGGGAGGGTGTTCCATATTTCGCTGGGGCCGGCGCTGGATCAGTATCCGGCGGTGCACGCGGCGCTTCTGATGCTGGAGTTCGCGCAGGGAGGGCTGCAGTTGCCGCGCGCTGGGATGCTATTGAGGTCGCCGTTCGCCCGTGGCGCGGAGAAGGAGTGGGGACGGCGCGCGCAACTGGATGCCAAGCTGCGAAAGAACGGAGTCTGGGATATCTCGCTGGCCGGCTTGCGCGAAGAGGCGGGAAGCTGTCCCGAGTTGCAGCGCACGCTGCGCCGGGTGGAAAAGCAGCTCGGCAAGACGGCTGCGCTCGAAGAGCCGAGCGGATGGAGCGCGAGCATTCAGGATTTGCTCGACGCCTTCGGCTGGCCGGGAGACCGCACTCCGACCAGTGGCGAGTTTCAAGCGATCGCCCGATGGCATGAGCTGGTGGCGAGCCTGGCCGGGCTGGATCTGGTGGCGCCTACGATGAATTTCGCCCAGGCGATCGACTGGCTGGGCCGCGAGGCGGCAAACACCCGTTTTCAGGCGGAAGACGAGGGCGCGCCGGTACAGGTGATGGGCATGCTGGAGGCGGCGGGCCTGCGCTTCGATCATCTATGGATCCTGGGTCTCGACGATGAGGCGCTGCCCATGCCCGCCAATCCGAATCCATTTTTGCCGGTCTCGCTGCAGCGCGAGCATGGTTTGCCGCATTCTTCCGCGGAAGGCGAGCTGGAGTTCGCCGCGGCGCTGATATCGCGCCTGATCGAGAGCGCGCCGGATGTGGTTTTGAGTTACCCGGCTACGGAGGGCGATCGCGCACTCGCGCCTAGTCCGGTGGTGTCCGGCGGCATGTGGCTGGAGGCCGAGGAAACCGACGCCGTTGATTGGATGGGGCGCATGCGCGCATCGGCGGTTTTCGAAGAGCTTGCCGATGAGCGTGCGCCCGTAGTCGCGGAGGGCAATTCCACGGGCGGCGCGAGGCTCTTCAAGGACATGGCGGCGTGTCCGTTTCGCGCGTTCGCGGTACATCGGCTGGGCGCGTGGCCGCTGGAGGAGGCGGAACTGGGTCTGAGCTATCGCGATCGCGGGACGACGGTGCATAAGGCGCTGGAGGTGATCTGGCGCGAGGTGGGAACGCAGGCGCGCCTGTTATCGATGGGCCAGGACGAGCTGGGAGCTCTGATCGCCCACGCGGCCGACGAAGCCGTGGCGAAAATCGCAACTCGCCTGGGCCGCAATCTGGAGAAGCCGCGCCTCAAGCGCCTGCTCGCGAAGTGGCTGGAAATTGAGAAAGCGCGTCCGGAATTTTCGGTTGCTGGCATCGAAGCGGAGCGCGTAGCCGAGATCGGCGGAATCGCGGTGAAAGTGCGCGCCGACCGCGTGGATACGCTGCCCGACGGCCGCCAGATCATTCTGGATTACAAGACCGGCCAGGTGAAGGCGCGCGGATGGGAGGGCGAACGCCTGGACGAACCGCAGCTTCCGCTGTACTGCGCGACCAGCGAAGGCACGGTGGGCGGCGCGGCATTCGCGGTGATCCGGAGCGACGATATGCTTTTTCGCGGCTTGACCGCCGAGGGCGTGGCGTTGCCCGAATTCAAGAAGATGGCCGCGGATGCTAGCGTGCCTTTCGATCTGCAATTGATGGCATGGCGGCGAGCGCTCGAACAACTGGGCGAAAATTTTCGCGCGGGAGATGCCGCGGTGGACCCCAAGCCCGGCGCGTGCGATCATTGCGGCCTCGAAGCGCTGTGCAGGATCCGGGAGCGCGAAGATGATCGCGGATAGCGCGGCGCGATTGCGCGCGCTGGATGTCTCGCAATCGTTCATCGTTCAGGCGCCGGCGGGTTCGGGCAAAACGGAACTGCTGATCCAGCGCTATCTGAAGCTGCTCGAGACCGTGGAGACGCCGGATGCGGTGGTGGCGATCACGTTCACGCGGAAGGCCGCGGGCGAGATGCGATCGCGCGTGGTGGAAGCTTTACGATCGGCCGAGCGCGGCGTCGAACCGGAAGCGGAGCACCAGCGCGCGACGTTTCTGATTGCGCGCGGCGTTTTGGAGCACGATCGCAGGCTGGGCTGGGACCTGGCGCGAAATCCCGCGCGCCTGCGGATCGAAACCATCGATGCATTATGCGCCTCGATCACGCGGCGCATGCCGTGGCTGGCTCGTTTCGGAGCGATGCCGGAAATCTCGGAACGCGCTCAGGATTTGTATCGTGAGGCGGCGCGCAATACGCTGGCGCATCTGGAGAGCGGGCACGCGGGGCTCGAGCACCTGCTGCTCCATCTGGACAACGATTTTGAGCGGGCGCGCCAGCTCATCAGCCAGATGCTGGAACGCCGCGATCAATGGCTGCGGCACACCAGCGCGAACCTGCGGCCGGAACTGGAGGCGGCGCTCGAGCGGCTGATCGCGGGTGAACTCGAAGAATTGCGCAAGGCCTTTCCCGGCGACGTCCGGAGTGAAATCGCTTTTCTTTGCGATTTGGAGCGTTTCCCCGAAGCGCGCATCGAGGATCGCGAGGCCTGGGCAAAAATCGCCGACCTGCTGTTGACCAAAGACGGCAAGCCGCGCAGACGGCCCGCGCATCCATTCAAGGCACGTTCGGAGCGGTTGTTCGCAAGGTTGAGCAATGAGGAGGATTTGCTCGCGCGCCTCAAACGCTTCCGCGAGTTGCCCGAGCCGCGATTCACCGAACCCCAATGGCAGACCGCGCAGGCGGCAGTGGCGGTGTTAATTCTGGCCGTGGCCGAGCTGCAGCTGGTATTTCGCGAGCGCGGGCGCGTGGATTTCGCGGAACTCTCGATTCGTGCCTCCGCGGCCTTGGGGCGGCTGGAGGAACCCGAAGACCTGGCGCTCGCGCTGGGATCGAGTATCCGCCACATGCTGGTGGATGAGTTTCAAGACACGTCGTACACGCAGTATGAGCTGATCCAAAAACTGACCAATGGATGGGAGCCGGGCGACGGGCGCACATTGTTTTTGGTGGGCGACCCGATGCAATCTATCTATCGCTTTCGCCAGGCCGACGTGAGCTTGTTCTTGAAAGCCCGCAGCGAGGGGATGGGCGCCATCCGGTTGGAGCCGCTGAATCTGACGGTGAACTTTCGCTCGCAGCCGGGGATTGTGGAGTGGGTGAATCGGATTTTCGCGGCGATTCTCCAGGGGCCTGACGATCTGGAATCGGGCCAGGTGGCTTACGCCCCGAGCGTTCCCGGCGTGCAGGGACTGGACGCGGTGATCGGCGTTCACGCGTTTGCGGACGCGCGCGGGCAAGCGGATCGCATCCTGGAACTGCTTCGCGCTGGTGGCTCGGGAAGCACGGCCTTATTAGTGCGATCGCGCGCCCACTTGATCGAAACGGTGATCGCGCTCAAGCGGCATCGCATTGCGTTCCAAGCCATCGAGATCGATCAGCTCGGCGAGCGGCCGGTGATCGAAGATGTGATGGCGCTGACCTTCGCGCTGCTGCATGCGGCGGACCGCGTGTCGTGGCTCGCCGTTCTGCGCGCGCCCTGGTGCGGCGTCACTCTTGGCGATCTCCACGCCCTGGCGGCCGCGGATCAGCATGCCACGATGTGGGACTTATTGCATCGCGATTTGACCGGGATGAGCGAGGATGGACGCGCGCGCATGGCGCGAATTCTTCCGGTAATGGAACAGGCTATCGACGAGCGTGGCCGGCGCCCGTTACGGGAGTGGGTGGAAAACACCTGGCTGCGGTTGGGCGGCCCGGCGTGCGCCGCGGATGAAACCGCGCTCGAAGACGCAGCGGCGTATTTCGATCTGCTCGAAGGGCTCGCTGAAGGCGCGGATTTGGCCGACTTGGCATGGTTTCGCGAACAGGTGAATGCGTTGTTCGCTCAGCCGGACTCGAGCGCCGGCGATGGATTGCAATTAATGACCATCCACAAGGCGAAGGGGCTGGAGTTCGACACCGTCATCCTGCCCGCCTTGGACGCCGTTGTGGGGTCCGACCCCAAGCGATTGCTGGTGTGGGTGGAGCATCGCGGCGAGCTTCTGTTCGCTCCGATCTCGGAGTCAGACGCGGAGAAAGGCCCGAGCATCGATCGGTATCTGGAGAACATCGAGCGGCGCAAATCCGATCACGAAACAGCGCGGCTGTTGTACGTGGCGGCGACGCGTGCGCGGCGCGCATTGCATCTGCTCGGCTCGACGCCGGTCAAAAGCGATGGATCGACGGGTGAGCCCGATGCGCGCTCGTTCTTGAAGCTTTTGTGGCCCGAAGTCGCAAGCGTGTTCGCGAATCCCGCGCCCGGATTGCGCGGCGAGCAGACGCAGACGGCGAACATCATCCGGCGTTTGCCGGCAAACTGGATTGTGCCTGCCCCGCCCGAGCCGGTCCAGTGGCGCAGCCCTTGGATCGAACGCTTCGAGCAGCGTCCCAACGCCGAGTTGGAATGGGCGAGGGACCGCGCGCGCTACGCCGGTGCGGCCCTGCACGCGTTCCTGGATCGCATAGCACGCGAGGGTTTGGACGCGTGGGACGAACGCAGGGTGCTGGCCCGCAAGGGCGCGTATCGGGCGGTGCTGGCGAACCTGGGCATCGCGCCGGGCGACCTGGCGTGGGCCGTTGAGCGCGTTCAGGCGGGCCTGCTCGGAACGTTGCGCGATGCGCGCGGGCGCTGGGTGCTCACGGATCACGAGGACGCGGCCAGTGAGCTGCCGATTGCGGGATTGATCGACGGCGTTTTGTTCGAGGGGGTGATCGACCGCTCCTTTATTGACGAGAGCGGCGTGCGATGGATCATCGATTACAAGACCGGCATGCACGAGGGCGGCGGCCTGGCGAATTTTCTGGAGCAAGAGAAACAGCGCTACCGGGAACAACTGGAGCGCTACGCCCGGTTGATGAGCAAGCAGGACACACGCCCGATCCGGCTGGGTTTGTATTTTCCCATGCTGGGCGAATGGCTGGAATGGTCCGCGGGCGTGCCGCTGCGCAAGCAGGCGACGCTCTTCGAATTGTAAGTTTTGAGCTTGAGCGGCCGGACGCGAGCGATGTGTTAAGATGCAATTGCCGACGTAGTTTCACACCCCCGGGGACGTAGTTCAGCTGGTTAGAACGCCGGCCTGTCACGTCGGAGGTCGCGGGTTCGAGCCCCGTCGTCCCCGCCAAATATTTCCATCGCTTGAACAGATCGGCGCATCGCCCGGATGTTCCGTGCCCAAACCCGGCGCGACGCTTTCACAGCACATCGCACCGGGTGTCGAGGGAATGCGTCAGCGTTTCGTACCAGCAGTTGGATCCGATGAGGTCCGCGCTAGATAAACGTGAATGCCTTATCGCGATTGAATCGCCATGGTGGCCGAGCCGGTGGTCGCTCCCGGTATGGAAACGGTGAGCGGCACCGCATCGCCATTGGCAACGCCCGGCGGGACCTGAAAATTGATCTGATAGAGTCCCTCAAACCCAGGCACAATGCCGGAAAACAGCGGCGTGGCAGCTACACCGCCCAGCATGATGGTGGGCGTCGCGACGGTCTCATAAAGAACGCTGCCGTCGGAGGGCGCCGTCACGCCGGTAGCGAGTGTGGCTCCGTTGGCTTGGCCGTTCGGCGTGGCCGCACCCAGGCCGGTTACGTAGAGGACAAGATAGTCGCCGGGCGCCGCCGGTTGTCCGCACGAAGAGATTGGGTTCGCATTCGATACCGTGCAATTCTGCGCAAGCTTGAGCGCGGCAGCGGTGCTGTCGGGCACCACCAGCCACGTGGTGTTGGCGAACTGCGCGGCGGCGATCTGAGCCGTGGGATTCGACGGGTCGTAGACGAGAAAAATCCCGGGCACCGCCGGGTTCATCAGCAGGGCGAAATTCTGGCTGGTATAAGTGGGCGTCGTGAGCTGTACCTGGACCGTGCCCGTGGTCGGCATTTCCGATGGAACGATCAGATTGAGCTGATCCGATTCGGTGACCAAGGCGAAGAGCGGAGCGGCGACGCCATTAAACGTCACGGATACGCCTTGCGCGGTGGTGGTGTCGGAACCAGTGGTGATCTGATCCTTGGATCCCAGAGCGGTCGCATAAATCGTCACGATCTCCTCGGGCGCCGCCGTCCCCGTATTCAGGAATGAGGCGCCGCTGACCAGCGCCGTAATACCCAGGATGGGCAGCGTCACCGCGTTACTGTCTTGGCCATCAATGCTCAAAACAACCGGTTGCGCGCCTTGCACCGTCGCCGGGACAGTGAAATTGATCTGATAACCGGACGCCGAAGTGTAGGTCGCGCTAAAGATGTTGGCCGCCACACCACCGATCGTCATGGTGGGCGTCGAGGCCAATTGCACAGGCGCGGTTACCGCGGTTCCGAGAGTTGTCGGAGGGTTGGTTTGGCCTAACCCCGCGGCATACATAATCAGGTTTGTGCCCGGCTTCACCGGGGTTGCTGCCGTCACCTGAGTGTAGGCTAGCGTATAGATGTCCGGCATATTAACCGCGGTGTAGCCGATGGTGGGAGCCGCCTGCAACAAGGTGACGTTGAATGGGGCCGATGACGCTCCGTTCACCGTCACGACGACCGATGTACTGCCGAGCGGCGCGTTGAACGCGATTTGCACATTCATCTGGCCGGGCGTAACCTGACCGGCAATGGGCGCCGCATTGGTGCCGCCGAATGTTACCGTGACCCCGCTGGCAGAGGATCCGAAGCCGGTCCCAAAGATGGTAGCCACGATTCCAGGCGACAGGCGGGTATCTTGAATTCCGGCGGGAACTTCCACGGTGTTCAGAACCGCGGTAACAGTGGGCTGAGCCGATAAGCCGGCCGCGCTCAACAGGGTCAATAGCCAAATGTTTTTCATTCGTTTCCTCGCAATAAAAGCTCTCTAGTATACCGCGCGGAACCGCGAGAAAATGCCCCAGAAGACAGGTACTAGAAGTTTTTCAACGGACGGGGAGTATTGTGTGAAGCTGCGCTAAAGCTGCGGATGTAAGCGGCGATACAACCAGGCCTTTGCGAACTGAAGGTCGCGGTCAACCGTGGAACGGGTCACGCCAAGCAATTCCGCGGTCTCTTCGTTGGTGCATCCGAGGAAATACCGCAGCTCGAGAATGCGGACTTTGCGCTCGTCCAGAAGTTCCAGTTCGGCGAGGGCCTGGTCGAGGGTCAGCATCTCTTCTCCGGCGGTATCGATCCACACCAGATCGGGATGCAGCGGGACGCGGGCCGAGGACGAGCCCGGACGTTTCTGGGCCAGCGCGCGGCGGCTCTGGTCGTTCAAGATCCGCCGCATCAGCATGGCTGAAAACGCATAGAAATGATAGCGGTCGGAAAGCTGGGTGGCGCGCTGCCTGGCTAAACGCAGGTACAGCTCGTTGACGAGCTCGGTGGCTTGAAGCCCGGGTTGCCGGTTGGTTTGGTGCAGATAGCCGGCCGCGATGGTGTGCAGCTCGCGATACGCCGCTTCCACCAGATCGTCCAGCGCGGCAACGTCGCCCCCGCTCCAGCGCCGCAGGAGCGTGGTAATTTCGCCGGGGATCGGATCTTCTGCGCCCACGATCTAGGCTTTGGGTATTCCGGTGGTGTGAAATTAACAGGCGTGCCCGGCGTCCGAGCCTGCTCCTGTATGGTCAATTCTAGCTCACACGCTCCAGCCAGCGACGTTATTTCGGATACGGGATCTTCACCAGCCGGTCGCCCTGGAATGCACCCAGGTAGATGGAGTCGCCAACTTTCAACGCCACGGACACGCCGCCGATGAGCGGTTCATGCGTGGCGGAATCAAAAATGGTCCGGGCCTGCATCCTGGCTGGATCGATCTCCGCAACGCCGAAACCTTGGATGCAAGGCCGGCCGCTTCCTGGCGGACAATCGCCGCGCGCTCCCTTCACGCCCGCCGCCAATAAGTGGCCATCTTTGGTCCAGGTGAGGTTATCGGGCAGGAAGTCGACTTTCACCGACCCGATCTGTTCTGCCTTGGCGAGGTCATATTTGAAAACTTGCCGGCCGGCGAATTCGTTCACATACATGGAGCGTCCGTCCGCGCTCACCACCACGCCGTTGGGATAGCGCATGCGCGTGTTGGCAATCTCCGATTCGCCGCTGCCCGGCGTCCAGCGCGCGACATAACCGGTGATAGCGCCGCCGAAGGGACCGCCCGTACCGCCGGAAGGCAGTCCGGTGGGATAAGTTCCCACGAATCCGCCATCGGGGAGAATGGCGACATCGTTATAGTCATGCGACGCCACTTCGCACCCTCGCCACACCAGCGCCCAGCCTCCCGCCGCCTTTTTTACTTCGAACATCTCGATGGACTGGCGCCCTCCGTGGTTCACCACATACAGCGCCCACACGCCGTTCTTGCGTTTGGCCAGCGATTCGCCGTGTGAAACCAGCGCGTCGCCGATCGGGCCGGGGCAGGCGGGATCTCCCCAGGATTTATCCGGTTCGCTGGTGACGGCCATCTTGGCGAAGGTTTTGGTCGCGAGGTCGAAAAGTGCCATGCCGGCCCCCGCCGCGCCGCTGCGTCCCTGATTTACGAACTGGGTCGCGATCAGGTACTTGCCGTCCGGCGTCAGCTCCAGGTCCTCAGGGTTGTGCGTTCCGCAAAGAACTTCGATGTCGCCGTGCGCGCCGCAACTGGCCAGGGGCGGACCAGCGGGTTGCTGCGCCCGGGCGGCGATCGGCAGCGCCAGCGCAAGTGAAATGGTGAAGGTTGTGAATCGCATCCTGTAGGAGCGATTCTATCGCAGCGGGCGCTCGCCCACCCTTCACTTCACCGAGGCCAGCGCTTTCAATGCCGCATCGACCTCAGCATTGGTGGCTGGGCGCGCGTAAAATTGGGCCGATTCCCGGACCATGCCTTGGGGCCCGAAGGGTACGATCGCGCCCGCGCTTTTGTCCCCGCACGTGCCTCGCAGGCTCACCACCCACGCGCCTCCGTCGGGCCAATTTTGCACGACAGCATAAACACCCGGCCGATGCGACGGCATCACCTTCACGGGAATCGACCGCCGCGTCCCGTTCACCAGCCCTTCCGCGGTGGCCGTGATCTGCGGCTTGGCCGGGTCCGCGCAGCCTTCGGTGCGGAGCGCGAACGCGGCGCTCTTGAATTGAAAATCCTGCGATGCGACGGCGTTGCCGATCACGAAAGTGAACGCGCCGGGATGTGCAGCGACGGCCGCGGCAAAAACTGCGAGCAGAACGAGAGATCGAATCATGAGTGGACTCCTTTCCACTACCACTTCCAGGCCAGATCGTCCTTCCAGAGCTTGAGCGCTTCCGGATCGAGCGCCAGAGCACGCTCGCGCGACACGCCATCCGGCGGAGGCGAGAGCGCCGCCATGCGATCGTAGACGCGTTCGCGATCGGAAGCTTCCACGCGCTGCAGCAAGTGCCACAGCGTAAGGGTGTCGCGCACGCGGGCCTGAGCGAGCATCGCGTTCAACGCACTTCCTCGGTCTTGGCCGAGAACGAAATTCTCGACGGCTTGCTTGAAACCATCCGGCGCATCGTCGAAATACGGAATCCCCGGTCCGATGCGCGGGTGCGTCCGGCAGCTTGCGCCCGCGGGCACCAGCGACTCCAGCCCCTTCCATTGAAACGACACCCAGCCTCTGGTTACGGTCAACATGCCGCGGCCAAGGTCGTCGTCCGTGAGCGTGTACTCGCAGCCCAGATCCACGGCCGTTCCCGCCGCGGTGTCGACGAAGAAGAGCTTGGGCGGCGCGGAGATTTTCGCCCTGATTTCGCCATGCGCCAGATCGAGCCGGTGCTCGTTCGGACGGTCCGCCACTACGCGCACTCGCGTGCCAGGTTCCACTTCCACCGATCCGATCTGGCCCACTTCGATGGTTCTGCGCGTGTGCGCATCGGTTTCGATCCATCCGCCCGGATGCGCGATTGTCCAGTAAACGAGGCCGGTCAGAGCCGCCAGCGCTGCCGCGGCCAGCGCCCAACCCCAACGCGAAAACCGCGCGCGCCCGGGGGCGGCCTTCTGATCGAGCGCGCGCTCAATCGACGCCCAAATCGCATCCGGAGCCTTCTCCACAGGAAGATGCTCGAGCGCTTGCTTGCCGAACTCGATTTGTTCCCGCTCAGACATCCCGTCTCCCGCCGCTCTTCCACGCTTCGAGCCGCTCGGCCAGCATCCTGTGCCCCCGGTTCAATCGCGACGCCACCGTACCCATCGAGCAATTGAGCGCGCCCGCCATCTGTTCGTACGAGAGATCGTCGAAATATCGCAACAGCACCGCGATCCGAAACTTCGCAGGCAGCGCTGAGACCGCCGCTCGAACCGAACTAGCCATCTGCTCCCGCGCGTAATCCTGCTCCTGCGAATCGGGCCCTGCGACCGTATCCAAACGCTCCGACGTCGCGCGGTCCGGTTTGCGCCGGCGGCCCGCGTCCATGCAGGCGTTCACCACCAGCCGATACAGCCAGGTAGAAAACTCGGAATCGCCGCGAAACTGCGCCAGGCTGGTGATCAGCTTGAGGAAAACCTGTTGCGTGACATCGCTGGCCGCGGCCGCGTCGCGATGGCAGAAATACAGCGCGATCGAATAGACGCGGTCCTTATAGATTTCGTAGAGCGTACGAAAGGCTTCCCGGTCGCCTGACCGGCAGGCCGCGATGGTTTCCGCGCTAATCTGGCGATCGATCAGACCAATCACCGCGGATTGTGACGGAGCGTCCAACCTTTTTCTTCCATTTTAACGTCCAAGGATTGAGCGGTACCCTGAAAGGAAGGTTTAACCATGCTGCGACGATTGTCCATTGCGGTTTTGGCGCTCAGCGCTTGGGAAGCCTCGGCACAACCTCCGCCGCCACCGTTACCGCTGCCTCCTCCTCCGTCCGCATCGGAATCGCAGCGGGCACTCCATCGAGAGCCCGGCACGCCCAAGCCCGCATTCGAAGTCGCCTCCATCAAACCCGCCGCGCCCGATCAGCGGGGGGTAGCGATCCGGCCCGGCGCCAACGGCGGCCTCAACATCAACAATATGCCGCTGAAGGAGATGATCACGTTCGCGTGGCGCATCCAGCCCTACCAGATCTCCGGCGCGCCGCCGTGGATCGAGTCCGCCCGCTATGACATCACTACCAAGCCGGACCATAAGCCGAACTTCGATGAACTCTTGCTCATGCTTCAGTCGCTGCTCGAGGATCGATTTCAGCTCAAAACCCATAGCGAGACCAGGGATCTTCCGATTTATGCTCTGGTTCTGGCGAATAAGGATGGCAAACTCGGGCCGCAGCTCACGGAAACGAAGGAGGGTGGTTGCACTGTTTTCGACCCGAACAAGCCGCCGCCCCCGCCCACCGACCCAGGGAAACCGCCCGTCCTGGGCTGCGGTGGAATGTTCATGGGCCCGGATCGATTGGGCGCCGCGGGCATTGAGATCGGAAGGATGGCGCCCATGCTGGCGCGCATGCTCGGCCGCACCGTCATCGATAAAACAGGATTGACCGCAAAGTACGATATCCAACTGCACTGGACGCCGGATCCGTCCCAGATGATGCAAGGTCCGTTTGGCGGCGGTCCGCCTCCACCCGGTGCGCCGGCCCCGCCCCCAATCGACCCCAACGGCCCGTCCATATTTACAGCGCTGCAAGAGCAGCTCGGGCTGAAATTGGAATCGCAAAAAGGCCCGGTCGAGATGCTGGTCATCGACCACGTGGAGAAACCATCCGAAAATTAGTGCCCGGCCGGCCACATGTGCCCCGGAAATGCACACGGGGCCGCCGCTAAAGGCCAACGAAATCATCCCGGAGAACGTCTACTTTTCATCGGACTTTAGCGTGCAATCCCGTCCGTAAACCTGAGAGCGGCCTGGGAACAACGTGCGATCCAAAAACGTCCAATTTTCATCGGACTTTAGCGCGCAATTCGGTCAGGTAATCTAAAAGGACACCCATGCTCCGAAGCTTGGCGGCCGCGAGTGCGATGGTCGGCGTCTGCCCGGGGTTTGGCCAGCTCAGCGCCGAGAAAGTGGTGGTCGACCACGTCGAACGCCCGTCCGATAACTAACGTATGCAATTCATGGCGCGCCGCCTGCTTCGGTCTCTCATCGCCGTGCTCGCGGCCCTGAACCTGATCGCCTCCGAACAGCACGGCACGGTCACGTTCGGCGGTCTGCCCGTTCCCGGGGCGATCGTGACGGCCAGCCAGGGCGACAAGAAGGTCACCGCGGTAACCGGCCCCGAAGGGACCTACTCGTTCCCCGACCTCGCT
>Ga0335074_10002985_pt1 | contig 23042 bp, 17 predicted proteins | sample Lox_Sample_23_FD_206715 | JGI IMG/M metagenome (GOLD analysis project Ga0335074, IMG submission 206715) | Soil microbial communities from Loxahatchee National Wildlife Refuge, Florida, United States - Lox_Sample_2.3 | ecosystem: Environmental > Terrestrial > Soil > Wetlands | place: USA...
GACCGCGATCTCGTCCGCCAGCAGGCCGGCGAACGCCGGCGCGGCGATGCTCGTTCCCTCGAGGACCGTGAAGTAGGTGTTGTTGAACTGGTCCCGCTCGACGAACGCGATGGTCGCATTCGCCGGAAACGCGATGTCCGGCTCGGCCCGACCGAGTGTCCCCGCGCCCTGCTGCACGGTCGCGTTGACGATGTTCGGCTGCGCCGCCGAGCGGAACTGCCAGTCGGGTTCTGGGTACACGAGGCTAGCGCCCCCTTCGGTGCCGGCGTATTCGCCGGGCCCCCCGGTCGTGTCCCACCACGCCGAGACGTCCGTCAGATTCCCGATCCGGTCGTCGTAGCCGACGGTGAGATTCGTTCCGTTGAACCATCCCTCAGCTGTGCCCGTGAGGCCGAGCGAGATCCCGCCGACTGCGAGCGCTCCCGAGGTGTTGAAAGCCGCCGTCGCCGGCCAGACGGGCCACGGACCGGACGACCGGCCCGTCAGACTGTTCGGCGCGTCCCCCTGGTCCCCGCTGGCGGCGATCACGGTGACCCCGGTCGCGGCCGCCTCCTGGAGCTCCTGGTTCCAGGTGGAGTCGTTGAGGTCGGTGATCCCGAACGAGGCCGAGACGGCGCCGAGGCGCACGTTCGGGTTGCCGGGGGTCGTGTAGTTGTGGGTGAGCGCGCTCGCAAGGTCGAAGTCGAAGTAGGAAGCGACGTCCGCGTCCGAAACGGCGCTCTGCAGCAGGCTACCGGCGAAATAGAAGTTGTAGAGGGGGGCTCCGGGCGCCAGGCTTCCCGCCATCTCAAGGTCGAGCGAATTCTCGAACTCGTCGAGCGTGGAGTCGTTCGTGCCGTTGAACGGTCCCGGAGTCGGCGGTGTGACCCCCGCGATCGTCACGGGGACGCCGGTCACGTTCGAGTGGGGCCACGCGGTGCTCGTCGTCGCGTTCGCGAGTGTGTAGTTGAAGTACTGGTCGATGACGGCGGGGTCCCACGGCGGGGTATTGTTCTGAGTGGTCGCGTTGTACCCGCTCGCCAGGAGCGTGGCGACCGCGACGTCCGTCGGGTACGTCGCGTTGACGGGGTTCACGACGCTGGAATTTCCCGGGAACAGGCCCGTGGCTCCGAACGCCTGGGTGAAGTCCGACCCGATGAACCACTGCGCGCCGCTCGAGTTGTTCAGAACGAACTCGTTCGCCCCGGACACCGGGCGGACCTTCGTGACCGGTCCGGCTTCCAGATCGTACGAAAACCGGAGGTCGGCGGCGTTGCTCAGCCCGCTGACTCCCGACACGACCCCGTCGAGGCCCGCCGGGAGGGCCGGCGTTCCCACCGCTGTGTACATCGGGGTCCCGTCGACACTCGAGAAGTAGACCATCTCGACTCCGAACAGGGAGTTCACCGCGCCGGCGGTGAGCTCCGCCATCACGGAGAGGCGGTCGGGCGCGATCGTCACCGAGCGGGCCCCCGCTCCGTCCAGCACCCCGACCACCGTCGCCACGCTCGAGGGACCCGGAGCGAACGTCGATTCGAACTCCGAACTCGTGAGATATTGGCGATAGAGAGGGGAGCTGGGGTCCTCGACCGCCGCGAGGAATCGACCGAGGCCCCCCGCATTCGGGTAGGCCAAGGTCAGCGACACTTCGATCGGGGTTTCCGGGGGCACCGGCCGGACGGAGCTGCCGAGCGGCACCGCGACCGCATCGGTCACGAATCCCACGGAGTGCGTTTGCGGGAGGGCGGTCGTCGTGCCAGCGCCCGTCGCGAGCGGCGATCCCACCACGAGCGAGGCGACCACCACCGCAAGGATCGCGATCGGCGTCCGCATCTACGTAGCAAGGTCGCGCACTCCTAATGAGAGCGACCCCGTCCGCCACGGCAGACACAAGCCTTTATTTCGCAACGAGGTCGGGGCGGAAATGGCGTCCCCCGCCGGCGCGAGCGGCAAGTGCGTCTTCTGCGAAATCGTGGCGGGCCGCGCGCCGGCGTTCCGGGTGTACGAGGACGAGGAGACCCTCGCGTTCCTCGACCTCTTCCCCTTCACCCGCGGTCACCTCCTGGTCATCCCGAAGCGCCACGGCGCCCGACTCACCGACTTTCGCCTCGAGGAACTGTCGGCGGTCCTCCGCACCCTGGAGAAGATGTGCCGACGTTCCGAGCGACTGACACCGGACTACAACGTGGCGCTCAACGCCGGGGCGAACGCCGGGCAGATCGTCTTCCACCTCCACTTCCACCTGATCCCCCGCTACGGGGAGCCGAACCCGTTCCAGCCACGACAGCGCGTCCGACTGACGGACGACGCGGCTCAGAGCGTCATCGCCGAACTTTCGGCCCCGTGAGGCAGACGTGACCGCTCCACCGCGTCCTCCGGCGGTTGCGGGACAATTCTACGCCGGGTCGGGGGCCGAGCTCGCGCACCAGCTGGAGTCGTGCTTCCGGGACGCGCGGGGTCCGGGGGAGCTGCCGGCCCGCCATCGGTCCGGCGCCCGGTCCCTCTGGGCCGCGGTGGTCCCCCACGCCGGCTACCCGTATTCCGGACCGATCGCGGCGAACGCCTATGCCCTGGTCGCCACCCAACGAGCGCCCGAGTCCGTCCTCATTCTGGGGGTCGACCACCACGGGCTCGGGAGCGGCGCGGTGCTCTCCGACCGGCCGTGGAGCACCCCTCTCGGGCCGGTCGAGGTCGATCACGACCTCGTCCGGGCCCTGCGCCGCGGTCCGGTGTCGCTCAACGAGGCCGCGCAGGCCCGGGAGCATTCGATCGAGGTGCAACTCCCGTTCCTGCAGTACGTCCTCCCCCGGCCGCGCTTCGTCGCGCTGCAAGTGGCGTTCGGCAGTTTCGACTACCTTCGAAGCGTAGGGAACGTGGTACGCGAAGCGGTGAAGGGCCGAGACGTCCTTCTGCTCGCATCGACCGACTTCTCCCACTACGTGCCCGTCCGCACGGCCGAGCGCCTCGACCGGCTGGCGATCGACGCGATCCTCGCGCGGGATGCCCGACGACTCTACGACACGGTCGTGGAGAACGAGATCTCGATGTGCGGGATCGCCCCGACCACCGCGCTGCTCGCGGCGCTGGAGGAGGAGGAACTGACGACACGGCTCCTCCGCTGGGGACACTCCGGGGAGGTCGAGCCGATGCGCGAAGTCGTCGGGTACGCGGCGATCGCCATCGAGGCCGGGGTCAACCCCGCGCCGCCCGTTAAATAGGGGGGTCGGCTCGGCGCCGCCGGCCGGGCATGATCCTTTCGGATGTCAAGATCCGCGAAGAGATGCGCCGCGGCCGCATCGTCATCCGACCGTTCCGGCGCGAGTGTCTCGGGACGAACTCGTATGACGTGCACCTCGGGCCGTATCTCGCGGTGTACGCCGAGGGCGCGCTGGACGCCCGCGCCCCGAACCCGGTGCGCGAGTTCCGCATCCCCAAGGAAGGCTTCGTCCTGGTGCCGGGCCAGCTCTACCTCGGAGTGACCGAGGAGTACACCGAGACGCACGGATTCGTCCCGTTCCTGGAGGGAAAATCGAGCGTCGGCCGGCTCGGCATCGACATCCACTCGACCGCGGGCAAGGGCGACGAAGGGTTCTGCAATTACTGGACACTGGAGATGAGCGTGAAGCTCCCGGTCCGAGTCTACGGGGGGATGCCGGTGGGCCAGCTGATCTATTTCGAAATCTCGGGCCGGGTCGCGCGCAGCTACTCTGCGAAAGGCAGCGCGAAGTATCGCACGGTGTCGGCCCACCCGACGCCGTCGCGCATGTACCTCAACTTTCCCGGCCGCCGATCGCGCCGGCGGCGCTGACCGGCGCCTCCCGCTCGACTACCCGGGGGCGGCGTCCGTCGCCCGGACGAGATAGAACGCCGGATGCCCGGGCCGGGAGCGATCGCGGCGTCCGAGCGGGTCGTGCGGCGCCCCCTCGTCCTCCCGGTACACCCCGACGGAGCCGAAGCCGAACCGACGGACCAGATACCCTTCCACCGAGCGGAGCGTGCCCACCTCGTCCAGCGCGGGCGGCGCCGTGGCGGGTTCCGACCGGAGCAGGGGGGCGACCCGCTGGACGTACTTCGGGATCTCCGCGCGGAACGCGGCGAGGTCGGCGTGCATCGCGACCCGCTCCATCACGCTCCGGACGGTCGGGGTCTCGCCGCGCGCGACCGCCTCTCGCATCCACTGCTCGACGACCGCCTTCCAGGGTGCAGCCACGAAGAACGAGACCTCGGCGGGAGGAGCCTCGCCGCGGTCCCGCGACGGGCGCAGCACCGCCCGCAGGTCCTCTTCGAGCTGATCGAGATATGACTCGCGCGCTTCCGCCTCCGGGGATAGGGGGAACTCGTCCACCTCCGGGAACGGTTCGAGCGCCACCAGCGAGGAGAACCGACCTTCGCCCAACTCTTCGGCGAGGTGCGGAGTGATCGGTCCGAGCAGACGGATCCAGGCCCGCCCGACCTTCTCGGTCGCTTCTCCCGGCACTCCCCCTCGCGCGTAGTACCGCCTCAGGAGCGCCGGCAGGCCGACGTAGACCTCCTCGGACGCCGGTCGAAGGTCCGTCGCGTCCAGTCCCGCGCGGACTCGCTCGATCGTGCCGTGCATGCGGGAGTAGAGCCACGCATCGAGTTCCGGGATTCCGGCGCCTTCTCCCCGGCTCGCGCGGACGAGCCGCTCGATCTCGGCGAGGCGGGACTGCGCCGTGTCCACCGACTCCGAATTCCACTCGACGTCCGCCGACGGCGAGGCGGCGGAGACATAGTAGAGTCGAAGGGGGTCCGGCCCCCAGCGTTGCAGGGCGATGCCGACGGGGGGCCGTTTCGACGAGACGTCCTTCTTGGAGAGCTTCGCGCCCGCCGCCCCGGTGATCCACCCGTTCACGAAGATCGCCCGCGGCCAGAGCTCGGGGGGCAGGAGGCGCGCGTGAGCGTAGAGGAAGACGGGGAAGTGGACGCTCTTGTGCTCGTGGCCGCCCATGTTGATGTCGAGCGGGTACCAGTAAAGGAACTCCTCCCGGACCTCCGACTGGAGCTCCGGCGGGACCGCCGGCTCGCCCAGGCCGACTCCCCGAAATACGAAGTCGAAGAATCGGTCGGTCAGCTGGACCTCCGAGAGCCGCCCCGAGCTGACGAAGCGCCGGACGAGGTAGTAGGCCATGTAGAACGTCGAGTCGGCGATCGGCTCCACGATCCAGGACGGGTCGAGCGGCAGAGGGGTTCCGAGCCACGGTCCCTTCCGGGCGCACGGCCGGTCCGCGAACCATTCGATGATCCCCGGCAGTTCCCGAGCGTATTCGGGCGGCCAGGTGGTTAGCGTGCGGGCCGTGTCGAGCGCTCGCGCCTTCCACTCCGGGTCGCTGTAGCGAAGGAACCACTGGTCGTTGACCTTCCGGATGACGACCGCGTGGCCGTTCCGACAGATGACGGGTTTGGAGAACTCCTGCAGCGCGAGGGCTCCGTCCCGTTGGGTCAGGAGTGCCTCAACCTGCTCGCGAGCGTCGCGCACCGGGACCCCGGCGAGAGAAGGGACCGTCATCCGGCCGCGGACGAACTCGATGCGGTAGAGCCGCTCCGTGGCCTCCCCGAGCGCGCCGGCGTCCCCCAGACCCTTCGCGCCGGTCGCGCGCAAGGCACGCTCCGCCGGCGTCCCCTCGCCCTCAAGCAGCGCCTCCTCAGACGCGGTCAACGCGGGCTCCCGAGGGATTTCGAGCAGGACCGGCGGGCTCCGCAGCGCCGCCCGTTCTGCGGGAGGGAGGTCCGCTAGCGCGGCGGCGTCGGCGGGAGCATGCGCCGGGACGCTCATGACGACGCCGGTGCCGACCGCGGGGTCCACCAGACGACTCGCGAGGATGGGAACGAAAATATCCGCGAGCGGGACGCGCACACGACGACCGACGAGCTGCGCGGCCGGCAATGCGTGGCCGATATGCCCGCCGTGCTGCTCCACCAGTCGTTCCGCCCCCGGCCGCGTCACGACGTACTCCCGGGTCCCGTGATGCCAGACGACCAGCTCTTCGGCCGGGGCCAGCCAGAGGTTCGTCACTCCGAAGACGGTCTCGGGTCGGAGGGTCGCGGCGAGCAGAATCCTTCCGTCCTCCAAAGGGAAGGGGACCAGAACGAACCGGACGACCTCCGCGTCGCCCCCGCTCTCGAGGTCGGTCTCCGAGGGGTCCACGGCCACCGGACCGCAGACCGGGCAGACGGACGCGAAGTACGAACCCTGGACCACCTCTCCGGCGGCGTGGAGCGTTCGCATCTGCCACTCCACGAACCGGCGGTAGTCCTCGTCGATCGTGGTGACGTAGGTGCTGTCGTCGATCAATGCGCCCAGCTGACGGATCACCCGACGGTACTCTTCCCCGAGGAACCGGGCGGCCGCCTCGGGCTCCTCCAGGGCCGGCCACGTCGCCGGCGGCACTCCCGCCTCTTCGAGCGTTCGGACGACGACGGGGTCGCGCGCCGCCACCTTGCGGGCGAAGGTCACCGCGGGGAGACCGGAGGCGTGCAGTCCGAACGGAAAGAGGACGGCCTCGCCGAGCGCCCGGTGGTAGCGGTGCAGCGCGTCGGCGTACGCGAAGGAACGCAGGTGCCCGACGTGGAAGAACCCGCTCGCCCCGGGATACGCGATCAGGGCGTAGAATTTCTTGCGCCCCGCGTCGCGTCGCGCGGTTGCGAGGCCCGCCTTCGCCCACGCCTCCTGCCAACGCTGGGCGTTGCGGAAGTTCATCGCCCTTCGAGCGGGGTCGGTTATTGAACGGTTGCGCTCCTGCGGTTTCCCGGGGCTGGGAAGCGCCTATAGGCGTCGCCGCCGATGAGTCACCGATGCGGATCATCGAGGTGTTCCACTCCCTACAGGGGGAGGGGCCGCTCACGGGGGAGCGGACCACCTTCATCCGCACCGCCCGGTGCAACCTGCGGTGCAGCTGGTGCGACACGACCTACTCCTTCGGCCCGGGTCGGGAACGGTCGATCCCTTCGCTGCTGCGCGAGGTCGACCGGAACCGGACCCGCTTCGTCTGCCTCACCGGGGGCGAGCCGCTGCTCCAGCGCGAGGCGGTCCCGCTGGTCCAACGACTCTCGGACCGCGGGGTCACGACCGTCATCGAGACCGGCGGGTCGCTCGACATCGGACCGTACCTGGCGATCCCGCGCGCGATCCTGAGCGTGGACGTCAAATGCCCGTCCTCGAAGATGGACGGTAAGAACCGCTGGTCCAACCTTCCGCTCCTCCGACCGATGGACGTTGTCAAGTTCGTCATCGCCGACCGCCGGGATTACCTGTACGCGAAACGGGTGGTCCGGAAGTACCGGGGACCGGCGTCCGTCGTGTTCCAGCCGGTCTGGGGCACCGATGCGGGACGACTCGCGGATTGGGTGCTCGCGGATCGGCTCGACGTTCGCGTGCTGCTGCAGGAACACAAGCTCCTCTGGGGCGACGTCCCTGGTCGGTAGTTGGGCCCCGCGATACCCTAATGAGGCGGGGTCCCTCGTTCGCCGTTCCGGGCCATGGCGACGCACGATCCTAGCTCCCGCGGACCGATGCTCGCGTCGGATTCGCCGTTCGGCAAGGCCCGCGGCATGGTGTTCCCGCGCGTGGTCCTCGCCGGTCACGGGGTCCTGAACGAGCTGGGCAACGCCTGTCAGCAGTTCGACTTCCCGGACTCCGGAGCGGTCGTCACCGGTCCTCGGACCGCGGAGCTCGCGGGACGCCGGGCCGCGGAGATCCTGACGAAGTCGGGGTTCACCGCGCCGGTGATCCTGGCGAAGGAAGCGACCGAGGACGAGGTGACCCGGATCGAGTCCGAGGTCCGGGCGATCGGAGCGCGGTTCCTGATCGCGGCGGGCGGCGGCAGTAAGATCGATATCACCAAGGTCGTGGCCCACCGGCTCCGCATTCCGTTCGTGAGCCTGCCGACCTCCGCCGCCCACGACGGGATCTCGTCGCCGCGCGCCTCCCTGCACGGAAGCGAACGGACGACCAGCATCGACGCCGCGGTGCCGGTCGGCATCATCGCCGACACCGAGGTGATCGTGCAGGCGCCGTTCCGCCTGCTCGCGTCGGGGTGCGCGGACGTCATCTCGAACGTCACGGCGGTCCTCGACTGGCATCTGGCGGTGCGCCTCAAGAACGAAGAGTTCTCCAGCACCGCGGCGACGCTGAGCGAGTACGCCGCGCGTGAGATCATCGACCATGCCGGCTCGATCAAGCCCGGCCTCGAGGAGTCGGTCTGGATCGCGATCCGGCCGATGATCGTCGCCGGCATCGCGATGAGCGTGGCCGGCTCGTCCCGACCGTGCTCGGGGAGCGAGCACCTTTTCAGCCACGCGCTCGACCGCGTGGCCGCCCACCCGAGCCTGCACGGCGAGCAATGCGGGGTCGGCGCGATCATGATGATGTATCTGCACGGCGGCGACTGGCAGCGCGTGCAGGGGGCGCTCCGGACGATCGGGGCGCCGACGACCGCGATCGAGCTCGGAGTGACCTCGGAGGAGGTCGTGAACGCGCTCGTGCTGGCCCATAGGCTGCGGCCGGAGCGGTACACGATCCTCGGGGACAACGGCCTCACGCGCGAGGCGGCCGAGCGGCTCGCGCAGCGGACGGGGGTGGTCGCGTAGCATGGCGGAGATCACGCTCATCGCGAGCGCCGAGTCCCGCGAGGGGTACACGTTCGTCTACCAGGGAGGGGCGCCGGTCTGCCGTACCTGCCCGTACCGTCACGCCTGCCTCACGCTCGACGTCGGACGTCAGTACGAGGTGACCAAGGTCCGGCCCGTGACCCACCCCTGCGCCCTGCAGGAGTCCGAGGCCCATGTCGTCGAGGTGAAAGCGGTCCCGCGCACGCTCGTCGTCGACTCCCGGAGCGCGGTGGTGGGCAGTTCGGTCGAGACGGGGCGGTACCCCTGCCGACGGGTCGACTGTCCGAACTGGTGGGTCTGCGCCGGTCCCAATCTCCCGCCGAAGCAGCGGTTCCGGATCGAGTCGGTCGAGCCGGCCGCCGCGGAGTGCCGGATCGGCCGAACGCTCAAGCGGGTCGAGGCGGTCTAAGGTCGGATGTGGGGCTGTGGGGTAGCTACGGGTGCGAGGCCGAACCTCGGTCCGCTCTACTGGTCCATCCTTCGAGCTTTGGGAGCTCGGGACCCCGATTCAAATTCGGGCAGCCCCAATCCGACCTTTGGTTGAGGCAGGGAAGGATCCCGGAGCCGACGAGCCGCGACGTTCGTGACGCCCGGGTCAGAATAGTCATCCGGCCGCCCGGCCTCCAGCGGGTCGAGGCTCGGCGAAGCCCATGGTCGATCCGCTGGGCGTCGCCTAGGAGTGGTCACCGTTCGTGATGCAACATCTCGCGCAGCCCGGCCACAAGCCGTGCCCGGCGAGTGCTTCTCGGAAGCGTGCCGCCTTGGCCCCCTGCCAGAGGCTCTCGAGCGGCTGGTCCTTCACGTTGCCGACGGAGTACCCCGCGATCCACTGGTCCGGGCAGAAGATGACATTGCCATCGGCCTTGACCCAGATCTCACGCCACGGCTGGGCGCAGTGCGAGTGGATCACGTACGACAGGTCGGTGTAGTATCGCCGGGTCTGCTCGCGGGTCATGTACGCCGCATTCGTGTAAACGAAACGACCGAATTCCTTTCGCAGGTCGCGAATGGTGTCGAACACCTGGTCAGGGAACTCCGCCGGGAAGGGCTGAGCCACCTCGCCGTAGACGCCCCGGTCGTCGATCCCGAAGTCGTCGAGTAGCATCTGGTGATGGCGCGTCGCAGCGTCGTTCGACATCCATCGAAGGTGAATGAGGTTGACCGCATCGACCCCGTGCGCTTTCGCATCGAGCACGAGGTCCCGCAGGTTTCGGAAGTTGCCCGGCTGGATCGTCGTGTTGAGTCGGATTGACAGTCGTGGACCGCGCTTTCGCGTCGCGCGGGCCGCCGCGAGCTTCGAGATGGCCCCCATCGTCTTCCGGTAAGTGCCTTTTCCCCGCACGACATCGTGATCCGGCTCCGCCCCGTCGATCGAGAACGTCCCGTCGACGAGGTGCTCGGCCTGTCCGAGCCGGTCGATCACGGAGTCGGTCAGCAGGGTGCCGTTGGTGACAAATTTCGTGGGCAGCTTGATCTCGCTCAGATACTCGACAAAGTCGATGGTGTCCTTCCGCAGGAACGGTTCGCCACCGATAAGGTGGACCACCGACTGATGGGGAACCAGCTGATCGCCCAGCCGCTTGAGCTGGTCCAAGGACATCTGGTGCTTGATGCGGCTGTTGTCGACTTCGCCGCGGAGCATCAGGTGCCCGACCCCGTTGTCACCCCATTGGGAGCACATCGGGCACCGGAGATTGCACAGGAAGGTCACCTCCACCGTCGCGATGAGAATCCGTCCACCCTGCTCTACCGGGTGCCGCGCGCGATTGAACCGCTCGAGGATGTTCCGGCCGGTGCTGACCGGATCTCTCCGGAAGCTTCGGAGGTCGCTTCGATAGAGGATGTCGCCTAGTTCCATGAAAGTAGACTCGCTGCCGCCGCCTCACGCACCCAAGGCAACGGAGGGACGCGCGCCGCCGACCAAGACTCTTTTCCCCGCATGACCCGGTCGAACCGCGATGCTGGGCGCGGCAGCCGTACTCACTAGTGGCGAATATCGCTATAAGGTGGACGGGGACGAGAACCTTCGGGCTCGGCACGCCTCCCGATTCCTCTCGGGCGTCGACCGTACGATCATGCGCACTCTCGACCGGCTCCTCCCGCCGCCCGGACCCGCGACCCCGACGCTGGGTATCTGGCGCGGGCAGACGAACCAGCGAAGCTCCGCGCGCGACCGTGCGAGGAGCACCTTTCGAGCCCTCTCGCGGGCTCGGAGGGGAGCGGTCGGCTGGCGGAGGGACCCTTATCGGACTGCGGCACTCGCTGAATCGTCGGGCCTCAACGACCTCCCCCGTGGGCGACGATCGCCGAACGATAGAGCGCCAGCGTTCGGTTGACCATCTGTTCTGCGGAGTAACCCCGGACGGTAGCACGCGCCGCCCGGTTCATTTCGTCCAGTCGGGGGGGGAGGGCCATCAGCGCCGCCGCCATCTCCGGCTCCGACCGAACGACGACACCGGCACCTGCCGCGGCCAGCTCGCGAGCACCGCCCGCGTCGAAGGCGACGAAAGGCCGGCCGGCGGCCATCGCTTCGAGCAGACCGATGCCGAACCCCTCGAACTGGCTCCCCTGGACGTAAGTATCGGCGGCGTACAGCGCCCTGAGCACCCGTCCCCGAGTCACGTCCCCAAGGAACCGCACGGGAGCGCCGAGCTCCCGGGCGAGCCTCGAGCAATGCGCAAGGTCGTACTCGTGGCGCGGGACGTCCCGTCCCACCACCACCAACCCCCACTCGCCTCGGGTGGCGGCGACCGCGCGGACGAGTCGGTCGACCCGCTTGTTATCGTATAGCCCCCCGACGTAGACCGCGACGCGCGGCGTGTTCAGTCCCCAAGACGCGCGCTCCGCCTCGGCGTGGTCGGGGGGGTCTTGGAACTCCCCGAGGTCGATGCCGACGGGGATCACCTCGGCGCGCGCAGCGGGGTATCCCCAGCTCACGACCTGCGCCTTCTCTTCGGGAGTGAGGGCAACGTAGCCATCGAACGCCTCCAGCCGACCGGGGAGATATCGTCGGTAGTAGAGCCACCGGACGAACCCGCGCCGCATCCAATAGTGATAGAACCCCATCGGCATAATCACCTGGGGCCAGACGAAGGATCGAGCGAACGGGAGGTAGAAGTCGACGCACCAGATGCGATTGCCGCTCAAGTGGAAGACGTCGGCATCCAGCCCACGAAGCGTGCGCCGGTACGCCCGAGGGACCCGGAACCCGGCGACCTTTCGCATTCCGAGGCGCACGACCCGAACGCCGCGAATCACCTCCTCCGCAGGCGCATCCGGTTCGGCCTGCGTCACGACCGTCACCGAGTGGCCGGCCGCGGCCACCCCTTCGGCCAGCAGCTGAACGTGTCGGGTGGCGCCCCCGAGCGCGGGGACGTAGCGGAAGACCGCGAAAACGACTCGCACCAAAGCCGCCCGACCGTCGCATCGGAGGAGTGCGCCTAAAGCCTTCGGCGCAGCAGCTCCGACGGCGACGGGCGAGTACCGGGCGACGCGGTCGAGTCAGCGTTTCGAGCGTGACGCGAACGGCTTTCTCGTGCATCACCACGCTACGCGCAGCGTCGCCCCTGCACGATCTCGCCCCGACGAACGCTCCTTCCGCCCACACGGCCCAGTCGGGTCCCGAGGTCAGAGGGAAACGGAGCACGACTGAAACTCCAGGGTCCCCGCCACGGTGCCGGTGGAGCCGTTGGATGCACTAACCTTCCGCGCCGCAACCCTAGAGCCGGTCGTCGCGGCGAGCCCTTAAGTCCGTCTCGAGGCAGTTGAGATTCGAATCCGGATGACTCGAAAAGCGGTGAAGGAAGGCCCGCGGAGGGGTCTCGGACGCCGGGAGGCTCCGGCGTGAGGATCCTCCGTATCGACGGATGGGACGGGCCGACGTTCGGCGGTGCCCAAGTGTACGTCTCGCGCATTTCGCGCGCCCTGGCGGCCCGGGGTCACCCGAACGAGGTGACCGCGGTGGTGACCGACCCCGTTCCCGCGGCCCTCGAGCCCGTACGCGCGTTCCGGCTACCCCGTACGCTCATGGGGCAGGCCCTCGCGGAAGCCCCCGCGAGCAAGGAGCTAACGCGGTGGCTGGACCGTGCCGCCTCAGAGTTCCGACCGGACCTCATCCACCTCCACCGTTTCCGCGCCGGGTTCACCGCGCTGGGCCCGTGGCTTGGCTCTCGGCCCGAGCCGCTGGTGTTCACGGCCCACGACGCGGACCTGGTATGCCCGGTGTCGACGCTGACGTTGCCGAGCGGAGAGCGGTGTCCCGGCGGGATTCTGCCCCGGTGCCAGTTGACCGGGTGCGCGGTGGGCCTGGGTCTCCCGGGCCACCTCGCCAAGCGGTACTACTTCGACCGCTTCGTCCGGCCCCGGGTGCATGCGTTTCTGTGCGTCAGCAACGCTACGAAGTCGATCTTCGAGGGGCTCGGCTATCGCCCGACCGAGTTGCTCCGACCGATGTTTCCCTTCCCGGAGTCACTTGGGCAGGGGCCGGACGGCCCTTTCACTATCGGTTTCCTCGGTCGGTTCGAGCATCAAAAGGGAGTCGGAGTGCTCCTCGAAGCCTTTGCGAGGGTCCGGGCGACCCACCCGGACGTTCGGCTTCGGCTCACCGGTGCCGGTCCGTACGCCGTTCCGCCGACGCCGGGGGTCACCGTGACAGGCTGGACCGGCGACGTCGATCGGTGGTTCGACGGGGTCCACGTAGTGGTCGTCCCGTCGCTGCCGTGGGAAAACTTGGGAAACACCTCGGTCGAGGCGCTCGGGCACGGAGTACCGGTCATCGTGAGCGACTCCGGCGGGCTGCCCGAGACCGTGGGCGAGTTTGGGACCGTAACTCCCGCCGGGGACTCGGTCGCCTTGGCCGACGCGATCGGGAACGTCCTCTCGAACTACGACGACGCCCGGCGGACCGCATCGGCCGGTCGTGGCTGGGTGCGGGAGGAGTTTTCCACGGAACGCCATGTGGATCGGCTCCTTCGAATCTACCGGGCAGCGTTGGACGCTCCGTCGTTGTCGCGATAGACCGACCGCTCCCCCTAAGGGGGAAGCACCTTGGTGCGGAGCACTTCCGCCAGCGCCCGTCCCTGCCGGACCAACTCATACTCCGCCTCCATCTTCCGGCGAGCGAGCTGACTCCGCCGGGCGCGGTCGGTGGGGTCCGCGGCGGCCCGCTCCAGCGCGGCGGCGAGTTCCGCGGGATGATCCGGCGGGACGACCCAGCCGTTCTCGCCGTCCACGACGGGCTCGGTGACGGCTCCGCTGTGGCTCACGATGGCGGGCAGGCCACAGGCCAAACCCTCGAGCAGGGAGTGATTCATCTGTTCCCGCCACTGCGGCGTGGGGATGGACGGTGCGACCTGGAGGTCCATCGTCTGACGGAGGCGGAGGAGGTCGGCGCCGTACTGCGGACCGACGAACCGTATCGACCGGTCCGCCGTGGTGTTCCCCCGGCGGCGCCGTTGCTCGACCAACCAGTGTAGCCGCGCTTCCTCGCCACCGGCGCCGGCGACCGTGATCTCGACCGGGGTACGGAGCTGGTCCAACGCTTCGATCAACGTATGCACTCCCTTGCTCCAATGCAGCCGACCGACGAAGAGTACCCGCAGTGCGGCGGACGACGCCGCCGGCACCTTCGGGGGCGTCCAATAGTCGAGGTCGAGCCCGAGGTTCATCTGCGAGAGCCGCTCGGCTCTCACGCCCATCGCGAGTAGGGCGCGCTCGGCGTCTCGCGTGTACGCCAGGAAGTGGTCCGCGGCGTCGAGGACGGCTTCGAAGTGCTCGGCCAAAGGACGATTGTGCGGCCAGTTGAACGGGATGTTCTCCCAGCAGTGGACGGAGACGCGCTTCCCCCGGGTGCGTTCGAGGATCGACTGATAGCTCGAAGGGTGTCCGAGGTCGACCGGGCACAGAACGTCGGCGTCGCGCACCGCCGCCGAGAACCCCCGGAGGTACTGGTGGAGGTAGCGATACGGCGAGACCAGGCCCACCAGGAACCCGCCCGGGATCGTCTGCGTGAGCCGTCCCGCGAGGTACGGGGTGGGACAGCGGCGAATCGGCATCCGCGCCTGGGCCTCGGTGACGGCAGCCCGGGTCGAGCAGACGAGATTGACGTCGTAGCCGTATTTCCGAAGCTCCGCGTAGATGCCGAGCTCGCCGGGGAGCACCCGTTCCACACCTCGGACGACTGCCACCCGAGTGGTCATACTCAGGGCGCTCCCTTACTCGTCGGTGAACCCGATAGCGCGGCGGGCGCGCGCCCCGAGACCGGAGTTCGGGGAATCGCCAGGAGCACGGGCACGGCGGCTCGGGATAATCCCCGCCTCAAATAGCGTAGGGCCCGCCCCCGGCACCGTGCGCGGCGCACCGACCGTCCCGTCCTACACGGGCGAAGTCGGTCGACGACCGGGCGCGGCTCGGTTTCGCCCCCGCTTAAACCACTCCGGGTGGGACCGAGCCCACGCGACGGTCGCGGCGAGCCCCTCCGGGAGGTCGACCCGGGGGGTCCATCCGAGCAGTCGACCGGCCTTGCTCACGTCGGGCACCCGGCGGGGGATCTCGTCGAACCCCGCCCCGAACCGGCTCCGAGGGTCCTCGTAGATCGGCTCGAGGGAGGAGCCGCACGCCGCCAGGGTCATCCCGATCGCCTCGCGGACGGTTCGCTCTCGCGGGTTCCCGAGGTTGAACGTCTGTCCGTCCGCCGCCGAATCGTCGAGGCAGCGCAGTAGCCCCGCGATCAGGTCCGTGATGAAAGTGAAACAACGGGTCTGCGAGCCGTCGCCGTAGATCACCGGGGGCGTCCCCCCAAGCACCCGGTGGATCGTCACGGGGACCAGGAACGACGGCCGCTGGCGAGGTCCGTAGATGTTGAACGGTCGCGCGATCGCAGTCGGCACTCCGTACTCGGTGTGGGCCGCGTTCACGAGGTGCTCACAGAGACCCTTGCTCGAGCTGTAGCTCCACCGGTCGAGGGACGGGTCGCCGAGCACGCGGTCGGAGGTCTCGGTCCAGGGGACCGACGGATTCCGCCCGAACACCTCACTCGAGCTCAAGTAGACGAACCGGACGGCCGGCTTCATGGCGGCCCGGAGTACCGTGCGCGTCCCGATGACGCTCGACTCCACGGTCTCCATCGGCGTCCGGTGGTACGCTTCCACGCCGACCGTCGCGGCGGCGTGGACCACGGCGTCGGGCGGATCGGCGAACGCCTTGCGCACGGAGCTGGAGGAGGTCACGTCGCACGTCCGGTAGACGAAGCCGGGCCGTCCAGCGGCCTCCTCGAGGTTGCCGGGTCGCTTCCGGCCGATATCGAGCGCGAGCACAGAGTCGCCGCGGGCCAGTAGCGCGTCGACCAGATGGCTGCCGATGAACCCGCCCGCCCCCGTGACCGCAACTCGCGACATGCGTGGATCGCCCCTAGCTCACGAGCTCCGGGGTCGGCAACGGAACGATGACTCCCTTAGTTCGGCCCCCCCGGAGCGGGGCCAGACGCGCCAGGATCTCCTCGCGCAGCCTCCACGCGATCAGAAGAACATAGTCCGGCGGTCGCTCGGTCAGAGCGGTCGAGTCTCGGATCGGCACGTGGGTGCCGGGGGTCACGAGGCCCTGCTTGAGAGGATTGTCGTCGACGATGTACTGTACGGTGTTGTGGTCGAGCTGGCAATAGCTCAGCAGGGTCGTGCCGGTCGACGGAGCCCCGTAGCCGGCGATGGACGCTCCGCGAGTCGTCACCTCCGCGACCGTGGCCCGGAGCCGGGAGCGGACTCCTTCGACCGCCAGGGCGAATGCTCGATACGTCTCGAGCCGGGTCACGCCGGATTCGACCTCGGCCGCCCGCACGGTAGCGACCGACGGGTCCTCGGGACGAGTGCCGGTCTCGTGGAGCTGGGCGAAGACGCGGAGGGAGCCTCCGTAGGCGTCGCTGCGCGACGCGCGGAAGACCGAGAACCCGGCACCCCCCAGGAGACGCTCGAGCGAATGGAGGGTGAAACAGTAGAGCAGCTCGTGGTAGAACGTGTCGAACGAGACCTTCGCGAGCACGTCCGGGAAGTACGCGCGCCCTTCGAGGACGAGGACCCCGTCGGGCCGGAGGATCCGCCGCACGAGAGCCAGGAGCGCTCGTGGGTCTCGGACGTGCTGGAGCACCTGCGTCGCGCTCGCGACGTCCACCGGGCCGAGCTCCGCCTGCACCCGCTCGATCGCTTTCGCGTCGAAGAAGCCGTCGAGGGTGGGAACGCCCTGGGCCCGGGCGATCTCGGCGATCCGCGCCGACGGCTCGACGCCCTCGATACGCGCCGCCGGCCGCTGCGCGCGAATCGATCGGAGGAGCAGGCCGTCGTTGCTCCCGATGTCGAGGAAGGCCCCGTTCGCGGCGGGTCGGGCGAAGCGAACGATGTCCTCCGCGAGCGCCGCGTAGTGGCGCGCGAGCGTGGCTCCGGTTGGCACGTACGAGTAGCTGCGGTAGACGCGGTTCGTCGCTTCCGCGGGAGCCGGCGCGACGATCTGGATCAGCCAGCAGTCGGTGCAGACCCCCATCGTCAGGGGGAACACCTGCTCTGCCGCGATCTCCGAGGGTGGAATGAACGCGTTGCCGAGCGGCAGGTCGCCCAGCGAGAGGAACGGGCGGACCCCCGACGCTCCCCCGCACACCCGACAAGGGGTGACGGGTCCGTTGAGCTCGGAGTCGTCCGCCATCGGCGGACTCCCCACCGGCCGGTCGTTTTAGCGGTTCGCCTCCGACCGGGGACCGAAGCTCGCGTGACCCCGCTCGTCCGTCGCCCAATCGACGATCCGGGTCCCCCCGTCCCGCGTGATGAGAACGGCCGCGCCGGACGGGACCGGCCGGGTCGAAATGGTCCGCTGCGTCGCGATCTCCACGACCAGGTCCGCGACCGGTCGGGGATCGAGCTGGCCCCGAGCGTCCTCTCGGCCGTAGACGCTCGCCCGCATCTCGGTGTCCATGCCACCCGGACACACCGAGACGCAGAGCACGCGCCCATCCGGATGCTCCTTGGCGGCCGCGAGGGTGAGCGCCACCAGGGCCGTCTTGCTGGCGGAGTAAGCGGCGAGCCCGGGAATCGGCGTGAGACCGGCGCGGGAGGCGACGTTGATGACGACCCCGCCGGACGGCGCCGACGCCATCCCGGGCAGCACGCGACGCAGGAGGTAGTACGGGCCGAGCACGTTCGTCGCGAAGCAGCGGGTCGCGGTCGCGTCCGAGGTATCGGGGATCGAACCGACCGGGTTCGCGAAGCCCGCGTTGTTCACGAGGACATCGACCCGTCCCGAGCGTTCTTGCGCCGCCCGGACGAGACGGTCCACGGCCGCCGGATCGGTGACGTCCGTCCGCAGGTGGAGAGCTTCTCCGACCCCGGGGGGCCGATCCCCGGTCGAGCCGGTCACGACGACGTACCTCCTCGCCACGAGCCGCTCCGCCACCAGGCGGCCGAGGCCCCGAGTCGCACCCGTGACGAGGGCGACCGGCGCGGTTCCCTCCTCAGCGGGCACGTCGCTTCCTCCCGGACCGACGGGGGCCCGCGGGCCGTTTCTCGGGCGAGGCGGACCGCGTCCCGCCCTCCCGGAGCAGCTGTTCCATCAGGGGCCGCAGCTGGGCCCGGTAGGCCGGTATCCGATAGGCGAACTCGAGATTGGCGCGCAGCCAGAGGTAGCGGTCTCCAATGTCGAACCTCGTCCCCCGGAACGTCGTCGCATAGACCGACGACTCTCGCGCCAGGATCTCGAGCGCGTCGGTGATCTGGAGCTCGCCGCGAACGTCCGGGACGGTCCGGTCGATCGCCGCAAAAATGTCGGGCGTCAGCACGTAGGCACCAGTGATGCCGAGCCGACTCGGGGTGGCGGTCGGTTCCGGCTTCTCCAGAAGACGGCGACAACGGTAGAGACCCGCCGAGACCTCCTCGCCCTCCACCACCCCGTAGTCCCGCACCTTCTCGGGCAGCACCGGCTCGACGGCCAGCACCGTCGAGTGGAGCTGTTCGTATCGATCCCAGAGCTGTCGCAGGAGCGGCGGCTCGCAGACGTTGATCGTGTCGCCGAGCAGGACCCCGAACGGCTCGCGGCCGGTGTGGAACCGCGCAAGACCAATGGCGTCGGCGAGCCCCCGCGGCTCCCGCTGCCGGACAAAGTGGATGCGCGCCCGGCGGACCAGCTCCGACAGCTGCTCCATCTCGGGAAACCGGCGGGAGGTATCGAACTCGGGGCTGAGGTCAAAGTGGTCCTCGAGCGCCCGCTTGCCCCGACCGGTGACGATGAGGATGTCGTCTGCCCCGGAGGCGACCGCTTCCTCCACCACGTACTGGATGATGGGTCGGTCGACGACCGGGAGCATCTCCTTCGGTTGGCTCTTCGTCGCGGGAAGGAACCGGGTTCCGAGACCGGCGGCCGGGATCACGACCTTCACGCGGTCCTCCGCCGAGCTCGTCGGCCATTTCCGGCTCGGGTCGGAGCCGGGGGGCAGCCGACGCCCAGGGCCACGACCTCCAGTCCGGTCCGCAACGCCACCGCCGCCGGGATCGCCCGTCGGAGGTCCACCAGGACCGGCCGGCGCATCGAGCGCGACCACGCCGACGACCATCGAATGTACTCGGGCCACTCGGCCTGAAGGACCGCTACGTCCGCCCCCCGGAGGGCACCCGCGACCGTGGAGGAAAAGCCCACGCGACCGGAGGCGCCGCCATGGCGTCGCCGCCACTCGCGCTCGAAGTTCCGGCGGGCCACGGGGTCGTGCAACCGGACTCGGGCCCCGTCGGCGACGAGTCGCTGCACGATCGGGAACGCCCGGGACTCGCGGACATCGTCCGTCCCGACCTTGAAGGCGAGGCCCAGGACCGCGACCGCCTTGCCGCGAAGGGGGGCCGCGGCCGACCGAACCAGTTCGAAGGCGTGCTTCGTTTGCTCATCGTTGACGTCCAGGGCGGCGCGGGCGGTGCGCGCGGGGGCTCCGACCTCCTCGCCGCGGCGTACGAACGCACGCAGGTCCTTGTCGAAGCAGCTGCCACCGAATCCGGGCCCGGCGTTGAGAAACGCCGGACCGATTCTCGGGTCGGCCCCGACCGCCGCCGTGACCGCGTCCACGTCACCCCCCATCCGTTCCGTCCAACGGGAGAGCTCGTTCGCATACGAGACCTTGAGCGCGAGGAAGGCGTTCGAGGCATGCTTGACCAGCTCGGCCTCGTTCATGGTGAGCTCGACCACCGGCGCCGGGAACCGGGCGTAGACCCGGCGCAGCCAGCGGGCCGTTCGAGCGTCGCTGGTCCCGATCACGATCCGTTCGGGGGACAGTGCGTCCCGCACCATCCGGCCTTCGGAAAGAAACTCTGGATTCACCGCGACTCCCAGGAGCCGGGGCCCCCGCCCGCTGGAGCGCCGAAGGATCGGAGCGACGGTCGCTTCCGTCGTGCCGGGCACCACCGTGCTCTTCACGACGACGACGCGCGGGCCGGAGACCCCCCGAACCGCCGTTCCGACCTCTTTCGCCGCTAGGCGGAGTGGTCGAAGGTCGACGGCGCCGTCCCGCCGAGGAGGAGTGGGCACGCAGAGAAACAGGAGGTCCGCGAGTGCGACCAGCTGCTCGACCGACTCGACGACCGAGAACCGCCCCCGTCGTCGTTCGGCGCGGAGGAGTTCGGCGAGACCCGCTTCTCGATAGGGACTCACCCCGCGGGCGACGGCGGCTCGCACCCGAGCACTTCGGTCGTAGCCATACACTCGGATTCCGCGGTGAGCGAACGCCAACCCGGTGGCGATTCCCATGTACCCGACCCCCACGATGCCGATCGTGGGGGTCGAACGGAGCCGCCGTTTCACGACGAGACGACCCCCGGCGGCGAGGTCGGGTCGACCCGGGGGTAGTTCGGCACCGTGGACGCCTCCTCCGCGGGGCAGCGGGACGGGAGGATACATATCTTCCCCGACCCGACGGATTCGTTGCCCCCGAGGGCTGGACCGCGACCCGGAACGCTCAAGCTTCGGCAGGGGGGTCGGACGGGGGATGGCGGAGGAGGAGCCCGGGGCGGACGAGGCGCGTTCGGTCCCCGCCCGAGCGCGGCTGGGGGCTGCAACGCTGTTCTGTGAGAACTGTGGCCGCACCACCCCCCACCGCGTCCTCCGTTGGGACCGGGGCGGGAAGGGTACCGGGAGTCGCCTCTCCGGCATCGCCCGGTGTCAGGAATGTCGCTGGACCCATCCGTTCGCCCAGCTCCTGCCCGGGGAAGTCGAGGTCGCCCTGATCGTTTCGGAGGGAGCGCAATCGACCCACTCCCGCCTGCAGCTGCCCGTCGGCCGGCGTATCTTGGTCGGCTCGGGCCTGCCGGGCGGCGGTGGGGAGCTCGAGATCCGACGCATCGACGCCCGGGACGGGACGTCGGTCGCGAGCGCCCTCACCAACGAGACCTCCACGGTCTGGGCGACCCGCGCCGACACAACTGCGGTGCCGGTGTCGATCGTGGAACGCGGGGGCACGGTCACCGCGCGCTGGGTCGTCTCCCCCGGCACGGAAGTCGGGGTGGGCGATACCGTGGAGGTCGAGGGGACCGGGGTCGTGGTCGTGGGCCTCCGCGCCCGCGGCCACACCTGGAAACGTCTGGGGGACCGCTTCCCCGCGCGGGACGTCCAGCGGGTCTACGGTCGACGCCGCGAGATGCCCCCCGCCGGCAGAAGGGACTGGAGGCGCGTGCGCGTCAGGCCGAGCTCGGCGGCGAGCTCGGTCTCGACGGCGGCGCGCTCGCGCTCCGGTCCGGGTACGAGGACCGCCCGCACCTCGCCTCGGGCGGCGACCGCCGACGGCGGCGCGGCGGTCCAAAGGGACTCGCCGCGGTAATCGACCGGTCCGAGCGCGATCTCCAAGGGGAGGTCGCCGAGCAGATGTTTCGTGCCGTGGATCGCCCAGGCCCCGCGCGCGACGAACTCGCCGCTCGCTCCGGCCTTCGATACCTGTTCCGGTGTCACCCAGAACGCCGAAGCGGACGCGAGCCCCGCGCGCCACGCCTTGGAGTAGGCGACCGCCCACTGCCCGGCCTCGCGGAGCGATATCTCGGAAATCGCGGGGTCCCCCGGGGCGGGGTGCTTGACGATCACGCTCGCCGCGCCCTGAAGATCCGCGTGCACGTAGACGTCCCCGTCCTTCAGGTTCCGGCGGACCATGACGTCGTTCGACGACGCGTCCTTCCCTCCGATCACGATCGCCCCCTCGGAACTGAGGAACCACCGGAATCGCTCGAACCAGTGTGGCTTTCGCCGGGCGGCCTCCGCCTCCGCGCGTCGCCGCTCCGTCCGAGCCGAGGTCCGGGTCGGAGCGGCCACGCGCGCCTCGGTCTCGGCGAGCGCGGTCCGGGCCCCGGCGAGCTTCGCCTGCAATCGCTTCACCTCGGCGTAGATCTCCTGGGCGGACTCCCGGGGGGTCCGGTCGAGCCGGAGCGGGACCGAACGATCGCCCAGCACCACCACGATCTTCGGGTCCTGGCGACCGGTGGCGCGGGCGTCCGCGAGGGACGCCTCCGCCATTGGGTAGTGGGCGAAGATGGCGTCCGCGCTCGCGCGCAGGTCCGCGATCCCGTCCGAGAGAGTCGCGATCGCGGCGAGCTGCTGCTCGCGCAGCCGCTCGAGCCCGCGGCGAGCCCGCTCCGCTTCGACCTCGGCGGGACTCGGGGGAATCACGACCAGCGAGGCGAAGTACTCGTGGGCCGCCTCGGAGAACGTGGACCGACTCGCCTCCGAGACCCCCTCTACGCCCGTCCATCGGCGCGATGAGTACGGGGTCGCGTCGACGATCGTGGCGTCGCGCAGGTAGACGAAGCCTCGCGGGCGGTCTCCGACCTCGCGCACGAGCTCGGCGACGGCGGCGTGAAGCCGCTCGGCCGTCGCGCCGGGGCGGGCGGACGCAGGCTCCGACCCGACGAGCCCGGCCCGGACGACCAACTCTTCGGCGACCGGCCCTCCGAAGGAGAGCCGCGCCGCGAGCGTGCTGGTCAGGTCGTTCCGGGACCGGGCGAGCTCCGCTTCCAGCGTCGCGCGCTCGACCTTCCACGGGTCGAGCCGGACCGGGGGCCGAGAGTAGTCGACGCCGACCCGTACCTGCCGGTGCGCCCAGCGACGTGCCTGGGCGACCGCGACGATCTTTCCCCCGTGCGCCACGATGAGGTTTCCGGTCCCGAACATCTCCAGCGCGACGAGGAGGGGCTCGGGGTCATCGGACCGGCCGAACGCGAGCTCGAGGTACCGTTCCCCGCCCGGCTCCTCGGCCCCGCGGAGCCCGGCGCCTACGAGGAGGCGGCGAAGTTCGCGCGCGAAGGGGGAGAGCTCGTCGGAATGATCCGGTCCGCCGGACGCGAGGAGGGCGGCGTACTTGCCGGGGACCATCAGGAGCTCCCGTCGACCCTCGCCGGCGGCGCGGAGGGCGAGCGACCAGCCACCGCCGGGCGCGTCGAACA
>Ga0335074_10002986_pt1 | contig 23037 bp, 15 predicted proteins | sample Lox_Sample_23_FD_206715 | JGI IMG/M metagenome (GOLD analysis project Ga0335074, IMG submission 206715) | Soil microbial communities from Loxahatchee National Wildlife Refuge, Florida, United States - Lox_Sample_2.3 | ecosystem: Environmental > Terrestrial > Soil > Wetlands | place: USA...
CGGCGCGCTGGGCGGTGTAAGTGAGCGGGACCCAGTCGGCCGCCGCGTCGGGATACTGGTTTGCCGGGCAGATCAGGTTCTTGCGCGCGTCGTCGCCGCGCGTTGCCTCGATATAACCGGTCAAGGCGGCGCTGAAGACCGGCTGGCAGGCCCTGATCTGCTGCAGCGTGATCAGGCCGTCGCTGAAGACTGGCCGGGCAGGCTTGGTGCGAAGGCCGGCCGCTGAGCAGTCGACGTGAACCTGCCCGCGGTCAGCCGGGAGGGACCCGCCTGTGAGCTTTATCTGGTCCGGCCCGATGCACGTGACCCTTCCGAGGTGGATCACGTTTTCGATGCTGCGCAGGCTCACCAGTTCGTCCTGGCTCACCGTTGCGCAGCGGAACGTCGTCGGCTCGGCGCCGGGGTCTAGCCGGATGAGCTGGCCGCACGCTTCAAGCCGCCGGAACAGGTCGGTCAGGTCGCCGGCCTGGGCTGCTGCCTCCAGGTAGAGCGACACGCCCTCGATCAGCCGGGGCAGCAGCTCGAGCGGCTGCTGGAATGCCCGGTCCAGGAGCCAGGGATCCCGCGGCCTGACCCAGCGGATCGCGTCGGGCGGCACGCCGGCGCCGAGAAGCCACAGGCACGCGTCGATCGCGGTCTTGCCGGCTCCGAGGATCGTGAACCCGCTTGCCTGGCTGCTCAGCCCGACGAGGTCGTTGACCGGGATCAGCCGTGTACCTGGTTCGATGCCGAACGGCGGGACATGGGTCGCCGGGATCGAGGGCTCGAGATACCTGGCGTCCACGACCCGCCTCCGCACCCGGATCGCGGTGGTCTCCCCGGTCAGCCGGGACGTGAACTGGTGCCCGTCCCCGGCCGCGCTGTAGTCGGACATGCCGAAGAACCGGACCTGGCCGGAGGGCAGCAACTGCTCGTCAAGGACCTGCTGGTAGTAGGCGCAGATCTCGGCCGCCGTTGCCCGCGGGTAATAGCCGGCGTTCGGGCCGTCCCGGTCAATCACGTCACTGCCGAGCCGCCTGGAGTTGACGCCGTACAGGGCAGACGGCCCGTGCAGGCGCACGAACGGGTAGGCGTCGTGCCAGTGGCCGCCCGGACCGTGGCGCCGGTCCACCAGCACCACCTCGGCATCGCTGGCTGCGATGAGCGCGTCGACGAACGCCATGCCCGCGGCGCCTGCGCCGATGACCAGGTAATCGGTCTCGATTGCGTCCACTGCCGGCGCCTCCCCGCTCCTTATACGCACGTCCGTTTAAGAGACTGTACGATCGTTCGTATATACTGTCAAGATGACCTCTCCGGACCGCGAGCCCCCCGCGCCGCCCCAGCCGCCGGACGCCGGGCGGCGCACCCGCGCCCCCGGGGACCGGTCACGCGCCCGGGTGCTCGAGCACGCGGCGGCGCTCGCCACGCTCGAGGGCCTGGCCGGCGTCTCGATCGCGCGGATCGCCGCCGCGACCGGAATGCCGAAAAGCAGCGTTTACGTCCTCTTCGGATCGAAGGAAGAGCTCCAGCTCGCGACGATCGACGCCGCCCGGTCGAACTTCATCCGGCACGTCGTCACCCCGGCGATCACCACCACACCCCCAGGCCGCCGCCGGCTGCAGCGGCTCTGCGACGGCTACCTCGACTACGTCGAACAGCGGATATTCCCCGGCGGCTGCTTCTTCGTCACCGCATCCGCCGAAATGGGTGGCCGGCACGGGCCGGTACGCGACCGCATCGCCCTCTACCAGCGGCAGTGGCAACAGCTCCTGTCCGAGACGACCCGCCAGGCCCATACCGCGCATGAGCTCCCCCCCGGCACCGACCCCGACCAGCTCGCCTTCGAACTCGGCGCACTTCTGGCCGGATCGGACATCGCAGCCGTCCTGCACGACGACAACACGCTCATCGACCGCGCCCGCCGGGCAGTCCACGCCCAGCTCGGCAGCCGAGACGGCGCCACCACGGACTAAACGGCCACCCCATCCGCTCATCGCTCCCGCACTGGCCGGCGCTCAGAACGGTCGATCTGGAGGTGCATGCTTCGCTCCGACGCCTCGGAACCACAGCAACGTTTCCGGGAGACAGGCCAGCACAAGTGAGGAGTCGCGCTGTATTGCCCGTCGTACGTTCGGAGTCCTCGTGGAACCCCACGTTGTGTCCGCCGTGCCTGTACGACGTCATCAGGATTACGGGAATTGCCTTCAGCGTCTGGGACGGCGGCAATCCAGTTGGCGGTCCTCTTCGGGGCGAAGTTGGAGACGAACTGATCGCCTGGGACCATACTTGTCGAGCTAACTATTGAGCGGACCTGCGGCCCCTGACCTGGGACTTTGAAAGCGAATATGGCGATGAGACATGGCCGTTCCGGGGAGGAAGAGGTTCAGTCCGCAGTGCTCGCCCGATACGAGGCCAGCCTCGTTGAGATGCGGGAAGCCAAGAACACCAGTACCGGTCGATCTGTGCGCTGTCTAGTAATAGTAAGTATCGAAACGAATCGCGGAATCGGCAGACAGAGCACGGTGACGACTCTCTTGCCTCGGCGACGGTCGCGCCCGCCGTCGTGAGGACCGTCTCCCCGCGTTGTCAGGCCGGTGGTGCCCACCCGATCCACCTCGATGCGCACCCGGAGCTGCCGGTCGGCGTAGCGGGCCTCGGCGCGCAGGTCGATCTCCACCCGCACCACCACGTAGTGCGGATCGCGGCCGAGCGCTTGTACGTAGAACGCGTCCCGGCCTTCCTTCAGGTATGTCAGGAATACCGCGTGGTTGACGTGCCCCAGTGCGTCGACATCCCGCCACCGCAGGCTGACCTGACGCTCGACGACCGCGTGCACATGCTCACTCTCTCACCATCCGGTACACCAACGGCCCTCCAACGTGACAGCCGCGCAAACCAGGCGAGGGCAGCCGGACTCGCCAAGGTGACTCGCCGTGAGCACGCATCGTGACAGCCGCCGGTCACGACGAAGGCGCGAGAGCCTCCGATCTGCTCGGCAACCCTGGTCGCCGAGATGGTCGGCCTACGCCATGCTGAACCGGGTGATCTGTGTCCGTCTACGCCATACCCCGATCTATACGGGGCTACGAGCGCGCGCCTGAATGACCCGGCGCGGCAGGAAGACTGACTGTGGCCGGCGTGGTCATGTTCTCCGAAGGCGGCCGGGGACACTCGAGCGGCCGCGGCAGAGCCTGCGTGGCTACTGTTCCGCCGTGCTGGTGGCCTTCATGGCGGCGAGGAGCCGGGCAGCCTCGTTTTGGTTTTCTGGCAGGCAGTCGTGCAGCACACCGACGCCGAGCGGGACGATGCCGTCGGGCAGGCCCCTGGCGGCAAGGACCGACGTCAGCCAGCTGCTGAAGCTGGTGATGATGCTGTCGTCGCCGGTCAGCAGCGAAGCTTCGACGAACCGGAGGATGTAGTCGAGGTCTTCCCGGGTCCGTGCCAGTTGCGAGTTGCCGTAGTCCGCGAGGGGCGGGAAGCGGCTCGCCAGTGCGCTCATTGCCCGCTCGACGATCAATGGGCGTTCGGCGGCGGCGGCGAGGGCGGGCGCGTCGTCCACGAGGGGCGCAGCGAGGGGTGGCCTGCTGCTGGCCCATCTGCCGAGGGTATCGACGGCCTCATCGAGGGTTGCTGCCCAGCCGTCAGCGCCGATGGCGGCGGCCCGGTCCGGGGCGGTGCCGAAGGCGGCACCGCCGGCGAGTACCGGAACGCCGGCGGCATGGCTAGCTGATATCGCCCGGCGGGCGCCGTGCAGATGTATCGGCACGGTGCAGGACACTGCCACGGCCGCAGGCGATTCGGCGGCCACGAACCGCTGGAGGTGCTCAGCGGGTGTTGACGCGCCCAGGAATACGACGTCCCATCCGGCTGCGCTCAGCTGCTCAGCGAACATCCGCGCGGGCATGACGTGCCATTCCTCCTCGGCGCAGGCTACAACCACGCTCGCTTCGGGCGCGTGCGGACGGCGCTGCGCTTCGAGACAGGCGGCGGCCAGGGCGAGATCGGTGATGGCGGTGGCGGCATGCTCGTCGGCAACGGTGAATTCGTTCTGCTGCCACAAATCGCCGACCTTCCGCTGGACCTCGGCGAGCAGTTTCACCGCGGCCGCCAGTCCCCCATCCCGGGCGGCGGACCGGACGAGTGCTACGGCATCGTCTCGGCGGCGGGCCTGGATCAGTTCAAGGATCGCGCGTGCCTGTGACACGAGGGCTCTTACCGGGCGGCGGGCTGAGCGGCGATTTCAGCGGCGGCAGCAGACGAGCCGGATGTGCCGGTGCGGGCAACAACGTCGGTCATCACAGCATTTTCACACCAGCCTGGCTTGGCGTACCCGGCGGCGTGGACAACTGGAGGCGGTGGACGACTGTCCGGGCGTCTTCCAGCACAAAAGGAAGGACGGCTTCCAGGCGCATCCGGGCCACGCTGGGGGACGGCGCGCGGGGAAGCAGCGGCGGCCCTTCACCGAAGGCAAGGTCCACCGGCATGACCGTGTCATCTTCCAGCGCGGCCTCGCCTACCTCGCCGCCGAGCCGCCGGACCAAGCCTGCCAGGATGTCGCGTACCTGGCCCGCATCGGTGGCCCGCAGCAGGTCCCGGGCCGTTTCATAGGTGGCCAGCACCGCGTAGGCGTCGATGCCGGCCAGCGCATCCAGCACGGGCCGCTGGGCGCCGTCGGGCAGGAGCACGCCAGATGCCGTGGCTGCGCCCCGGCCCTGCTGGCCGGATGCGTCACCGGGCGCGTCGCCGCTCGCTGGCCTGCCGGGGTGACCAAGAACCTGGCTGACGGCACCGGTGACCGACCAGCCCTGGTCGATCAGCCGGCGCACGGCCTGCACGCGGCCGACATCCGACTCCCGGTAAAGGCGCTGCCCGCCCGCCGTTCTAGCCGACGGCAAGAGCCCATGTCGGGCCTCCCAGGCGCGCAGCGTCGCGGTGCTCACGCCCGCCCGCCGCGCGACCTCGCCGATGCGCAGCCCCGGGCTTGTGGTTCGAGTCTCGTCCACGTCTCCAGACTATATTTCAAAACTTTGACAACTTGTAGAAGTCTTGTATAACTTTTGGGAGTGCGAGAGTGCGGGGTGACTGCCGGGCTGCTGGAACCGGTGGCCGTGTAGGCGGCCTGGATGGGGGCAGGCCGCCAGGGGGTTCGCGGCATCGCCCCGCACTCCCGCATAGACCCAGGCCAAGCCCAGCAACCCGCTGGCGTGGAATACGGAATTGGTTCTGACGCCGGCTTCATCGAAGGGACGAGGCATGGACGGAAGCGGCGACGCCCTAGCCGAAGCACTCTGCTTTCGCGCCGAAGCCAACGGCAACGGGAACGACAGCGCCACCATCTGGCTGTGCGGTGACCTCGACTTCGCCTCAGTGGGCGCCGCCCGGCGCGCGCTGGAGCAGCTCGATGCAGGCATCCGGCAGATCGTCCTCGACTTGAGCCACATCAGCTACCTCGACGCCGCCGGGGTGCGGTTCCTGCTCACCGCCCAGCAGCAAGCGCGCACCACCGGCAGGAACCTGGTCATCTGGCACCCCAGCAGGCCAGTGCGGCGCGTGCTGGCAATCACCGGGGACCTGCCTGCGATTTGCCCGGCAGATCTGCCGGCGGACGAACAAACAGAACCGCCAGATCTGCGCCTGTCGGCGATCACGTAATTCGGCTCTGGCTCAAATGACGTGATGGTAACGGCGGGCGGGCCCGATGGTTGTGACAACGATACGGTTATAGGCGTATGGCCGCCGCAACCATGGCCCCGGCGTCAAGCGCTCCGGCCTAGCGGGGTGAGGCTGCGGTGACGCACGGTGTCCTTGGGGCCAGGGCTGTGGCGAAACCGCGCCGCGGGCCGGGCCGGCGCCATCGATCGTCATTACGCTGGGCGTTACCATCACGCGATGCGGGCCAGAGCCCGTAATTCCCCACTTCAGGGGACTGACGATCAGGTAATTCTCACCGCGATCACGTAATTCGGCTCTGGCTCATGACGTGATGCTGCGGGAAAGCGCTCCTGAGAACACCGCAGGCGGCCCGGGTTCCGGGCAGCCCTACGCGGGTGACGGAGGTTCAGGCGAAGGAGGCAGCTGAAGACACTCTGATCGCGCGTGATCCGATATGGCGCGGACTGCGGCTCGGAGCGGCAGTGAGGTCTTAAAGCGCAGAACGGGAAGTTCTGCATGCGCTTGTGAGCAGCGGCGTAAATGTCGCGTTCACACCACTCGGCGGTCCGTTCCGGAGCTCCCGCGGGCACCTGTCCGTTTGCCACCCTCGGTGATTACCGCTTCGCGTAGTAGTCGGCGACTGCTCGAAACGCTTGTTTTGGTTCCCAAGGAAGATCGGGATAAGCAGCGCTTCGGCCGTTCTTCAAGAGTTTCACCAGGCTCATCGATGAGATATCGAGGTCATACTTTGGGACTGGGTTCGTGGGCGCCTGGTAGTCGACGAAAGTGTGTACGAATGCCCCGGTAACGCCGGCGACGTCGAGAACCTCCAAGGTCTCTACGAGCTCGCGGGCCTGGAGCTCCTCGTCCCTTACCGGAGTGCCCTTCAGACGAGCTTGGACGAACCGACCGGCGATTGGCAGCTTGTGCAGCACCATCGAAGGGATGTGCACGATCCCGAATCCCAGCGTGCCCGACGTATCGGCACCAACATAAGTTCGCATCCCGAACTCAGTCACAACCACCGGCTTGCCCGTGTCGAGCGACGGCTGGAGCATGTCAACGTAACGTTCTTTGACCCTGCTGTCGCGGTAGTGGTCGACACCGACGAAATCGAACCGACTCCAGTCGACCGACTCCCATATAAGCGATGCGTAGGTAACAGGCCCCGAGAACACACGGCGAACTTCGCCTGTCGCCCGGGTGAGGTAGTCCGTCAGGGCGGGTGACCCTGCCGCACGGCTGGGTCTCCTCCGCATTCTTCGGACTCTCATCATGAGCGACCGACCGGGGAGGATCCCGCGCATGAACAGGGTCAGTTCCGATCCGATGCAAAACACGACCTTCCCAGGCCAGCGCCGGAGGAGGTCCTCGGCCATACGCGCAGCGTCCACGGTGTATCTCAAGGTTCGCTCTGGGCTCTTGTTCCAAAGTTCGGGAGAGAGCCAGACATCGAGGTCCAACTCGAGAGCCAACCTCGCTGCGTTCTCAAGCCGCGAGATGTCCAGGCCGCAGATCCGCACGGCGTTGCAATGAAGATCGTCCTTGATGACGGTGAGCTCACGTCGAACGACTTCCGGCTCGAATACAGGACGCCAGTTCTCTCCCAGCACCCGCCCGACGTCGTAAGTGACTCCCTTGATTCTCACCAGACTAAGTCTTCCACAGGAGGGTGAAGACGAGTGAGCCCTCCGGCGAGGGGGTCAGGAGGTCGCTGCAAGCCCACGCAGCGGGACGGCTGAAGGTTGAGCCTTGCAGGTACAGAGCAGGGAATTCGGCTCACGTCTCCACGCCTTACTTGGAAACATCCGTGAAACGCAGATTCGATCGGCGCGCATTTGCCCCAGCTTGGTGATTGCTTGGTGATGCCGTGGTATCGCACTCTGCGTAATGCCGGCACCATTTTCGCGGCAAACGATGGCCGGGAAAAGCTGTCAGGCAGCGTCGAGTCGATCTTCCGCTTTTCAGTTACGAGGGCGACCGTCCACCGGCGTCTGCTTAGGGCCATCCGCCCGGCACGGTGGCTCTTCGACACTCGGTGGACGTCGCCGCAGAGAGGGCCCGCGAACGAGACTCGAAGCGAGACTAGTCCCCTGTACCTGGCACCGGTACAGGGCGGCACTGCCTGAAGCGGCTTTACGAGATTTGCGCGGCGACGTCGACCGGCTCGTACGGGTACGTCCGCTGGATCAGGGCGTTCAGGCGGCCCTGATCCGGGGCGAGCAGGGCCTTGACACCGTCCGCGCTCACGTCCGCAACGATCACATCGCCAACCTCGTCGTGGACGTTGCTGAAGAGGCCATGTGTCTTCATCTTGTGGGCCTGGTAACGATTGTCTTCGGTCGGGCTGACGTAGTGGACCGACCGGATCCTGTAGCGATGGATGAGGAACAGGTGGTTCAGCGTCATCAGGCGCTTCTTGCGCAGGTCGCTGGCGAAGGTGTTCTGGTCCCGGACCGACAGGATGCCGCGCCCACGGCGATCCACGATTACGTCGAAGATGATGTTGGCGACCTTTTCCCCGCCTGGCTTGAACAGGCTGAGCTCGAGCAACTCCGAGCCCGCCGTGTGCGGCCGCAGCCGGGCAGACAGCGAATACGGGATCTGGTGATACTTGGCCCACATCGCGAGCCATTCCTCGAGCAGCTTGACCGGCACCTCGGTCTGGACCAGGTGCTGGTGCTGCGTCGAGCCCTTTCCCATCGCCTTAGTGGCCGCCGTGCCGCCCGAAGAAGCCATCAGCGCCGCATCCAGCCGCGGCCCGCCCACCAGCGTCTGGGGTGTCCGGTAAGGCGATTCGACCAGGCGGAACTTCCGCTGCAGCCTGGCAAGGCAAAGCATGCCGTCCTGCCTGAGCGAGGCGGCGAACTCCTCCGCCGCCAGGCCGTCGATCTGGTGCCCGCCGTAGGTGATGAAGTTGAAGACGAACCCCAGCCTGCCGAGTTCCTCCGGGAACCGCCGCATCTCCTCGTCGCTCATTCCTGTCGTGTCCCAGTTGAACGACGGTGACAGGTTGTACGCGAGCATCTTGGCGGGGAACTTGGCGTGGATGGCCTCGGCGAAGCGGCGGGCGTCCGCCAGGTCCGCGGTCTTGGTTTCCATCCACAAGATGTCTGCGAACGGAGCGACCGCCAAAGATCTGGCGATCGCGTACCCGATTCCTCCCTGCACCTGGTAGTAGCCCTCGGGCGTCATGGAGGTCTCGCAGTCCCAGAAGATATCGATGCCCATTGACCTGGCCCTAGCCCGGGCCGTGTGGAAGGACGCCCGGTTCGCGAAAGCCAGCCACTCATCGGCGGTCATGTCGAAGGACTCGCCCTCATTGACCCGGAACTCGATCACGTCCGCGACCGCCTCGGGATAGCTCTTCAGGCTGGCCGCGGTCAGCCATGCATCCAGGTACCGCGTCTCGGCCCTGTCCAGCAGGTCCTCCACCGACGACCCGCCGCCCTGCCGGAATTCCGTGGCGATCTCTTCGAGTTCGGGTAGCACTTCCATCTCGGCGAGCCAGGCGCTCGCCTCGTCGTACTCGGCGCCTGAGATGTTATACAGCAGATGGCCGCGCGCGTCGTCTACTCCTAGCTCGTGGAGCTTCCTGACCATGGCGAGGTAGCCGACCTTGTAGGCGGGCAGGTCAGCGTTGGTGGCACCCAGGATGAACGGATGGTCGCGCTCGTCCCCGCGCCCTTCCAGGAAGGTGGCCGCTTCCGCGTCGGTCCGGGCCACGATGATGCCGGGCACGTGCATGACGTCGAGCTGGAAGCGGGCGGCGTTCAGCCGCTTGATCTGCTCGTCCACGCCGACGAGCACCTTCCCGCCTTGGTGCCCGCACTTCTTGGTGCCGGGCTTCTGGTCCTCGATGTGGTAGCCGGGGACCCCAGCCTCGACGAACCGGCGGATCAGATTCCGGACATGAGCGTCGCCGCCATGTCCCGTGTCGGCGTCGGCGATGATGAACGGCCGGTAGTCGATCTCCGGAGCGGCAGCACGCTGCGACTCGCTCAGGCGCGAGCGGGCGAAGCGCTGGTTCCGGTCTGCAGTCAGGAGGGCGCGCACAATCGGCGCGGCCTCTTCCGGCACCTGCGAGAGCGGATAGCTGGCCAGGTCGGGCCCGGGGTCCTCGGTGACCGATCCCTTGGCCGACGTGGCCCAGCCGCCCAGGTAGATCCCTTCGATACCCATCCGCTTCAGGGTCACGGCCTGACCAGGTGAATAGGGACCGAAGGTGGTGATCTGCCTGCGCTCGGCGAAGAGCTGCCGGAGCCGGTCATAGAACTGCCCGGCCGCCACTTTCGCCACGGTGTAGTCGGCGGGGATTGTGCCCCTTTGCTCCACCACCTGGCGCGCGGAATACAAACGCGTGATGCCCTCGAATCGAGGACTGGCAAGCCATCTTGCGGTCTCACCGATTTCCGACTCGAACGACTCCATGGCCGGGTTCTCGGCGGTTCCCGAATCGAATGTACTCATGACTGACTCCTGCCGCTCGCGAACTGCGGCGCCCCTCGCGATCTCGAAATCCAGGTTCTTGTGTGACACGGGTGCCATCTCAGCCGGATACACGCGTGTAGTGGCCGATCCGCTCCCTCGCCTTCACCGGCCTTCGTTGCCGTTGATGTTGAGCAGATCGACGTACTGTGGCGCCGTAGACAGGGCGGCGACCCGGGTCGGTCCCATCAGATCCGGCCGTCGGCACAACAAGTAGAGGCAAAGGTCCCAAGATCCACCTCGCCTGGACATGCTTGAAACAGACCAGACATCGGCGTGCCGGGCCCCCGATAGCCGCCAGGCACGCCACTTCCTGCACCCAGCAGCCGCAACCAACGGCTCCGACCACGCGGCGTGTGGTCCTTCGGCTGCCGGCCGGCAAGAGCAGAAGGTACCGATCAACGGGGCGGCCCGGGCGTGGACGCCGCGCAGTTGGCCAAGCAGCACGAGGCCGAAGGGACTGAACGGTCCTGCCTGCTGCCGTCGGCCTCCCGCAGGCGAGCCCGGTTCACCGCGTGCGGAAATGCTGTCTTCTGCCCCGATCAGGGGTGTCGGGACAGCAATGCCGAACGGGCATAACCAGGCGATCGGCGCGTGCACGCAAGAGCTGCCGACGCAACTGCGAGCCGATCGTAATCGGCGGTCCGGCGCTTAATGAGGCGACCGTGATGCAACGTCCTGTGGCCCGTGCTGACCCCGGCTAGCTCGTTCCCGGGGCCGTCCGTGTCACCGACGGTCCGCGGGCCCGCTGCCTCCTCGTCGCGGCTGGCTTACGGGACTTGCGGCCCTGGTGCCCGGACGGCGCTGCCGTCAGGCTGTAGCGCGGGGCCGGGTCCCGCTGCGCGTGCGGGCCGGTCAGGGAGGACGGCGTGAAGATCTACGACGACTACCTGCGCTGGCTGTACCGGACAGGCCGTCCGAACTGGTTCGCCCGGGTGCAGAACCGCCTGTCGGCGACCGCGTTCGCCGCGGGGATCGCGCCAGGGCGCGCGGCGGAGCTGCAGGTCCGGGGCCGGCGCACCGGCCGTCTCGTCTGCTTCCCTGTCGTGATCGCGGACTACCAGGGCGGGCGCTACCTCGTGTCCATGCTCGGTGATGACGTGAACTGGGTCCGCAACCTGCGCGCGGCCGGCGACCGCGCGGTGCTGCGGCACGGCCGCCGCGAGGCGGTGCGGCTGCGGGAAGTCAGCCCGCCCGGCCGCGCCCCGATCCTGCGGCGCTACCTGCAGGTCGCGCCGGGCGCCCGGCCGCACATCCCGGTCGACCGCAACGCCCCGCTGGCCGACTTCGACCGGATCAGCCCCAGCTACCCGGTGTTCCGCGTCCTCCCCGACACGGCCACGCCCACGACCGCCAGACCGCCATCACTCAGGTGACCGAAGATCATCAAGTCCACAGGCCGGACCGGTGCCCGGTCCAACGTCCGGGGTGCCTCGGAAAAGAGGCGCAGGTCATCCACGGGCCGTCCATAACTGGTTCATCTGGGATAAGAAGCCGGAGGTCTCAACGGAGGTCCGTGCCCGATCCGCGCCGAAGTGGGAGTTGCTCACTGAGTCCCGATCGCGGGCGCGCCGAGTCGATGAACGAGCGAGAGCGTTGCGCCGGAGGTCCGCTGCAAAAAGAACTTTATGTGCGGCAAGAGGTTTGTTTGCAATTTCGTAAATGGCAGCCGAAGTTACTGCATCTACTTGCACACGAATCTCTGCGGACCTGCGGATAAAAATCTTACCCGTGCCCCGTCCGGGCGGCGCGCTAGGAACTTCTGTAGATCTTGCTCTCTAAACTGATAAGCAAGCCCAGATTCTTTCAGCAAGCCGGCACTGACGGCACGATCGAGGAAGTCACCTAGCCGAAGCGGCAAGGCCATCCAAGAGGAAACGAGGAACGCGAAGTACCGCCTCCAAGCTGCAGCGAAAACCAAGGCCAATTGCGAGGCCAGCGGGGAAGCCTGCGAATGAATCACTCAAAACAGCGATCACAACCCCGGTCATCAATCCGATAATAACCCCGCGTGTTAGATCTTGGCGTACAGGCTTTCTCGGACCGGAATCCTCGCGTACCGCGGCCTGAGTGTCTGGAACCCCATTCCGGCGGAGGCCTCAGTGGCAACATCGCTCAGTTGAGCGACCGTTTTCTCGAGAAAACTATCAATGTGAGCCAAGGCTCGGTGGAAGTCTTGGTACCAGAAAACATCAACCGTCAGACTAGCGAGCAGCCTGGTAAAAGACCCAGGGCTACGCACCGCATGCACAGAGATCCGACGAGGACGAGTCCATTGTCCGCCTCGGGCCTATAGGAGGCGTGCTCCGTTCGCATACCTGGAATGCAAGGTCAATCCGCCAAGGCGTGGACTTTGGCGGGGATCATCAGGCTTTGCCGCTCGAGTTAGTCTGCCGGAAAATCCGGGGTGCCGGGCAGCCGGTCGCTGATCTACGGCTCTTTCCCATGCGCGGTATTCCAGCCTGGGGTTTGTATGAGGCGGCTGTATTAACCGGACCGGACGGGTCAGGTCTCGGGTGCCGGGGTGACGTCTGGTTCCGCGTCGGCGGGGTTGGAGAGGCATACCCGGTCGCGACCCGTATGCTTGGCGCGGTAGAGCGCCCTGTCCGCGGCGTCGAGCAGTTCGCTCAGGTCAGAGCCGTGGGTGCCGAGGACCGCTACGCCGATCGAGATCGTGGCACCGACGAGCGTGTCCTTAGTGAGCACCTGGACCGCGCCGGCGCCGCGGCGGATCCGGTCGGCGACGCGGGAGGCTTCCTTCGCCGTGGTGCCGGTCAGCAGGATGACGAACTCCTCGCCGCCGAACCTGCCGACGAAATCCGATTCGCGGACCTGCTCGCGCATCTCGGCGGCGAGAGCGCGGAGCACCTCATCGCCGACGAGGTGGCCGTGGGTGTCGTTGACGTTCTTGAAATGGTCGATGTCGGCGAGCAGCACCGCGAGGGGCTGCTGCCGGCGTCGTGCCCTGTCGATCGCGAGTTCGGCTTCACCCTGCCACGCTGCGGCGTTAAGTATGCCGGTCTTGGGGTCGGTGCGGGCCTGCGTCTTGAGCTGCGAGTGCAGCAGACTCCGCTGGAGCAGGACCACGGGGGGCAGTGCGACGGCGAGCAGCAGCGCGCTCAGCGCACACGAGATCGTGACCAGGATGCCTACGCACGTCTCGGCGAGGTCGAGCAGCATCCGTTCGCGGTCCCACAGCATGTCGCCTAGCCGCGCGTCCGGGCGGACGAGCCACGCGGCGACCGCGATCAGGCACGCGTTCAGAACTCCGAAGACAACCGCGCAGGCGACGGCGATCGATGCCTCCCGCGGCCGCATCAGCCACGCGTTCGGCCCCGGGTAGGTCAGCCAGACCGAGGGCATGCTTTCCGGCGCGACCGGAGTGAGGAGGCGGAACAGGACCGAGGCACACGCCCCGGCCAGGCCCAGCGCGGCGCTGCTGAACGCCCGGCGGTACACCGAGCCGCGGCGCACGCGGACGTAGACAATCACGCCAAGGACGCCCGGCGCGGCCAGGGCGTACAGCGGCGGCAGCAGCAGCGCCACCGGCAGCCACCAAGCTGACAGCAGGTCCCGCCAGACTCCGGTGGGCTGGCCGAGGCGTGCGGTCGCCTCGACGCAGATCGCGCCGCAGCACATCAGCGCCGCGAACAGGGTGACGTCGCCCACCGTCACCGGGGTGCGCGTGGCCTCCCAGCCGGTGAACGATAGATAGCAGGCAAAAACGCCGGTCACGTAGCCGATGAGCGCGAGCGGTTCGTCAAACAGCGGGCACTGCCACGGCCATGAGACGCCGCGATCCTCCCGCCGCCGCTGCCTCGTCGCGTCCTGGACTGCTGACATGCTCGTGCCTGTCGCCTTCCCTAGACTGCCCCGACGTCGGTATGGCCCAGCGTTTTGTGCGTCACTCTAGGTAACACAATAAATGCAAAACGTTTCTCGTGCGCACGGAATTCTCAGGTTGGCCGGTGTTTCATCGGATGCCGCACGACAGATCATTAGCCACTTTGCGTGACGGATAGCGTCGCACGGCATCCGATGCTGACGTTTTGGCTGGTCAGCCAGTAACTAACCGTCGCTTAGAACGGCACCGCCTCCGCTTCCCGCAGGCCGGTGTCGCTCGGCAGGCCGGGGCGATCGCCTTCGCTGTCGGTGACCGGCGCGGCGGGGTCAGGCTGGCCGTCCGGACCAAGCACGGCGCCGGCCGACGCCGGCCAGTCGCGGTCGGCCGGGTACTCCTCGTCGTTCTCGTTCTCGCCGGACTCCCGGGTGGCGTCTGCGCCTGGCTCTGCCGGGCCTCCGCTGGACTCTCCCACGTCCTGCCGGGCCATCTCGCCCGCGTTGACGCCGGCCTGGGTCCCCGACTGCGGCCGCGAGCCGCGCAGGAAGTGCGACCAGCCATACGACAGGTCATGCCCGAGCGTGTCCGCCTCGATTTCAAGCGTCGCCCTCGGCCGCTGCTGGTTGTCAACCCAGACGTTCATGTAGAACTTGCCGCGCACGACGACCATGTCGCCCTTGTGCAGGGAACTCACGGCGTTGATAGCGAGCCGCCGCCAGCACTTGACCGTGTAGTACGACGGTTCCGCGTCCTGCCACTCCCCGGTCTCGCGGTTCAGGCGGCGCGGCGTGGACCCCACCCTGATCTCGGCGACCGGCGGCGACGCGGGCGTCTTCTGGAAAAACCTCGGCTCCGCGGTCACGTAGCCGCGCAGCGTGATCTGGTTGTCCTGGCTCATGGCGGCCAGCCCCTTCCTGTGCAACGAGTCTTCAGCTTCCGCTGCCGGGCGGAACTCCCCGCCGGCGCGTACATTCACGGTGCCCGGCGCCGCCGCATCACCGCCTGACCAATCCACCGCCTGTGGATATCGCGCCCGAATTGTCCATCCCCTGTGGACAAGAACTTGTGATCTTGCAGTTCAGGCGGCAAAATGCCCGGCCGCGCCATTTGCCCTGCCTGGGGAAAGGCTGTTGGTAACAGAAGCATCAGCAGTCACGCCAGAGGCGGACGCATGATTCTTATCTCTTTCAACAGCGTGCTGATCATCGCTGGCATCTCTGTGCTGGTACCGACCGTCCTCGGGCTGCTGCCCAGGCTGCCGGTACCGGGCAGTGCTGCAGGTCATCGCCGGCGTCGTGGTGGGACCGTCCTCGGCTGGGCCCGCATCGACCCGGCGGTTGAGGTGCCGAGCGGCCTTGGCCCGGGCATGCTGCTGTTCCTTGCCGGACTTGAGATCGACACCAGCCGGCTGCGCGGTCCGATGTCGCGGCTAGCCGGCATGGCGTCCGGCGTCTCGGCCGCACTCGGGCTGCTCTGCGCCCTCGTGTTCTGGCCGGGCAGGCGGGCCAGCCGCTGCTCGTGGCGATCATCTTGATGTCGACGTCGGCGGGACTGCTGCGGCGCGGTCCCTCCGCTACGAGAGCCGGACCCGGCACCAGCGGCGCCACCGGCGTAGTCACCGGGTGCAGGCTGACGCCCGTGAGCCTTGCGCGGCCGAGACAGGGGCGCTCCGGGTCAGGCGGCTACCATCTCGGCCGGCTCGGCGATGACGTCGACAAGGGCGCCGTTGCGCATAACGGTGACCTGGAGCGGGCGGCCGATCGCTTCGGCGAACATCAGCCGCTGCAGGTCCTGTGCGGTCGCCACTTCCTGGCCGCCCGCGGTGAGCAGCAAGTCGCCCGCGCGAAGGCCCGCCCGGTCGGCCGGGCCGCCGGACACCACCGACGCGATCCGCAGCCCGGTCTCGCGTCCGCCCAGCTTCGGCCGCCACACCGGTGCCACCGGCGCGGGCACCACCACCACGCCGAGGTACGCCCGCCGCACCCGCCCGTCGCGCATCAAAGCAGACACGATCCGCCTGGTCGTCGCGTTCACCGGGACGGCAAGCCCGAGCCCGGCGCCGGCCACCGCCGTGTTGATGCCGACCACCCGCGCGCGGGAGTCGGCGAGCGCACCGCCGGAATTACCGGGGTTGAGCGCCGCATCCGTCTGGATGACGTCCTCGATCACCCGGTTCTCCCCAAGCGGCAGCGACCTGCCAAGCGCGCTGACTACGCCCGCGGTGACCGACCCGGCAAGTCCGAGGGGATTGCCGACGGCGATGACGAGCTGACCCACCCTCAGCCCGTCAGCCTCGCCAAGTTCCGCAGGCTCGGGCGTCGTCCCCGTGGCACGGACCACCGCCAGGTCGGACAGCGGATCCGCACCCACCACCTGGAACGCCGCCGTTGCGCCATCGGAGAACGTCGCGGTCCCGCCCGCCGCCCGCCCGACGACGTGCGCGTTCGTAAGCAGGAACCCGTCAGCCGTAAACACGACTGCCGATCCGAGGCTCTCCCCCGACCCCCGCCCGCCCCGCTGCTGCGGCACGCGCAGGCTCGCGACCTTGGGCGTAAGCCGCTCGGCCACGCCAACCACGATCCGCGAGTACTCATCGAGCGGTTCATTGACAGCCATACATTGATTACATCATTACAGCGCAACTAATCCAAGTCATCCCGAACGTATGCGGCTACCTCTCGCTCGCCCGTTGTTCCGCGGGGCGTCCGGCAACACGTCCACGGCCGAGGACCTCCTGACGGGGGACCGCCTGGCATAGTGGCCCGCACTCGTCCGGCTGCGGGAACGTCGGCTGCGCACCGGCCTCATCGGGGTCATCAACCGTGGTGCCCGGGCGATTACCTGAACGTTGCCCGTTGAGCGGTATCAGCACGCGGCCCGGCGACCCGGTTACCCGATAAGAAGAGGATCCCGAACGGGCGGGGTGAAACACCAAACGTTCGGGATCCTCTGAGACCTCCGGCGGGGAGGCGGTCAGGCTCCGCGCGCTCCCGCCGCCACCGCCAGTTCTCTGCGGAACCGCTCGTACTGTTCGATCTCCCGGCCGGCTGCCTGGAGTACCAGGTCACGGGTGACCCCTGTGACCCGGTCGCGCATGGCCTGCTCGGCCGCGTCCCGTTCCCGGTCCGCGGTGGCGACGGCCAGGTTCCGGCAGCTGACCGCCGTCACGTAGCCGAGGACGAGCATCGCGACCGACATGAGCAGCAGCCAGGGAATCAGCGACACCTCGCCGGCCCACCCCTGATGGTGGCCGGTCACCCGGGCCACGGCGATCACCGCGGACAGCGCGACCCCGGCGGCGGCGAGCACGGTGAGCAGCCACTGCCAGGCCGTGATGAGCCGCCACCAGCCTGGCACCCGTGACCAGCCCGTGGTCGCCGCGTCGCGCACGGCGGCGGCCAGCGCCTGCGGGACCAGGCCGGCGTTGCAGCGGGCCGCCTCGCGCAGGCTGCCCGCCCACGGATCGGGGAGGCCACCGCCCACCGCACCGGCGAACGCAGTGATCGCGTTGTCCACCTCGGACTGCTGCGCCTGGCCGACCGCGGCCTCGGCGGCCCGGCGAGCCCCGCCAGGCCCGCCGGCCGCGCGCAGCGCGTGTACCGGGTCACGGCGACCGCGCAGCAAACGGCCGGCAGGCCAGCCGGTGAGCCGGGCCGCCTGCGCCTCGCGAACGCTCGCCATGGCCTGAGCGACGGCGGGCAGGCCCGTCGCCCGGGCGAACGCGCTAGCTAGCTGCTCCGCGGGTGCCTTCGGGACGCTGAGGCTCGGGTCGGCGACCTCGCGGCTGCCGCCATCCGGGGCGGCGTCCTCCCACGGCGGCTTGGAGGACACGGGGGTCATGCCGGCCTCTTCCCCGTCCTCCAGTTCCCACGGCGGCTTCGACACCGCCCTCGGCTGACCGGTACCCGCCGGCAGCTGGGCCTCGGGCGCGGCCGCCCACGGCGGCGCGGCCAGGGCCAGGCTGGGTGCGACCTGCGGGCCGCAGTACTCTGCGAAGCTGCCGATCATCGCGTCGATGTCGGCGGCGATCCGGTCGCCGACCGCGCGGTTGTGTACCACCGTCTCCATCAGCAGTGCGCGCAGCTCGCCGAGCCCGGCCCCCGTTCGCGCGGAAACCGGGAGCAGCGGGGTGTCCACGAGGCCCTCGGCGTCAAGCAGGCGGCGCAGATCCTCCTCGCAGTCCCTGGCCTGCGCCGGCGGTAGCACGTCAATCTGGTTGAGCACCACGGTGAACACGCCGGCATGGCCCGCCAGCGGGATCAGGTACCGGTTGTGTACGGCAGCGTCGGCGTACTTCTGCGGGTCGAGCACCCAGATGACCATGTCGGCCAGCTTGGCCAGCCGGTCCACGGCCGCCATCGACGCGGTGACGACGGAGTCGTGGTCGGGCAGGTCGAGCAGGATCAGGCCGTCGAGGTCGGATTCCCCCGAGTCGAGGACGCTGGCCCTGGCATACCGGTGGCGGCGCTGCACCCCGAGCCAGTCGAGCAGCGGGGCGGCGCCCTGCATGCCCCACACGCACGCGTGTACGTGCCGAGTCATCGGCCGGGTTACCCCGGGCGGCGAGAACGTCGCCCCCGCCAGGGCGTTGAACAGCGTCGACTTCCCGCTTCCTGTGCCGCCGGCGAGGGCGATCACGGTGTGGTTGCTTGACAGGCGAAGACGTTCACCCGCCCGCTTGAGCACGGATTCCGCGTCGTCGAGCAGCGCGCCGCTAAAGCCGGCGCCGTCATCCCCGCCCGGCGCCCGGGTGTCCGCCGGGGCTGATCCAGCCCGGCTTTGGCGGGCCCGCCCGATCCGCACAAGCTCGGCGAGCGCGTCGAGGCGCGGGGACAGGTACTGCTCGGTGATCTGCGGCCCTACCGAGGGAAGCATGCTCATCGGGCGGCCTCCAGTGAGTACTCGGCCTGGTACAGCCGGACGGCCGCGACCGCGTCGATCGGGCCGGCCTCGTCGATGACAGCGGCGAAGCGCAGCAGTTCCTCGTCGAGCAGCAGCCCGATCCGCTGCCGCAGGTCCTTCCTGGCTCTCGCGATCAGCGCTTCCGACTGGGAGTCACCGATGACGGAGGCGAGCACTTCCCCGGGCACCACGCCGATCCCGTCCTTACCTTCGCCAGCGATGCCTTCCACCGGTGCCGGCCGGCCGGCCGGGATGATGCGCTCGATCTGGCCGGGGGCTCCGAGCATCGCGACCATCGTCACGACGCTCACCGGGGCGATATCGTTCGGGCCGCCGCCGTGCCACCGCGTGACCTCCGACTGCATGAGCCGGATCAGCTGATCCTGCCACGCGCTGACGGCACGCGAGATCCGCAGCTGCAGGTCGGGTGCGGAGCGGTCAAAGGCGCCCTGCCTGGTGGCGACGGCAGCGCTCGCCCACGGGGGCTGGTCGTCTGACACGGTCCCGAAGGCCGACTCGAACTCGCGGGTAGCGCGCTCGTCACGAACCCGGCTGGCCTCAGCGGCGGCCAGCAGCGCGGCACCGCCCGGGTTGTCCTGCCAGACCCGCGTCACCTGCTCGGCCGCACGGTCCGCCACCGAGACGACGAGCGCCTGGACCGCTTCGCGCAGCGCGGTCTCGAGCGCCGCGTACCTCGTCGTGGTGGCGTCGGTGCGGGCCCGCTTGCCGCCGCGCCTGATTGCCGTGATGCTCCGCTTGCCGCGCAGCGCCGCGCTCAGGTCGCCGCTCGCCGCGTAGTCCTGCCAGCGCGCCAGCACCTCGCCGGCCAGCAGGCGGCCATCGCAGGTAGCGTCGTCGAACTCTGCGAGGGCGGTCGCGTAGGCGGTTTCGGCCTCCCTGCGGAGCCGGGTGCGGAGCACGACCTGAGCATCCACGTGTGCGGCCAGTCGCGGCACCCGGACCTTGAACGTGTCGAGCATTCCGGCCATCGTCTGGCTGAGCACCGCGACCCGGCGGTCGGAGTACTGGGCGGTCTCGTTCAGCCAGTCCCTGATCGGCTGGAAGATGTCGTCAGGGAGGAAGCCGTCCACGACGCCGGTCTCGGGGATGAGGAACCGGTTCTCGGCCTGGATGCCGTTGGCGTCGAGCATCGCGTTGAAGTGGGCGACGAGCTCGGTGCGGTGGCTCGGCGGAACCCGGGACAGGACCACGCCGAGCGCGGCGCCGCGATCCCGCGCGTGCTGCAGCAGCTCCCACACCGGAGCGTCCGCGTAGCGGCTCGCACTGGTCATGAACAGCCACAGGTCCGCGGCGTCGAGGAACTGGTAGGCGAAGTCGTAGTGCGCGCGCACGACGGAGTCGATGTCGGGGGTGTCGAGCAGCGCGATCCCCTTGGTCATTCCCTCGCTGGCGGCGAGCACGAGCAGCCCGTCCCGGCCGGGCCGGGCGAGTCCCTCCTGGCGCACCCGCGGCAGCGTCGGCAGGAACATGTTCTCGGCGAACCAGTGCATGTCATCGGGATGACATGCGAGCACCGGCGAGTTGGTGGTGGGCCGCCTGACGCCGGTCTGGCTGACCTGCGTGCCGACGATGCTGTTCACCAGCGTCGACTTGCCCGCGCCGGTCGAGCCGACAAGCGCCACCAGGAGCGGCGCGGCCGACTGACGGACCCGGGGCAGCAGGTAGTCATCGATCTGGCTGAGCAGCTTGGCACGCTCGGCGGTGACCTCATCGGCACCGGGGATATCGAACACCAGCGGGATGGCGGCGATCCGCTTGCGCAGATTCAGCAGGGTAGCTTCAAGAAGCCGCGCGTCCACCCGGACGCGAGGCCGCTGCCGGTGGCTGGACATGCCCGGGTCGTTCCCGGCCACCGCCGAATGGCCTTCAGGTACGGACGGCAAATTCCCGCTGTACGCTTGCGCCTCGTTGTGCCCTTGCTTCCCGCTCTGCTGCTTCCCGTCGTGCTCGCCGTTTTCGCCGGGCGACGGCGATTGTTCCGCCGTCATGCCCATACCTTCCATGGTCCCGCCTGGTTTTTTGCTCGTGAATTGTCCTTCGCCAGCGGGGGTACCGGCGAAGGGCCGCACCGGGGTGATCGCGGCCACGTAGCCCGCGTTACCCTAACCGTCCAGATCCCGGGCGAGCGCGGCGAGTTCCGCCGCGATAGTCACCACGCTGCCGATAACCACCACGGCCGGTGGCCGGACGCCTTCGTCCGCTAGTCGCCTCTCGACGTCTTCTAGCGTTGAAATAATTGTGCGCTGTGTGGGCATGGTACCGTCCGCGATTACCGAAACAGGGCAGTCCCGGGGCCGTCCATGTTTGATCAGCTCTCTCGTGACCGCCCCTATACGCTTTAGTGACATCAGTAGCACCAGTGTGCCATCGGACCTGGACAGCGCGGCCCAGTCCACGGCCGAGCGCTCGTCGCCGGGCGGTACGTGAACCGAGATCACGTGGAAATCTTGCGCGGTGCCGCGGTGGGTGACCGGCAGGCCCGCGGCGGTCGGCACGCCGATCGCGCTGCTGATGCCGGGAACCACTGTCACCGGCACGCCGGCACGCAGGCAGGCGAGCATTTCTTCCCCGCCACGGCCGAAGACGAACGGATCCCCGCCCTTCAGCCGGACCACGAACTTCCCGCTCGTCGCGTGGGCCACCAGCGCCTCGTTGATCTCGTCCTGCGACATCTGCCGCCGGTAGGGAACCTTGCCTGCGTCGATGACCGTGACATCGGGCGGCAGTTCGGCGAGCAGTTCACGCGGCCCGAGGCGGTCGGCGATCACCACGTCCGCTTCGGCGAGCAACTGCCTGCCCCGCACCGTGATAAGGCCCGGGTCGCCGGGGCCGCCGCCGACCAGGGCCACGCCCGCGAGTCTTGTTCTGTGGTGGCGGGCGGCGATGGTCCCTGTCCGCAGCCCCGCGGTGATCGCGTCGCGGATCGCGGCACTGTGCCGCGGATCTCCGCTGAGGACTCCGACACTGGTGTCGCCCGCGGTTCCGGCGGCGGGGGTCCATGCCGTCGCGGCGGCCGCGTCGTCTGCGCGCACGCACCAGGTGCGGTTGGCCTCGGCTTCTGCCGCCACCGCGGCGTTGACTTCCGGCCGGTCGGCGCAGGCGATGACCAGCCAGGCGCTCGCGCAGTCACCCCGGGCGTACGGGCGGCGGTGCCAGCCGATCCTGCCCTGCGCGGCAAGCTCCTCAAGGGCAGGGGTGACCGCCGGCGAGATAAGCAGCACTTCCGCCCCCGCCGCGAGCAGCCGGGGTATCCGGCGGGCCGCCACCGTACCCCCGCCGACCACGAGCACTCGCCGCCCGCGCAGCCGCAGGCCGAGCAGGTACGCCTCCTCCTGCCCGCCCTCGTGTCCCGCCGCTGCGGGTGTTCCTCCTGTCACGGGCGCAGGGTACCTCGCGGCGCGATCGGGCTTGTCTCCGGGCCGGTGACTCCCATGATCGGCGCGGACGGGACAGAGCGTCGCTTGCGCAGCGGAGCGGTTCGCGGGCGGGAACTATCGAGTACCTCCCTGCCGGGCCGGGCAGCTAGGCGAGAAGCCGTCCGGCGGCGTCGCGGGCGCGGGCGACCTCCGGCGCGCCCAGGCCGATTAGCCGCAGGCACGACGCGGCGATGTCGTGAGCGTAAGAGTCCCGCAGGTCACCGGACCGGCGCAGGTGGATAACCGACTCGATGACCTGCATGACGAGCGTGGCGATGAGGGCTTCATCCAGCCCGGCGGACGGGGCAGCCGCACGGCCGAGCCGCCCGTACGCGGCCTGCAGCTGCGACCGTTCCGCGCGGAACGACGCGAACTCCTCCCCCTGCACCTCCGGCATCAGGTACAGCGTGGCGATGTTGTGCGGCGCGTGCGTCAGGGTCCGCACGTCGATGAGGGCGAGCGCGTACAGTCCGGCGGCGGGGTGGTCGCGGCAGCGCGATTCCAGCGTCACCGCGACCTGCAGGCTGGGCCGCACCGACTGGGTGAGCAGTTCGAGCAGGATCTCGTCCTTGCCGGCGAAGTGGTAGTAGAGCGAGGCCTGCCGGATGCCGACGCGCTCGGCGATCTGCCTGGTCGTCGTTGCGGCGAGGCCCTGACTGACGAAGAGCCCGGCGGCCGCGTCGAGTATCTCCTCGCGTGGCGGCACGCCGGCCTTGGTCGCCGGCCGCAGCCGGG
>Ga0335074_10002987_pt1 | contig 23033 bp, 19 predicted proteins | sample Lox_Sample_23_FD_206715 | JGI IMG/M metagenome (GOLD analysis project Ga0335074, IMG submission 206715) | Soil microbial communities from Loxahatchee National Wildlife Refuge, Florida, United States - Lox_Sample_2.3 | ecosystem: Environmental > Terrestrial > Soil > Wetlands | place: USA...
CGAGCATCCAGGACTCCAAGGAGATCTTCGCGCGGGCGTGCCTCGACTACGCGCCGCTGGTCCGGACGATCTACCGCAGCCTGCGCGGCAGCAAGGACGGCAATCTCCCGGCTGGCTTCTTCACCGATATCCTGCGCACCAGCTTCGGCGAGCCGGAGGCGGCTCAGCAGCTGGACGTGGCCATCAACTGGGGCCGGTATGCCGAGCTGTATGACTTCGATGCCGCCCGCGGTCAGATCATCCGCGAGGAGCAGGGCATCGGTGCCACGATCGCGGACGCTCCGGCGCCGGCACCGCGCGGCTCGCTGACTGTCTACCTGGGCGCTGCCCCCGGCGCCGGCAAGACCTACACGATGCTTAAGGAAGGCCGCAAGCTGCGCGCCCAGGGTGAGGACGTGGTGATCGGCTATGCCGACACGCGCGGCCGTCCGCACACCGAGGAGGCGGTCGGCGGCCTCGAGACGGTGCCGCCCCGAGCCGGCGGACTGCTCCGCCCGGCCGCAACCGAGGGCAGCGGTGCGGCCGGTGAGATGGACCTGGCCGCCGTGCTGGCTCGAAGACCAGAAGTCGCGCTGGTAGACGACCTCGGTGCGAACGCCGCCGCGATCCAGGCGCTCCGCAGCGCCGGGATCCATGTGATCAGCACGGTCGATATCGGCGAGGTGAGCCGGGTCGCTGAGCAGGTGGCTGTGATCTCGGGCGAACGGCCTCGCAACCTCGTCTCGGACCAGATGATGGCGAGCATTGACGCACTGCAGTTCGTGGACGCGTCGCCGGAGGCGCTCCGCAAGCGACTCGGGCACGGGAACATCTACCCGTCGCTCCGGGCGGAGGCCGCGCTGCACCGCGAGTTCCAGCCAGCCCGGCTGGCAGCGCTGCGCGAGATCGGCCTGCGGCTGGTGGCGATGACGGCAGCCGGGCAGGGCGAGCCGTCGCTGCAGCGCAAGCTACCTGATGTGCTGGTCGTGGTCTGGCGGCCCGAGCAGGCCGACGCTCTCGTGCAGCGCGGGATGCGGCTGGCCCGGCGTGGCGGCTCGGGCTGCCGCGTGCTTGCGCTCCAGCACAGCCCGGCAATGCCGAGCGCCGGCGGTCCGGCGCTGACCGAGCGGGTCGAGGCGGCGGCGACGGCTGCGGGCGGGACTGTCATGGTCAGGGGGGCACGGGACTCCGTCGCGGCGATCATCGCCGCGGTCCAGGAGCTCAACGCTGAGCATCTGGTGCTCGCCGTTCCCGCCGCCGGCCTTCTCGAGCGCTGGCGGGGCACCTTGCTGGAGCGGCTGACCGGCCAGCTGCCCCGCGTGCACCTGCATATTGAGACCGGTGCGGGGGCTGAGCAGGAAACGGCCGGGAACGAGGCCGACCGGGCCGGCAGCGGCTCGCCACCGCGCCGCGGCGGGATCAGGGTCTACCTGGGCTACGCGCCCGGCTGCGGCACGACCACCGCGATGCTTGAGGAGGCCGTGCGGCGCCGGGCGCGCGGCACCGACGTGGTGGTCGGCGCGGTTGACGCCCGTGATCGTGAGGATGTCAGGGACGAGCTCGAGCACCTGGAGCTGGTCGGCGATGGCTCCACTCTGGACACCGCCGCCGTCCTGGCCCGCAACCCCGAGGTGGTCTGCATCGATAACCTGGCGGCGGGCACCACCACGGCGGAGCGCAGGTTCGCCGCCGCCAGGCGACTGGCCGACGCGGGCATCACCGTGGTCGGCACGGTGCAGCTCGGCAGGCTAGGTGAGTGGACCGGCACTGCGGATCCGGCCCGGGGCGGAGCCGGGACTGTGCTGCTGGACGAGGCCACGCTGCTGGCGTTCGCCAACGAGATCGAGCTGGTGGACGTGCCGCCGCCGATCCTGATCGACCGGGTGCGCAGGGGTCAGATCGTGCCGCCAGAGCAGGTGCAGAACGCGCTGGCAACGACATTCGCGCCGGACGCGCTACGGGCCGCGCGCGACCGCGCGTTCCGGCTGGTAGCTGAGCACGGGGAGCTGCGGCTGGCCGCCTACACCGGCGAGCCGGCTGAGCTACCCGAGCCTGAGCGACAGCCGTCGATCCTGGCCTGCGCCGCCCCGTGGCCAGGGATGGAGCCGCTGATCCGGCGGTCCGCGGCGCTGGCCGCGCAGGTTGACGGTGTCTTCCGGGTCGCGACAGCCGGCCCGTACAGTCCGGAGACTGATCAGCTTGTGGACCGCTATGCCGCGCTGACCGAGCAGCTCGGCGGCGAGTTCCTGCCGCTGTCCGGGCCAGGCCCCGCAGCGGCACTGGCGGGCTTCGCCGCGCAGGAAGGCGTGACTGAGCTCGTGCTGAGCAGGGCGTACCCGAACCCGTCCGGCCGGTACCCGGTCCTGCGGGAGCTGGCGCGGCTGGTGCGCGATGCCGAGCTGCACGTGCTGCCGGCCGAGACCGAGCCGGCCTAGCAGTCAGGCACCGGAGACGGCCACCACGCCGGTCATGGTGCCGATCAGCACGAGCCTGCCGGAGAGCGACGGCGAGACAAAGTGCGGAAGCTGGCTGGCGACCGCGAGATGCTGCCTGACCCGCCCGGTGGCGGGAGCCAGCTCGTACAGCACGCCGGTGTACGGGCTGGCGACCCAGACCGCGCCGCCGCCGACGACAGGCGAGCCCCACACGTTCGCCGGCCCTCGCCAGCGGACGCTGACCCGGTCGCTGGCCGTGTCGACCGCGGCCAGCCCGGTGACGCACGGTACGTAGACGATGTCATTGCTGACAGCGGCGCCGCCGAACGCGCCGCCGCCGCCCAACGCGCCGCCGATTGCGGTGCAGACCGGCGCGTCCGCGACCTGCCCGCCGACGCCGCCGAGATGCGCGGCGTCCAGCAGGTAGCCGGTCCCGCTCTTGCCGACCTGCAGGATCTGGCCGTCGCTGAGCAGGGCCGGGGACATCGAGCCGAGGTCGAGATCGTCGTTGCTCAGCATGCGCCAGTCGGTCGGGGCGAAGATCCCGGTCTCCTTGAGTGCCGGACTAAGGGCGGTGACGGAGTCGCTGCCGTCGTACCTGGCAGCGCCGGGCGCACCGTTCCCGGTGCTGACGTAGACGGTGCCGCCCGGCCCGATCACCGGGCCGCCGGCCGCCCAGATGCCGCCCTGCTTGGCGGTCGGCACCAGGTAGCCGAAGATCCGGCCGACGCCGCTCACCGGGACTGCCTCGACCGTGCCGACGTACGGGCCGCAGTCCCCGTCGTGCCCGCCGAACACCACATAGACATGGCCGTTGCCGAGCGCCAGCGCGCCCCGCTGCTGGTCGTAGGCCGGCTCGTGGTCGAAGGCAGGGAGCGAGACCCGCACCCTGATCTGGCCGCTCAGTGTGAGCCCGGCGAGGACGTGCCCTGTCCTGCCGTCCTGCCCGACGACGTACACCAGACCCGTCTGCGGGTCATAGACCGGGGTGCTGGTGATGCCGAGCGGATTGATGTCACCGCAGGGCTGGTCGGCGAGCGGCAGCGGGGTACCGATCCGGCGATGCCAGCGGACCGCGCCGGTCGACCGGTCCAGCGCGTACACCTCGTCGGACTCGGTCGCGGCGATCACGGTGCTGCCGATGACGAGCGGCTGGCCGTAAACCGCGGCGCCGAGGTTCCGGGACCAGGTCACCGAGAGTCGGCCGGCGGCCGGCAAGCCAGCCACATTCCCGGTGCGGGCCGCGTTCCCGTGATATTGCAGCCAGTTGGTCGCCTCCGTCCCGGCGCTGGCCGCGCGGGTGCCGGTACTCGCCGGTGTCGCAGCCGGGCCCGAGCTCGCTGCGGAGGGGTGCCGGGCCGGGCCGCCAGAGCACGCGGTGACGGCCAGGATGACCCCCAGCGCTAACCCGGCTGTCAGCAGCCGGGTCGGGTCAGCCCAAGGAGAGCGAGTCTGCACCGGGTCAGTCTGCACCCCGCCGCGCCAGCCAGGGTAGTGTCTGGCGCGGGAGTTACCTGCAGGTGAGGGGCCGATGACCGACGAGCGTGAGCGGGTCACCGGATATTCAGCGCTCCCGGTGGCTACCCAGCACCGGCCGACGGCTGTGGCTGGCCTGATCGGCGATCGGATCTGGACGATCCCGAACGCGATCAGCGTCGCCCGGCTGGCTGGGGTGCCGGTATTCCTGTGGCTCGTCCTCGGCGTACGGACGACCGCGGGGGACTGGTGGGCGGTCGGCCTGCTGATCGCGTCCGGCTTCTCAGACTGGCTCGACGGGAAGATCGCCCGAGCGCTGAACCAGCAGAGCAGGCTCGGGCAGCTGCTGGACCCGGCGGCTGACCGGCTCTACATCGTGGCCACCGTGATAGCGCTGGCGGTGCGGGCGATCATCCCGTGGTGGCTGGTGGGGGCGCTTGCGGCGCGCGAGCTGGTGATGGGGGTAGTACTGGCGGTGCTCCGGCGTCATGGCTACGGCGGGCTCCAGGTGAGCTTCGTCGGCAAGACCGCCACTCTGTGCCTGCTCTATGCGTTCCCGCTGCTCTTCCTGGGTTCGCACGTCGCTGACTACGCCGAGACGGCCAGGGTGGCCGGTTGGAGTTTCGTTATCTGGGGAAGTGCCCTGTACTGGTGGGCAGCTTTGCTGTACATCGTCCAGGCCAGAAGATTGCTGGCCAGCCCAGAGCCGGGCTGAGCGTGGCTCGCCTCGCTCGCGCCCGGCGGCGCCAGCAGAGTTTCAGGCGCCTGACCGGGGACAGAGTGTCAGGCACACGGAAGGAGTACCAGCGGTCGTGAAGCCCGTGGTAGTCCGGTGAAAGCCGTGGTGATGGCGGGCGGCGAGGGCACCAGGCTCCGTCCGATGACGGCGAACCAGCCCAAGCCGATGCTGCCGGTAGTCAACCGGCCGATCATGGAGCACGTGCTGCGGCTGCTGCGCAAGCACGGGCTGACCGAGACCGTGGTAACAGTGCAGTTCCTGGCTTCCATCGTGCGGAACTACTTCGGTGACGGCGAGGACTTCGGGATGAGCCTGCAGTACGCCACCGAGGAGACCCCGCTCGGAACCGCGGGAAGCGTCAAGAACGCGGAGGACGCCCTGCGCGACGAGCCGTTCCTGGTGATCTCTGGTGACGCTCTGACCGATATCGATCTGTCTGATCTGATTGCCTTCCACAAGGACAACGGAGCGCTTGTCACGGTCGCCCTGGCCAGGGTGCCGGACCCGCTGGAGTTCGGCATCGTGATCGTCGACGACGACGGCAAGATCCAGCGCTTCCTTGAGAAGCCGACCTGGGGGCAGGTCTTCTCCGACACGGTCAACACCGGTATCTACGTGATGGAGCCCGAGGTGCTGGCCGAGGTGCCGGTTGGCCAGGTAGCGGACTGGTCTGGCGAGATCTTTCCGCGACTGCTGGAGAAGGAAGCGCCGCTGTACGGCTGGATCGCCGACGGCTACTGGGAGGACGTGGGCTCGCACGAGAGCTACGCCAAGGCACAGGCCGACGTGCTGACCGGCAAGGTCAACGTGCAGATCGACGGGCTGGAGGTCTCGCCCGGCATCTGGGTCGCGCCGGGCGCGGAGATCGATCCCGAGGCGGTGCTGACCGGGCCGCTGTTCGTGGGCGACTACGCCAAGATCGAGGCCGGCGCGCACGTGCGCGAGCTCACCGTCATCGGCAGCAACGTCATCGTCAAGGAAGGCGCCTTCCTGCACCGGGCCGTCGTGCACAACAACGTGTACGTGGGCCGGGGCGCTCAGCTGCGCGGCTGCGTGGTCGGCAAGAACACCGACGTGATGAGCCAGTCCAGGATCGAGGAAGGCGCGGTCGTCGGTGACGAGTGCGTGATCGAGCCGGACAGTTACGTGTCGGCCGGGGTGAAGGTCTATCCGTTCAAGACGATCGAGGCCGGCGCGGTCGTCAACACCAGCGTCATCTGGGAGTCACGCGGCCAGCGCACCCTGTTCGGCCCGCGCGGGGTATCCGGGCTTGTCAATGTCGAGATCACGCCAGAACTGTGCGTCCGGCTCGCCAGCGCGTACGCGACCACGCTGAAGAAAGGCTCGATCGTCACCACGTCGCGGGACGCCTCCCGCGCGGCGAGGGCGCTGAAGCGGGCCGTCCATGGCGCGCTGAACGCCAGCGCCATCAACGTGGTCGACCTGGAGGCGCAGCCGATGCCGCTGGCCAGGTTCGAGACCTCGCACAGCGACTGCAGCGGCGGCATCGCGCTGCGCACGACGCCGGGCGACCCGCAGTCGATCGACATCATCTTCATGGACGCCGATGGCGCCGACCTCTCGCAGGCGGCGCAGCGGAAGCTGGAGCGGGTGTTCTCCCGGCAGGAGTTCCGGCGCGCGTTCCCCGGCGAGATCGCCGAGCTGTCCTATCCGCCGCGAGTCGTCGAGGCGTACACGCACGACCTGCTGCGCTCGCTCGACATGACCGGCGTCTACGGGGCCGGGCTGCGCGTGGTCGCTGACTGTGCGGGCGGTACCACCTCGCTGATCCTGCCCGGCCTGCTCGGCAAGATCGGCGTCGATGTCCTCACGGTCAACAACCGGCTTGACGAGTCCTCGCCGACCCAGTCGGTCGCATCGGTGCGGGCCGACATGCACCGCCTGGCCGAGCTGGTGTCGTCCTTCGGCGCAGCGTTCGGGGTCAGGTTTGACCAGGTCGGCGAGCGAATCTCGCTGGTCGACGACAAGGGCGACCTGGTCAGCGACGACCGGGCGCTGCTGGTGGTGCTCGACCTGATCGCCGCCGAGCGGCGGCGCGGCCGGGTCGCGCTGCCGGTGACCACGACGAGGGTGGCCGAGGACGTCTCGCACTATCACGGCGTCGAGGTGATCTGGACGCCGACGTCGCTGCACGGGCTGTACCAGGCGGCAGCCAGCCCGGACGTGATCTTCGCCGGAGACGGTCTGGGCGGCTTCGTGGTGCCGGGCTTCTCCCGGTCGATCGATGGTATTGCCGCGTTCGTGCAGCTGCTCGGCCTGGTCGCCAGGACCAGGCTCACGCTCAGCCAGATCGGCGCCAGGATTCCGGAGGCCAACCTGCTCAGGCGGTCGATGCCCACCCCGTGGGCGGCCAAGGGCATGGTGATGCGGACCGTGGTCGAGGCCGCCGGCGACCGGAAGCTGGACACGACCGACGGAGTCCGGGTCATCGAGCCGGGGCGCGGCTGGATCCTGGTGCTGCCCGACCCGTCCGAGGCCGTGACCCATCTGTGGGCGGAGGGATCTGACCCCGACACGGCTCAGGCACTGCTGGACGAGTGGGCCGCGATCGTGGAGCGGGCGGGTCGCTGAGCCGTCCGGCTGCCGACCACCGATCTGGCCGCCGATCTTGCTCGTCCCGCTGGTGACCGCGCGGTTGCAAACCCGGCCTGCGCGACTCGGGGGCAGGGATGCGCCGAACCGTGAGACAATCGCCGCTCAGGCTAGGGCTGAGATATGTCGCGGCAAGCGGCGAGCGGTGAGCGGTGAGGCGGAGGTACGGCCGAGATGTGGCGAAGGCGTCGCGATGATGCCGCGCGCGGAACCGGGGCTGGCGGAACCGGGACCGGCGGGCCGGACGGCCGCGCTGCCTGGCGACGGCCATGGGGGTCAAGGCGGGCGCGGCGCATGGACCGTCAGTCGCCGGCGCAGGTAGCGTTGACGGTGCCACCGGATCTTGCGCGGGTCCCCGCCGGAGCGGGCGCAGTTCCGGCTTCCGTCGCTCATCAGGCCAGTGGGAGGTTCGGGGAGCTCATGGCCAGCGTCTACTGCACCGCGTGCGGTGAAGCGAATCCGGACGGCGCACGGTTCTGCTCGCACTGCGGCACGCCGCTGGTCAGGCGGGCCGGGGACCGCGGTCCTGACACCACGTCGACCATCTCGATCGCGGGCACTGACCTCGACGCCGACCAGGGCGAGGAGACCGACGCCGATGCGGCCGCCGTTGCCGCGCTGCCGCCTGGCACGGCATTGCTCGCGGTGCGCCGCGGGCCGAATGCGGGCAGCCGGTTCCTGCTGGACAGCGACCTGACCCTGGTAGGCCGGCATCCGGACAGCGACATCTTCCTCGACGATGTGACCGTGTCCAGGCGGCATGCCGAGTTCTACCGGCAGGGCGGCCGGTTCACGGTGCGAGACGTCGGCAGCCTCAATGGCACCTACGTCAACCGGGAGCGGATCGAGGAAGCCGGCCTGGCCCCAGGCGACGAGGTCCAGGTTGGCAAGTTCCGGCTGGTCTTCCTGCTCGGGCCAGGTTCGTCGGCCGAGTATGGCGGAGGCGCGCAGGTCTGGGGATGAGCGCGCAGCCCGCTCGCGGTTACCTCGGCATCAGCGAGGTCCTTGCCGAGCTTCGCGCTGAGTTTCCGGACGTCAGCGTGTCCAAGATCAGGTTCCTTGAGACTGAGGGGCTGCTGACCCCGGCCAGGTCACCAAGCGGATACCGCCGGTTCGGCGCGGCTGACGTGGCCAGACTCCGGTACATCCTCGCTGCTCAGCGCGACCAGTACCTTCCGCTCCGGGTGATCAAGGACCGGCTGGCCAGGCTGGAGGCTGCGCCGGGCGAGCCCCGGCCAGCCGCGGCGCCTGGTCCGGCGCGCTCGACGGCTGGCACCGAGCCTGGCCAGCCCACTGACGACCTGCCCGGTCAGGAGGTGCACGGCCAGACGGCCGACCGGCTGCTGTCGCGGCGAGAGCTGATCGACGCGGCCGGGCTGTCCGATGCGCTGCTGACGGAGCTAGAGACGTTCGGACTGCTCAGGCGCGTTGGCCGGCAGTACGGTCCGGACGCGGTGCAGGTGGCCAGGACGGCGGTGGCGCTTGCCGCCTACGGGGTAGAGGCGCGCCATCTCCGCGCCGTGCGCGCGGCGGTCGAGCGTGAGACGACCATGATCGAGAGCCTGGTCGCACCGATCACGCGACAGCGCGGCGCGGGTGCGAGGGAACTGGCTGAGCGCACCGCCGGCGAGCTTGCTGACCTGGTGCTCGATTTGCACTGCGCGCTGGTCGATGGCGCGCTCGCAGAGGCAGGACTCGCCGGCCAGGGGCGGGCCACGCACGTGGCTGTCGCGGCTAGGCTGACGGCTGCCGGGCTGACCCGGCCGGGGCTGTCGGCCGAGGCCGGGCCGGGTCGGAATGAGCAGGTCGAGCGGGGGGTGGAAGGCGCCAGCGCATGATCGTCACGACTGCAGGACCCGGACTGGCTGGAGGGCAACCGATGGCCTCCTGCGATAGCGGGTGTACGTTGACAAAGGGAGTGCCTGCAGGCAGAAGGGGAATGCCAGTGGGCAGATCCGGTAGGAACCGCAGCGCGCAGGCGCGGACAGGGACGGAGCCGCTGTGAGGCAGATGGAGGTTGTCGGCGTCCGGGTGGAGATGGCCACGAACAACCCGATCGTCCTGCTGAAGGAGACTGACGGCGAGCGCTATCTGCCAATCTGGATCGGACCGAACGAGGCAACGGCAATTGCCTTTGCGCAGCAGGGCATGGTGCCGCAGCGGCCGCTTACGCACGACCTGATGAGAGACGTCCTTGAGGCGTTCGACGTCCGGCTGACGACTGTCAACATCACCGCGCTGCGGGACGGTATCTTCTTCGCCGACCTTATCTTCTCGAACGGCCGGGAAGTGAGCGCCCGGCCATCGGACTCGATTGCGCTGGCCCTGCGCACCGGCGCGTCGATCTACGTCCGCGAGGAGATTCTGGACGAGGCCGGCGTCGCGATTCCGGACGAGCAGGAAGACGAAGTAGAGAAGTTCCGCGAGTTTCTCGACTCGATCACACCGGAGGACTTCGGCAGGTCTACCTGAGCGCCGGCCGCAGCCATTTTAGGCCAGCATGACCGGACCCGCGACGCGCCGCGAGGATCGTTGACGCGGCTACAGCATGCGGCCTAACGTGCGAAAGGTGTACCACGGTAGCTGGCGCAATGTCTGGTAGGGACAGCAGTGTCTGGTAGGGACAGCAGTGTCTAGCGGCGACCCTGCGGCACCAAAGGCCCGGGCGCGGTCTGACCGCGCGCCCGTCAGCCGGCAGCCGTCCCTGTTCGATGATGAGATTACGGGCCAGCCTGAGGACATCGGCTATCGCGGGCCCACCGCGTGCAACGCGGCCGGGATCACCTACCGGCAGCTGGACTACTGGGCGCGTACCGGCCTGGTCGAGCCCAGCATCCGGCCCGCCAGTGGCTCCGGCTCGCAGCGCCTCTACGGCTTCCGCGACATCCTCGTGCTCAAGGTAGTGAAGCGCCTGCTGGACACGGGCATCTCGCTCCAGCATGTCCGGGCCGCCATCACCGTGCTGCGGGACTGGGGTACCGAGGACCTGGCCAAGGTCACGCTGATGAGCGACGGGGTCACCGTCTACGACTTCACCTCGCCGGAAGAGGTATATGACCTTCTCCAGGGCGGCCAGGGAGTGTTCGCTATCGCACTCAGCCGGATCTGGCAGGAGGTCGAGGGCACCCTGGCCCAGTTGCCGGCGGAGCGACCCGAGGAGGATCCGTCGTCCGCTTCGGCCTCCGACGAACTCGCCACCCGCAGGGCGGCCCGCAAGACGGGTTAAGGCCAGCCAGCACTGAGCCGCCAGCACGGAACTCCAGCACGGAGCCGCCAGCACGGAGCCGCGAAACGCCCACATCGAGCGCCCTGCCGCTAATCCTCTGCGGCCACAGCCCCGGTCGAAGCCCTCCGTCCACTGGACCAGGTTGCTGTTCATGTTCTGGATGTCGTGGTAGGCCCTCATGATGCAGAAGGCGTCGCGGTCGTAGCCCGTCGCGCCGCGCCTGAACCGGTGGTGCCATCTGGCCTCTTTCCCGGCCTCGTAGCCGCGATCCCAGGCCTTGGTGTGCGGGCCAGAGCCAGAGTCAATACTGCAGGCCGATAGCAGGATCGCGGTGACCGCGAGCCCCAGGATGACGAGCCCCGCCCATGCCGTCCGCGCTGCTGGCATTCAAGTCCCCCCGGACCTCTCCCTGACTGCCTGCGGTGAGTAGTACCCGGTTAGCGGACGGAATCGCGCGCCGAGCCCTCGCCGGACGGCTGCTCGGGTAGGCTCGTCGATGCTGGAACACACCGGCCGGGAGAGTCTCCGCGCAGCCAGCGCGAAGCGCCGAAGGGGCAACCTCCCCGGAACCTCTCAGGCAGCAGGACCGGGCGGTGTGCGCAACTCTGAAGCCCGCAGGCGCGGTCAACAGAGGGGGAGTCCGATACCACCTGCTTGCGGGCCTGGCGGTCCGCCCGGGGAGGCTCCCGTGGAAGACACGCAGCATTTTGCCCAGCGGCACATCGGTCCGGCCGAAGCAGACCAGGCGAGGATGCTCGAGCTGGTCGGCTACGCCTCGCTCGACGAGCTGACCGCGGCCGCCCTTCCGGGCGGCATTGCCGCCGGCGCCCCCCTTGAGCTGCCCGCGCCGCTGACCGAGGACGAGGTCCTGGCCGAGCTGCGCAGCCTGGCCAGCCAGAACACGGTCGCCACGTCGATGATCGGCCTCGGCTACTACGGCACCCACACGCCGGCCGTGATCCGGCGGAACGTGCTGGAGAACCCAGCCTGGTACACGGCTTACACGCCCTATCAGCCGGAGATCTCGCAGGGCCGTCTCGAGGCACTGCTGAACTTCCAGACCATGATCGAGGATCTGACCGCGCTTCCGGTAGCAGGCGCGTCAATGCTGGACGAGGCGAGCGCCGCAGCCGAGGCGATGACGCTGGCGCGCCGGGCGCGGGGCAAGGGGAGCGTGTTCCTGGCTGACGCGGACTGCCTGCCGCAGACCCTGGCCGTCCTCCGCACCCGGGCAGAGCCGCTGGGCATCGAGCTGGTAACCGGCCATGTCACGGCTGAGCTGATCGCGGAACAGCCCGCGGGCGAGCTGTTCGGCGTGCTGCTGCAGTATCCGGGCGCCAGCGGGGAGGTGCGCGACCTCGCCCCCGCGATCGCCGCCGCGCACGAGGCTGGCGCGCTCGCGGTGGTGGCCGCAGACCTGCTCGCGCTCACCCTGCTGACGCCGCCCGGAGAGCTCGGCGCTGACATCGCGGTCGGCAGCACGCAGCGATTCGGCGTCCCGATGGCATACGGCGGCCCGCAGGCTGGCTACATCTGCGTCCAGGAAGCGCTCAAGCGCCAGCTGCCCGGTCGCCTGGTCGGCGTGTCAGTCGACGCCGACGGCCACCTTGCCTGCCGGCTCGCGCTTCAGGCTCGTGAGCAGCACATCCGGCGCGAGAAGGCGACCAGCAACATCTGCACGGCCCAGGTCCTGCTCGCCGTCATCGCTGCCATGTACGCGGCCTACCACGGCCCGGCGGGCCTGACGGCGATCGCGCGCCGCGTCCACGGCAAGGCAGTCGCCCTGGCCGCGGCCATGAAAGCCCTCGGATACGAAACGGAGTCGTCTCGTTTCTTCGACACCGTAGCCATCCGGATGCCGGGGCAGGCCGGGGCGGCCGCAGCCAGAGCGGCCGAGGCCGGCATCAACGTCCACCTGGCCAGTCCGGACGTGGTCCAGGTCGCGTGCGACGAGACCACGACGGACGAGCAGGTTGAGGCGGTGGTGAGCGCTCTGGTCGGCACGTCGGCCTCCGCAGGTGTCCGGACTCTGCCAGCCGGGACGGCCGAAATGCTGCCGACGGCACTGGCGCGGACGACCACGTTTCTTGACCATCCGGTTTTCCACAGCTATCGCAGTGAGACCGCGATGCTGCGCTATCTGCGAACGCTGGCCGACCGGGACATCGCGCTCGACCGGTCCATGATCCCGCTCGGCTCGTGCACCATGAAGCTCAACGCGGCTGCCGAGATGGAGGCGATCAGCTGGCCCGAGTTCGCCGGGCTGCACCCGTTCGCGCCAGCGGAGCAGGCGGCCGGCTACCGGAAGCTGATCGATGAGCTGTCTGCCGCGCTGCTCGAGATCACCGGGTACGACGCGATCAGCCTGCAGCCGAACGCGGGCTCGCAGGGCGAGCTGGCCGGGCTGCTGGCGATCCGTGGTTATCACCGGTCGCAGGGGCATCCGGAGCGGACCGTGTGCCTCATCCCGGAGTCGGCGCACGGCACTAACGCGGCCAGCGCGGTGCTGGCCGGGCTGCGGGTCGTGGTGGTGAAGTGCGGCTCAGACGGCGCCGTTGACATGGGCGACCTTCGGGCCAAGCTGGCTGCGCACGGGCCGTCGGTCGCCGGGATCATGGTGACGTACCCGTCGACGAACGGCGTGTTCGAGGAGACGATCGGCGATGTCTGCGCGGCCGTGCACGAGGCTGGCGGCCAGGTGTACGTGGACGGCGCGAACCTGAACGCGCTGGTCGGGCTGGCCAGGCCTGGCAAGTTCGGCGCGGACGTCTCGCACCTGAACCTGCACAAGACCTTCTGCATCCCGCACGGCGGCGGCGGCCCTGGCGTCGGTCCGGTCGCGGCACGGGCGCACCTGGCGGAATTCCTGCCTGGCCACCCTGTGTTTGACTGCACGGGGCTGCCGGACGGCGGCAAGGCGCTGGCCGGTCCGGTGGCGGCCGCGCCCTACGGGTCGGCGGGCATTCTGCCGATCTCCTGGGCCTACATCAAGCTGATGGGCGGGCAGGGGCTGCGCCAGGCCACGCAGGTCGCGATCCTGTCAGCGAACTACCTGGCCAGGCGGCTGACGGAGTACTTCCCGGTGCTCTACACCGGGCAGAGCGGCCTCGTGGCGCACGAGTGCATCCTGGACCTCCGGGCCATCACCACCCAGACGGGCGTGACCGCCGAGGATGTGGCGAAGCGGCTGATCGACTACGGGTTCCACGCGCCGACCATGTCGTTCCCGGTGGCTGGCACGCTGATGGTGGAGCCGACCGAGAGCGAGGACCTGGCTGAGCTCGACCGGTTCTGCGAGGCGATGATCGCCATCCGCGGTGAGATCGACCGGGTGGCGTCCGGTGAGTACGACGCGGCGGACAACCCGCTGCGCAACGCGCCGCACACCGCCAGCATGCTGATCAGCGGGGACTGGAAGCACCCCTACGACCGGGAGAGCGCGGCCTACCCGGCCGGCGGCGATCGGCGCGCGAAGTACTGGCCGCCGGTCCGCCGGATCGACCAGGCCTACGGCGACCGGAACCTGATGTGTTCCTGCCCCCCGCCGGAGGCGTTCGAGGGTTAGGCGGCAGTTGTGCTGATGAATGTCCCGTAGCTACTGCTCCTGCATGCCTATGGGACTTTCATCGGAGCTCTGGGCTGTTGAGCGTCGGCTCGGCCGTCTCCAGGCCGGCCCGGAGCGTCTCCCGCAACTCCGGCGTGTCCTCGTGGCCGTGCTTAGCGACGGCGTGGGCGGCCGCCGCGTCGAGCACCTCGTCTTCAGTGCCGGCGATGGTCAGCGTGCAGCCTATCTCGCTGGGTACCTTGCGGCAGTCGATCATCTTGCGGGCCATGGTGCCCTCCCCCCGGAGCCGAACTCCTGTACGCTTACCTACAGGTAAGTCAGACTCACGACAGGAGTCTGACCTACTGGTAGGTCAGCCGTCAAGCATAGTTAGCGGAGCCGAAAGACGATGGCCGTCAGAGTGTCGCAGTCGGACCCGGGCACTGCGGCGCGAATTCTGGACATCGCGGAACGGCTTGTTCAGGTTCGCGGCTTCAACGGGTTCAGCTATGCCGACGTCGCAGCTGAGCTCGGCATCAGCAAGGCGGCTTTGCACTACCACTTCGCCGGGAAGGCCGATCTCGGTGAAGCGCTCATCTCGCGGTACACCAGCAACTTCGCCGAGGCGCTGGCCAGCGTGGATGCGACTGCGGCTGACGCGCCCGCCCGGCTCGCCGGTTATGCGGACTTGTACCTGCAGGTTCTGCGCAACGAGAAGATGTGCCTGTGCGGCATGCTGGCCGCCGAGTATCAGACGCTCCCGCAGCCGATGCGCGAGGCCGTCATGCGGTTTTTCGACCAGAACGAGGGCTGGCTGGAGGGCGTGCTCGAGCAGGGCCGGACTGACGGCGTCCTGCAGTTCGCCGGTCCAGGTCGCACTACGGCACGGCTCATCATTGGCAGCCTCGAGGGAGCGATGCTCATCGCCCGCCCGTACGGCGATGACGCGCGCTTCCAGGCCACGGTCGACAGCCTGCTCGGCGGACTGATACGGCCGGCCGCTGCCGCCACCGTGGCCTGACGCCCCGCCCCGCACCCAGCGGTCGGGCCGTCGGCCGGCTATGCAACGCTGGCACTGAAGGCGGACTGTCGTTGTGCCGGGGGGAGCAGATCATGACGAACCGCCCCGTAACCACCACAGACGCCGGGATTCCGGCGCCGAGTGACGAGTATTCGCTGACCGTCGGGCCAGGCGGGCCTACCGTTCTGCACGACCACTACGTCGTGCAGAAGATGCAGCACTTCAACCGCGAGCGCGTGCCCGAGCGGGTGGTGCACGCCAAGGGCGGCGGCGCCTACGGGTTCTTCGAGGTGACCGAGGACGTCTCGCCGTGGACCAAGGCCGCCTTCCTGACCGGTGTCGGCAAGCGCACCCCTGCCTTCGTCCGGTTCTCTACCGTGGCAGGGGAGCTGGGCAGCCCGGACACCAACCGGGACCCGCGCGGCTTCGCTGTCAAGCTCTACACGCAGGACGGTAACTACGACCTGGTGTGCAATAACACGCCGGTGTTCTTCGTCCGGGACGCGAGCAAGTTCCAGGACTTCATCCACTCGCAGAAGCGGATGCCCGACACCGGGCTGCGGGACAACAACATGCAGTGGGACTTCTGGAGCCTGTCACCCGAGTCCGCGCACCAGGTGACGATCCTGATGTCGGACCGCGGCACCCCGAGGACCTGGCGGCACATGAACGGCTACTCCAGCCACACGTTCTCCTGGATGAACGCGGGCGGCGAACGGTTCTGGGTGAAGTACCACCTCAAGACCGTGCAGGGGATCGAGAACCTCACCGACTCCGAGGCGAAGGCGCTGGCTGGCGAGGATCCCGATGTACACCGGCGGGATCTGTGGGACTCCATCGACCGCGGCAACGCGCCGGAGTGGCGGGTGGAGATGCAGATCATGCCGTTCGGCGAGGCGGCCGACTACCGGTTCAATCCGTTCGACCTGACCAAGGTCTGGCCGCATCGGGACTACCCGCCGATGACAGTCGGCCGCCTGGTGCTCGACCGCAACCCGGAGAACCACTTCGCCGAAGTCGAGCAGTCGGCATTCGACCCGTCGAACCTCGTTCCCGGTATCGGGTTGTCGCCGGACAAGATGCTGATGGGACGCATCTTCTCCTACCACGACACGCACCTGCACCGGATCGGGCCGAACTACCAGCAGCTCCCGGTCAACGCGCCCAAGTCGCCGGTGCACTCGTATAACAAGGACGGCCCGATGACCTACCGGGATGCAGGCTCGCAGCCGGTGTACGCGCCGAACTCCTACGGCGGCCCGGTCGCTGATCCAGAACGTGCTGCTGACCTGGGCTGGTCAGTGGAGGCAGCGGAGATCGGGCGGTACGCCTACCAGAAGCACGCGGCGGATGACGACTTCGTGCAGCCGCGTGCGCTATACCGGGATGTCATGACCGACACCGAGCGGGATCACCTGGTGACGAACATCGTGGCTCACCTGAAGGCCGGCGTGCACCAGGACGTCGTGCCGCGCGTGGTCGACTACTGGCGCAACGTGCACGAGGACCTCGGCGCGCAGGTCGCCAAGCAGCTCGATGGCGGATTATTAGGCAGCGCCCGCCGGGGCAGATACCGGGGCATGGCGGGTGTTAGCGCGTGACCAGACCTGCTTCGGCCGAGCGACCGACTGTGCGCGACGTGCCGGGGGGCTGGCTTGACCCGGAGCTGGCGACACTGACTCGGGACCGGTTCTTCGATTCCGGCTGGATGTACGAGCGCAAGTTCGACGGCGAGCGGTGCCTGGCGTACCAGGCGGACGGCAAGGTCTGGCTCACGACCCGCAACCGCCAGCTGGTCAACTCCACCTATCCGGAGCTGACGGCAGCGCTGGAGGCCCAGGCCGCCACCGGTTTCGTGATCGACGGGGAGGTGGTGGCGCTTGAGGGCGGGGCGACCAGCTTCAGCCGGCTGCAGCAGCGCCTGGGCGTACGGGATCCCAGCCCGGCGCTGATGCGGTCCGTGCCAGTCACCTACTTCGTGTTCGACGTACTGCGCGCGGACGGGCGGGACGTCCGTGACCTGACCCTGCGCGAGCGCAAGGTCGTGCTACGCAAGCTGCTGTCCTACGGCGGCCCGCTGCGGTTCACCGTGCACCGCCGCGACAGTGAGTCGGCCCGGGCGTACTGGGAGCACGCGCTGGCCAGCGGCTGGGAGGGCCTGGTCGTCAAGCGTGCCGACTCCCGGTACGTGGCGGGCCGGAGCCGGGACTGGCTGAAGTTCAAGGCCGAGACCAACCAGGAGTTCGTGATCGGCGGGTTCACCGATCCGCAGGGCAGCCGGAACGGGCTCGGCGCGCTGCTCATCGGGTACTACGACGACAAGCGTCAGCTGGCCTACGCCGGGAAGGTCGGCACCGGATTCGACGAGCCGACGCTGACGAGCCTGCGGGCACAGCTTGATGAGCTGGAGCAGCAGCGGCCGGCGTTCGACCGCGGCGCGCTGCCGCGGTCTGGTGTGCACTGGGTGCGGCCGGAGATGGTGTGCCAGGTCGGGTTCTCCGAGTGGACAACGGCCGGGCAGCTGCGCCACCCCCGGTACCTGGGGCTTCGCCTGGACAAGGATGCGGCCGCGGTTACCAGGGAGCGCCCCAGCTAGGCGGGAGCGAGCTAGCGGGCTGCGATATGCAGGATGCTCGCGCCCCCGCGTAGTGGGCTGAACAGGTTCATTTGGGCGGTTCTATGATTCAGGAGTGAGCGCGACGTAGGGGGCGACGATGCTCAAGTTCATGGTCACGTTCAACTATTCGAGTGCGTCGTGGGCACGTATGCTCGCCGTCACAGACGACCGCACTGCAGCGGTGGCTGCGCTGCTTGAGTCTCTCGGCGGCAGTCTGGAGTGCATGTACTGGGAAGTCGAGGATGCGGCGGCACATGTCATTTGCGAGCTTCCTGACTCTCTGAGCGCGGCTGCGGCAATCACGGCAGCGACCAAGACGGGTGGCTTCAGGCAAGTCCAGGTACGTGAGCTTCTAACCCAGGACCAGCTTCGCTCAGTCGTGCTCCTGGCCAAGACCACGGAGGGTAGCTACCATCCGCCGGGGGCCGCAGCCGTTGATAGCTGCTGACCCGGGCATAACCGCCACGAGGGAGTCAGCTGATGAGCAACCGGTTGTCTGCATCTTCTGGTGTACCTGAGCACGAGATTGCGCCCGGCGAGGTGTTCCGCACCGAGCTGAACCCGGTCGACTTCCTGCACCGTTCGGCCTACATCTACCCGGACAAGATCGCGGTCGTCCAGGGTGAACGGCGGTACGCCTATCGGGAGCTGGCCGAGCGGTCATGGCGGCTGGCCAGCGCGCTCAGGTCTTCGGGGCTGGCAAAGGGAGACCGCGTTGCCGCGCTGCTCTTCAACTCACCGGCAATGCTGGAGGCCCATTTCGGCGTGCCGGCGGCAGGCGGGGTACTGGTCGCAGTGAACAACCGCCTGTCTGCCACCGAGGTCGAATACATCCTGCAGCACAGCGGCGCGCGATTCCTGCTGCTCGACGCGGCGCTCGAGGCGCTGGCGCCGCCTGCCGACCTGCCCGGCGTGACCGTCATCCGCTGTGGTGACGCCGGCGGCCAGGCGGATGCGTACGAGGAGTTCCTGTCCGGCGGCTTGCCGTCGCGGCCAGCCAGCTGGCTGGAGAGCGAAGAGGAGACGATCTCGATCAACTACACCTCCGGGACCACCGGACGTCCGAAGGGGGTGCAGTACACCTACCGCGGCGCGTACCTGAATGCGCTGAACGAGGTGATCGTGGCCGGCCTGCGCGCCGACTCGGTGTACCTGTGGACGCTGCCGATGTTCCACTGCAATGGGTGGTGCTTCCCGTGGGCGGTTACCGCGGTGGCCGCGCGGCACGTGACCATGCGTGCTGTGGATCCCGACGTGGTATGGGACCTGATTGATAGTGAGGGCGTGACGCACTATAACGGGGCGCCGACCGTCCAGCTGATGGTCATCAACCATCCGCGAGCGCATCGCCTGGACCGGCCGGTGACCGCGATGGTGGCGGCGGCCCCGCCGTCACCGACGCTGCTCGGCCGGATGAGCGAGCTGAACTTCCGCGTCGTGCATGTGTACGGCCTGACTGAGACCTACGGCCCGATTACCGTCTCGCCCGAGCCGGAGGGGTGGGCCGGGTTGCCAGCCGAGCAGCTCGCGAAGCACCTGGCCCGTCAGGGCCAGGCATATATTTCCTCCGATCTCGTCCGCGTGGTCGACGACCAGATGAACGACGTTGCGCGTGACGGCGCCACGATGGGCGAGGTCGTCATGCGCGGGAACAACGTCATGAGCGGCTATTTCGACGACGAGGCGGCCACGAACAAGGCGTTCGCCGGCGGCTGGTTCCATTCCGGGGACCTTGCCGTCTGGCATCCGGACGGCAACATCGAGCTGCGCGACCGCGGCAAGGACGTCATCATCTCCGGCGGGGAGAACATCTCCAGCATCGAGGTCGAGCAGGCAATCTGCGCGCACCCAGCGGTGCTCGAATGCGCAGTCATCGGGATCCCGCACCCGCAGTGGGGTGAGCGGCCGAAGGCGTACGTCGCTCTGAACGCGGGCGCCGTGGTGACTCCGGACGAGATCATCGCGTTCTGCCGTGATCGTCTCGCCCACTACAAGTGCCCGGACGCGGTCGAATTCGGACCGCTGCCGAAGACCTCGACCGGAAAGGTCCAGAAGTTCGTCCTGCGGCAGCGCGAGTGGGCCGGCCAGGACAAGCAGGTCGGCAGCGTCTAAGGACGGTCTAGCTCGTGCCCGGTCGTGCTGTCGACGTGCGCCGGGATCGCCCCGGTGTGCGTGTCGCCTGTTGACGATGTCCCGGCCAGCTCGAACATCATGATGGCGCCGCCGGGCGATGAGGGCTTGTGCTCGATGCCCTTCGGCACGATGAAGATGTCGCCCTCGCGGAGCCTGACAGTCCGCTCGCCGCTGTCTGGCTCGCGCAGCGCGACGTCGAACTCGCCGCGGACCACCAGGAAGAACTCGTCGGTCTGCTCGTGCACGTGCCACACATGCTCACCGTTCGCGTGCGCAACCTTGACGTCATAGTCGTTGATGCGGCCGACGATCCGGGGGCTGTAGATGTCGCGAAAGCTGTCGAGGGCGTCGCTCAGGCTAACCGGCTCGGAGGTCACCGAGATTCGTCCTTTCGCTCAGTGATGGCGGGCAAGTCACCGCCAATTCCACCCGTGCGAGACGGCGCTGACAAATCTGGCCTCACGCGCGGCATCGCTGTCCACAGTGACTGAGCTGCTCCGATCAGCTGGCCAGGAGCTGGCTAACCGCAGCCAAGGCTGACGGACTGGCCAGGAAGCTTCCCGCGTGCACGAACGCTAGGCGCCGATGCCGGTTGCTCCGGGCCGGTCAGCGGCCGCCCGCGCTTCGCCGCCGAGCCTGGCCGCCTGCCCGCCGTGCTCGCGTCCTGCGCTGGCCAGCACGATCGTGAACCGCCGCCAGCGCCGTGCTGACCTCGTGCTCAAGCTGGCGCAGTACCGCTTCGAGTCCTCGCTCCGGAACAGCCGCAAGGTGATGGTCGCCGGGCCGGTCAGCCGGCCCGGCGTGCTCGTCTGGCGCGCTGCCGGCACCGGCGAGGGTCTCGGGCAGGGAGAGGCCGTGCTCGACACGGAGGATCAGATCAGCCTGGCTGAGAAGATCGCGCACGGTGGCGAACGCCGATCCTGCGTCAGTCAGGGAGGCGGTCCCGACGGCCACCTCGTCGCGCAACTGGAGCAGTACATCGGCTGCTCGCTGGATCTGGCTGCCGACCAGGTCTGGGAGCGGGCCGCTCAGCAGCAGGCAGTCGAGTACGACGACGAGGTCCCCGACGTGCTCGCAGACCAGGGCGACGGCAGCCGACAGCGGTCCGGAACCAGGCGGGATCCGGCGCGCCGGCACAAGAGCGAACGGCAGTCCCGCGCGCTCCCGGACGTCTGCCAGTCCGGACCCGAAGTCAAAGGCGGCGTCGCTGCGCGCAATGAAAGTCTGCCGCACTGCCCGAAGCAGCTCGTCCAGCGCATCCAGCTCGAGATAATCGCGGTCAGCCGTCATGACGATTCCCCCAGCGGTACCGAGTGCTGAATGATCAGGCGGCGCAGAGCCGCCCGTGCCCGGGCGATGTTCTGCCGGACCGCGGCCTGATCCATGTCGAGCTGGGCCGCGATCTCGGCGGTGCTCCAGCCCTCGTAGCAGAGCGCGAATACCCGCCGCTGCTGAGGTGGCAGTCCGCTGAGCAGCGACAGCACTAGCTCTTCCTGCTGCCGCATCTCGGGACCATCCGGCTCGGCCGCGACCGCGATGTCCGGGACGTCTGCCATCGTGAGGACGGATATCTGCCGCGCTTCCTCTCCATGCGGGCCGCCTGGCCTGGCCAGCGAGCGGAGATAGCAGCGCAGCGCAACGGTGCGCAGCCAGGCCGACCAGGCGCGCTGATCGCGAACCTCGTCCGCGGCGACCAGCGCGCAGGCGAACGCGTCCTGCACGGCATCGGCAGCCTCAGCCTGACCGGCACCGTGGCACAGCAGGTACCACACGAGCGCGGATCGCTGCTGCCGGTACAGTGCCGCGAACTCGTCCTCGTCCACCGGCCTCGCCTCCCGACGCACTATCTGCTACCTATCTAGTGCATCTGGCAGGCAGATCCGTGACATCGGTGGTCCGGATTCCGCGCAAACGTCAGCGACAATCCCTGGCCCGGTAGTGTCACGATGTGAGCGTGCAAGCACAGCGATTCCGCGTTGAGGTCACGTCGGGTCCGCGCGGGCACGGCGTTATCGCAGTTCCGTTTGACCCAGATGAGGCATGGGGCACCAAAGCGGTGCATCACGTCCACGGCACGGTCAACAGCTGCTGTGTGCGCGTAACGCTCGAGCCTGGCGACAGCGGCTGGGCGTTCAGCTTCAACCCGTCGAGGATGCACGGGATCGGCATTGCGATCGGCTCCGAGGTCGCTGTCGAACTCGCGCCGGAAGGGCCGCAGCGCGGCGATCTTGCTGACGACGTCTCCGCAGCACTGGCAGCCAATCCGGCGGCCGGAGCGTTCTTTGACACACTGGCGCAGTTCTACCGCAACGGCTACCTGCGGTACATCGATGCGACGACCCGTCGGCCGGACCTGCGGCCGTCCTGCCGGGCCTGCCCCCGAGACGCAGGCTAGCGCTCGTAGATGACAACTGACGTGCGATGCGCAACCTGGTCATACAGAGAGCGGGCCGGGCCGTTGAATTCCTGCGTCTCCCAGTAGGTGCGAGCTGCGCCGCGCCGCCCCGCTTCGGCGAAGACCGCCTCCAGCAGCTCGCGCGCCGTGCCAGTGCCGCGTGCTGCCGGGGCCACATACAGATCCTCCAGATAGCAGTACGGATCCGCGGACCAGGTCGAGGGATGGAAGACCAGATGAGCCAGGCCTATCAGTGCGCCTCGCTCGTCCGTGGCGACCAGGCCGGTCAGCCCGTCAGCCTGGCCGCACAGCCGGCGGAATGTCGCGGCCGTGACCTCGCTGCTCACCTCGGCACGGTAAAAACGCAGGTATGCCTGCCACAGCTGGTCCCACTCAGAAAAGTCTGCTTCAGCCAGCGCTCGGATCATTTTCGTCCTTGTCGGTCGCCGTGGGCGGTTCGGTTCAGCCTCCAGGCCGCGTTCCCGTTTCATGCTCTACCATCTGGCCGCGTGAGCATCGTGGCCGGCACCAGCGTCGCCAGTCCCGTGAGCGCGAGTACAGCGCCGATGATGACGGCGGTCGTCCCGGTACTGACGCAGGGCAGCCATGAACCAGTCAGTGCTCTGGCGATGACGCAGGCCGCGAAGGCGCAGCCGGCAGCGCCGATGACGACGCCGGTAACGGCAGGTCGTACTCAGCGTTAGCGACGCTGCAACTGGCTGACTGCGGGCCCTGGTGGCGGCCGCCAAGGGCGGCGATCTCGGCCGGGATTCTCGTCACCGACCGCCCGGAGGCGCTGACGAGCACCTCGCTAAGGTGTCCGGACCCGAGCACCAGCTGCCTGGCGCCTGCTGG
>Ga0335074_10002988_pt1 | contig 23031 bp, 21 predicted proteins | sample Lox_Sample_23_FD_206715 | JGI IMG/M metagenome (GOLD analysis project Ga0335074, IMG submission 206715) | Soil microbial communities from Loxahatchee National Wildlife Refuge, Florida, United States - Lox_Sample_2.3 | ecosystem: Environmental > Terrestrial > Soil > Wetlands | place: USA...
CGGAATTCCCTTCTCCTTGGGGATGAGGCGCCGGGCCACCAGTCCAGTGACGGTCAGCCGGATGGGAATGGTCTTTTGTTTATTGCGCGCCGCCCCGAAGCGGATCTCTTCGGTGGCCACCAGCTCAGGTTGCGCGCCGAGTCCCGCGAGGAAATTGACCAAATCCTCGATGCGGCAGGTCAGCGTGATCGACACGCTCACCTGACCATAGGCGCTGCCATAGGTGCGGGGCCGGCCGAGTTCTATCTGGCTCATCTCGAGCGGCGGCGTCTGCTGCCTGGCGACGCGTTTGACCACTTGCAAAAGCTGGGCTTGCGCCTCGTCGGCAGTTTCGCCCGGGATCAAACCTTTCTCGCGCTGGCTGAGCTCTGCCGAGGCCTGCTTCAGTACCGCTTCGTGTCCGGGAAGAGTGGCGGCCTGTTTGCGTAAAATCGCGAGCCGCTTCTGCGCATGATCGATGCTGTCCACCGGCGGAGCCACGGCCGCCGAGCCGGCCGGCGCGGACGGCGTTGAATTGGAGAACCAGTAAATGAACCCGCCGAGCATGAGCGAGAAAGCCAGGACGATTAACGCCCGGCGGTCGCGGCTGGATATCGTCATGGCGTGACTCCCTTCCGCGTGCTCCGGATGCTGAACAGCTCTCCGCCCGCGCTCTTTTGCAACGGCAGCGCGAAGGACGATCCCTGAAAGTGATGCGAGCCATCGAGCAGCTTGATCAGCGACGCGGCCTGTTGCGTTTGGCCAGTGATGCTGACCGAGGTGCGGGTGAGCTGCATAGAATCGAGCCAGGCCGGCGGCGCGAGCAGATGAGTGAGTTCGTTGAGCGCGTCCAGATCCTCACGGGTTTGCTGCCGGAACGTATCGAGGGTCTGTGCGCGATTGCGCGCCGTTACAGTCTCGCGCTCCGCCGTGGCCGCTTTGAGCGCGAGCGGGGAGAGCCTGCGAATCTGGGCTTCGAGCAGGTCGAGATACTGGTCATCTGAGTATTTGGGATAGGCCAGGACCGCGATGGAGAACAACAACACCAGGCTTCCGAGCACAGCGGTGGGAACATAGCGCAGGCGCGAGGCGCCGCGGCGCTGCTCGGGCGGAAGCAGGTTCAGGCTGAACGAAGGCAGCAGAATGGCGCTCGATATCGCAGCCGCATAGGAAAGGCAGGAGCGCACGGAGTCGTAGTTTTCGGGCACGGCCACCGGCTGAGGAAGCATGAGATGCAGCGTGCCGGCTTCGATCTCGGGAGGCAGCCGCAGCTCCGCGACGGCCAGCGTGCGGGCACGATCGGCAGATTGATCGAGACGCGCGGAGAACAGCGGCCGGGTGGTGCTTTCGCCGTAGATCTCCACTTCGCCGCCATCCTGGCCGAGCGCGACCAAACCATCGGCCGGAACATTGGTATAAAGACGAAGCGCGGAGTAGATCGCGGGACCGGAGAAGGTGAACGAGGCTATTTTCACGCCGGCTTGGGACAGCAGCGCGGAATAGCGTTCGAGAGAGGAACGGCGAGTGACACCGATCAAAATCGAGGCGGTCTTGCCAATGCGGACGCCGTCATAGGCGACATCCTCTTCCGAGTACGGATTCAAAGAATCGATTTCAAAGCGGACCGCCGCGGCCAAATCTTTATCCGATACGCCGGGCAACTGGACCTGCCGGACGGTTACTTCATCGCGTGGCAAGAGAATGGTAGCCGCCAGATGCCGGACGCCGAGTTTTTCGAGAAAAGCGGCGTAATTTTCGCCCCATTCCGCGGCTGGCTGCTCGCGGAAGCGCGGGATGGTCAGCTCGCCCAACACGCGCACGCCGGATGGGCGCAGGCGAACCACGGTGACGATGAGATCTTCGCGGCCCATCTCGATTCCGACGCCCGTCCCGAAGGCGAGCCATTTCTTGAAAGCCGGAGCACTCATTGCAAGGGAACCGCGTTCTCGTACCAGCGCATGACATGATAGCGAGGCTGTCCGGGTTTGAGCAGAAGCGAAGTCTCATCCAGGAAGATCACCAGTTCGGACACGGTGCGGCGCACGTCGGACAACTGGCCATTGGGCAGCTTCAGTTGGGCGGTAGCGCGCAGTGTGATCGCCATGGGCATGCCCATCTTCACTTGCAGCATCGACAAGCGCCCGATTCCGGGAGCGCTGCCACGAAACGGCGCAAGCTGGCCCAACGTGCGAATGGGCGCCGTCTTGCGCAGAGCGTAAATAGCCGCGGCGGTTTCGGGCGGAATTCCGATGGCCTCCATCAAGGCGGGCTGCACGGTGTTTACATCGAAGGAGGTTGTGGAGCCGTAAACCGAAAGGCAATCCCGCAACCCGGCGTGCGGCACTAATTGCCCCTGCGCATTGCGCGTTTCGCTTCCGTAGAACAAATCCGGCGTGATTCCTCGCACTAGCAATAATTCCTCAATCTCCTGAAGAGACGCGTGGCGCGCTTGAAAAGACGGAGTGAGCGACAAGTAATATTGATCGAACTCGGTCATTCCGCCGCGGCCACCACGCCAATCCAAAATGCCAGCCACGATCTGCTCGGCCTGCACGGGACCTTGCCCCAAGGCCAGCAGGAGATTGAGCAGATCCTTAGGGCTGGCCTTGTTCACGTCGAGCTTGGACGATTCGGGAATGATTTCGCCAATGGCGACGCCGGTGGGGAAATCGAGCGGCAATACCCGGGTGGTGGGCAGGAGAAACGGAGTGCGGTCTGGGTTGATAAAGGACCCCGGCATCTCCAGATAGAGCAGCATGCGATCGATAGCGCCGGCCGCGAGATAGTAGGCCTTCAGGCCGTCGGCATCAGTGGAGCTGCGCTCGGTTTCGCCCCGCACGGTATTGGCGATCGTAAGAGCGATGGCGGAGAGCGCCGCAGCGAGCCACAATACCGCCAGCAACGCGGCTCCCCGACTGCTTTTTCGGGCTCGGCTATTGACCAAGCGTCAGCTCCTCTTGATAGTTCGCGAACGGCAGCCGGGTGAGGCGAATGGGTACCGTCAACGTGACCGGCTGTAAGCGGCCGGCATCGGGTGCGAGCGGCGCGAGGCTGACGCGAATGGCGTCGGGGTAGGTTTGCGCCACCCAGTGATCCACCCAAAGCGGCTGGCGGTGCGAATGGGAATCGCGAAAACTGAACTGGCAATATGCCAGGCGGTCGGAAAGGACGAAGGAGTTGCTGCCAATTTGAATCGGAGCAAAAATCGGGCCGAAGACGCCCGTATTAGGATCCCGGCCCATGCCAATGCACAGCGCACCGGCGCCACGCGGCCCGGTATACCATGTCTCATTGACCACCAGGCGAACGCCCTCGTTGTTTTCGCCGGGAATCACCTGGTATTCCAGGATCATCGGTACACCCCGCGCGCCCTGGTGCAGCGAGTACGTGGAGGCGAGCCGCATGGATTGGGCTTGCCCCTCGAAGAACATGAGCGTTGCGCCGCGCTTGCCGCCTGCTGTGCAATTGGCGGTGACCGGAATCATTCCGGCGATTTCCTCATTTAGAATGCGCTCCACGCTGGCCACGCGGCGATTCGCCATGAGCCGCGAATCGGTCTTATTCATGGCGCTGAGCGCGACGCGCAGCGTGAGGACCATCGCCACCGAAAGCAAGCTGAGCAACAGGACCGCGATCATCAGCTCCATGAGCGTGACGCCAGCCGAACGCCGCTTGCGCGATCGCTGCACGAGGTGGATGCGCGGCGTCATGGGCCAGTGTCTCCGAGAAGCGGGCCTTCGGGAACGCCGATCACCGCGATGTCGGCGCGCGTCATGGCGGCGCGGTGAAAACCTTCCAAACGGAAGGAGCGCCGCTGAGCGCCATTCATCCACCAGATTTCGAGCTCCACGCGCTCGATGAAAGGCGTGCCGACGCCCCGTGAGCCGTGGGGGATCTCGAACGGCGTGAGCCGCGCAATCCATCCCATGTTCACACCTCCGGTCACCTCCGGCCCCCAGGTTCCTTCGAATGGAACGCCTTTTTCAAGACCCGTGGACACCAACAACTCGTCCATCTTCTGACGGCCGAGCAGAACAGCGCGATCGTGATCGGTGAGCCGTGCGGCGTTGCGCAGCGAACTGGAGATGGCCGACATCAATCCGCCGACCGCAATCGCCATGACAACTGTAGCCACCAGCACTTCGAGCAGAGTGAAGCCGCGCTGTAGTGCGGATTTCACGATTCGGGCGTTTCCACGTGCGGGACGCCGGTAATCGGATCGACACGCACAATACGCTGGACATTCCTTCGATTGATCAGCTCCACGCCCAGGGGCGGCACGGTGCCGCTGGGATACAGAAAGAAGGTGCGCGGGATGTCGGGGTTTTCAGGCAATTGCGGGAGCACTTGGACAATGGAAATGCCATCGGGCATGCGCATTGTTCTGGTGAATCCGGGTTCGGTAGATTGCATCTCGATGGACTCATCCTGTTTGGAGATGGTGATCTCGATCACCTGCTGGCGGCGTTCGGCGCGGCTGAGACCTGAGTCCAAAAAGCTGACCACGCTGTTGGTGGCGGCCTTGAGGCGCAGCGAATCGATGCCCGACGTAATCGCCGGGTAACTGATGCCCGCCATCAGGGAGATGAGCGCAACCACCACCACCATTTCGATGAGGGTGACACCCGCTTCCGTTCGCTCAGGGCCGCGCCTCAAATACGGCGCCCTAGTTCTTCCAACTGACGATGTCGGCATATATCCCGTCTCCGCCGGGCGCGCCGTCGGCGCCGTAGCTGATAATGTCTGGCTCGTCGCCATGATCCCCGGGGAAATGGTAAACGTAGGGATGGCCCCACGGGTCGTTGCCGATTTCCTTCTGCAAGTAGGGTCCTTGCCAGTTCTCAACGCCCTCCGGTTTTTCGCGGAGCGCCTGTAAGCCTTGCTCGGTGGTGGGGAACACACCGGTGTCCAGTTTGTAGGAGCCGAGCGCCGTTGAAAACGCATTGATCTGCGCGTGCGCCGAAGTAACCTTGGCGCGATCGGCCTGATGCATCATTTTGGGTAGCACCAGCGCGGCGAAGAGCGCGATGATGGTGACCACCACCATCATTTCGATCAACGTAACGCCGGCTTGCCCTCTCGTTCTGTGTCTCATCGCTCACCTCATTTACTTACATTGCTACATCATTCATGCCCACAATTGCGAGCAGCATGCTCAAGATCAAAGTCCCGACAATGATTCCCATCACCAAGATCACCAGCGGTTCAAAAAGCGAAGTGAAGCGCCGGATGGAGGTGCGTGTGTCGGCATCGTAAATGTCGGCCATGCGCACGAACATCGAATCCAGCCGGCCGGTCTCCTCGCCCACGCTCAATAAGTGCGCGGCCAGGGGAGGGAACTGCCCCGCTTTGCGCAGCGGACCCGCCAGGCCTTCGCCGCGTTTCACTCCCAGCGATACGGCCTCGAGCGAACCGGAGATGCGCTTGTTAAACAACGTTGCGCCGGCGATCGATATCGATTGCACCAGCGGGACGCTGTTCGAGACCAGTGTGCCCATGGCGCGCGCGAAGCGGGCGGTCTCGGCTTTGCGCAATGCATCGCCCAGCACGGGGACTTTCAGACGCAACGTGTCCCACCACAGGCGGCCCTGCGTGGTGCGAACCCACGTGTAGATCCCGACTGAGAACAGGACCGAGACCGCGATCAGGAGCCAGCCGTAGGATTGCAGAAATTTGCTGCCGATCAGCAGCATTTGGGTCGGAAGCGGAATCGGCATGCGCGATTCTTCGAACACGGCGGCGAAGCGCGGCACCACAAAATTCATCAGGATGAGGATGGAACCGAGGCCGACCAAACAGAGCAGCGTCGGATAGGCCATGGACGAAATAATGTAGCTGCGCAGATCGTCGCGTGTGCGTTCGAATTCCGAGAGGCGCTCGAAGACCACGGCCAGCGATCCGCCGGCTTCGCCCGCGCGGACCATATTGATGTAAAGCTCCGAAAAATGATCCGGGTGAGCGGCTAAGCTATCGGCGAGCGTCCGGCCGCCTTTCAAGATGCGCAGGATGTCGAGCACCAAAGTGCGGAAGGACGCCCGAACATTCAGCTCCGCCGTAATGGAGAGTGCACGATCGAGCGGAACGCCGGCGCTGAGCAGCGTGGACAGCTCCTGGGTGAAGAACAGTACGTCGCGCTTCTTTCCGCCCGTAAAACCGGGCAGTTTGAAGTCGAGCGATTTCTTGGCTTCCTTGCCGACATAAACCGGCGTGAGCCCTTGGCGCCGCAGCTCGTAGGCGACTAAGCGTTCGGAGTCGGCCTGAATGGCGCCGGTGCGGATCTGTCCGTCGGAAGCGACCGCGCGAAAGTGAAAATGGGTCACGCGCCACCCCGGAAATTTAGCCACTGATGAACACAGATCAACACGGATAAAACCTTTCTTATATATCTGAGTACATCCGTGTTCATCTGTGGCCCATTAGAATTCTTGCGTGACACGCATCACCTCATCCGGCGTCGTCACTCCGGTCGCGACTTTCGCCCAGCCGTCTTCGCGTAAATTGCGCATCCCGATGCGGCGCGCGGCGTTGGTGATGGCCACCGCGTCTTCATTTTTCATGATGAGCTGACGGATGCCGTCATCGAGCTCCATTAGCTCGAAAATCCCGACACGGCCCGCGTATCCGGAACCGAAGCACTCATCGCAGCCGCGGCCTTTGTAGCATTGCACGATTTCGCCGCTGGGCGCGATGCGCGTACCGCTTTTCTCTTTGCAATGTTCGCAGATCACGCGGACCAGCCGTTGCGCCAGCACCGCCACGAGCGACGACGTGATCAGATAATTCTCCACGCCCATGTCGGTGAGGCGCGAAATCGCGCTGGGCGCATCGTTGGTGTGCAAGGTCGAAAAAACGAAATGGCCGGTGAGGGACGAGCGGATCGCGATGTCGGCTGTCTCGCGATCGCGAATTTCGCCCACCATAATCACGTCGGGATCCTGGCGCACAATATGCCGCAATCCGGATGCGAACGTCAGCCCGATCTGCGTGTTCACGTGCAACTGATTGATCCCATCCATTTGATATTCGACGGGGTCCTCAATCGTGATGATCTTCTTGTCGCTTTGATTGATGCGCTTCAGCGCCGAATAGAGCGTGGTCGATTTGCCGCTGCCCGTCGGCCCGGTCACCAGGAAAATTCCGTGCGGCAGCGACGTGTAGTGCGTCATGCGCTTCAGCATGTGATCGTCGAAGCCGAGGCGGCCAAGGTCGTAGAAATCGCCGGCCGAGCGGTCGAGCAGACGCATCACGACGCTCTCACCATAGAGCGTGGGCAGCGTTGAAATACGAAGATCCACTTCGCGCCCGAGCGTCTTGATTTTGATACGGCCGTCCTGCGGCAGCCGGCGCTCCGCGATGTTCAGCTTGGCCATCAGCTTCACGCGCGAGATCATGGCCGCTTTCATTTCGCGCGGCGGCGGGTCCTGATTATAGAGCACGCCATCCACGCGATAACGGATGCGGAATTCCTTTTCGAAGGGCTCCAGGTGGATGTCGCTGGCGCGCTTTTCAACCGCCAGCGCGATGATCGCGTTGACCAGGCGAATCACCGGCGCTTCGCTCGCCATGTCGCGCAGGTGCTCCAGATCTTCGGACAACTCTCCGGCTTGAAACTCGACATCCATCTCCGAACGCGCGGCCGATTCGCCGAAGTATTTGTCGATCGCATCCACGATCTCCTGCTCCGGCGCGAGCACAGCATTGATCTTCAACCCAGTGCAGTGCCGCACCGCGGCGATGGTCTCAACGTCCAGCGGATCGGCCATCGCAAGCGTGATGGTATGGTCGTCGCGATTCAGCGGCAGGCAACGGAATTGACGCAGAAAGCGCGGCGAAAGCGTTTCGGTTTCAGGCGAAACCACGGGCGGCGCATCGATCGAAACCAGCGGCACCTGCAACTGCTCCGACAGCGCGGCCAGAACATCGCGCATGGCGATGAAGCCCATGTCGACCAGCGTTTTGCCGATTTTGTCGCCGCGTTCTTTTTGCAGCTCCAGCGCCCGCTCCAAATCGTCGGCGGTGATGAGCTTGCGCTGGATCAGTATTTCGCCCAACCGCATGAATCAGAACTCTTCGGATGTGATGACGGCTTTATCCGGACTAGCAGCCTCGAGCAGGGCTTTGCGCGGCGCGTGCATCACGATCTGCGCAGGCATTCCCTCGTGATCCTCCCAGGTCCAATAGAACAGCGACAGGCCGACCGCAACCTGTTCGTCAGCGGGAAGCGCATCGAGCGAACGCGCCGAGTCAACCAGCATGGCTCGCATCGTGGCTCGCAGCGCCGCCATACGCTGCAATTTCTTTTCGTGCGTGCGGCGAATTTCATCGGGTTTCACCGTGGGATGGAAGGGCGAAATTCCCGCGGCCGGCGCAAGATTCACTTCGCCGAGAAACACCGCGCCGTAACCTTGGATATAGGCTCCTTGCGGAACCCCGAGCACTTCCACCGGGTCCTGCGGCCAAAGTCCCGCGAGCTTGCGATCCAGGCTGTGCTGCATGGCTTCGATGGAGGCGCGGGTCACTCGCGGATTGTCGGCCATCGAACCAGCCGGAAGCGCGCTCAGCAGAATGCTGGCGATGAGCAGCGTTTTCATCGTGCGGACCCTTCGTTGCTCGCGACCAGAAATTGCGCCATCTTCTCGCGATAATAATCCGCAGCCTGTTGAACCGTCGCCGATTGGGCTTGCAGTTGGCTTTGGAAGCGCGTTTCAACGGCTTTCAAGGTTTTATCGAACTCAGCGGATTGCCTGGCTTCGGATACGGCCACGGCCTTGGCGACAGCGGCATCCAGGCGGGCATTCACCTGCGATTCGACGCGCTGCTCGATTTGCGCGGTATCCACGGCGGCCGGGCCCTGCGCCACTGGACGCACGAATCCATGTGCGAGAATCGCGCCTGCCAGCAGCGCCGCCGATGCAAAGCCCATTGCGGGTCCGGAGCGCCACATGGTCTGCCACCAGCGCGGCTCAAACACGCGGTCCGAGACAAACGCGATCCGGCGCGGCAGCTCTTCCTCTTCCAGAGTGGCCAACGCGCTGCGCATCAGGTTCAGCCGTTCCAATTCCTCGCGGCAGCTCCCACACGCGCGGACGTGATCCTCCAGCGCCGTTTGTTCGCGCCGCGTTAATTCGCCGACCGCATATGCTTTCAGATCGTCCAATGAGCAAGTCATCTGGTTCACTCCGATCCTCCGGTATTCACTGGAGCCAAGGTTTGTTTCAGGAGATCGAACGCAGTGTATAGCCGGGATTTCACAGTCGACACCGGGCACGCCAGAATCTCCGCCATCTCTTCGAATTTGAATCCCTGATAGACCTTCAGCAGCACCGCTTCCCGTTGATCGTCCGACAGCCGGCTGAGCGCGCTGCGCACCGCGAGCGCGGTCTCGATGGGGAACATCCCACCGCTCGCCTCGGCCATCCGCGGCTCAACGGTGATCTCGCCCTCCGGCCGGTTCTTGCGCAGCAAGGAATACGCTTCGTTGTGCGCGATGCGGAACAGCCAGGCGGGAAATTTCGCCGGATCGTCGAGCTTTTTCAGATTCTGATAGGCCTTCAAAAACACGTCCTGGCTGAGATCGAGGGCGTCCTCGCGCTGCCCCACTAACCGCAGCAGATAATTGAAGACACGTTTCTCCCAGCGCGACACGAGCACGTTGTAGGCTTCCACGTGGCCCCGCCGCGCTTTGGCGATCAGGTCGCGGTCCTCAACCTCCCGAAAGATCAAACTTCGGCTCCAATCCAAAGACGCAGCTCAAGTCGAAAAAGACGAAAGGCTCGGCTGGCTGGGGTCTATGGCCTAATTTTCGCACCAATTTTTCGGAACATGCCGCGCATGATCCGCTCGGTCGCCGTGCCAAATGGCTGATCGGTTGTGAGATAGGTCCAGGTGGCGCCGCGTTGCGAGGGGTCGACGCCGGACGCCTCGGCTTCGGCCAGCCGCCGGGCGATTTCGGCCTCGAGCTCGTCTTCAAGCTGCGTGAACAGCGAATCCACCGAGGTCAAATACTCATGCAACGGATCGCGCCCGCCCCAGGAAATCCATTGCACGCCTTCGCGCAGATCGGTAATCGTGGCAAGATACGCGGCCCATTGATCGTCGATAGTGCGCAGCGAGACCAGGCGTTCCAACTCGGACGGGCTCGGCGTCTCGCCCGACAGGATCGCTTGCCGGCGCGCTTGGATTTTCTGACGCTGGCCCTCGATCACGCTCTCGTATTTCTGCAGAAAGCGCCGGATTTCGAGGTTTTGCCCTTCGGCGACACGCTGGATGTTCTCGACGTCCAGGTCCCCGCGCTGTTCGTGTCCATATTTCAGCAGCAGATCGTCGCGCAGCGAGACAAAGAATTCCGAGCTTCCCGGATCGCCTTGCCGACCGGCGCGCCCGCGCAGTTGATTGTCGATGCGGCGGCTTTCGTGGCGATTCGTGCCGATCACGTGCAGTCCGCCGAGTTCTGCCACACCCGGCCCGAGTTGAATATCGGTTCCGCGCCCGGCCATATTGGTCGAGATGGTGACGGCGCCCCGCACGCCCGCATGCGCGATCATTTGCGCCTCCCGCTCTTCGTGGCGGGCATTCAGCACCTGATGGGGAACGCCGGCAAGATGCGCGCTCAACCATTCGGATTCTTCGACGCTGCGGGTTCCCACCAACACTGGCCGCCCGGTCGCATGCAAGCGCTCAATCTCGCCGATGACGGCTCTCTCTTTATCCTGTTTGTTCGCGTAAAGCCGGTCGGGAAGATCGATGCGGATCATGGGGCGATTGGTCGGGATCACCTCCACTTCCAGGCCGTATACCAAGCCCAATTCGTCGGATTGCGTAGCCGCGGTGCCGGTCATGCCGCAAACCATGGGATACAGCGCGACCAGGTTCTGCAGCGTGATCGATCCGAGGATTCGGCCCTGCGCCTTGAGCGCCACGCCTTCCTTCGCTTCGATGGCAGTGTGTAATCCCGCCGGCCAGCGGCGGTTCTGCGCGATGCGCCCTTTGAACTCATCGACCGATTCAATCGCTCCATCCTTTACCAAATAATCCACGTCGCGCCGCAGCAGCGCGTGCGCGTGCACCGAATCCTGGACCGCGGTGAGCAGCGCGAGGTTTTCCTCATCGAACAGATTGCCGGAGCCGAAGGCGTTCTCAACCGCGCGAATGCCCGCATCCGTGAGCGCGACGTTCCGGCTGTATTCATCCAGCGTGTAATGGAGCCAGCGATGGAAGTGGCGCGTGATTCGGTCCACGCGATACGCCAGCGGTTCCTGGTCCGCTTCGCCACCCGCGATCACCAACGGAATGCGGGCTTCATCGATCAGGATGGAATCGGCTTCATCGATCACTGCTGTGGCGAACGGCCGATGCACCTGCTCGGGCGGGTAAAGCGCCAGGCCGTCGCGCAGCACATCGAACCCGATCTCGTTGGCCGTGGCGTAAGTGATGTGGCAAGCATAAGCCCGGCGGCGCTCTTCGGGCACCATGCCTTGCTGGATATAGCCGACGGACAAGCCCAGGAACTCGTAAATCCCGCCCATCCATTGCGCGTCGCGCCGAGCGAGATAGTCGTTCACGGTCATCACGTGAACGCCCCGGCCTTCTCGCGCAAACCACACGACGGCGGGCACGGCAGCCAGTGTCTTGCCTTCCCCGGTCTGCATTTCGACGATCTTGCCTTGGGTAAGGGCGAGTGCGCCCTCGATCTGGACATCGAACATCCGCAGCCCGAGCACACGTTCGGCGACGGCGGCCACCAGCGCAAATACCTTCGGCAGATCCGCCGCGCGCCAATCGATCGCTTTCAGCTCAGCATCGCTTTGGCCGGCCAGGGCCGCGCGACGATCGTTGATCAAGGGGATGAGCGATTCGGCTTCAGCCGAATGCTGGAACCAATGCCGCACGAAATTCTGGATGCCTGCCACGGCTACCGGATTGCCTTCCTGATCCAGCGCGCCGTCAGCGACCGGTGCACCGGTGAAAACTGCCCCGCGGCAGCCCGCAGATAGGGGCGAAAGCCCTCTGCCCAATAGGCCGCATACCCGCGCTCATGAATCTCGCCGAGCAACTGGCTGTAATGCAACAAAACGCTCGATCCGAGTATTTGCCCGGACTGCCAGGCCGCGCGATTCGCCGCACGAGCCAGCTTCAGCAACGTAACGGGAACGCGCACCAGCGTGGAGACTGCCATGATCGACGACACTTCGAATACGCCGCGATTCTGCGCCGCTGCTTCGGCCTTGAGCGATTCCCAGTGCTCCCGCAGAAACCCCGCCGTTGGAAGGTTGCGCGGTGGAATCTTCGCCGCAGCCGTCCGAAACGCCGCCCACTCGCGCCGCAAACTGGCGACATCCAGCGGCGGCGCATTGCAAAGATCCGCTACTTGGCCGGCCGTGAGTTCCAGCCCTTCGAGCAGCTGATCGACGTTCTCGAATCGCGCATCGCGCGCGAGCAGCCCTTCCTGCTGCATCGCCTCCGCGATTTCCTGCACGATGAAGCGCCCGGCGCCCGAGACATCCGCGAGCGCGGCCATGATCCACACGGGCGAAGCGCGAAATGCGAGGAGCCCGGCAAGCTCAATCCCATGGCCCGCTGTCCGGCGCAATAGAAAATTGCTCGCTAACTGGCCGCCCGTGGGATATACGCCTTTCACTTCGCCCACTTGTTCGATCATGAAGCGCAACGCGATCTCCACCATCATCTGGTAGCTCTTCGTGCGGCGAACCTCGGCAGGCAACGAAACATCGCCGATCTCGCGTATCAGGCCGCCGGCCAGCGCCGCTAGCGACCGCACCGCGCGCTCCGGTAGGGAGACCACATACTGCGCGACCCTCGGGACCGTGCGCTTGCGGGGCAAGTTCATGCTGTATCTATTTTGACGGTGTCACTATAATTGTGCCTGATGGCCGACATCGTAATTCGTCCCAGCATGAAGCTGATCAAAGCCGGCTACCTTTGCGCGTTGCTGGTGGTCTGTGCCGCGGTGGTCATTCACTACGTCTTCATTGCGGACCACAATCCCACACCCTACCTGCCGATCGCCAGCTTGCTGATTCTACTGTGGCCGATCCGGCGTCATTTGCGGCGGCAGACCATTAGGCTGACGATCGCCGGCGACAAGCTGCGCTACGAAACCGGGCTCGTGTCCAAAAGCACGCGGATTATCCAATTGCCCAAAGTACAGGACGTACGGGTGATTCAATCCGTAGTGCAACGCATGCTGAACGTCGGCGATATGTCGATCGAAACTGCGGGCGAGAGCAGCCGGTTGGTGGTCGTAAATCTGGACGATCCGCAGAAATTGGCGGAACAACTCACCGACGCCTCGGCGCATCCGCACTCGACAGGCCTGCATTAATTCCTTGTAACAATCGGCGTTTCAATGACTTCCCTCACACGATGAAGGCCCCATGCGAACTTTTTTTTGATATGCTATTGAAAAGTGCCACCCAAAAAACTGGGCAGGCAACCAGCCCTGAGTCTCGCAGTGCTTCTGGTTGCCGCGCTTCCCGTGATCGGCGCTTGGAAGTTGGCCGGTCCGTACGGTGGGAGCGCGAGATCTATTGCAATTGATCCGCGGAGCGGCGGAACCTTAATCGCAGGCTCGCGCGATTCGTTGCTGTTTCGTTCCGACGATGCAGGCGCATCCTGGCGGTTGTTGCCGTTTCCACACGGTACGCCGGGCGTTTTCAACTCAGTTTTGATTCATCCCACCGAGTCCGGGCATTTTTATGCCGGCCTTGATGCGGGCGATTCGCCTGATTCCGGCGTGTGGGAAACCACCAATGGCGGCGAGCATTGGCGCTTATTGGCCGGAACGCGCGGGTCCCGCATTGAATCGCTTGCGTTTGCTCCAACGGATCCGAAGGTGATCGCAGCCGGAACATCGAAGGGCGTTTTCCTAACCTCCGACGCCGGCGCTACCTGGAAGAGAATCTCGCAGGCAAACGACCCTGAGATGCAGGACATCACGGCTGTGGCGTTCGATCCCGGCGACAGGCAAACGATTTATGCCGGAACGCCGCACTTGCCCTGGAAAACTACCGACGGGGGCGCCAATTGGCACTCCATCGCCACCGGATTAATCGACGATTCCGATATTTTCTCGATTCGTGTGAATCCGAGCCGGCCGCGCCTGGTCTTCGCGAGCGCCTGCAGCGGCATTTATCGCAGCGAAAGCGGCGGCGCGTCGTGGGTAAAGATCCACGGTATCCAGGGGACGAATCGACGGACGCACATTATCGCCGAAGATCCGCGCGACGCGGATACGATTTACGCCGGCACCACGATCGGACTCTACAAATCCACCGACGGCGGCAAGACCTGGCAGCACCTGAGTTTCGAACAGGTGAACTGGATGGTGTTTGATCCTCGCGATCCCCATACCCTCTATCTGGCTACCGAAAACGCGGGCATCCTGAAAAGCACCGACTCGGGCGGGAACTTCCGGCCCGTGAATGCCGGCTTTGCCAATCACCGCCTTTCGCAGATCGCTTCTGACGGAAAAAGGCTTTACGCCAGCAGCACATACGAGGGATTATACGGCGGCGTCTTCGTGAGTGACGACGGCGGCCTGGAGTGGTCGTTGCGAGCCAATGAGGACGCATTGCTGGGACGAAACCTTCACAGCCTGACCGCGTCTCCTGGACACAGCGCAGTTATCTTCGGGGCCAGTGAGGATGCAATTTTGAAATCGGTGGACGCAGGCAGGACGTGGTCGGCATTGCCCATGCCGCACCTCCCGCCGCCGCATGTGTCGCGATCCCGCCATTCTTCCTCAAGGCCCGTGCGTCCGGTATCGAGCGGCAGGCGCCTTCGGGTTTATGCTCTGAGCGCGGTTTTATTGGATAAACTCACGCTGTTTGCCGGCACCGACGCGGGATTGTTTCGCAGTTCAAACCAGGGGATCACCTGGGAGCGGGTGGACGCCGACGGGATCACCGGAGTACCGATTCAAGCCATATACGCCCCACCGGCTGGCGCCTCGCGGTTAGCCGTCCGAACCGCCGCCAGTCTGTTTATTTCCGGCGACCAGGGACGCACGTGGCAGCCGGCCAATCTTCCCGACGCAAGCTATTATTTGTACGATCTGGCGTTGCCAGCCGGCCGTGATTCGGCGATCCTCGCGGCAACTTCTCGCGGGCTGCTGCGTTCTACTGACGAAGGAACGCATTGGAGCCTGGTAACTCGAGGACTGCCGACCGCCACCGTGGATTCCGTGCGATTCAATCCGGCGCAAAAGCTGGAAGCGTTCCTCGTTCAGTACGGCGCCCTTTATCGGACGGTGGATGGTGGCGAGTCATGGAAGCCGTTTTCGAACGACGGGGTGCAGGATGCGGCCATCCGCACATTATGGTTTGCGCCCGATCTGCCGCAGCGGATTTTTGCTCTAACCGCCGCGCGGGGCGCACTGGTTTTCGATCTGCCACCGGCCGAAGTGGCCAAACAAGCGGATCATGCTGTTAGCTCAAGCAGTAACTGACATCAGAGGAAAGGTGAAAAAAATGCGAGCAGTATGGAGGTATCCAGTACTAGCGTTGGCTGCATTGGGCGCTTTGGGAATTCCGAATCCAGCACGCGCACAGAACGCCGCGGCCCACAACGATAGCGACTACAACAACTTCCTCGAATTAAACATTTACGGGGGATATTCGGACTACAAGAAGATCCCGGACGGTCTGGGTGGCAAGATTCAAGACGGAGCCATCCTGGGAGGCCGCGTCACGGAGAACTTCTGGAACTACGTAGGTATTGAAGAATCCTTCAATGCATATTCGTGGAATAAGTACGACTTCCTATCGAACCCTACGGACGGCGTCGCGCTTCAGCCTCCGTTTCCGATCCATACGCTGCAGCCGGCTGTGGATCTCATTGTGCATTTGACGCCCCGTGACCACAGGTTTCGGCCGTTTGTCGCGGTCGGCGCCGGCGGCACTTGGGACGTGCTGGGTAAGAATGCCACGAAGTGGGCCGCCAGCCTGCCTCCTGGCGCCGGCTTCGGCGGATTCACAACCGACGAACGCTTCCAAGGCAACTACGGCGCCGGAATCAAGTTTCAAGCGAACAAGTGGTTTGGTCTGCGGTTTGACGTCCGCGGACTCACCGGAATTGGTCCGCGCTTCGGTCTGCCCAGCGGCCCGCCCAGCACTACCGGCGCCTACATCCCCAATGGCAGCATTCTGAATGGGATTCAGGTCACCGGCGGCATGACGCTGTATCTCGGGCATCGCGGTGAAGCGCCGCCCCCGCCCACTCCACCACCCCCGCCACCCGCTCGCGTGCAGGGAGCGATCAATGCCGGCTCCATCATGGCCAATCCGACCAGCGTCTGTCCGGGTGATGCGGTTCAGTTGAGTTCCGACGCCTCAGATCCCGAAGGCCATCAATTGACCTACGAATGGACGGCGAACGGCACGCAAATCGGAACCGGCGCTCAATACAGTTACCGGCCGAGTTCCTCCGGAAATGTCCAGATCGGCTTGCACGTCGCCGATGCGACCAATTCTTCGCGCGGCGCGGACGCAAGTGCCGTCACCATTCACGTGAACACCTACAGCGCACCGGTGGTCAGCAGCGTTACCGCGGATCCATCGACTCTGGATCGCGGGCAAACTGCCGCGCTCCACGCGACAGCCATGGGCTCCGAGTGCAGCGGCACGTTGACGTATTCTTGGGCGGCAGCCGAAGGCGCGGTATCCGGAAGCGGTCCCGATGCTACATTCAACTCCAGCTCAGTTACCTTCAATGAGGGTGACCGCAGCCGCCCGCAATCCAAGCAGGTGATGATCACCGCGACAGTAACTGATAGCAAGGGCGGAAGCGGCAACGCGTCCACCGAAGTCACTGTCAATCTCGGCCCCGAAGCCAAGCACTTCGGCGATATTCTGTTCCCCAAGTACAGCGCCCGTGTGAACAATTGCGGCAAACGCGTCTTGATTGAACAGTTGTATCCGCAGCTCACCGCCAACCCGAACTACGATGTCGTTCTGGTGGGCCATATCGATCCGAGCGAAGTCCCGAGAGGCCGAGGGCGCCGGGCGCGCGGCCGCGATCTGGATCGCGAGCGTGTGCTCCAAACCGCCGCCGTACTGAGCGGTGGATCGGGCACCTGCAGTTCGCTCGATGTCTCGCGCATCAGGGGCGTTTGGGTAGGCACCAACCAGGTAAGCGAATCGGTGCCGACTTCGTGCGCTCTCTCCACCACGGCTCCGAAGGAACGGCGTGGGCAAGCGATCGAAGACACCAACGAAGCCAAGAACCGCCGGGTGGAAATCTGGCTGGTTCCCAAAGGCATGGCCCTGCCGGCCGCGGCTACCGGAGCTATGGAGCTGCCGGACAACGAACTCAAGAGAATCGGCTGCCCGAAATAAGCTGACAAGGTAGTTTTGAGCGCCGGGTGCTTAACTGCACTCGGCGCTTTTTTATTTGGTCCAGATGGCGGAGATCCCGATTGATGCTTCGGGGAAACGCGTGGGCGTCAATTGGCCTTCGCGCAGCAGCGAAGTTGTGGTCAAGTGGCCTTCGCTCAGCAACAGGACTTCGACAGTTTGCGCCTCAGGCGAAAGCACCCACACTTCAGGAACGCCGAGGCTTTCGTAATCCTGCAATTTCTCGGCGCGTTCCGCCCGGGTATCGGCCGGCGAAAGCACCTCGACCACCAGTTCCGGCGCGGAATGAATGTAGCCGTCCTGCTCGATCACATTGCTCCGTACAAAAACTGCAATGCCGGGCACTCGCGTGGTTAGCGGATTGCGCCGGATGACCAGCCCAAACGTACTCACGCGAACTTGAAGAGTCCGCCGATCCAGCTTGGCTTTGAGTAAGTCAGCTAGATTCTCAACAGTATCAGCGTGAATGACTTTGTTTGGCAGCATTTTGCGGATCTCGCCCTGTACGACCTCCTCGACGCCTTCGGTCTCCGGAAGCGCGAGCCACTCTTGATAATTGAGCGTTTTTGAAGTCGTTGCCATGTTACTGTCGGCCCTTAATGTAGTCGCTGCCTGCCCTTAGTGTACGATGAGGCTTTAACGTGCAGTATCGCCTGGAAACCACCCGTCATGGCTGCTAGCCAACCCGCGCTCCGGCGCGAGCTGAAGCTGTGGCATCTGGTGTTGTTCAACATCTCGGCTGTCGCCGGTGTTCGATGGCTCGCCGCAGCCGCGCACGCGGGTCCTGGGTCGCTGCTGCTGTGGCTGATTGCGGCGCTAGGTTTTTTTCTTCCTTGTGCCCTCGTGGTCTCGGCCCTCAGCCAGAAATTCCCCGAAGAAGGCGGCCTTTACATCTGGACCAAACGTGCCTTCGGCGATTGGCACGGCTTCCTGTGCGCCTGGCTTTACTTCACCAGCAACATTTGCTATTTCCCGACACTCCTGCTCGCGGGCGTCACCATGGCCAGCTACATGTTCGGGCAACCCGGCATCCGGTATTCGGAAGACGCGCGCCTTGCGATTCCCGCTACGCTTGCAGCGTTATGGCTCACGTTTGTTCTGAATCTTGTAGGGCTGCGCTTCGGAAAATGGGCCAGCGTATTGGGCGCCGTTGCAACTTATTTGATCGCCGCACTGCTAGTGCTCTTCGGAATCGCGACTATAGCGCGCGGCGGCGGCGCCACGCATTTCCATTTGCTGCCCGATCTCAGTTTCGACAACTTGAATTTCTGGTCGCAGATCGCCTTCGCCATGGTCGGTTTGGAAGTGGCGCCGATTCTGGGCGGTGAAATTTACGACCCTGGCAAGTTGATCCCGCGCGCGGCCGTACTCAGCGGATTCGGCTCAGCCGCTTTTTACATCGTGGGCACCGCAGCGCTGCTCGTTTTGCTCACACCGGAGCAGATCAGCCCACTTACCGGACTGGCGCAAGCGGGTCACGTTGCAGGCGGAATTTTCGGAGCAGGCTGGATCTCGCCCGTGTTCGCGCTTTTCATTACATTGAGTATCGTCGGACAATTGACCGCGTTCGTCGCGGGCAATACGCGGCTGCCGTTCGCGCTCGGCGTGGATCATTACCTTCCGCCGTCGTTTGCGAAATTGCATCCACGCTGGCACACACCCTATGTTTCGATCTTGACGCAGGGCATTCTGGCGAGCGCGCTCCTGCTGCTAATGCAGCTCGGAGAGACCTTGCGCGCGACGTATCAAATCCTCGTCGATCTTACCGTAATCGCGACGCTGCTTCCGTTCCTTTATATCTTCGCTAGCGGATTCAGATTCGGGCTGCGCTGGGCGGGTGCGGCCGGCGGCGCGATCACCGCGCTCGCAATCGTTTTGTCCGCAGTACCGCCGGCGGGAGTCGCATCGATCGGAATTTTCGAACTCAAGGTAGTCGGCGGCGCGATCCTTCTGGTGCTGGCAGCGCGTCCGTTTTTTGTGCGCGAGAGGGCGCGGGTGCGATGAATTACGCGGACGCAGTTCGATACCTGTACGCGCTCGGCAACGAAGTGCTGACCGCGAAGCTGGGGCTGGAGCGGATCACCACGCTGCTCGCGGCGCTTGGCGATCCGCAGCGGGCCTGCAAGTGGATTCATGTCGCGGGGACCAATGGCAAGGGTTCCACCAGCGCGATGATCGAGGCTGGACTTCGCGCCGCCGGAATTCGAACAGGCCTCTACACGTCGCCGCATCTTGTGGAGCCCACCGAGCGCATTCAGATCGGCGGAGCGCCCGTGAGCGAGGCGCAATTCGCGGCCGCATTCGAACGCGTGCATGAAACGGCGGAACGGATGGTGGCTTCGGACCAGCTTGACATGCACCCGACGTTCTTCGAGACCATCACCGCCATGGCTTTCGTGGTCTTCGCAGACGCGAAGCTCGACCAGGTCGTGCTCGAAGTTGGACTCGGCGGGCGATTGGATGCCACCAACGTCGTCACACCCGAATTGTGCGTGATCACGCCGATCGACTTCGATCATCAGATCTTTCTCGGCGACACTATCGAGCAAATCGCTGCCGAAAAAGCGGGCATTCTGAAGCCCGGCGTGCCAGCGGTTTCTGCCGAACAGCGCCCCGAAGCCGAAGCTGTGTTGCGCGCCCACGCCCAGGGGCCATACACGCTGTCGCGCGATTGGCCCATTACCGATCTCGTGATTGACGCGCGAGGAAGCCGTTTTCGCTTGCGCGGTCTTCCGGTCACCTGTCCGCTCGCGGGCGAGCATCAAGTGGAGAACTCCCGCGTGGCTGCAATCGCACTGAGCCAACTCGGCGTTTCCTCGGCCGGAATTGCCGCAGCACGTTGGCCGGCGCGCCTGGAACGGGTGTCCGAGCATCCCGAAATCATCATCGATGGTGCGCATAACCCGGCGGGAGTCCGCGCGTTGGTCACTTATATTCGCCGCTTCTATTCCGGACGCCGCATCTGGATCGTCTATGGGGCCATGCGTGACAAAGCCGTGGCGGAGATGGCGTCGATGTTATTCCCCCTGGCCGATTGCGTGATTCTGACCGCGCCCGCCAATCCTCGCTCCATGCCCCCGGAGGACATCGTGGCGCAGGGTGCGCGGATCACGCATGCAACCGCCGAAGCCCTTGCACTGCTGGCCGAAGCGCCACCGGATGCCGCGATCTTTATCGCCGGTTCGCTCTATCTGGCCGGCGAAGCGCGTGCGCTGCTCGTAAAACAGAACCCGTAAAATAGAACCAGTGTCTTTTTTCCGAGCCTATTTCATCACCGCCCCGTTTATCGTGCTTTCCACCATCGGCTTCGGACTCGTGAGCTTGTTCATTTCGCTGTTTGAATCGACAGGCCGGAGGCAAATCGGTGTGGCGCGCCTTTGGGCCCGATCGCTGCTCTGGGCCAGCGGAGTGAAAGTGAGGATCGAAGGACTCGAAAAAATCTCCCATGGCGGAAGCTACGTCTTCGCCTCGAACCACCTCAGTTACATGGACACGCCTGTGGTTCTCGCAAACATTCCCGTGCAGTTCCGTTTTCTCGCCAAACGCGGCCTGTTTCAGATTCCCTTGCTTGGAACGCACCTTGCGCGCGCCGGCCACATCCCCGTTCCTCGCGACGATGCCCGCGCAGCCGTGAGGACCATGACCACGGCGGCACAAGTGATTCGCGAGCGCGGCGTATCGTTGCTCATTTTTCCGGAAGGCGGCCGCTCGCACGACGGCCGGCTGGACGAGTTCAAAGAGGGCGCAGCTTACATCGCGATTCGCGCCGGCGTTCCGCTGGTTCCGATCGCTTTGAAAGGTACCCGCGAAGTGTTGCCGTTTGGTTCGGGGCACGTTCGCGCAGGCGCCGTGACCATGCGCATCGGTGACCCGATTTCCACCGCCGGAGCGCAATTGCGGGATCGCGAGCGCATCACGGCGGAACTGCGCGAGCGTATCGTCAGCCTGCTTGAAGATCAGCCCATTCACGCTTGACTATTTCGCCGCTGTCTTCTGCTGTTTAATCCACGCGACCGCGGCGTCCAATGCCGGATCTTTGCCTGCCAGAAGCGCCTCGCGTGTAACCGGCGTTTCCTCATCAGGCGTAACGCCGCGCCCTTCAAGCGGCTGGCCACCTGCGGATACGTAGTTGGCTATGGCGTATTGAAATCCGTCGCCGTCCGGCAGTTTTTCGAACACCGAAGGCAGCGCCGCGCCTGCGGTATGGCTTCCGAAGATGCGCGCGCGTCCCAAGTCCTTCAACCCTTCCGCCAGGATCTCGGAAGTGGACGCCGACGTTCCATCCACCAGGATCGCAAGCGGCCCAGCGAAAGTTTTGAGCCGGGGATTCACGACGAATTTCAGTGTCGTTTCGCGAAGATACAAAGTGCCCAGCTTCTGGTCCGGCTGCGAAATGAACCAGCCCGCCATGCCCATCGCCATGAGCCCGATGCCACCGGGATTTCCGCGCAGATCGAGGATGAAGCCGGCGCACGAGTGACAGCCTTCGACAGCGTCTCCGAATGCGGGCATCAGCCGCTGGGGATCCAGAAAAGCGTTGAAGGCGGCATAACCGATCGCGCCCCCGCCCACGCGGGAAGTGCTGAACCAAACATGCATCGGATTCAGATAGCCGAACCGAACGAGAGTTCCTCTGGGCTGCGCTGGCGCCAGCGTCTTCACGCTTTCCTGGCCGGCGCCATCCAAGAACTCAACCACCACGGGATCGCCGCCATCGAGACGCGCCAGGATCGCGCGCCGCAGCAGGATGTCGCGCAGTGTGGAACCCGCGTACATCTCGCTCAGCTTCGAAACCACCGGCGCAATGTCGGTGCCGCCGATTTTCAGGATCTCCCAGCCAGGACGCACCCCCTGCGCCGCGGCTGAGGAACCGGCTTCCACCGACGTGACCAGCACCTGCTCGCCGGGCACGCGGACGTCGATGCCGGCAGCGCCATCGCCGCCGCCCGTTGCGTCCACGTTCGAATACAAATCGGCGGGAACGATTCCGAAATGCGTCTCGTGCAACCGGCCCAGCATCTGGTTCATCACCGCGCGAACAGCGGCCATACTATCCGCGGCTTCAATTTTGGGTTTGAATTCGTCGTGGATCGCTTGCCAATCCAGGCCGCCCGGCTTCGTCTGCCAGTGCTTATCGCGAATCGTTTTCCAGACGTACTCGAACGATTGAAGATTGAGCAGGCGTTGCTGGCTGGTGAGCGCGGCCGGCAGGGAATCGGCGGTCAGGATGGCGAGCGCCACTGCCGCGATTGCGCGGATCATTCGGCTACGGCGGTCATTGCTTGGCGAGAACCTTCGCGCCGAGCGCGCCACCGATGATCGGCAGAGCTGTAAAGATGATGAAGAACAACATCAGATAGAGGATTACCACGCCCGCAATCATGGCCGGATTGTTCAAAACCTGTTGCAGCATATCGAGCCGCGCATCATTGGCGGGCAATTGATTGCGCAGTTGCTGGACGAAATCTCCTTGCCTCGAAACGGCCACCACGGCGACCGTGAATAAAATGCTTACCAGCAGAAAGGAGAATATGCCGGTAATCCAACCCATGCGGGCGCCGCTGCGGATGCTGAGGGTCTGGCCGGTGCGGCGGCTGTACAGATATACCGCCAAAAATCCAGCAGCCAGAAACGCAAGCGGAAGACGCACAAAGGGCAGGGGAATCGGAAACAGCGAGAT
>Ga0335074_10002989_pt1 | contig 23029 bp, 17 predicted proteins | sample Lox_Sample_23_FD_206715 | JGI IMG/M metagenome (GOLD analysis project Ga0335074, IMG submission 206715) | Soil microbial communities from Loxahatchee National Wildlife Refuge, Florida, United States - Lox_Sample_2.3 | ecosystem: Environmental > Terrestrial > Soil > Wetlands | place: USA...
GATCTACAGCGCCGGCGACGCCAGAATCAGGCCCGGCTAAGTCACTACAAGCAGCGCGGCTACGCCTTCGCCTAAGGTGCTGCCCGTCATTCGCTGGCAGCACCGGACGTCACTGCCGGTGGATTACGGCCGGCCAGACCGGCCTGCAGGTTCTCAGGCTCTAATGGTCCGCCGACCCGGATAAGGGCCGGGTGCACCCGGACTACGAGCCCTGCTGGAAGACCTTGCGATTAAGGCCCAGGATAGGCACCTTCCGGTTGGTCAGCGCGACAAAGGCGTGGTCGTCGCCGAGCCCGACGATCAAAGAAGCGCTCCCGCCGGGACCGTTGCCGGCCTCCCAGGCAATGCCATCGGCCAGGTTGAGGCGCCAGCCCAGGCCGAAGTGCATGGCGGCGCCGTGCGGCCGGAGTGCCTCGCTGGCCAGGCTGGCGGGCAGGAGGGATGACCACCCGGTGCCGAACCTGACCAGGTCGGCGGCGGTCGTCCACAGGCCGGCCGCGAGCAGGATCGCAGTGAGGTCGTCGAGGTCGGGCACGAAGGTGCCGTCGGGTTCCAGCTCGTAGCCGGTGACCGCGTCCGGCTCCTCGTGCGGCCAGCCGCCCGGGAACGACGAGCCGGTCATGCCGAGCGGGCCGAGCACCAGCCGGGTGACGGCCGTGGCGTAGTCCGCGCCGGTGACATCAGCGATCAGCTGCCAGAGGGCTGCGAAGTCGCCGGGGGCTTGCCCCCTGACCCTGCCGCGGCTGCACGGCAGCACCGGCCCATAGAGTGATGTCAGGCTGGGGACGGTGCTGGCGAACCGGTTGGCGGGAGCGGGGGCGGCCACTCCGCCGGCGTGGCTGAGCAGTTCCCGGACGGTGACGGAGTCGTCGGCGAGCCGCACGGTGCGCAGGTGATCGTTGGCCGGATCGTCGATCCCCACCCGCTCGTCGGCGATGAGCCGCAGCACGGCGGTGGCGGTGATAAGCCTGTTGACCCCATAGGCCGGAAACCGGTGACCGGGCCGGAGCGGCTCGGCCAGCTCCAGGTCGGCCCAGCCCCGCGCGATCGCCCAGCCGGCCCCGCCCGGCGCGCCGCCGGCCAGCACGAGCCCGGCCAGGCCCAGCTCCCCGAACCCCGCCGCCGCGATCTCGGCCGCCGCAGCCGGAACCGCGCCGGAGCCGGACACAGGCGGTGCCGCCACGCGCTCGTCGGTCACCTGGCCCCCGACCAGAGTCATCCGCAGGCCGGTCAGCCGGTGCGGCGGCTCGGGCTCCGCATCGGCCTGCAGCAACCAGTCGCTGGCGCGGGCGCGGAGGTGCAGCGGGTCATCCTCGATGATCACGAGCCCTTCACGCCAGCGCGCGGCCCTGCGGATGAGCGTCGTCACGGCCTTGCCGGTGGCATCCTGACCGAGGTACGCGTCGAGGAGGTTGCCGGTGAGGTGCTCGCGCAGCTCAACGTCGGCGGGAGCCGTCCAGCCCGGCGTGTCAGCACCGCCGAACCGGAAGATCAGCCACCGCAGCTGCGCGAGCGCGGGCTGCCCAAGCTCAGCGAGCCGGCTCTCGATGAGCTGCTTGAGCGCAGTCCAGCTCGGCTGGCCGTGCTCGCGGGCGATGGCCAGCTGGGCGTCATGAAGGGTGCTGAACTCGCCCGCGGCCAGGCGGCGCCTGGCTTCCAGCTTCAGGTAACGAAGGTTCGGCTGGGCGGGAAGCGGACGCGGCTGATCAGGCATGGCAGTCCTTCCTCATGCCCGAGGATCCGCGGCACCGGGCGGGAAGACCACAAAGACCAGTCGTATGGGTCATCGCCATATGCGGCCGGTGAGCTTGAAGCTCTACCCGCGGATCCAGGGGCGGCCGGAACCACCACTGCACACGATACCCCCCAGTTATGCCTTCTCCCATCAGGCCGGGCAGTGTGCCGCCCGCAGGCATCTGCGGTCGTAACGCGCCATTCAGCAGACGCGGGCCGGGAGGCGGCCGGGCCGTTATGGCCGCCGGGCGCTTCTCCTCGGTGCGGCTGCGACCGGCGCCGGGGCGGCCGCGTTGACATTGCCCGGGTGTTCGAGCGTGTAAGCGAGGGCCAGCATGCCGCCCCACGACTGCCCATATAGCGTCACGACGCCAAGGTCGAGGGCCTTTCGGACGGTTCGACTTCCCAGATGAACCGGGGAATCTGCCAAAGCGACAGGTCTTCAGGCCGGTCGGAGTCACCACCGCCGAGCTGGTCATAGAGGACGAGCTTGAAATCGCCGCCCACGACCTCGCTGAGCCGATCGAGGTAGTGGCTGCTCGCGCCGGGACCGCAGTGCAGGCCGGGAAGGGTGCGGCTGCCGGTACCGAAAGTTCGGTAGGCGACCCGGTAGCCGCCTTCGATCTCGAGGCGGCCTTCACCCGAAAGCGGCGTGGCGCGGCTCTGCGGCTCTCCGGCCGCGCCCATCGGCGTTGTCATGCGCCTCATCCTGCCCGAGCACCTCGTCACCGCATAGGCCTCAGCATCGATGGGATCAGGACTATGCACGAGATACGGTGCCGTAGAAGGGCAGCTTGGGCACCTGATGTCGTACTGGTGCGCGCACCAACGCTAGGAGGTTATGACGATGTCCCTGTCGCTGACCGGCGCCACGATGATCGACGGAACCGGGCACGAGCCGGTGAACGACGCCACCGTCACCATCGAGGGCAACACGATCACGTCCGCGGGTGCAGCGCCGCCGCGGGCCGGGGACGATGTTCTCGACCTTTCCGGGCTGACCCTGATGCCCGGCCTGATCGACCTGCACACCCACATGGGCCTCGTCTCGCACGACGCGGCGGCCCTGTCACCCGCCATGACCGCGGCCCTGCTATTCCAGAACGCTGAGTTGTGCATCCGGTCTGGTCACACAACCGCGCGGGAGGTGGCCGGCGCCGACGGCGCGCTCCGCGAAGTGATCGACGCCGGTGTCATTCCGGGCCCCCGCCTGTTCCCGTCGGGTCCGCTGCTGTGCCAGACCGGCGGGCATGGTGACCGTGGCGCGCTCTACTACCCGTCCATCCATAACCATCAGCACAGCGGTATCCCCGGTCTCGCCCAGTTCTCCATCACGTGCGACGGTCCCGATTCGGTCCGGATCGCGGCGCGCCAGGCGTTCCGCAGGGGCGCCACCCAGATCAAGCTGTGCATCTCCGGCGGGGTCGTGTCCTTGACCGACCGGCTCGAAGACACACAGTTCAGCGTGGCCGAGATGCGTGCCGCGGTTGAGGAGGCCCAAGCCCGTGACACCTATGTCACCACGCACGCCCACAACTCCCGGGCGATCAACGCCGCCCTGGACGCGGGCCTGGAGTGCTTCGAGCATGGGACTTTCCTCGACGAGGCAACCGTTGCGCGAATGGCCGAAGCCGGCGCGGCCCTCGTCCCTACCCTGACCGTCACCCATCTGATGGCCGCCGAGTGGCGCTCGTGGGATATCCCCGAGTCGGTGCTGCCCAGGCTGGCCGGCGTCGAAGAGGCCATGACGGCCTCGCTCAAGCTCGCCCATGATGCCGGGGTGAGGGTCGGCTCCGGGACAGACCTGATCGGCCCCAGGCAGAACAGGCGCGGACTTGAGGTCGCCCTCAAGGCGAAAGCCCTGGGCCCGATGGGCGCGATCATCTCGGCGACTGCGACGAACGCCGCCATCCTCCGGCAACCAGACCTCGGCACCATCGCCGAGGGAAAACTGGCTGATCTTATCGGCGTCGACGGCGACCCGCTCAGCGAACCCGAGCTATTCGATAACCCGGACCGGGTGGTCCTCGTGATCAAAGACGGAAAGATCATGAAAGACCTCCGGGCGTGACCCTGTTCAGTTCAGCCCGCGGTACAGCCCGGGCCCGAGGCCATGTGACGCTGCCCGGATAGGAGACCCGGTAAATGCCAAATCTCGAGGACAAGGTAGCGCTGATCACCGGTGGTGCCCGAGGGTTCGGGAGGGCGATCGCGCGGGCGCTGGCCGGCGACGGCGCCGACATCGCTATCGCTGACATCGCCGGGGAGCTGCCTTCCGAACGGGTATCTGGCCTGTCGACTCGTGACGACCTGGAGCGCACGAGAGCCGAAGTGGAGGCGCTGGGCAGGCGCTGCATCGCGATCCGCGCCAACGTGGCGGAGGCCGGCGACTGCGAGCGCATGGCAACAGCGGTGATCGACGAGTTCGGCCGGGTGGACATCCTCGCAGCGAACGCCGGGGTCTTCTCGTTCGGCCTCAGCTGGGAGCTGACCGAAGACGACTGGGACACGGTCCTCGGCGTCAACCTGAAGGGCGTGTGGCTCACCACCAAGTACGTGGTGCCGCATATGATCCGCCAGCGCTACGGCAAGATCGTCGTCACGTCGTCCCGGGATGGGCTGCGCGCCGAGCCGAACTACGCGCATTACTGCGCCTCCAAGTTCGGCGCTATCGGGTTCGTGAAGTCTCTCGCCATCGAGCTCGGGCCATATGACATCAACGTCAACGCGATCTGCCCGACTCAGATGGCTGACAAGAGCCTCCAGCCGAGGCACACGTCGTCGCCATACTGGTCGATGGTGACCGGCACCACATCTCCTACGTATGAGGAGTTCGACCAGGCATCGGGACGTGAGAACCTGTTCGAAGGTGGCGGCCAGCCGGACTTCTCAGAGGTCGCCGAGGGTGTCCGATGGCTCGTCTCCGATGAGGCCCGGCTCCTCACCGGGCATGCGCTCCCCATGGACCGTGGCTGGATAGCGAAGCGCGGTGGCTAAGGATCTGGCGCTCACGGGCGCGCTCGTCGTTGACGGAACCGGGGGAGGCACTCACCACAGCCCAACTCACCACAGGCCACCGAGGGATACCGCCAGCGCCTGGCCGTTGACGCCGCTCGCCTCCTCCGAGGCGAGGAACGCGATCGAGGCCGCGACCTCGGCGGGCGTGATGGTCCGGCCGGCCGGATAAGACCGTGCGCGCTCGGCCCAGATCTGTTCCACCGGGATGCCGGTCTGGGCCGACTCGCGCTGAGCCGAGCGTTCCGACATCTCCGTCCGTACCCACCCCGGCAGCACCGCGTTGCAGGTGACCTGATGGCGGGCGAGGTCGACCGCCGTGGCCCGCATCAGGCCCAGAAGGCCGTGCTTCGCGGCACAGTAGGCCGCCATCTGGGCGCCGCCCACCTGCCCGGCCGTGGAGCTCACCATGACGATCCGTCCCCAGCCCGAGCTGATCATGTCGGCGGCGGCCAGCTTGGTCAGCAGGAACGGGACGTCCAGGTCGAGGTTCAGGGTGCGTCGCCAGGTGTCCCATTCCAGGTCGAGCACGGAGCCGTCCTGTCCCTCTCCCAGGGCCGCGTTGTTGACCAGGATCCCGACCGGTCCGAGCTGAGACCGCGTCGCCTCGACCGCCTGCTCACAGCCGTCACGGGTCTCGAGCGAGCAGGCGAAGTATGAGGCGCCGGTCTCTGCGGCCAGCTCGGCCAGCAGGTGCTCGCGGCGGGCCACCGCCATCACCCGGGCGCCGCGCCGGCAAAGCTCGGCCACGGCCGCGCGGCCGATTCCGCTGCTGGCTCCGGTGACCAGCGCTACCCGCCCTCTCATGTTGTCCTCCTCGCGGTTCGTGGATGGCCGCGGCGTGCCGTTCCGCAGTGTGGTGGCATCGCCCGCCTGCATTGACATGGTCCTGACCGTGGTGATAGCCCGGAAAAACAGTGACCAGTGGCGGGACCCTGGCACGCGGGAAAGGACCCATTGACCGTGCCGATCGAGCCGAGCCTCCGTTCGACCCTGCCCGGGACCTATTACACGTCACCGGTGATGTTCGGGATCGAGAACGAGCAGATCTTCGCCCGCTCCTGGTTGTGCGTCGGCCGGGCTGATTCGGTCGCCCGGCCCGGTCAGCTGGTCACGGTACAGGTTGCCGACGAGAGCATTCTGGTGACGCGCGATCGCGCGGGCGAGCTGCACGGGTTGCTCAACGTATGCCGTCACCGCGGCACCCGGCTGTGCGTGGAGCCGGCCGAGGCCGCGTCGAGCGTCCGCTGCCCGTACCACGGGTGGACGTACGGGCTCGACGGCCGGCTCCTGGCGGCACCGAACATGCCGGAGATGCCCGACCTGCAGAAGGAGCGGCACGGCCTGGTCCCGGTGGATGTGACCACCTGGGCCGGTTACCTGTGGTGCTGCCTGGACGCCGGCGCTGCCCCGCTGCACGCCCAGGTCGAGCCGCAGATCGCCGAGCGCCTTGGTTCGGTGGACGCGCTCGCCGCGTACCAGCCCGAGAGCCTGGTCGTGGGCCACAGCGTCACGTACGAGGTGGCGGCGAACTGGAAGGCACTGGTCGAGAACTTCACCGAGTGCTACCACTGCCCGATCATTCATCCTCAGCTGAGCGCCGCGGTGCCCGAGTTCCGCTCCGGATATGGGTCGATCTCCGGGGGCAGGTTCCACGGAGCGGCGCTGGCCGAGCGGATGGAGGCCTTCTCCTCCTCCGGCAAGGCGGTCAGGCGCGCGCTGCCCGGATTGCCGGACGGGACCGAGCGCCTCTTTTACGGGGTCATCCTGTTGCCGAACGTCTTCCTCATCCTCGTTCCCGACCACGTCGCGTTCTTCCGGCTGGAGCCGCTCGCCTGCGACCGGACCCTGGTCACCTGTGACTGGCTGTTCGAGCCCGATGTCGTGGCCGACGAGGGCTTCGACCCGGCCGACTCGGTTGAACTGCTCGATATCACCAACCGGCAGGACTTCGCCGCGTGTGAGCGCTGCCAGCTCGGCATGTCGTCGCGCAGCTTCCGCGACGGCGGCGTGCTCGTCCCGAGCGAGCATCTGATCACGGGCTTCTACCGGTATCTGGCCGGCGCTCTCGGGCTTCCGGACGACGATGGATGGCCCGCTCGTCCCGAGTTGCTGAAGGGCCGCCAGTAGCCGGCCTCGCGTCGGCGGCAGGCCGGTCATGGCCCCGACTCGGCCAGGATGGCGTCTGCGGCGCGCCACCCGGTGGTGATCGCGGTCTCGGTGTAGAAGGTCCCCAGATAGTCGCCCGCCAGCCAGATCTGCTTCAGCGGCCTGGTCAGGGCGGGCTGCAGCCGGCCGCGGCCCGGGAAGCAGTAGGCCAGGCCCAGTGGCCACCGGCGGACGTGCCCTTCGCGGACCTGGGCCCGGAACCCAGGGAAGATCTCGTCAGCGTCACCGATCAGCCGCTCGAGGATCGCCGCGTCGTCCAGGTCGAGCAGCCGGGCAGCCAGTTCGGCCGGAGCGAAGACCATGATGCTCGAACCCGGTCGGCGCTCGGGCTCCACTGACCGGGCGATGCTGGTCACGTTGAAAAAGATGTTGAAGGAACGGCTGGGCGTGGCGATGGCATAACAGCGGTCCCAGGGAGCCGGCCCCGCCTCGCCGGTGAGGAAGGCTGCGCTGACGAAGGGACCGTAACGGACCTGCCTGAGTGCCGTCGCCGTCTCCGCTTCCAGGTCCGGCGCGATACGCGCCGTGATTGGCGCCGGCGTGGTGATGACGCAGTGCCTGGCTCGCAGCTCGCCGCTTCCCGAGCTGCTCTGGTAGCGCACGACGGTGCCGCCGCGGTCGCGGATCACCTCCTGCACCTCGGAGCCCGTGCGCACGCGGGAGCCGAGTTCGGCCCGGATCGCTTCGGTCAGTGTCGCTGAGCCGCCCAGGATGTTGCGCGACAGGCCGCCCTTGCGGTCCCAGACCAGGCGGAAGTACCCAACGCCTGCTCCGGCTGACACCTGCTCGGGAGAGCCGGCCGAGCGCATCACGGTCGGGCGGAACATCGCGTCGGCGTCCCGGGGGAGCGGGCCGACGAAGTCGGCGAACGAGCGATCGCCCATGAAGCCGTACACGCGCTGCTGAAGCGCGGCGTGTGATTCGCCGGGCACGGGCCGGCAGGCCGCACCATAGCGGCGGACGGCGAGGCGTACCTTGGCGCCGGCCCGCACCAGCGCCAGCCGGGATGCCCACGGCATCGGCACCCGGAACGGGTAGCTCAGCACCCACCCGTCGGTGATCAGGCGGCCGTTCATGGCCAGTGCCGCGAGCTCACCGGGAACCGGCACCGCCTCCACCCCAACCTCGTCGATCAGCCGGCCGGTGGCCGAGCCCGGGCCCGAGAACACGTGAGCGCCCCAGTTCAGCCAGTAGGAACCGCGCTGCTCCGAGCACAGCCTGCCTCCGGTCCGGTCGGCCGCCTCGAGCAGCACCACGTCGCGCCCACGCAGCCGCCAGGCGGTGGCCAGGCCGGCGATGCCGCCGCCGACCACGACAATCTCCGCGTCGAGGTCAGGCATCGGTGTTCAGCGCTCCGCATTTCGGAGCGTGAACGGTTAGCTCGCGGTCAGTCACCGAGCTCACGCCGCCGTCGTGCGACATAATCCGCCAGTTCCTCTCGCACGGCGTCGGGCATGGGCGGCGCCTCGTACTCGGCCAGCTTCTCTGGCCAGATCGTCGCAGCTCGGGCCGTCGCATCCCGGGCACCCTTTCGTTTCCAGCGTTCAAAGTTCTCTGACGAGGACAGCAGCGGCCGGTAGAAGCACTCGCGGAACCGCTCCAGCGTGTGCGCGGCGCCCAGGAAATGACCGCCATGGCCGACTTCCTCATGGGCGGAGAAGGCCAGCGCCTCCTCATCGATCTGCACCGGCTTGAAGGTCTCCTGCAGCATCCGCAAGATCTCGATGTCCACGATGTACTTCTCGAAGCACGACACCAGGCCGGACTCCAGCCAGCCGGCCGCGTGCATGACCACGTTGGCGCCGGACAGGAAGGCCGGCATCATCGTCATCAGTGACTCGTACGCGGCCTGGGCGTCCACCGTCTGGCTGGCGGTCAGGCCGCCGCCGCCGCTGCGCCAGGGAAGGCCCAGCCGGCGGGCCACCTGCCCACCGCAGAACAAGCCGAACGCGGACTCGGGCGTGCCGAACATCGGCGAGCCGGACTGCATGTCAATGTTCGACAGGAACGAGCCCAGCACCACCGGGCAGCCCGGGCGGACCAGCTGGGTCAGCGCCACGCCGGCCAGGGCCTCGGCGGTCTGCTGCACCAGCGCCGCCGGGGCGCTCACCGGCGACATGGCGCCCATCAACAGGAACGGCGTGACGATGACCGGCTGGTTGGCCCGGGAGTACTCAAGCATCGCGGCGAGCATGCGCTCGTCGAACCGCAGCGGCGAGTTGACGTTGATGATGGACAGCACGACGGGACGTTCCTCGATCTGCGCCCGCCCGCCGAACAGGATGTCGGCCATGGCCAGCGTGTCCAGCGCGTTGGGCCCCGAGGTCACTGAGCCCATGAACGGCTTGTCCGACAGCGTCATCAGCGCGTACACCATGTCCAGGTGCCGGGAGTCCAGCGGCCGGTCGTTGGGCTCGACCAGGGTCCCTCCCGCCATGTCGATCTGCGGGAAGACGTGACTGAGCTTGATCAGTCGCTGGTAGTCGTCCATTGTCGCGTCGCGCCGCTCGCTCCCCTCGCGGATGAACGGGCAGCCGTAGACGGGGAGGAAGGCCATGTGCCGTCCCCCGATGTGCAGGTCGCGAGCTGGCGACCGGGCCCGCAGATCGAATTCGCGGGGCGCGAGCGCCGCGAGCTCGAGCACGAACTCCGGATCGAGTTTGACCACGCTGTCCGTCACCTTCTGCCCGGCCTGCCGGAAGAGCTCCAGCGCCTCGGGATGGCCGAACTCGATGCCGATCTCGCTCACGATCCGCTTCCATCCCCGGTCAAGGGTCTGCATGGCGTCCTCGGAGAGGATCTCGTAGTAGGGCATCTGGTTGACGAACATGCCATCCTCCTTCGCGGTCACGCCGCCGCTCGGCTGCGCGGCTCGTCAGCCGCAGTCGCGCGGGATTGAGCAGCTCCAGGTCCTGGCGAACAGCCGGGTTGCTCCCTCATAGGCATCGAGGGAGTTGGTCAGGTGAAACTCGTCGCTGGTCGCGGAGAGTGTGCTGCGGGTCTCGACCCGGGTGCTCCAGCCGGGGCGCGAGATCGCGATCTCGCGCTGCGACGTGACGCGGGCCGACAGCGGCAGCCCGTCGCTGATCTCGTAGGTGTCTTGGCCGTGCTCTTCGTACTCGGTTCCGGAGGCGGCCAGGCGGACATGCGGGAAGTGCTGGGCCGAGGCGATGACCCGGGTTGTCCCGCGCCTGGCGTCACGCCACCAGGTGCGTTCCTCGTCGTCAGCGCCACCGAGGAGCTCGTGGGCCGGCGGCGGTGCGGCCTCGGGCACCGCGAAGTGGGCGGGAGGCGGCGGGTCTGGCCCTCCGGGCCTGCGGACCGGCAGCTTCAGTGTCGAAGGTGCGCCCGTGGTCACGGTGAGGGTGGCCGGCTCGGGTGACGGCCACACGATCGGCCAGTACGTCGGCGAGATCGCGACGCGGAGCCGGTGACCGGGCGGAAGCAGGTAGGAGATGCCGTTGAGCGTGACGTTGACCGTGTACGGCTGGCCGGGGACCACCGCCGTCGGCGCCTCGTCACTATCCCGGTGGCTCAGGTTCCGGATTCCCCTCGTGATCAGCGTCGAGGCGCCGTCCGGCCACACGTCGCAGAGCCGGACGGCGACCAGCGCCTGCGGCACGTCCGAGCTGACGCGCACGCGCACGGACGGGCAGCCCAGGACCTCCAGCGGCTCGGTCAGGGGCGCCGAGGTGAACGTGAGCGACCGCCCGTCGTCGCCGCCCTGGTCGGCTGGCTGGTCCAGCGGGCCGCCCCAGCCGCACCACGGCCCGGGGTCGGCGACGACTGATTCGCTGCCGCGGATCTGCAGCTGCTGCTCCGCGCTCGCGCCGGGCTGCAGCTGCGCGGGCGCGCTCAGCGCGAAGGTCTGGTGGAAGACGTTCGGGCTGGGCCAGCCGGGCTCAGCGATCCAGCGTCCGTCCCGGGCCGCGGCATACGGCCCGGGGCGGACCGCGTGCTGCGCGTAGACGCGCAGCTTGGGCTCGGACATGATCCCGTTGTCGACGCCCTTGAGCCAGTAATCCCACCATCGCACCGCCTCCTGCAGGAAGCCGATGGCCGGACCGGGGACGCCGTCGTGCGGGTACACGTGAGCCCACGGACCGATCAGTCCTTTGCACGGACCCGGGTATCCCTCGAGGAAGCGCAGGATCGCATTCCGGTAGCCGTCCAGCCACCCGCCTACCATGTAGACGGCGCAGCGCAGGGCGCTGAGGTCCTCGCCGACCGAGCCCTGCTTCCAGTAGCCATCCCGCCGCTGGTGCCTGAGCCACGTTTCGGCGTGGGGCGGCGTTCTGTCCAGCCGGTCCAGCCACTGCCGCCGCCAGCCGGGACCGGCAACCAGCGGGTCCGGCGGGCGGGCGTTATAGGCCAGCATGGTCGCTCCCCAGGCCAGCATGTCGAAGGCCTGCACGCTGCCGCCGATGTAATGCACGTCGTCGGCATACCGGTCGTCGGTGGAGGCGACGCTGATCACGGCGGCCAGTTCGGTCGGTGCGTGCGCGGCGATCTGCAGGCCGTTGAAGCCGCCCCACGACTTCCCGATGATCCCCACCTTCCCGGTGCACCACGGCTGGGCGGCGAGCCAGCGCAGGACTTCCAGGCCATCGGCCTGCTCGAGCGGGAGGTATTCGTCTTCGAGGATGCCGTCAGAGTCGCCGGATCCGCGCTGGTCGACGCGGACCGAGGCGTAGCCGTGGCCGGCGAAGTAGCCGTGAACCGGGGCGTCGCGCAGCGCGGTGGCATCGTTCTTCCGGTACGGGATGTATTCGAGCACGGCCGGTACCGGGCTGGTCCCGGCGTCCTCCGGTAGCCAGATCCGGGCCGCCAGCCGGCACCCGTCGGACATCGGGATCCACGTGTGCTCGATGAGGCGCACCCGGCAGCGCTGGCCGGCCGTGCTCACCGGCTTGGCCGCGTCGTTCACAGCAGCTGGCGCGGTACGGATTCGGTCCACTGGCGCGAGTGGTGCAGCAGTCCATCGACCCAGACGGCCAGGTCGACCGTGACGTGAAAATGGGTCGCCGTGCCCTGGATATGAACCGACGATGTGGCCTCCGTGCTCGCATTCGGCCTTCGGATCCTGGTGGTGTGACGGCCGAGGGCACTGGTCCGGGCCGGGGCATCGGCATCGGCCAGGGAGTTCAGCTCGTATTCACGGGTGACGACCGTTGTCTCGTTGATCCGCTCGGTGGCCCGGTGCAGCAAGTGCACGCGCGCCCGCCGCGACAGCGCGTCGCGGGTGACCTCCCAGACCGGCGGCTCGACGTGGCCGGCGTGCCGCTCCATGACCTCTGGCGAGGGACGGAACTCCGGCGGTTCCGCGCTGCCGGCCGCAGGCACGACCGGAAGCACGATGCGGGATGGCCGCCCGGCCCCCCGGTGCACCTGGTTCACCGCCGGCTGTGGGGTTGGCCAGACGTTCGGCCAGTCCGCGCTGGCGATGGCCAGCCGGAGCCGGTGGCCGGGCCGAAAGTGCCAGGCCACGGCGTCGAGCTCGATCGCCAGCTCGTAGACCTCTCCCGGGACGAGCGGTTCCGGGTTGGTGAGCGAGCCACGCCGGGTGCCGTTCAGCATTCCCTTGGTGACCAGCCGCGACGAACCGTCCGGCGCAACGTCGGACAGGCTGACGGCGAATCCCACCACGGTCGCGCTGGAGGACACATGCAGCCGGGCCCGGGGGCGTCCGAGCACGTGCACGTCGGCGTCGAGCGGGGCGGAGGTGTAGACCAGCGAGTAGGCCTCGTCCGGGCGCTGATCGCCGGGCAAACCGAACGGCAGGCCACCCGACCACAGGCCCGCCGTGACCCCAACCGTCGCCACGTACTCGAACTCGTCGGCCGCTTCGGCGTCGCTGGCTGCCCCCAGCCGGCCCTCTTCGCCGAGGTACAGGGTGGTCTCGCCCGACCCGGGGGCCGGCCAGGCACTTTCGGCTCGCCAGGTCCCGGCCGTGTCCAGCCGGTCGGCGTTGGGCCGTTCATAGTCCTGCATGTAGACGACCACCGGCGGCTCGTCCATGATGCCGGTATCCCGGTCCTTGCACCAGTGATCGAGCCAGCGCACGACCTCGTGCAGATGGTCGATCCGTGGTCCGGGCACCGCTACGTCGGGGACGGCATGGTTCCACGGCCCGATCAGGACCTTGCGTGGGACGGTCAGCGCCTCGTACAGGCGCAGCGGCGGGTTGGGATAGCCGTCGGCCCAGCCCCCGATCATGAAGACCGGGCAGACGATACGCTCCGCGACGTCGCGGACGGAGCCGTGCCGCCAGTAGGGCCCGTCGGTCTGCTGCCGCAGCCACTTCAGCAGGTACGGCTCGTTGCGCGCGAGATGCTCGGCCCAGATCCCGGCCCAGTCCTGTGACCACTCCGGGTACGGCGGGAGCGCGTTATAGGCAATCATGAAGTTGCCGTAGTGGGCCGCATCGTAGTAGTGACGCAGCAGGCCGCCGCGGTAATGACAGTCGTCGGTGTAGCGGTCGTCGGTGAAGTACATCGGGATGATCGACGACAGGTGCGGCGGCTGCACGGTGGCCACCTGCAGCGAGGTGAACCCGCCGTAAGAGATGCCCATCATGTTGACGTGGCCGTCGCAGAACGGCTGCTTGGCCAGCCACTCGATGGCGTCGTAACCATCCTCCTGCTCTTGCGGTACGTACTCGTCGGTTGCGACGCCGCCGGACGCGCCGGTGCCCCGGATGTCGACCCGGGCGACGGTGTAGCCGTGCGACGGGAAGTAGGAGTAGAAGCGCCGCCCCGGCGCCACCTCGTCCTTGCGGTAGGGGATGTACTCCATGACGACCGGCAGCGGGCCGCTGTCAGGGCTGTCAGGCACGTACAGGTCCGCGCCGAGGTGAACGCCGTCCCGCATGGGGATCTGCACGTTCTTGACCAGGCGCACACCCGGCCCGTAGCTCAGGTGATCGTGCCGTCCCGGGTCGATGAGGGCAGGCTGGTCGGTCATGGTCGCAGGCTGGCCTCTCAGGTCGCGGTCGTGTTCCACAGGTACGGGTAGCCGTCGGGCCGCAGCGAGGGCTTCACCCACGACTGTGCGGCGAAGTACCAGGTCGGGTACGCGACCCAGACGATATTGGCCTGGGCATCCCACAGCTTCGACGCCTCGATATAGAGCTGGTCGCGCTTGGCGACGTCATAGGTCCCCAGCGCCTGGTTGAGGAACGAGGTGAAGTGCGGGTCGCACCAGTCCGACCAGTTCCACAGGCCGATCTGGGCGCAGGTGAACCAGATGAACGACCAGTACGGGTCGGGCTCGCTGACATACCCGCCGTACACGAGCTGGCGGTGCGGGCCACCTCCGCCGTTTCCCGGAATGTCGTCGATCGTGGCCGAGTCCTCCGGCTCGATGCTGACCTTGATCCCGATCTGGGCCAGGTTGGCCGCGATGACCTGGGCGGCTGACTCGTCTGGAGTGTCGTTCTGCACGGCCAGGGTCAGGGTCACGTTGGACTCGCCGCTCTTGTCCAGGTACTGCTTGGCCAGGGCCAGGTCCTGGTTGTAATGCGGCGCGCCGGCCCAGTAGCCGATTCCCATCGACGACGGGATGATCCCGTACGCCCGCGTCCACCTGCCGTTGTATGCGGCTTTGATGATGCCCGGCACGTCGATCGCCGAGCGGATCGCGCGGCGCAGGTTCAGGTTCGGGACGTTCTTCTGGCTGATCGACAGGAACTGGTAGTTGAGCGTCGGCCTGCTGTAGACCCGCAGGCTGCCCGAGGATTCGGCCTGGGAGACCAGGGCCGGCGGGATGTAGCCGAACGCCACCGAGCCCGTGCTGATCGCCTCGAACGCGGTGTTGTCGCTGCCGATGACGTCGGTCTCGATCGTGGCCCACGGTGCTTTGGCGGCGAATGCTTTGTTGGCGCCGCTGTAGCGGTCGAAGGACTTCAGCGTCGTGTGCTGCCCGGGCACCCAGCTGACAAACTCGTAGGGACCCGAGCCGACCGGACTGGTGGCGAATTTCTTGCCCAGGGCGGTGACCGCTTTTTCCGGTATGACCAGGCCGCTGCTGGCGGGCAGCGTGCTGTGCATGAGCGGGGCGAACGGCTGCTTCAGGATGATCGTCCCCTCGTACGGGCCGGTCACCTGAACGGTCTCCAGCGCGGACCAGTCGCCCGAGTAGGGCGAGTTGAGGTTCGGCTTGGTCAGCCCGGCGATGCGCTCGTAGGAGAACTTGACGTCGCTGGCCCTGACCTCGCCGTAGCCTTTCTGCCACTCGATGCCCTGCTTCAGCTTGAAGTGGAACTGCAGGCCATCGGCTGAGGCCTCGAAGGATTCGGCCAGCTGGTTGACGACCTGCCAGGTTCCCGGCCGGAAGGTGACCAGCCCCTCGTAGATGCAGTTGAAGACGATCGCGTCGTCCTGCGACACCCAGAACGCAGGGTCCAGGTTCTGGATGTCGACCTGCGGCCGGTAGGTGAGCGTTGTCGTCGGCGGCTTGGCCGAGGCGGCGCCCCCGGATGTGCCCGGCTTGGTGGAGCTGCCACAGGCGGACAGCAGCACGCCGGCTGCCGAGCCGGACAGGCCCAGCGCCATGGCGCGGCTCAGGAACTGCCGCCGCCCGATCCTGTTGCCGGTGTAGTCGGTGACCAGGGATCTGATGTCCTCAGGGGTTGGTGACATCGGGGTCCTCCTTCGAATCGGGGCGCTTGGCAGGTTGCGGGCGTCAGCCCCCTTGGCTCACGTGGGGTTTCCCGCGCTGGCCACCTCGCGCCAGCGCAGGCAGGCGACCTGTCGTCCTGGAGCGGCTTCCTCCAGGACCGGGTCATCGGTTCGGCAGCGCTCGATGGCAAACGGGCAGCGCGGGTGGAAATGACAGCCGGACGGTGGGTTGCGCGGGCTGGGGATCTCGCCCGCCACGGGCTGCTGGCGGCCCCGCCGGCCGGAGTCCATGTCGGGAATCGACGCGATCAGTGCCCGGGTGTAGGGGTGCAGCGGGGTGTCGTAGACCTGTTCGGCCGAGCCGGTCTCGACGACGCGGCCCAGGTACATGACGGCGATGCGGTCGGCCAGGTAGCCGACCACGTTGAGGGCGTGCGTGATGACCAGGTAGCCGGTGCCGTGCTCAGCGCGCAGCCGCTGCAGCAGGTTGAGGATGGCGCTGGCGGCCGAGACGTCCAGCCCTGCGGTCGGCTCGTCGGCGACGATCAGGCGCGGCCGCAAGGCCAGCGCGCGGGCGATCCCGACCCGCCGGGCCTGCCCGCCGGACAGCTCATGCGGGTAGCTGCCGGCCAGTCGCTCGGGGAGTTCCACCATGTCGAGCAGCTCGGCCACCGGGTACTGCTCGTCCGGGCCGATGTGGTGGATCACGTACGGCTCTCTGAGCAGGGAGGAGACCCGCATCCGCGGGCTGAGGCTGGAATGAGGATCCTGGAAGATCATGACCGCATCGCGCCGGAACCGGCGGACGGCCTGGCGGCGCATACCGCCGACGTCGGCTCCGGCGAAGCGCACGCGTCCTGAGGTAGCTCGCTGCAACCGCAGGGCGGCCAGAGCCAGCGTCGTCTTGCCGGACCCTGACTCGCCGACCACGCCGAGCACTTCGGCATCGGACATGCTCAGGCTGACGCCGTCGACGGCGCGCACTCCGCGGCGGTTCCCGGCCAGCCTGGCCAGGGCCCCGTCGGGCGAGAACGTCACGCTCAGGTCTTCCAGGCGGAGCAGCGGCGGCGATGGCGGCTGGGCGCCGGCGGCTGGACCGCCAGGGCCAGGGGCGGGAGTGGTCATGGCGGCGGCACCACCTTCGGGGCGGCCGCGCTGGGCAGCCCGGCATGCTCATAGCCCGACTGCGGGTCGCGCATGTGGCAGCGGACGGCCTCACTGGAGCCGGAGGCCACGGGGCGAGGTTCTTCGGCGCGGCAGACGTCCTGGGCATAGGAGCAGCGCGAGGCAAAGCGGCAGCCCTTGATCTGGCCGATCAGCGACGGGACCCGTCCCGGAATGGTGTTGAGCGGCTGACCACGGTGCGACCGGGTCGCCACCGCGTCCAGCAGGGCACTGGTATACGGATGCTGCGGCTCCCTGAAGACGTCGGCCACTTCTCCCTGCTCCATCACCTGTCCTGCGTACATGACCACCACGCGGTCGCAGATCTCAGCGACCACGCTCAGGTCGTGAGTCACGAACAAGATCGTGAGATCGCGACTGGCTTTGATCTGCCGCAGCAGGCCAAGGATCTGCGCCTCGGTCGTCACGTCAAGCGCCGAGGTGGGCTCGTCGGCGATCAGCAGCTCGGGCTCCAGGCTGAGGGCCATCGCCGTCATCACGCGCTGGCGCATGCCCCCGGAGAGCTGGTGCGGATAGGAGCCCATCAGCTGGTCGGCGTCGGGCAGGCCGACCTCGTGCAGCAGCGCCATGGCTCGCTGCCGGAACTGCTTGCGGTCCGGCCAGCGCACCCGGCCACCGGCATGTGCCGTCTGCACGTCGATCATCTGACGCCCGATCTTGAACGTCGGGTTGAGCGACGTCAGCGGGTCCTGGAAGATCATGGCGACCTTTTCGCCCCGGACCCGGCGCAGCTGCTCGCGAGATATGGAGGTGAGATCCGTGGTCCCGTCCAGGACGATCCGGCCGGCGGTGATCTTGCCGTTAGCGGGCAGCAGCCGCAGCACCGCGAGCGCGAGCGTGCTCTTGCCCGAACCGGACTCCCCGACCAGGCCGACGACCTGGCCCCGCGTGATCGTCAGGTCGACGCCGGGCAGCACCCGCATCACCGAGCCCCGGCTCCGGTACTCCACGGCCAGGTCCTGAATGTCGAGCACCGCCTCGTCGACGGCCGGGCGGCCGTTCAGGCTCGCCATCGCGACACCCCCCGCAGCCGCGGGTCCAGCACGTCCCGCAGCGCCTCACCGAAGCACAGGAACCCGATCGTGGCGATGGCCAGCGTGAGCGAGGCGAACAGCACCGCCCAGGGCGCCTGGTAGATGGAGTTGAAGCCGTCGGAGAGGATCGCACCCCACGACGGGTTCGGAGGCCGGACTCCCAGGCCGAGGAACGACAGCCCCGCCTCGACCGTGATGGCGCTTGGGGTGTCCATCGCCAGCAGGATGAACAGGGGGGCCACGATGTTCGGCGTGATGTGCCGGACCATGATCCGCAAACGGCTGGCCCCGAGCGCTCTCTCGGCCAGGATGTACTGGTTCTGCTTGACCGACAGCACCAGCGCCCGGCTGGTCCGGGCGTAGTTCGGCAGGAAGGCGATGGCGATCACGATGACCAGGTTGCGCAGCGACGACCCGACCACCACGAGCAGCGCAAGGGCCAGGATGATCGCGGGGAAGGACTGGAACGTATCGGTCACCAGAACGACCACGTTGTCGACCAGCCCGCCCAGATAACCGCCGAGCAGCCCCAGTATCAGCCCGCAGGCCAAGGCGCACGCGACGGCCGGGACCGCCACCTCCATCTCGATCCTCGTGCCGTAGATCAGGCGGGACAAGATGTCCCGGCCTAGCTGGTCGGTGCCGAGCAGGTGGTGCAGCGACGGACCCTGCAAGGTGGCGTTCACGTCGATGGCGCTGAACGAGTACGGCGCGAGTTCCGGACCGAAGATCGCGAGCACGATCAGCCCGAGGACGATGACGGTGCCTATGGTGCCGCCCGGCGTGGCCAGCAGCGACCCGACCGCGCCGCGTGTCCTGGCCCGCCGCGTCGATGGCGGCTGCGCGGTGATGTCGAGATCGAGCAGGCCGATCCCGTCGTCCGGGCGGGCCGAGCCCAGCAGTGCCATCCCGCTCCCTTCAGGTCCCGGCCGACTGCCCGAGCTGGATACGCGCGTCGAGCAGGCGATAGGTGACATCCGCGAGCAGATTGGCCACGATGACCAGCACGGCGATCACCAGTGCCGTGCCCTGCACGATCGGGAAGTTCCGCGACGCGATCGCGTCATAGGCGAGGGTGCCCAGGCCCGGCCGGTCGAAAATGACCTCGATGAAGATGGCGCCCCCGAGCAGGGTGCCCAGCCCGACGCCGAGGACGGCGACGACCGGGGCGGCCGCGTTCTTGAGCGCGTACTGGAAGAACACCTTGGAGCGGCGGATGCCCAGGGAGTGGGCGGTCCGCACGTAGTTGGAGGTGAGAACCTCCAGCATGTTGCTGCGCACCAGCCGCGCGATATAGCCGATCCAGCCCAGCGCGAGAGCCACGGCCGGAAGCACCAGATGGGCCAGATCGTCACCCGGTGCCCCCGGCGTGCCCGAACCGATGACCGGGAGCAGGTGCAGATGAACGGCGAAGACCAGGATGAGCAGCAGGCCGACGACGAACGGGGGCAAGGTGATGACCGAGATCGAGATGATCCCGATCACCCGGTCAACAATCCCGCCCGGCTTGGTGGCGGCCAGGATCCCGAGTGGCAACCCGACGGCCACGGCCAGAGCCAGCCCGGTCACGGCCAGCACCACGGTGTACTGCAGGTTCTGCATCACCAGGCTGGCCACCGACTGGTTGGTCACGAAGTTGGTCCCCAGGTTCCCGTGCAGCGCGTTGAAGATGTACTGATAGATCTGCACCGGGATCGACACATCCAGGCCCATTTCACGCTTCACCTGGCTGATCAAAGCCGGATCGGCATGAGGACCAAAGACATAGGTCACCGGGTTGCCAGGGATCAAGCGGTCCAGAATCGCCAGGAACGCCATCACGATAAGCACGACCACAAACGCGGTGACCACGCGTCGGGCGAGATACCGGGCGAGCGTCATCTGGGTCAGAGCTCCCGGTCAGCAGCAGGGTTCACCGAGACAGCTTCCTCTCGTGGCCGACTGGTCCACGTCCGCGCGCTGGGGCCATGCGGACGTCAGGCGGGCGGTCAGGGCAACCGACGCCTGCGACAGGAACTCGGCGCACTCGCCTAGCCGCCGCTTGGGCAGTCGCGCGGAAGGCCCGGACACCGAGGCGGCCGCCACGACCTCGCCCTGGCCGTCCATGACCGGCACAGCCACGGCCCGCAGCCCCGGCTCCAGCTCGTCGATCAGCGTCGCGAATCCACGCCGGCGGACCAGCTTGAGCTCGGTCCCAAGCACGCGGCGATCGGTGATGGTCTGCGGTGTGAAGCGCGCGAGTGTGCCGCTCGGCAGTTCGGCGACGCCATAGGCCAGGAACACCTTCCCCGCGGACGAGCAGTGCAGCGGGATGAGGCGGCCCACCCAGTTCGTGGTCGTGAGGAAGTGCGACGCGTCGACCTGAGCGATGTTGTCCACGAGCTGGCTGGCCACCGGCACCGAAAGGTTGACGGTCTCACCTGTCATGTCCCCCAGGCTGTCGAGTATCGGCCGGGCCGCGTCGAGCAGTGCTTGCCTGAAGGAGCGGCTCGTTATCTCGCCAACCAGGGCCGAGGCGATCCTGACCGGACCGCGCGCGGCGTCTCGCTCGACCAGGCCATTTCGCTGCAGGGAGGCCAGCAGCCGGGACGTGGTGCTCTGATGCAGGCCGGTCCGGCGGGACAGCTCGCCGACCGACAGGGGCTGGGCGGACCTGATTATCTCCATCAGCAGACGGCATGCTCGCTCCACCGCCTGCACGCCTGCCGGCCGGGAGTCATGCGCATTGCGCATTAAACCAGTCACAATGTGGATGGTAAACCGAATGCACTCCATGTTCTAGCCCTGAAAGTCACATGAACATCGCGCGAACAGGACTCATCCCCAGATGACTCCAGCACCAGCGGTCACCTACGGGATCATGGCGAGCCGGCTGTCCGGGCCGCCCGCCCGCATCCGTCCGGCCGAGGAGCTGGTCGCGCTGGAGTCACTCGGCGTGCCGCGGGTCTGGCTCCCGCACCTGCTCGGGCTGGATCCGCTGCCGGTGTTTGCCGCCGCGGCGGCCATGACCTCCTCGATCAGATTCGGAACCGCGGTCACGCCAACCTGGCCACGTCATCCGCTCGCCCTCATGCAGGAGGCACTCGCCGTTCAAGCTGTCAGCGACGGCCGGCTCACCCTTGGAGTCGGCCTCAGCGACGTGCCAACCATCCAGGACGCCCACGGGCTGCAATGGCAGGATCCGATCGGCCATCTCCGCGAGTACCTCACGGTGTGCACCCAGGCACGAACCGGGCAGGTGGACTTCCACGGCGATCACTACCGCGTGCACGCCGAGCTGGGCGAGCTCCCGCCGCGGCGGCTGCCCATCATCGCCTCCGGCCTGAACCCCCGGGCGATCGATACAGCAGCACAGCTGGCCGACGGGCTGATCACCCTGCTCGCCCCGCCGTCCTACCTATCGCAGGTCGTACGGCCGAGGATCGCTGCCCGCCTCAGCAGGCAGGACTTCAGCCTGGTCGCGTGCGTGCCGCTGGCGCTCACCCGCAAGACCGGCCCGGCCGCCAGCGCCGCGCAGGAAATCTACGGCCCGTTCTGGGGCTACACCGGCTACGCATCGATGCTGCGCGCAGCCGGATGCAACGACATCACCGACGTCGCGGTGATCGGTGACGAGGACGCCGTCACCGCGCAACTTGCCCGCTACGCCGCTGCGGGCGTCACCGAGATCGCCGCTACCCCGTTCCCGGTGCCAGAGGACCCGGCCGCCATCGAGCGCACCATCCGTTTCACCGCCGAACTGGCCGCCCGGAACTGACCCAGCCGAAGCCCTTTCTGATCACTCAGAGTCAGCTCAGCCGGTGGGGCCCCTGCGCAAACTGATGTCTGCCCAGGCTGGCGGGATGGTGGCGGCGGGTGCTCTAATCGGGATCACGGCATGACCTGAGATAGGTCACATGCCGGATAGGGGAAGAGGGCTCATGATCAACGAACAGAGCGCCAAGGCGCGAGCCTTCGCCGAAGGCGGGCAAGAAGCGGTCAATCTCGTCGAGGCGCTGCTCCGGCGGCGCGTCGACCGGCGGCAGTTCATGTCCCGGGCGTCCGTCCTCGGACTATCGGCGGTGAGCGCCGGAACGATCCTCGCCGCTTGCAGCTCGTCCAGCTCCCCGGGATCCTCTGGTTCGCCGGCCGCCCCGAAACCACCCACGACGACGCTCACCTGGCGCCCCGTGGCCGACGTGGGGAACCTCGACCCGGCCATCCTTCCCGGGCTCGAGGACCCGACCTACGTGCAGTGCTTCTTCGAGACGTTGCTCGCCTACGTGCCCGGCACGAACAAGGTCGTTCACTGCCTGGCCGACACCTTCGAGACCTCGAGCGACGGCCTGCAGTTCCACTTCACCTTGAAGCAGGGGATTCCGTTCCAGAAGGGCTTCGGGGAGGTGCAGGCCAGCGACGTGAAGTTCTCCTTCGAGCGAATCGCTGGCCTCACCAAGCCGAAGCTGAACTCGCCGTACTCGGGTGACTGGGCGCAGCTCGACTCGGTGAAAGTAGAGGGGAAGTACTCCGGGACGATCATCATGAAGGAGGTCTTCGCCCCGACTCTGGCCGTCATCACCGGTGGCGGCATCGCCAGCGGCATGGTCGTCTCGGAGAAGGCGGTCGATCACTACGGCAAGAACTTCGGCACGAACCCAGTGGGAACGGGCCCCTACGAGTGGACCTCGTGGGTGCCGGGCCAGAAGCTCGTCATGACGAAGTTCGCCGGCTACGGCGGAGCCAACAAGGCCTACGCCAACAAGTACCTCTTCGAAGAGATCCAGGCGACGCCGATCTCAAGCGACGAGACGGCCTACGCGGCTTTGCAGAGCGGCGCGGTGAACTACTGCGAGCTCGGCCCATCGCTGGTCAAGGAGGCCCAGAGCAACTCCTCGCTCAAGGTCTACTCGACGCCGTCAGGCCTGTACTACTGGCTCGCCATGAACGTCACCGAGCCGCCGCTGACCAACATCTGGCTCCGCAAGGCCATCCGCCAGGCGATCGACGTACCCGGGATCATCAAGGCCGCCTACAACGGGCTGTACACGCGCATCAACGCCATCATCCCGAAGCAGCTCAGCGTCGGTTACTGGCCCGGCGCTCCGGCGTACAACCAGAACATCCCGCTGGCCAAGTCGTACTTGCAAAAAAGCGGCCTGGAGAACGTTACGCTCAAGCTGAACGTCGACAACGTGCAAGACGACGTGGCGGCGGCGCAGATCATCGCGGCCAACCTGGCCCAGATCGGCATCAAGGTGAACGTCGAGCCGGTCGACCCGGCGGTCATCTCGGACC
>Ga0335074_10002990_pt1 | contig 23027 bp, 14 predicted proteins | sample Lox_Sample_23_FD_206715 | JGI IMG/M metagenome (GOLD analysis project Ga0335074, IMG submission 206715) | Soil microbial communities from Loxahatchee National Wildlife Refuge, Florida, United States - Lox_Sample_2.3 | ecosystem: Environmental > Terrestrial > Soil > Wetlands | place: USA...
CTCACAGCTGAAAACAAAAAAAGACCACTCTTGTCGCTAGAAGACGCCCCTACTCTCAATTGGCCGGCGAAAAATAAGCGTGGCTGACGAAGAAAGAACGGATGGCGTTAGCGGCGACACTTGCCTTTCATTGCAAGCCACGCCGTGGCTTTCCGACTCAGGGACACGAGAGCGCATGTTCGAATCGGCAGAAACCGCCAACTCTTGCCCCGCACATAGGTTAGACGTTGAAAAAGCCGTATTCTCCGAAATGTCTCCTCAAATATTCCTGGTGTCTCGAATCCTTATCCTTGGCTTAGAAGCCTTCTAGAAGATCCGCAGAGCCAAGTCAATGCCCAACATTACTAGGTCTTCCACGCCACATACGCCTGGAGAGTTTAGCCTGGTTGGTGCTTGTTAGATGGATTGTATACAAGGCAATTATTTGAAAAAGTAGCAAAAGAAAACAAGCGGTCAGAGCGCAGAAGACCCGCGGAGCAGTATGTAATTCAGCCGGGCGTTGAAAATGAGGCCGAAGGCTACTATCACGATCCAATGGAGATATTCAGGATGAACTATCATAAGCCTATCTTCGCGCAGCTCGCCGCTTAATCCAAAAGTTACTTTGATGGTGCTCCTGCACTAGAAAGGAAGAGGCAAATTCCTGCCAAACGGCACAGGAACAGGTGGTTCTACCGCTTCAGGAGGTTCCTGAGACCAGAGGCCGAAGTCAGATGAGCGTTTACCCAATGTCGGCTGGAAACGGCTCTCGGCAAAAAGTAGGAATGATTTGTCGTGTTGTCTGCAACCGAAAAGACCAATTGCAAAACCCGGATTTACTCCCTCCGGATCGGACCGAGAATTATGGCCTGATGTCAAGGGGCACAACCAATAGGTTGTATTGACGAGATACTCGGTAGAAAGTCGAATGGCCGACTGGAATGAAATGTTTGCGATGTTCGATAAGGGATCTGCGGCGATCCTCAATCTTAGAGTACACCGCTTTGATGGCTCGCCCCCATTTTTGAAATTTCTTCAATCTTTTCAATTTCTGCACGAAATCCCACGTGCATCCAGATCGTTTTTTACGTGTCTTTTTCCAAGGTCTGATCGGTGGGGCCTGGATCCCTCCACTTTCTGGGTTCCTACCTGGTGGCTACGTCACATTAATGCTGAAAAGTGGACAGGAACAAACATTTGCACGATGAATATGGTAGTGATGGACGCTATTGCGTATGGATGGCTTTGTAGAAAGCGGCTAGTTTGTCACTTCGGAATGATACGTGACGATTTTAGAAGCGTCTAGAAGGACGTTATCGCCCGCCACGATGGGCTTTATCTTTCGGGTCACCACGGGATACCCCAGGAACGAGCCTTAGGGTCTAGGAACGGCAGGGCAGCAAGCGGCAGGGGATCTGCATTGCAGGAGGGGCATGGCAGAGGGGCAAGTCTTGAAGACATTGCTACTGGGTACTACAGTACTGCAAATGGAAATAGAAGATACTCCACAAGGCAAAAGTGTGCCACACTCTACGTTCCTGCTCTACAAACCACTACTTCCCCAGAGTCGAGCATTAACCCAATCCAATAATGACGGTCAGACTTACTCGCTGCAGCGTGCATAGATTAGGACAAATGCTACTACATAGGGATAGAGCTTGGGGTGTGTATACACATACCGACTGCGTCATGACAGCATGGGAGTCAGCACAGGCACAAATCAATCTTTCAAGGGCCATGCTGGCCACTCCAACAGTCCTATTTGCACGTATCTCTCCAACGCCAGGCATCCCCAACCCTCCATTACAATAATAGTCCAATCTCGATCGACGGGCACACCGAGGCCCTGCGTCTGGGCGGCAAGGTAGTGAAAAATTATTAGCCAAGCTCGTGGCAGCCAACGCTACGCTACGCTGCGCTATGGGGTCTAGGACAGGTACTGGATGCACACTTTACCTTAGTGCAGCGTGCATCAGCTGCTTAGCGAGAGACACACGACTTTCCATCAAACAACCATAAAAAACGACCACCTTATCCAGACTCGGCATAGGCAGTACGTACACCGTTGTAAAACGGCATGGAAGACCCAGGTAGCACAACGGCTCGTCAATGGTGCACTATGAAATGAGACGCAGATGTTTCTGCAGAGCCTAATACCGCCACAGACATGCGAGAATGCCAGCACTGACCATATTCTGGGATTCCATACCGGATCCTCAGGCGATTTGCATCCTTCGCTCTATCTCATTGTTTGGTTCTAACGCCATTTGTCTGTGCCTGAGCTAGAAGCCAAATCTTGAAAGCACATGAGACATTTCCAGGCAGTCCTAAACAGTCTTTCCAACCCCACTGGCCCATTCCGTTCTTTTCCTTCCTGTGGCCCTGACACTCGATGGCGGCTTGTGCTCGTTTGGCAAGGCCTTTAAAGACCTTCGATAGAAGCTCCTCGGTCCTTGACTTCGACATGTGCTGTCGGCTTGGATAATGGCATTCACTACGTCCCACCTACTCCACAATCGTGACCTCGCATACGCCGCGGAACACTACCCGATATGTTTTCTGACCTTGCTGCCGGTGGCCAGTCCCACAATGACGGGTTCCGGGAAGACCCTCCTCCAAGGATGGCGTGCGCCCTTTGCCGTCGACGGAAGTTGAGATGTAATAGGCAACTGCCTTGTGATTCTTGTACAAGGCTCGGCTTTGACTGTGTATATGAGGCTTCAAAGTCACAACAAGCCCTAAGGAAACATCGTGTGCAGAAATCTGATAACTCGTCAGGTTTGTACCTTCCCCGCACATATTTGTCAGCTCTGACGACTATCTGTTGATAGCTCGCTCTCCATATGGGGTGCCCAATGGGTCGTCGCCAGAGACTCGTCCGCGCCCAGTTGCAAGGAAGGCTTCTAACCAGTCCTTGGCAAATACAGAATGGAGTGCCGACCAATTGAGACCAGAGGAGATGGCTGAATTGTGGGTTGGATCTTGCCTCCAGCAGTCAATGGTGATAGCTAATGCTTCACTGTCTAGGGAACAAATTTATTTCAAGACGGTCCATGAATCTATCCCGATCCTCCATCTTTTTCGATATAACACGGCGACTGTTTCAGAACCGCGACTTCGTCCTCCCATTTACCTTCGCTATATTATATGCGCTATTGGAGCCTCCGTGTCGCCGACCTATACATTGATGCACAATGCGTTATATCGTGCTTCAAGGAAAACACTGGAAGACGTCGAACTTAATGATCATTCTGCGGAATCAATCCCTCTCGCTCGGCCCCAAGCCTGGATCTTGATTGCTGTATATGAGTTGCTACAGATGCACTTTCATAGATGGTGGATGAGCACAGCTCGAGCCGTTCGACTCTCTCAGATAATGGGTTTGCACTTAGTTGACGGAACACGTCCTTCAAAACGAATGTTTCCTATGGCAAAGGATTGGGCTGAGGTCGAGGAGCAAAGGCGAACCTTTTGGATGGCATTTGCTTTGGATCGGTACGCTGCATTTGGCTATGGCGCTCCAATGATAATTGATGAGAAAGATGTAAGGACTTTCTCCTTGAACTCTAGAATACTCCCTAAGGCTGCTTTACTAAAAGCCTCCCAGGTCCATACTCTCCTACCTGTAAGGGAGGAATCATACCAAGAATGTATAGAGACAGATACTATGTCACTTAGTCAAGCCCTAGACGCCAGGAACGTGGCGAATCTACCTCCGTTTGCCGCCGGAATCGTGCTAACTGCCGAGGTTGGACATAAGCTAAAGCAACTACAACAAGATGATTTAGCCAATTCTAGTCGCCTTCCCCAGGACAGCTTTTGGCAGAAAATTAATTGGCTGGATGATACTCTTCATTATGCCTTTTCCGTCCCACCACACCTCGCTGCCTCTGGTTATAACCATACGCCAATTCTGACCTTCTTGCATATGTGTGCTCCTAGCTCTACAATTCTGCTTCACCAAGCAGCCGAAGAGCAAGCTTCCGCTCATGGAATCACACCTTCTTCCCTTATGGAGAGTCAAGCACTTCGTCTCGCAGCTGCAGAGATGGTAGCAAGCACTATGCGCCTAGCGAGTCACATCGATGTTCGGCTTCTGCATCCCTTCACTGGCCCAGCGCTCTTCACGGCCGCGCGGGTCCTGATGAGGTCTCTCACCGTGCGCACGGATGAAAACCAACAACGTTCCTTAAAAGTCTTATTAGATGCGATGGGCCAGCTCCAAGCTGTCAATCCGCTTACGGGAGGATATTTCAAAGATCTTGATGCCGAATTCCCTGGGATGCGAAAAGCTCTCTATGCACAAATGCACGCTTCTACTGTCCCTAATTTCTCTGGCTCCGACACTCCCAGCACGACCAGTAGCTATACGCCGACTCCGCCGCTGATAACACCAGGACTAGGTGACCTCCCTTTTGTCAACGGGTTCATTCTTAATCAACATCAACCGGAGACCACAAGGACCGAAGCGCTGAGTTCCGTGACAGTCACGACCCAAGCACCCTATGCTCAATCATATCCTGTCACTCACCCCAGCGTCAGCGCCAATATCTTACATGAGTCCGTAGTGGTCGCATGTACCCAAGGCCAAGGCCCGGACTCCGGTCTCTACTTCTCAGAAGATCAGTTCTTCCAACCATGATAATGGTTTGGTAGTTTTGAAAAGCTGTCGTGCTTCTCCCAATCAAGTCTTTGCAGCGAGCGATCTATTAAAGCGGGTCGGACTTTGTAGATGGATAGGAGTCGGCTAAGTATATGGGAAAAGAGGCGTTTCTTTGGCGGGCAAATCGTAGATTATGGGAATCTGATTGGAATCTGGCGCAGATGGACTTTATCCATCTCTCTGTATGTTAAGATTTGTTATTTTCAAACATGCTTTTGAGTGGGATTAGGCACTCTCTTTTGTGCGGCGTTCTCCCCCCCAATTTGCAAATATGGGCATATTCTGGGTTTCGTGATGTAGCGGTTCTTCTTTTTTTTTTTTTTTTCTTTTCCTTCTTGTATTTACAATATTTTAAATATAAAATTTTCTACACCGTGGCATATTTTCAGGGCATCAGAGGAAATAGATCGAGTGAGGGCAAGCGAGCGAGCGAAGTGCATTGAATTGAAATGGAGCCGAGGGCTAAGCAAAGAGCCATCAACGGAAAAAGAGACTTTCTCCCTCTCCCTTTCCATCATTCCCTTCCTTTGCGACCTTACCTCTTAGTAGACCCAAATTTCCGTATTAAATGCAGCCTCGAGAGAAGTAGTGAAAACTCCACTCGGCTTTTCCATAAGTTCATTTTTCCATTTGCTTTTACCATCTAGTTTGGCGTTTCAGAAATTTCTCTCGATACTGTGGACTAATCGTTGAAAAAGGGCCAAACTGAAAGGCAAAGGTGAAGAAATAAGATAGTGAAGAGGAAGGTTTTGATATAGTTCTATACTGGATTTGCAGTTGTGATTTACGATGCTTTATTCTAGTATTTCATTTGTGCATGGTGTGTTTAACTTGCATCTATGAATGTGTTAAATGTAACTATGATAGGTTTTTGTACTTCCGGTATAAATTTGCATGCATAGTTTGCAATTAGTAAGGGAATAGGGTCTATTCGATTTTATCCAAAGTTCTTATATGCAAGTCTCAAATAGAAAGGACTTATTTCTTCAGTCTAATATGAAGTCCGCTAAGAAGCACCCTCACTCGTCTTACACTACTTAATTTCACCTACGTCACAATTTATATAATCAATAAGCGATTTTTTTTGTAAATAACTTGGTCCAACTCTGTAGCATATTCAAATGACTAGAGTTCATTCACACCTCTTGATTTATCATCATCCTTGATCAGTTTACTCTAACCCACACATTCTTCAAACAGCTGAGGAGGGAGAGAGATTTGAAGGTTAGGGAGGCTAAGATCAGTAGGCCTAAGGTCTTGGCGTACCGACTTGAGAGGTGTTGTCTACAGTAAGTTTTGAAATTTGCTCTGCATTTTGGGAAAGCATGGTATTAGAAAGAGCAGTGATAATTAAGCTCTGTTTATTACAAAATCAGGATTTCAGACTTCAGAATGCAGAAATCAATTATACTATGCACACCTAGATCTTCCTTGAGGTGCTATGAAGGAACTAATAAGTCTTCTCGAGGAGCTTGTATAATTCGTTTTGATTCGAGAGATTCCATCTTCACCTCCCCTCTACTAGCTGTTAGCAGTGGACCTATTTACTGCGAATAGACAGCATATTCCAAATAACATCCAGCGATTGATATAAAATGTTACACAGACTACGGTAGCCTACTTCCTCAAACCGGCACGCTCGGCAAGTCGAAGTGCCCAAGTATCAAAACACCTAGACACTCCCTAATCAAAAAAAAATTTTCCACCCCAATCGCAAGCTTTCCAAATGCGGGAAATCCTCAATCCTACTGCCCTAATGTATTGAGCACACGCGCACTTTCCCAAACGGACTCCGTTGTGTGGTCTACCCCATATCATGCCAAGGGACCTACTCGCACACCCCATCCCTTAGATTCATTGCATGGGCCCCTGCCTCAGATCATGCAGCCTACAGACCACCTTACCCCAGGTAATGCAAAGCAAAAAAACGCAGAGAGCCTTTCATTCCGCATCATGCACTCTAACCTAATTTTAGATCCTGCAACCCCTAACCCACCCCCCGCAATGTAACGTCAAAATTTTAGCGCCCTGCCCCGCATGGATTGCCAGACGAATGTGGCGGGCGAGCGGAACGGATCAGCTTCATGCCGCCTAGACCGGCTGTCAAAAATTATACCCACAGACACTCTGGGGTACCCCACGGAATATGCAGTCCCAGCCCGCCACAAAAAGCCCACAAATTTTAGCTCGGTAGTCAACCGAGGATCTCGGAAGCTTGAATGTTCATTGATTTTTTATATTGGTAATTTATTAGGTTTACATACATACATGAAATTTGCATGCACGAAACTGCACGCGCGCAACGCACCCCACGCACGACGCATGTAATTTTAATAAAAAAAACGCATTTCAGCCCGAGCCCCATCTTTTCCCCCAAAAACGCCACAAGGGTCTCATGGTCATGGCTATGAAAAGAGAGAAGGGGAGGGGGGGAAAAAAATAGCTAGGTAGCCTGCCGGGGAATCCTGTTCATGTTCCTGTACCTGTACCTGTACCATTCCTCTCCTATCCCATTGCATTGCATTGCATAAATTCATGAATAACGTCGTCGCTGAAGGACGATGAGGAAATTAGGAAAACGAAAAAGTACCGGGAATAAATACAGTGTTGATGGGACGAACTTTGCGTGCCTCTTTGTAAACCACTATACGCCCGAGTAAAAGGTCCTTTCCGAGTTGGCAGGAAACGATCAAGCGGTCAGTCGATGACGATCGCGTCGCGCTGTTTTTTTCCGTTCCGAGCCGCTTGTTGGGGCTGTGAGGCTTGCCGAGCTCCGTCTTTTCGAAAATCTGGGGCTAATAATTGCTGCATCTCTCTTAGCTCCGTGACAACGTTAGGGACGTTCTTGGAAGTAATAACGGCTATGCTGCGGACCACGTCATCCACTCTTCGAACCAGCTCCTCGACACCTTCAATCCTTGCAATGCCACTGCTCTGCATGCCTCTCCATTCCTCGCCTTCGGGATTATCCTCCCAGACGGCTTTGAGTGCCGTGTCAATATCGTCGGCCAAGTTAGTGCTTTTCTGTTCACCTCGGCTAGGCTCTTTCTCACGTCGGACGCACCACCAAGGCTGTCCACGGCGGTGCTGTAGGCGGATTTGGAACATGACTTTGCGCGCTTGCTGCTCCTGGGAGTCTGGAGTTAAGTTGTACCGCAGAATATGCCAATCCACTGCGCGATTGAAGATGATCGCATCGCCGCGGTCAGCAAGAGGAGTCCAGGCATCCTCTATAGCCTCGAAAGCCGCCATCAGAGGTAATGTCAACGGCAGAAGCGTCGCAACGCCGTTAAGGCCAAGTGGTGAGTTGAGCGTTTTAGTGAGATGGTCAAGAATGCGAATTTGAGGGTTTCCAGGCTCAAGATTCATTGTCATAGGCGCATTTGCACCACTAAAGTCAATGGTCGCGCGATGCCTGCTAATTTGCGAGTCAATAGCCATTGCGTCTGGATGAGCTGAACTAGCAGAACTTGAAGCACTACCGTAGCTGAAGATAACCTGGCCAAGCGAAACGGACTCGCAATGAAGGGTCTTCTCATGCTTTTTCACGACCTCTACAAAATCAACAAGTTGTTCAACCCGTTGTAGTCGCTCGACAAGGGGGAGTATTGCCGGCTCTCCAACTTTGGCGTGCAAGCGGAAAGCAAAGCCTCCAGATTTAGGATGGAAAGCAATGTCTTTGTCCACACGTTGCTTCACGAGATCAAGACTCGAAGGCATTGGCTTTATTAGGCAGGCCTCTGCAATCACTACGGCCTTCTCATCTGCCTCTTCTGACCTTTTGAGCTCTGAGTCGACCCTTGATGTAGCTACACCGGATACAGGAGGCGGTTCTGGCGGACCTCCAGATTGGCGCTTTACGCTGCTCGACATCTTGGATGAGTTTTCTAGACCTTGGAAACTAAGTTTGAGCATGTCTTTTGCCCATGCCTTGCCCGTACGCGGAGCCTTGTTCTTGGACGGCAGGATGTCAGACAGCTTGACAAAAACGGCTGGGAGCTTCATAATTGACGGATTAGCCTTTGGTGGCCCGTTTTGTAGCATGTACATTGCGCGGCGGTCATGAAGTACTCGTAAGTTCGAGTAATAAGATACCAGAGCAGCAGCAAAGAGGTGAAGGCCTGAAAGGAACGCATAAGTGTGATCCAGTGAGGTTGTCCCTAGCGGAATTTGAAGGTGGCTAGTGATTTTCAAACCCTGAGGGCTGTTGGAGCTGGCATAAGTTAGTACCAACGTGTCCAATTAATGTGAGTGACTTACAGTTCCATTAACCACCAACGCTCCCCGCTCATGCTGGCACTAAGCACAATAAACCAGCCTTGGCTCCAGCCCGGCCTTCGAAACCATGAAAGCTGTAAGGTATCTCGTGGTATGATGGGCTTCAGGTCCTCTGGCTTTAGACCAGGATTCTGTAGCGGCTCCCATCCTATGGTGAGCGCTCGGTTGACGATCTCTTCTGAAACTGCAACGCAGCGGAGGTTCTCAATTGATACATGAGCAACAGTAGCCGGATCCTTGGTCAGACTATTGAGAAGACTTTCGGCCCGCATTGAAAACCTGAATGCGGGACTTATGGCAAAACATCCGGTCCTCGGTTCAATTGTAATATTTATGTTGTCATGCCTAGTGAGTTGGACTCTCAGTTCTGGTTCCTTGGGTTCTGACTCGGATTCCTTGAACGAGATGGAGAGTTGTTTGTTCGAAAACAGAGGCTTAGTGCTGAGGTTTCTATATATGGATTCCAATATGTAGGAGATATGCTTTGTGATGACAGCTTGCAAAAGAGCCTCAGCTGAGAGTGTGGTGAGCTCTAAAGGTATGTCGTGACCTTTGATCTCCTTGGAGTCTCGAAACCATCTAAGACTAATACGACTTGTCGCCTTCGGATCAGGTAGACCATCTTTTCGCTTGCCACTGTCCATACCAAGGATTATCCAACTCCTCGGACCGTCCTTGCCATATCGACCAAGCCAATATTGAATAGATAAGGCCCGATGCAAAGGTTCTACTTGTAGTGTTTCGATCCATTTCCCTCTGCTTAATTCGATGGCTTGTTTTCTGATTTCGCTGATTTTGTGAGTCAGTACCAGCTCGTGTAGAAACTTATAACAGCCTGCCAAGCCGTCTCTTTCTAGTATTGTATCCACGCTTTTTTCGATTATGTTCCGCAGATGTTCTGGTATTTCCGATGTTGCAGGGGTAAACAGAAATCGGAAGTCAATAAACCAAAATTGCTTTTCAGGATCCTCGTCTGCAATTGTAAGGTCCACCTCAAATTCGCCAGGGACTTTGAAAGTCACACGCCCAGATCTTATGCTGTACTCTCTGAATTGAACAGGTATCTTGTCATACTCATGTAGATTCAGCCGGATCGAAAGAAGCGTATTTAGGTCTTGAAGAGATTTCAATAATTCTTTAGCAGTCAACGGCGGTGCGTCGTTGTATCCAAGCTATGTTATGTCAGTACTCTATCAATCAAATGTGTAATCAACATACATCAGGCATCCATGACGCTTTCCCTGTAGATAGAACCTCTACCGCTGTCCTCAGATCCGGATTTGGAACCCTGGCCTGCACCAAACTCCTTTTTACATCGATCAATTCATAGAAAGCCGCGTCGTAAAAACTCTTTTGGGTGTCAAGATGCACTTTCAGATCTATGACTTTGCTGACGTCTTCGCTGATCCGGCTCCAGTGCGTTATGACTAAGGCTTTAGTCCAATCTGCATGGGTTGCTTCTGCAAATTTGAGCAGGTTGACCTTCTTCCTGATATTGTCCACAGAATTATCGTCGATGCCATTGGAATAGTGTATGCCATTACCATTGATAACAGATGAAGGAGTAGGCATTGCTGCCAATTCCATAATTTTAGCGGACAATCGGTTATGAGTGACCTGGGCTAGTCGCATGAGGAGTCGTGACAGCGGTTCAAAGCCTTCAGTAATATGGACGATCTCAGGAGGTAATTGCTGAAGTCGATCCGCCATGTCCGAAGGTATTGACTCCACAACGAGTGCTTGACTCTTAGTTTGAGTATCTGGGGCGGTTCCATAGGCACCATTCGCAAATTGTGACTGTTTCAAGCTCGGTTGTGGCTCGCCTCGAGCTTTGCCTTTGTCAAAGCCTGTTCCTGGTGTAGAAATGGTCCCGTTTGTACCATTAAGCATCGGATCTCTATCATGATTCGTATGCGCCCCATTTCTGCTTCCGACCTCCATGATAACTCCCGGCATGCTCCCCTGCTCCGGATCCCCCTCCGGCCTACCACCGACCCCCAAGCCTACAGCAAGGCTCTCCAGGCTGGCTCCGGGCGTCTCTGTCGACTCTATCTTGGCTTTTGGGGAGGGGATCGAGCCCCTAGGTCACCTTGTGGCATGCGCTATCGTCGAAGGCTCATAGGCATGGGTATTAGGGCTGCATGTACAGAAGCCCCAGACGATATGGGGTTGTGGAGGTGATAAACAGCTTGCGCGAAGTGAGGCGCGACAGGAATGTATGGCGTGACAGACTTGAAGTGGTCGGGCACGCCTGGGCTCGAGATTGGTCGCGACAGAGAATAGCGGCGTCTGATGGGAGTAAGTGAGTGGGATGATCCGATGCTGATCGAGGAGATCAAGAATCCTGAAGTCGGTCGATGAGCTCAGCGCGGACTGACGGGGAATTGCAGAGAGGTTGACGTTTCTCTGTTCGGAAACGCTGAATCAGTCTGCGGCGCGGTTTGGCTTTACGCTACTCCGTAGAATAAGCGTCACATTCCCTTGTTGGCGACCGGGAACCATGATTGGTCACGTGGAGAAGCCTAAAACATTGCGAGCCTTGCTCGCTGCTGCCGAGAGAAGGCTGAACTTGACAAATTACTCTTCAGAACTGCATCCATGGGAATTCAAAATGCAGCATCATTAATAACGAGATGTTCTCCTTCTGATTCATATTGTCATATATATCAAAGATTAATCGATTTTTTCGTGAGGACTTGGCGCTGCAGTCGCTTTTATCGCAGTGTCGCGGAGCTTCTTCTATCTCTGCCGTGAGCCCCCGTATCTGAGACCTCCCTCCACCATCTCGTTCTTCAGCCTGCATTTCTGTTTCCCAACACTAAATCCCGATGTAACAACCAGAAGATATCCTTTCGTCCTTGTCGGTACTGTATGACGAAAGCGAGCTTTGTCACGTATCGGCACCAGCACGTTTCAAGATGATCTCGATAGCGATTTGCTGACTCGACTCACGCACGGTTGGCTTAATAGCCTTGCTGACTGGCTACCAACCAGCTTACTGTACCTCGATACGAGAATGGCCCCAGAGGCTCCTCAACCTCGTCCGCCATCGCCACAACGCTTATTATCAAACAGCTCGAAACGCTCTCTACGATCGCATTCGTCTTCTTTTGAAGCTGATGACGAACGATCCAGTTCGGGCGACGAAGAAAGCATGGGCCCTGAGCCAGAATCCGTCGGGCACATCCGCCCGCAGTATGATGGGGAGGATACACGGTTGACGAGTAAGAAAGAATTAGCTGGATGGTACACATATGCATTTGCAGCAGAGGTGTTTATTATATGTGGCATGGGTGAGTTGCACAGTGTCCCTTTCAATTTGGTATTTTCGAGTTCATACACAGCATGTTAACTATATTGCCTGCCAGGATCTTTTATTCCTATCACACTAGAACAGTTGGCTAGAGAAAATGGAGTATTATTATCTGACCGAACAATGCCTTGTGGATCGAGTTCGAAGCCTCACCTTGGAAATGACATAAATGTCCTGGTCCTCCTGAGCCGTTTGATAGAATCGAGAACTGCAGAGGAAGCGCCCCAATGTGTGGTCTATTTCTTGGGCTTTGAGATCAATACAGCCAGCTTCGCAATGTACACCTTCTCAATCAGCGTTCTATTTCAATCGCTTTTGGTTATATCTGTTAGCTGTGCCGCGGACCACGGCAACTATCGGAAGAGATTGCTATTAACCTTCGCATTCATCGGTTCTCTGGCGACCATGCTCTTCCTCTCGGTCTCCCCAGATGTCTATTTGCTAGGTGCTCTCTGTGCAATTATCTCAAATACATGCTGCGGCGCATCATTTGTTCTTCTAAATTCATTCCTCCCTCTGTTAGTCAGGCATCATCCAAAAACTCAATATTCCAGTCCGGATGCTACTCCGGATTCACATGTTGACGTGTCACAATATTCAGACAATCATGAAGACACAGATACGACACTCGTGAACTCGACTGCTGCTTTAATTCCAGGATCTGGTAGTACAACTGAACGGAGCCGGACATCGGTTGAGCTAGAAGTGTCGACACAAATTTCCTCCACCGGTGTTGGGATTGGCTACAGCGCAGGCCTCTTCCTACAATGTCTCTCAATAGTGATCCTTATCCTAATGAAAAGTACCACCTTCTCCCTTCGCCTCGTTCTCTTCCTCATCGGCCTCTGGTGGTTTGTCTTCACCATCCCCGCCGCCCTCTGGTTGCGTCCACGCCCTGGCCCACCGCTCCCCAAACACCCTCTAGCTGGCACTTCCCCACTGACCAGCAGGACTCGAACTTGGCTAGGCTACATCGGGCACTCCTGGCTCTCCTTATACCGCACAATTAAGCTCGCCCGCCGCCTCACCGACATTGTGCTCTTCCTCGTCTCCTGGTTTCTTCTCTCCGACGCCATTGCCACTGTCAGCGGCGTCTCCATCCTCTTTGCAAAAACCCACCTTGCCATGTCCCCACCCGCCCTGGCGCTAATCTCCGTCCTAGCTACCGCAAGTGGTATCCTCGGCGCCTTCACTTGGCCCCTCTTATCGCGCTACTTCAATATCAGTCCCGTCAATACAATCCTCTGCTGCCTTGCCCTCTTCGAATTTATCCCCCTCTACGGCCTCCTTGATTACATCCCCTTCATCCACAACTGGGGCGTCCTCGGCCTCCAACAGCCCTGGGAGATGTATCCTTTAGGAATACTCTATGGCTTCGTCCTCGGTGGCCTATCCTCTTACTGCCGCTCTCTATACGGCGAGCTCATCCCTCCCGGCTCCGAAGCCGCCTTCTACGCTCTGTACGCCATCACCGACAAAGGGTCATCGATCTTCGGGCCTGCTATCGTAGGTGTGATAGTCGATCACACGGGCGGTATTCGTCCTGCGTTCTGGTTTCTGGTGTGCTTGATCGGTTTGCCAGCTCCGCTGGTATGGTTCGTGAATGTCGAGCGGGGAAAGAAGGAAGGGCAGGCCCTGGCAGAGGTCATTGAAGGGTTTAAAGTCCGCGAGAGGAATAGCGGGGAAGCGAGCGAGGCAGCGAGTTTAGCAGAAGAGGAGCGAAGGGACTTGCTAGCGGGTCCGGGTGAGGATGAGGAGTAACGCAGCCACTGTGCAATATATTTAACCGATGCATCTGGAACGGAGTTATTGTTGATTTCTTTAAATTCATATACTTCATAGATTCTGGCCATTGGTCGTTATCTACGCGTATTTATCTCACCTGTCTATAATGCCACTTGGCAACTAGGCGTCTTCTTATAATAATTTTTAGCTGAGATGCAGCTAACGTCAGGGTTAGCAGACCCGGCCGCGTGTAGGAGCAGCACCAACTTTCTCTACCAGGATAGGTGCTTAAACCCCACCGCCTACTGTAGTAACCAGATGGTGGTTTGTCCTCTGTGGAAGTAGCACAAGCTTCGTATGCCGATGCTTGCCTCCAATACAAGTAGCCTTGGTTGGACTTCTTTGAGCAACACACTGGTGATGCTTTACCTTGAAATTAAACCGGAAGTTTTTGATGTTCTTGGCTGCAATCTTCCACTGTTTCTATGAACTATATAAGTTGCATGAGCCTCTTTGGCAGGTGCAGCGCTGAGAGTGGATTGTGACAAACCCCTGGCGCACAGCAAACGGTGTGTTGCATTGAGCAGCTAAAAAGATAGTATCATCGCCACTATGTCCAAGGGTACTAAAATTATGCAGTGAGGGTGTACAGCAATGTTGTACTTTGAACTTACATATTTCGGGTAGACATTCATGAACCTTCGTGCCTCTCTCCAACGAAGACAGAAGGGTCCATACAAAGCCTTAATCAGACGTCTTTTGCTAAGAAATATACATTTGTCACTCTAGAGAATAATGCATCTCGCAAGCAAGCCTGATCATGCGTGATGAGAGGGTTCAAACGCCGTGAACGACGGCAACGTAAACGAGAAAAGTCTACTTTCGAGCCAGTGCAAAAATATCACCACAATGAAAGTGATAAGTTTGTTCATTTCGCGGGTTCACCTGTGAGAGATGGACTCGATAGCAAATAAGTTAGCACAACGCGGACCGAATTTCCCAGAGAGCATTCTATCACAAGAACCATTCTTGTTTCCGAATTCATAACGGAGCAATTGGTTTCCAATATCCATAATGAAAAGGGGAAAAAAAATTAATTACATGTTTATTAAACCACTATCTTACAGTTCTCTCAGCTACATGTATAATACAACAGCGTAGAAGCAAGTCCAACCTAAACCTCTTGAACGTACGAAGCCAACTCTTCTCCAGGCTGCAACCGGAAAGATCCCCACTGTGTGTACACCTTGATCCCCCTCTCGCGTCTACCCTTCATCCTCTCCCACAACGCTAACTGCTTCCCGCAAACGCTGCAGTAATGCCGTTTATTCATCCAGCTTTCATTGTTCCAGAACATGACCGAGACGCACGGCAGCCACAACATGCACATGAGATACATGCACCCCCTATCATCCACTATTAGCAAGCTCTTTTTCACATTTCAGCTGCTTCCTTGGAACTGCAGGAAATGCCTTACCATGTCGCCCCGCCCCTGACGTGCTCGACCCTCGTCACCGTCGGCGCACCGCAATGGTGGCATTTGACCAGCAATGGCTCCGTGGCAACCTTGGAGACGGGCATGGTGAGAGAGAGCAGGAATTCAAGTGTTGCTATGACAAAGGCTTTGTCGAGCGGTAGTCTCGTCAGAAGCCCAGCGCCTGCCATCTTAGCCACTACTGCTATCGCTTGCTGCTCGTCCGTAAGATTATTGGCGGCGTATCTAGACACAATAGGAGGAGCTGTGAGCTTGTGCCATGTGAGTGTTGGGTCAAGCGCGGGGTGCTTCTCTTGCGGGTCGGCGTTTTTGAAGAGGTTTGCGGCGACTTGGTCCCACTGGGCGGCGTTAAGGACAATTGTGTGTCCAAATCTCCTAAACGCCGCGCTGATCAAATCCAGAGGCCATTCCGGAGCTTGACCGGGGACAGCGGCAGCTTGGATATTATTTGTTATGCTTTGTTGTTGTAATTGCGGTTGTCCGGAGGGAGGTTGTGTACCGATGTTCTTCTCCGAGATTCGTGACAAAGCTTTATACTGCAAGAACGCTTCAGGCTTCACTAAGGGGAGGCTGGGGTTGTATGATTGGTTGAAATCCACTCCATTCATACGGACTTCAGTAGGGTTTTGCTGTTGTTGATTTGATGGGATAGTTTGGTATCCCGTAATAGGCGCTGAATGTTGCTGCGGGGTATTCACTTGCACGGTCTGCTGTACAGTGTACATTTTGATAACCGTGGATCTTCACTGCAAAAGCCTGACACTGGGGAAATGTGTTCTCATATAATGCGAGGCAGGAGCACCATGTCAGAAAGCTGGCATGTTATAATATGCTTAACAAGGCATTCCCAACAAATATAACACCTGACGCCTTCACCAATACTTGTGCCAATCATGAAATAAAAAGACTGGACACGGCCTAGCTACTTCGTACACAATGAGACAGAGGCTGCACATAAACGCATATTGGCATGACTGTTTCGGGGTGCCAAGATGTGCCAAGTGCGCCTGGAGAAATTCGGGAGAACCAAAATTTGAGAAAGTATCGTCTTAGCTTTCTTTGTGGCTTTTCCTGCAGAGAAAGATTTAGCGCCACCAATATTCTCATATCAAAGAGAATCTTCATGCTATCAAGTACAGTAACTCTCTAGATGCAGCAAATGCAAGATAGAGGCGGTTCACACTAGATCTAGGATTTGCCCTTTCTCATGTGTGTCCGAATAACCTTAATCTTTGCCGGAAAACTCTGCTGTTTTCTTTCCATCGACATTTTTGAACGTGTGCACATACATAAGAATACCTGCCCCTGCAATTCGCATATGTATTCACATTAGACTATTTCTAACGTTTCAAGGAGTTCAGATATTGACCTTTAAAGTACTTGGAAACCGGCATCCTCCGTGTGTTTTGGGATCCTGGCCACCTCGAATGCACTTTTCGGATGAGACTTTGCGATCTCTTCATATAATTAATACTATTATTATGATCTCGGAGGATAATTTAAGGCTAATTTCACGGGGCATGGCCAAGTGACATATGGTTGACGCCACGGCTCTGATCTGAGGCGGTTCTGACACACATTACGCAGTCAGTATCCTTTCTTATCCTTCATTCCTATTAGTGCAAACATTTCCAAGATACATAGCTATGCATACTATTTTCATTCCTCCCATTATTGCGCTATTGCCCTGGGATTCTTATTCATATGCCTGTGGACGTTCATTCCCTCAGGAAAAAGCTTTAGTTGATAGTGCGTGCAGCTCATAGAGAGCGGCTCGTTGCTTCAATAAAGCAGATTGAACGGGATAAGAGGAACCAAATGCTCAAGTATTTCTCTGGACGTATATTCATTCATTACCCCTACCACAGGCTAAGGTACGATATATAAAGGTAGTCCAGTCTGCCCGGTCCTATCTTACTTATATTTTCTGTGCTTAACTCCTATAATCGTCTCGTTAACGAACGAACGTTCCAGTGCAAAATCCGCCTCGTGCACGCCCTTTCGGAAATACAAAGAAGAAAATTCATCCTGTAAATATCAAGGCATTGCGTAAAGGTAACCATCCCTCCAATCAAACCAATTCGATCCGAAATCCAGTGCAGTCCCAGTCCATAACCAAAAATATGTGCTAGAGTGTACCATCAAATCAGCCTCCCATATCGAATCTGTCCAATTCTGTTCATATCAAGTGAAGTAGATTCGTACCCGCACACCGAGAACACCATCGCTGAAAGAGTAAAGTAAAAGTAGAGCCATAATATGTAAAGGTAGAGTTCTGTGGCACTGAGAGACGATATTGCTCGTTCTGTGATGCCGAATTCTCAATAGCCGACTGTATTTGCTGGATAAACGCCGAGCATGTCATTATATCAGTAGTCATTACATTTCAAGTCACCGTATCTCTCTTTGTATGCTTTGAGTTCCGCAAGTTGTTTGCTGAGGCCGGTGAGTACCTCATTCATGGGTGATGCCAGGTCTGATAGTTTCTGCGTGGAGACGGGAGCTAGGGCGAGTTGGCGGATGGAGAGTGTTGTTATAGCGGTCTGGTTTCAGGCGGATCAGCATACAGAAAGGATATATATGAAAGGGAAGATGTATTGTATGACTGTGAGAAGCCTACCTCAGTCCTTGTAACTAGATGCGTCAAGAACCCGATCAAGAACTCATCCGTCACCTCCCTATCCATGATCTTTGTCTTTTCCATCATCTCTAGATTCGGGCCCCTTAATACCGCATCCTTGCCCTCTTCAAGCTGACTGCATAACATTTCGAGCCTCAAGCTGAGTTTCCAGAGAGCCCACACCGACTCGGGCTCAATGGCGAGCTTTGTTACCCATTCCTTAGCATGCGTCTCCTCGGTCTTTGCTTCCTGCGTCGGGTGGGCTTTAACTTCTTCCTTTTCTTCGGCTGCATCGATCTGAAGGCGTGGTTGGTGATAGATGCGGCCAGCCAGTGAGTGTGGGTACATTAGGTAGATAAATTCGGGATTTTCGAGGCCTTTGAGCTTCCTCTCGCCCATGTCTTTGATTTCGTACCCCTGCAGAGATAAAGAATTAAGCTCACGCCTGATAGTTTGTGCGAAGAGGTCGTTCTCGAATGTGTCCTCTGACCCAGTGGAACCAGATCGGTCAGATTCAGGGAATGCCTCCCAGTATCGCTGGATCTCAGAGATAAAGTCAGTGGAGACAGCAATCTGGCCGCCGTCAGCCACCGAGGAGATACGAGAAGCCTTGTTGACCATAGGGCCGAAATAATCCATACGCTTAGTCACCGGATCATTCTCGCATACGGGGTTACCCCAATGGATGCCCATGCGAACAGAGAGCCCGCGGAAGATAAGGTTTTGATCGTTGTCAAATATATCTTTTCCGGCAGGACTATTGAGAATCTCTGACGGCCATTGCACTTCTAGTAATTGTGCCTGAACCGCGAATGCCCAGAGCAGTGCAGATGTGGCCGTAGGAAACGACACCATAAAAGCATCCCCTTCTGTCTTGACCTCGTATCCACCTATGATTCGTAATTGGCGACGCATGACTTCGTTATGGAGCTTCATCGCAGCCCTCATAGCCTGGGGGTAATTGTCCCAAAGTGCAGTTGAGCCCTTTATGTCAGTGAATACAAGACTGATATCTCCCACAGGAGCCTGTACTTCATCATCCAAGCGCCGTAGATTAGAATCATCAACAGCCTGACCTTTAGCTTTCCTGCCACGCTTAGTAGGGAAGTACGCTTCATCAATAAGACTTGATGGGCCCATGGACATGCTTGTACCCCTGTTAAGGCGGTATCGCTCTCTCTTCTTCAAATCACCAAGGCCAATCATCATGACCATGATCTTACCAGTAGCACCAAAGGCCATCGCAAGATCTCGAAGTCGCTGAGCAGCTCGCATAAGATCACTACGTTCAGACCTTGCGACGTCAACGATGAGATCTGGAGATAAATACTCCCACAGTTCTCGGGACGCAATAATGAGCATCTCGTCCGTTTCTTTGAGGGTAACCTGCGTGATGTGAGGAGCCGCTTGAACAGCAGGCATAAGTTGGACATAGCCAAAGGCACGCGAGACCTCTAGGATATCATTGAGCTTTCCCTGGCGGGACACCCAGCCACCAGCGTCACGAATACGTTGACGTTCATTTGGTTCTGCCGGGTCATGCTTCCGTGTCAGTATTCGATGTCCTCCCTCGGAGTGAATCAACATAGCTTGTGCGTCGCCAACGTTAGCCACATAGAGTTCCATCTGCTGGAGGAACATGACTGTCGCAACACCTCCTGAGTGCAAGTCAGCTCTGCTCAAAACCGCCGGGGCAGCTGAGCCTCGATGTGAGAGCAGAGAACGCTCTTCCGTCGCTTGCATTGCTGCGGTGGCTAGGTCCTTGTTAAGTGACAGGAAAGTTCTTCTCAAAGCATCTACAGGAGTATCATGTACGGCATGATTTAGCTTCTTCAACTCGTCACTGAATGTCTTTCCAAAGTTTTCGTGCAGATACTTTGCGATCTTAGAGCCGCCGCTTGATAAGGCTTGTCCGTCGAACATACCAAGTAATGTCTCTGATTCGTTGGAATTGAGGCGTGGGACAACCATGTCGATCGTTGAAAGATGCTCATTACGACCAAGACTATCTGCCATACCATACGCCAGGGAGCCTGCAAGAGAACCAGAAGTACGGACTCTTCGGTCCTCCGTCTCGTCCGGTATAGTTGGAATAGTGAGAGTCACATCCATCAGGCCAAGTATCCTAAGATGTTCCAAGGCACTGAAATCAGTGAGGTGCCGTCTCTCGCGAATATTAGGCCCATCTCCGTATGGAAGGTTTGGCTTGATTTCCAATCGTTTGTTGCCAGAGAGATTGAGATACTTTAAATTGGGATTGAAGTTCCAATTCCAGTCATACGGCCAGTTGGACACATTGTACTTCAATGAGTTACTACCACAATCGAGAACCGCTAGTCGTTTCGCTTTGGAAAACTCCGCGGGCAGTGTCTGAAACTTGTTGCTATTGAGGTGCAAGACCTGAAGCAGGCTGAACTCCTCGAAGTCATCAGATGGGAGGGACGATAATTCGTTGCCAGACAGATACAATTCCACGAGCTGTGGCCAACTTCTTAGCGACCTTTGAGGGATATCGTTGATGTCATTATAAGACAGATTCAGGACTCGAAGTTCCCTAAGAAGTGTGATCTCATCAAAAACATCATCATCGAGCTGATTATCAGCAAGATAAAGGTTTCGAAGTGACCCTGCGAATGTATTGATCAACTTTTCTGAAACTGTGGAGTCCTTCCTTGTTGCGGACGATGGAGGGGTCATTGTCCCTAATGTGCTTCCGGAGGTTGTCCTTGATATAATTGACGTTTGTCGTCCACTTTTACCATAAATAGAGTTCATAGAACCCTTTCTATCACCAGCTCCGGGTGGAGAGTTGCCTACAATCAAGTGGCCGCCAGAAACCTGACTTGGTCTTCGGTGGCCAAACCCTTCCAAGGGACCAAGTTCCTCATAACTCGGGTTTTGTGAAAGATTAGGCGTTTGAGCCGGTGTTCCGTTAATAGATCTTTCTGTCACTGTTGGTGGTGGTTCGCCCGGGATCTGTGGAGGGCGTGAGCCTGGTTTGGGAAAATTATCGAGCACATTTGAGGAGATGTTCAAAGTTTCAAGTTTACCAGCCCACCAAATTTCCATTGGAAGCTTCTTCAGGTTGTTCTGCCTCACATCGAGAAATCGAAGTTCTGTAAGGCAACCAATTTCAGGGGGAAGGCTACTTAAAGCATTTCTTGCAATACTGAAGTGTTCAAGTTTCCTCAGCTTCCCCACATGATGCGGCAAGGACACGAAGTGGTTCTTGTCGAGTACCAGCTTAACAAGGTTGGGCATCTTGTCGAATGCGGCATCCGGGATATGTGCAAGTTTGGCGTTCGAGAGTATCAAAGTGGTAAGTGTGGGAACGGGATTCATGATCTCGAACCTGGTGACTGGATTCGAATTGAGACGCAAGACACGAATCTTCTCAAAAGTCCCCTCAAATACGGAGATTGAGTTATGGTCGGCAGAAAGCTGCTCAACCCTTGGAAGCGCTGCAATGACATCAATACTTGACAAGGCGTTATAGCGTACATCCACCTCTTTCAAATTGGACAATTTACTAAAGCTTTCAGGCAATGACCCAGATATTCGATTATTCGTTATGACAAAACGTTCCAGCGACTTCAGATTGCCAATCTGGTCTGGGATGGTACTGATAGCGTTAAAGCTCATGTCGATATCAACTAATCCTTCCAGGTCGCATAGGAATTCGGGAAACGTGTCGAGGAAATTAGAAGATACGTTCAATGTCCTCATCGACTTAAAGACACCGAAGTATGGCGGTAAATGAGTTAGTCGGTTGTTTGCAAGTTTTAGGCTTATCAGACCTTGAAGTCGATCTAATTCTGCGTGCTCAAGTTGCTCAAGCCTGTTGTTCGACACATCAAGTATGGTGAGTCGACTTGCCCGACTGAGGCTAGGAGGAAGCTTCCACGCTTCATTACTGATGTACTTGATGTCACGCAAGTTTACACATGATTGGATGAAGTCCTTCGGTAGATCTAGGGACAGGTTCCGAGAGAGATTTAGAGAGATGATTTCCGCAGCTTTCCCATAAAGAGCTATTGGAATAGTAACGAGATTTCGGCCTGACAGATCGACATGGCTGAACTTCTGGACTCGACTCAATCCAGGGTCCTGAGAAATGGAAGCATAGCCACTTTCACGAATGGGTAAGAAAAGGAACCGGCACAGATAGCTGTTATCCTCTCTGCCGACATCCTCAAGCTTATCTCGCTCTTCGTAACCCGCTTGCTCCAATAGACGTTTCTGTATCACTACTGGTCGTTCACCGGGACCCAATATTCGCTGCAAGTCGTGCTTCTTCATTATGATCTGGTAGTTATCCAACGAATTTGGCATATATGTTTTCTTTCCCAACTGGTGAATGACTTCGGTGACAGTGGCGTTCTGGTTCATAGAAAGGGTTGCAAAGGTTCCATCACCTCTGAAGATCCGAATACAAAATGGGATCACCTTCTCATTAGCCCTGCGAGGTACTCCAGCTTCATCTATTTCAGGAAGACGTGACATGTTTTCATCGTTGACCTTCTTGACTGCCCAGCTGTCAGGAGCGTTCCAGCCGGGTATCCCGGCACCACTTTCTGCTTCTATTTTAGCTTCGTCCTCGACGTTACCGGTAAAGATGCTATTGTCCAGAGGGGTTAAGGTCGGAGGATGTGCCAGGATACCTTCCATATTTGACAGGTTTGTGTCGAGATCAAATATGCCTTGGCCTGTGACGGAGTTATTACGCTGGGCCGGGTCCACTGGCCGATCATGATCATCGTATGACCTGCCGCTCTTCCCCTTCTTGGCAAAGGGCAGCTTCGTAAATGTACCCTGTCGCGAAGTAGATAGGCGGCCAAACTGTCCATTATCAATTTTTGGCAATGTCATGGTAGCCTCTGAATTCGAAATACTTCCTTCTCGACTCCATTGGCGACTATCTGGAGAGCCCTGAGGTTTATCATCTGATCTAGTA
>Ga0335074_10002991_pt1 | contig 23026 bp, 14 predicted proteins | sample Lox_Sample_23_FD_206715 | JGI IMG/M metagenome (GOLD analysis project Ga0335074, IMG submission 206715) | Soil microbial communities from Loxahatchee National Wildlife Refuge, Florida, United States - Lox_Sample_2.3 | ecosystem: Environmental > Terrestrial > Soil > Wetlands | place: USA...
TGCGATGTACGGGCCGCTGGTGCTCGCGGCTCTGCTTGGCACCGACGGCCTCACCACCTCGATGATCTACGGCGGCAGCGGCCCGCGAGGATATGACGATGGCTATCCGATGCCGGGCATTGACCTGCGCCACCACATGCATCGCGGCGAAAACGGCGCGCCGCCGACACCACCTCCGCCTGTGCCCCTCGACGAAGTCTGGTTCGAGCAGGCCGAGGCCTCACCGCTCTACTCCCTGCGCTTCCACACCAAGGGGCACGAGCCAACGCACACGCTGGTGCCGTTGAATCAGATCATGGACGAGCGTTACTCGGTCTATCTGCGCCGCATCGACTCGTAAACTCGCTCATGAATGTGACCGGCCTGTTCTTCTCGGCGGCTGATCGCCGGAGTCTACCTGTATCGCGATCTCCCGTCACAATCGTCCGAACACCGAGGATCGGGTGACGGGCAGAAAGACAAGAATGGGAGCGAAGATTTCTCCGCGCTCGCCGACGGCAGCGTCTTACTGCTCGACTACAGCCGCTCATCATCTGGCTCCGGGAGGGGGATTCGAACCCAAACCAGCCGTCGTTCCAAAGACCAATGTCCTGCCATCAGACGTTCCCGGAATATTCTCCTTCCCCTATGTTGAGATACACGTCACTTATCCACGCCAGACGCTTGGCTGGCATAGTTACACGAGAGGCGCAGAGTCTTCCGCCGCATTCGGTGCCGGAACAAGAGAGCCGCAAAGCTTTCGTTCGATAACCGCCCCTCGCAGTAGGATAAAGAGCGGAGGAAGATCCAATGCTTGTTGTTCACGTTCACGTGCACGTCAAGCCCGAGTCGGTGGAAGAATTCAGGCAGGTCACCATCGAGAACGCCCGCGCGAGTGTGCAGGAACCGGGAATCGCGCGCTTCGACGTAGTAGCACAGCAGGACGATGCGACGCGATTTGTACTGATCGAGGTTTACCGCACGCAGGAAGCGGCAGCCGCACACAAGGAAACCGCGCACTACGCGAGGTGGCGCGATGCAGTTGCACCGATGATGGCCGAGCCGCGTTCGAGCGTGAAGTACAACTCCGTCTTCCCTGATCCCAAGGACTGGTAGAACCATGCGCTTCGAGTTTGCGACCGCGACGCGCATTGTCTTCGGCGAGGGTACCGCTGTCACTCTTCCTGAATTGGCCCGCACATTCGGCGCACGCCCGCTAGTGGTCACTGGAGCTTCCAGTGAGCGCGCAACCGCGCTCGCTTCGGCACTCTCGGCAGAGATTTTTGCTGTGGCTGGCGAGCCTACGGTCGAACTGGTCCGCGAGGGCGCGCGGCGAGCGTGCGACTCCGCCCGCGACGTGGTTATTTCGATGGGCGGGGGCAGTGTAATTGACACCGGCAAAGCGATTGCAGCCATTGCGACCAATGGCGGCGAGCCACTCGAGTTTCTCGAGGTCGTGGGTAAGGGGCGCGCCATCGTAGTCCCGCCGTTGCCTTTTATTGCCGTGCCGACTACGGCCGGTACCGGCAGTGAAGTTACGCGCAACGCTGTCCTCGGATCGATGGAGCATGGCGTGAAAGCGAGCTTGCGCAGCCCTTTGATGCTTCCGCGCGTGGCGGTCGTCGATCCCGAGTTGACTTACGGGCTGCCACCTGCCATTACGGCCAGCACCGGCCTTGACGCCCTGACGCAGCTTATCGAGCCGTATGTGAGCTTACGCGCCAATCCACTGACGGATGCAATCTGCGTCGACGGCATCGGCCGCGTTGCCCACGCGCTAAGCCGTGCGTACCACGAGGGAGCGGACTGCGAGGCGCGCCTCGAGATGGCGCTTGCAAGCCTGATGGGCGGCCTGGCGCTCGCAAACGCCGGACTGGGCGTGGTGCATGGCTTTGCGGCGCCGCTCGGGGGCTCGTGGAAGGCGCCCCACGGCGCTCTTTGTGCGGCGCTGTTGCCGCACGGAATGGCGGCCAATATAGCTGCGCTGCGAGCGCGCGCCCCGCTTCATCCGGCGCTGGAGCGCTACACCGCCATTGCGCGCCTGCTTACCAGCCGCACGGATGCGACAGCGGAAGGCGGCGTCGATTGGATTCAAGCGCTCTGCGCCGAGCTCAATGTTCCCAGGCTGCGCGCGTGGGGAATCACTGAAGCCGATTTGCCGGGTGTTGTCGAGAAGGCGGCACGCGCCAGCAGCATGCAGGCCAATCCGCTTGAGCTCACGCGACAGGAACTCCTTGCGGTGATCGAGACTGCCTGGTAAGAAAACAGGATCGATGCGCGCGACTCACTTAATGGCCCGCTGGAAATGCATAGCCCTGTAAGAAAGAATGTCGCATAACACATGCGAAAGGGCGATGCCCCTGACCAGGATTCTTCAACGATCCCATCTGCCAACGACCCATCTACAGCGCGTCGCGAAGCCTGTTCCGTGAGATGGACTCTTCTTCCCTTTGCACTTCTACAGAAGATGTAGTACGGTCATAGTGTAGAAGCTAGAGGGGAAGGATGAGCATAACCGAGGAACGCCTGGAACTGCCGCAGGGCACACTTGATCTGTTGATTCTCAGGACACTCGATTTGGAGTCGATGCACGGCTGGGCAATATCCGAGCGTCTCCAACAGATTTCCCGCGACGCTCTGCAGGTCCCGCAGGGCTCGCTCTATCCGGCGCTGCATCGGCTGGAAAGGCAGGGCTGGATCAAGGCGCACTGGGCCAGCAGCGAAAACAACCGCCGCGCCAAGTACTACGAATTGACCCGGACCGGCCGCAAGCAGCTTGACACTGAGACCGCAGCGTGGCGCAAGTTGACTGCAACCGTGGACCTTGTCCTAAAAAGAGCCTGAGGAGAAACGATGCTGAGCGATCTGTGGTACAGGTTGCGTGCTCTCTTTCGACGCAAGTCAATCGATGCGGAGATGGACGAAGAACTGGCCTATCATCTCGAGCGCGAGTCCGAGAAATACCGCCGCCAGGGATCCTCGCCCGACGAAGCAATCCGGCTTGCGCGCCTTTCGCTGCGCGGAGTGGAACAGACGCGCCAGCGTTGCCGCGAGGCGCGAGGGATAAAGAACCTGGAGATCCTCGGCCGGGACTTGCGCTACGGCCTGCGCATGCTCCGCAAAAACCCGGGCGTGACTTTTCTGATTCTTCTTTCGCTGGCCATCGGAATCGGCGCGAACACGGCACTCTTCACCGTCACCAACACTCTTCTGCTGAAGCCGCTGCCCTATCCACACCCTGACCGCCTGGCGCTGTTGTGGCTTCGATCGCCGGGAATCGGTATCCCGCAGGACTGGCCGTCGCCAGGCCAGTATCACGACATCCGGACCCAGAATCACGTCTTCGATCAAACCGCAATTCTCATCGATGACAGCTTCGCACTCGGCGGAATGACCCGGGCCATGAAGGTCGACGCCATCGAAGCCTCCTCCAGCTTTCTGCCGATGCTGGGCGCCAAACCCCTGCTTGGACGCGTGTTTCTCCCTGCCGAAGACCGCCAGGGAAGCGGCGATAATGTGGTGCTGACTTACGGTTTCTGGAAAGACGTGTTTGGCGGCGATCCGAAGATCCTGGGACGCAGCCTGCAGCTCAATGGCAAAGCGCGCACGGTGGTGGGCGTACTGCGGCCGGAATTCCGGCTGAATCGCGAAGCGATCCCCACGATTGGCGGGATCGATAAGCCCCAAATCTTTCTGCCGCTACCCATGGATTCCGGGGACGAAACAAACTACGGGCCCGAGGACTATAACATCCTGACACAGCTCAAGCCGGGAGTGACAGTGCAAGAAGCCCAGGCCGATATCGACCGCATCGCCACACGACTGCGCATCGAGAAGCATCGCGATCCCTCGTTCACAATCAGCGTTGTCCCCCTGATGGAACAGGTCGTGGGCAATGTGCGGGGATCGCTCTTCATCCTGTTTGGAGCTGTCGGCTTTGTGCTGCTCATCGCCTGCACCAACGTGGCCAACCTGTTGCTCTCGCGCGCGTCAGCGCGGCAAAAGGAGATCGCCGTTCGTTCGGCGCTGGGCGCCGGACGCCGCCGCGTCATTCGACAACTTCTCACCGAGAGCCTGATGTTGAGCCTGCTCGGTGGCGCCGCGGGCCTGGCCATTGCCGCCGCGTGTCTCGAAGCGATTCGCACCATGCATCCCGGCAACATTCCGCGGCTCGACGAATTAGGGATGGACTACCGCGTCTTTGGCTTTGCCCTGGCCATCTCCATTCTCACCGGCATCACCTTCGGTCTGCTGCCGGCGCTGCGGGTTGCGCGGGTCGATCTGAACACGACATTGAAGGCCGGCAGCCGGGGCGCGCGCGAGGGCGGACTGAGCGTTCGGCGCGACAGGTTGCGCGGAGTGTTGGTCATCGGCGAGTTGGCGGTTTCGCTGCCGCTGCTGATCGGGGCGGGCTTGCTGGTGCGCAGCTTTGTTCGCATTCTGGATGTACCGCCAGGCTTCAGTCCAGACAACCTGGTGTCGATGCGGCTCTCTGCCGAGGGCATCAAGTACCAGAATCACGCCCAGAGAGTTGAGTTCTACAACACGCTCGAACAACGGGTGCGACAACTACCTGGCGTCACCGCAGAGGGATTGGTGACGGCGTTACCCCTTACGCCGGCCGTGGGATGGGGCGGCGTGAATATTGAGGGATATGTACCGCCGCCGAATCAGCCGGAAATCCAGGTGGACAAGCGCCTTGCTTCGGTGGACTACTTCCGCACCATGCAAATACCGCTGAAGGAGGGACGCTGGTTTGCGCCGGATGACATGGACAAATCCGCATCGGTCATCGTCGATGAGAAGATGGCTCACTTCTTCTGGCCGCATGGCGACGCCATCGGCAAACATGTGCGCAGCGAAAGCAATGAGCCTTGGTTGACCATCGTCGGCGTCGTGGGCGTTGTAAAGGAGTACGGCCTCGATGAAGACACGCGGATGGTGATGTATATGCCGTTTGTGGGAACGACATCGTACCTGGTGGCGCGAACTACCCCAGATCCGGCCAGAATGGCGGAGACGATCGTAGCGCAGATTCATGGAATCGACCCCGAGGTGCCCGTTTACGACGTCGCAACCATGGATCAGCGCCTGAACGATTCACTTGCCCGGCAGCGCTTCTCCATGACCATGCTGGCCGCATTCGCGGTCTTCGCGATGGTTCTGGCGGCGGTTGGATTGTATGGAGTGATGGCCTATCTCGTCGAACAAGGCACGGGCGAAATCGCCATTCGCATGGCGTTAGGTGCCCAACGGAGCCGCGTGCTGACGATGATTTTTCGCCAGGGAATGTTCCTGGCCTGTGCGGGAATCGGCTTGGGGCTAGCCGCTGCGGCAATGCTCACACGGCTGATGGCAAGTCTTCTCTTTCATGTGAGCGCCTACGACATCGCTACATTTTCCGGGGTGGCTTCACTGCTGCTGTGCGTCGCGGTTGCCGCTTGCGTCTTTCCCGCACTCAAAGCGACGCGCGTGCAACCCATGGAAGCGCTGCGCGTGGACTGACTGCCCACTGTTGCCAAGATTGGATCGGCTCTTCGGAGAGTCCTCATCGGTGGCAGGATTGCACTGCAGGTGTGAAAGCGAAGTGTGGTGCTTCCCGCCAGGATAACGGCGGATCAGGACATAATGTGGCCCTGGAATCTCGAGCAAGGTCACCACTCCATAATGGTCGCGTTGACTTTGGTCTTGTACCCTCCGGATACTCTCGTCCTAATCCGCTACGGAATTCAGCCCGCGACAAAATTGAGTTTATCCAGCGGGAAATGCACGATGAAAACACCACACAACCAAATTCCGAATGCAAATGCAAGTTCGCAGCGCGGCGGATTGCCTTTTGGGCGCCTCTGCGTCCAACGTTCAGCGTCCTGAAATTGGCATTCCAAACTGGACGCTAACACTCATTTCATCATAGCCACTACAATGCAGGAAATGGCTCACATTGCCTCCGGAGTTGTCCCGCTCATCCCAATCAACCGGGATCTCGCTACCCCCCTTCACCGCCAGGTTTATTCCGGCTTTCGCGACGCAATCCTCCGCGGAGGACTGGCTCCCGGACAACAGGTTCCGTCAAGCCGCGCCCTGGCATCGGCGCTGGGAATCTCTCGATTCCCAGTTCTCGACGCCTATTCGCAACTCAATGCCGAAGGGTTTTTCGAAAGCCGCGTCGGGGCCGGAACCTTCATTTCCGCATCCCTGCGAAATCATCGCCGCCAGATCAACCATTCGGTCCAGACGCCTGCCGGTTCCCGGACCGTTTCGCGGCAGGTCTCGTTATTCCCGCGCTACGAACTCTCGCCGTGGCGCCACGGCTGGGGCGCCTTCGCCGTCCACCAGCCTGCCATTGACCAGTTCCCTTTCGAAGGGTGGTCGAAACTGGTTGCTCGCAACAGCCGCAGACCGCGCCTGCACGCGTTTCATCACATCGATCCTCTCGGTCTCAAACCTTTTCGTGAAGCCATCTGCACCTATCTCTCCACCTCACGCGCGGTTCGCTGCGATCCGGGCCAGATCATGATCGTCTCCGGCTCCCAGCAGGCGCTCGACATCACAGCTCGAGTTCTGTTCAACCCGGGCGACCAGGCCTGGATTGAAGAACCCTGCTATCCGCTGGTACGCTCAATCCTCCACGGATCCGGTTGCAAAGTCAGGCCTGTGCCCGTTGACCGCGAGGGTCTCAACGTCGAATTCGGCATCAGGCGGGCAGGCAAGGCTCGCGCGGCATTCGTCACGCCGTCCCACCACTACGCACTGGGCGTCACCATGAGCATCTCCCGTCGCCTCGAGCTGCTGGAGTGGGCGAAGCACGCCTCGGCATGGATCATCGAAGACGATTACGATAGCGAGTTTCGCTTTGAGAGCCAGCCCATTGCATCGCTACAGGGACTTGATACTGCGGGACGCGTCATTTATATCGGGACCTTCAGCAAGGTGCTGTACCCCTCATTGCGCCTGGGCTACATCGTGATCCCTCCCGACCTGGTCGAGCCGTTCATGTCGGTGCGTTTTTCAATGGACATTTTCCCCCCGTATCTCTTCCAGGAAGTCCTGACTGAATTCATGAGTTCGGGCCAGTTTGTGCGGCACATCCGCCGCATGAGAATGCTCTACAGATCGCGGCGCGAAGCACTCGTCGAGAGCCTGCAGAACGAGTTCGGCCGCCTGGTTGAGATTCACGGCTCCGAGGCTGGGATGCATCTCTCGGTCACATTGCCTGATGGCTATGACGACGTTGAGGTCGCTTATCGCGCAGCAAAGGAGAAGCTCTGGCTCTGGCCTCTTTCTCCCTGCTGGACCGGTCCGGGCGCCCGCAACGGCTTTATCCTCGGATACGGCAATACGTCCGAAGAGCAGATGCGCAATGAGGTTGGTCGCCTTCGAAAGCTCGTCTCCGCCTAGTCCTGCTTGGCTGGCCTGCGGCACCATAGCCGAGGCGGCGCGAAACGAGGTGAAGCGCATCGCCCGCAAGGAGGCCTGATGTGCGGCGCTCGGCTGAAGTACCAGAATCATGCGCTGCATGGCAAGCTGGATAGAGCCGCACCGCGATCAAAAACGGCGCGGGCCAGGGGATGCGTGTTGCCCTTGAGAACCGTGCGCTCCAGGTCGTTCACTGGTCGCGTGATCAACTGGGCGCCGAAACCCAGGCAGGGGCCTGCAGTGCCGCCCCGAGTTTACTCGCCCCGCAAACAGCCGTGGCAAGAAGGGCGCACTACGCAAGCTGGCCGCGCCGCTTCAATAGATTGATATGGAACCAAGAAAACAGCACAGGAAGAATCCTGAGGCGAACTGCCCTGACAGACAAGTTCACTGAATATCTCCCCGGACCACAGGCGAGTAAGATCACCAGTCTGCAGCTTCACAAATTACTGTGCCTCTACATATCTTGCTTCGCGGGATATGCATGCGGCCAACTCCAGGGAAGTACGCAAGAAGGATACACTCACCTGGGTTCGGCCTGTCGAACGCTTACGGCGACGGCCTCTACTCAAGGGACAGGCTTGGGCCGCGCATTCTTCAACGCACGATTGTTTGTTCTTGAGCTCCGAGAACGCGACCGCTGCGTTTATCGGTAAGGAACACGACTAATCGCACCGGCCCGGATGGGCCCTTCATCTCGTCCGGCGCCACTTTCAGCGAGATCTCGCGTGCACCGTCGACTCCCGGGCCGATCTCTTTGAACGCGCGCACCACTGCTACATTGCGCAGCGTCTTTCCGGCGTTTTCGCCGCTTTTCACCGCAGTCTCGGTTTCGTCCTCTGCCAGAGCCGCTTCAAGAGCCGTCTTCGATTTGGTTGACGAAAGGCCCGATTGGAGAACGTCGAATTTGATCCCGTCCGGGGTCCAGGCTGCGCTGGAGATCGTCAGTTCTGTTTTCGGCTCGACCGCAGCCGCTGAAACTGCTTTCAGCAACTTGTTCACGTCGCTGCCCAATACTTGCACCGAGCCGTCCACCACTGCCTGCGGCGTATATACATCACTTAAGCCAAACTTGAAACCATACCAATTCTGCCGGTCGGTAACCGAATCGAGCGAATAGGGATCGCGCCAGCCTTCGTGGTCCCAATAGGTGACATGTTCGCTGAGCACGATGATCTGCGCACCAGGAACGGGCTGCAATTCATCCAGCTTGGCAAGCAGGATGTCGGCCGGCGGGCAACTGGAGCAGCCTTCTGAGGTAAACAGTTCAACCAGCACCGGCCTTCGCGAGCCGCTCTGCGGATCTGTTCGGGCGCCGCCGGCTTGCGCAGACCACGCCGTTGCGACAACCAGCGTGGCGGCACCTAATATCGCACCCAGCCACCATGCCAGACTCCGATGCCGCATCCTGAATCCCCCTCCCAGAGCCGCCCGCGCGAATGTTGATAACAGGCGCTAGCCTTCAGACTGCGCAACGCGAAGAGAAGTTACAGGCCATCGCAAATCTCTGAGATCGAACTCAAAAAGTGTGTGGCGAAGCAGATTTCAAGCACCACTCAGTCGATCCTGATTGACGTCTCCCGGTGCGGGGCCAGCTCGCAAGGCGAAGTCAGCAACCGGCCCCCTCTTTGAATTTCGTCAAGGCCTCCAACTTGCAAACAGCATCGCGAATCAATGCCGTCCACGCTTCCAGAATACGACCAGCATCAAACCTTCGCCATGACCATTTTTTTCGTTTGCGGCCGTACCAGGTGAGTGAATCGGAGGAGGTGGGCGAAACGGGGAAATGGAGCCTGAGTCCATGACCTAACTGTCTGAATCTGTTTGCCCCTTCAGAATGAGACGCATGGCGGCTAACCAACAGTGGCAATGGAGTCGGCCCGGGAATTGGTCATGGACGGAATTACTATTCAGAACGACTCTCGAGTGGAAGGCGTCCGCTTTCCGCGATTCGATAACGATGACGACCCGGATTCTTTCAACACGTCTCGGACTGTGGGCCTTCGGATTGGCCGCCATCATCCTCGGCGTTGTAGGTCTGGCGTGGGGCGACTTCGCAACTAACTGGCAACGCGTGCAGCCGGGCGTTCCATTTCGCGAACCACTCGCCTACTTCGCAGCCGCCGCCGAATTGCTCTCAGGCCTTGCAATTTTCTGGCGCCGAACCGCTCAGGCCGGCGCCCTCTTTTTGACCATTCTCTATTCAATCTTCGCCCTGCTTTGGGTCGTCCAGATCTTCACCTCTCCCTTGGTCTACGACAACTGGGGCAACTTCTTCGAGGAGTTTTCTATCGTGACCGGCGGGGCAGTCGCTTTTACTCTGCTTGCTCCGCCCGATTCACGCTGGGCCAGCAAATCAGCTCTCTTCATCCGGCTTTATGGCGTCTGCCCCATTTCTTTCGGCGTAGTGCACTTCATTTATTTTTCGGGCGCGGCCACCTGGGTCCCCCGATGGATTCCGCCCGGCCAGAAGTTCTGGATCGGCGCTACCGGAGCTTTCTTTCTCATGGCAGCGGCCGCCATTCTTTCGGGCGCCATGGCAAGCCTGGCCGTCCGCCTGCTCACAGTGATGATCTTCGGTTTTGAAGTTCTTGTTTGGGTTCCCCGGCTCGTCTCTGCATCGCATGATCACTTCAATTGGGCCGGTAACGCAATCTGCATTGCTTTGGGCGCAGGCGCATGGGTCGTTTCCGACGCGATTAGTCAATTGGGAAAATCGTACGCAAGCGTTTTAGGGAGCCAGGAATTGGCGCACGGAGAGTTGACGCGCTAACAAGTGGAGGTTTGATCGTCAACCCACCATCATCACCCGGCGAACACTTTCGCTTTGACTGGATAATTGATTGGCGTGGCCTAATTCTGTTCTGGCGATGCTTCTTTTGTCGTTTTCATGCGGGCTTTTCTCAGCAGCCTTCTAACCTTCTTGGGAGAAATCGATAATTGAGATGACACTCGGCTTACGTTCCGGCCGAGGTTCTCCCAGACACGCGGGATGACCATCTCAGCAAATTCTTCCTGCACCTGCTGGAATGTTTTGTAACCAATCTGGCCCTCGGACCAGCGTCTCAATGTATCTTCAACTCCGACTGACCTGAGTATCTTCTCTTTGAGTTCTCCGAGTTCCCTGAACAGGTGGTCCCGGTCACCTTCCCCAAGAAGCGTTGCTGCATCGGATGCGCACTGCCGCGCCATTGGGACGTCGCAGTTCTGCTCATCGAGCGCCGCACATCCCCTTGCAATGAATGCTTCGGCGAGCAAACGGCGGTTATCTGTCTTCTTGGCTATTTCAATGGCCTCGTCTGCCAGTTCGACGCCGAGTTTCGCATAAACGAACGCATCCTCGTCTCCATCGAGCTGTTCCTCACTCTTCGTGCGATTCACCGCGCTTTGAAGGGTCCTGGCGCGGGTCATGAGAATCAAATCCTTCTTTTCCTCACCCAGCGTGAAAGCCCGATCAGCTTCAATCGACGCCTTTTCGATGTCGCCGCTCTCCAGATGAAGAAACCCAGTATTTACGAGTACCGACCCGGTGCCGCCGTGATGATGATGATTGGCATAGATTTCGCCGGCTTGCTTGAGGAGTTCCAGCGCATCTCGAATCAGCTTGAGATACTTCGCATTCACCGAACCACGCGCCTGTCCGCGGTTAGTGCCTGCTCTCAGGTCTAAGGCCATCAAGCGCCTGACGTATGCAGCGTTGACCATGGCCCTGGCGAGATTCGGGTGATGTGAGAAGTCCTTCCTGTAAATCTCGATCGCTCGTTCGAAATGCTCCAACGCTTCTTGATATCTTCCCGACCGCCTCACAAAGCGCCCTCTGGCAGATTCAATGTTCCCGAGAGATAAATCATGCCCGATGGGCCTTAGTTCTCCTTCAGCTTCATCGAGAAGTTGCAAGGCCCGGCGCATATCGCCATTTTGGAAAACGAGCCAGCTCTCGTGAATCTTGGTCACTGCGACAAGCTTTGGATTTTGAAGACGCTCTGCGGACGCTCTGGCTGCCTGAATATGCCAGGCGGCGTTCTTGTAATCGCCCCTTTTCCGGTGGGCCCGGCCCTTCCAGAAATGGGTCAGGAAAACAAGATATTCCGGCATCAGTTCCGTTCCCGCGACGGCAGTACGATCCAGGAGCGTAATTGCTCTGTCCAACTCTTCCCCGGAGAGGCAGGAATAGGCCTCAACTAGGTTAAGCCTCATTACATCCAGAAATGGCATTTCTGAACAGCATCCCGGCAGCCTGTCCATGATCGTCTTGAAGATGGTATGGTCGCGGTACCCGAGATCCATCCATTGGGCCAGGCACAGAGCAAGCGGAATAAGGTTGGAGCCGCCACAGTCGCCTCCTGACTTCAGATCCCTCCGCAATTCGTCGAGGAGGGCAAATCCCTCACGAATGTTGCGCGATTGAACCAGGACTTCGAGCCGTGACAATAGCTCCGGGATGCGGCGGCTGTGGCCTTTCATTAGCTGAAATGATACTCGGGACTGCCGCGGTCCGTCACGTCAAAACGTCCGAATCGGACGGATGCGCTTGCGCGAGCCTATTTCTCTCTATAAATTACCAATGGTTCGCTGCGAAATAACCTCTGCGCGGCCGAAGAGGACATTATGGGAATGAGTCAAACGGGAATCCAGGGACAAAACTTCGGACCTGGATTGACCAAATCGGTCGAATTTTTGGGGTCTGTCGCCAAAAGGCCCAATAAGCCCGCACCTGAGATTGGCGAGCCGGGACCTGTGCTCCTGGTTGGCGCGCCCGGTGTGGGCAAAGGGACTCAAGCGGACAACCTAGCAAAGCTCTGGGGTGTTCCAAAGATATCGACTGGCGACATACTCCGCGCCAATGTAGCGAATGGGACCGCACTGGGCGTCCAGGCCGATCGGATCATGAAGCTTGGTGGTCTTGTACCCGATCAGATCATGACCGAAATGGTCGCTGACCGGCTTGACCTTTCCGATACTGCAACCGGCTTCATCCTCGATGGCTTTCCCCGCACCGTCCGGCAGGCTCAATGGCTGGATGGATACCTCAGCATTCAACGGAGGGGTGCTCATCTCGGAGTTATCAGTATGTGCATGGACCTCGAGCAGATCGTGAAGCGGGTCATTTATCGGAGAGTTTGCCCTCTTTGCAAGACCGTATACAACGCTCAATACATACCGCCGAAACAAGTTGGAAGATGTGACAAGGATGGTTCTGAGCTTGAACAACGAAGCGATGATAGCCTTGAGGTCTTTCAAACGCGTCTCGATGTTTTCAAGCAAGAGACCGAGCCGCTGATTCAGTACTATCGCGATCACTCACTATTCATCGAAGTCGACGCCGATAAGCCACCCACATTAGTTACAAGGGATATAGTTGCTGGCTTGATGGGCCTCCGCACGCTGATGAGTCGGTAGCAGTATCCATTCGGACCTCGATTACCGTCTTCCTGTTCGGGTATGTGCGGCACATTGGAGTCAGGCGGTCGACTCAGGCTCCGCATCGTTCAGGCTTGGCAAGTGGTGCGTTGGGCTTTCCATAGCTTTGCGCAGAAGACCCGGCCCGTTCAGGAAGCCAGAATGAGACTGCTCCCGTATATGGGTATCGCCGAGCGGACCAGGCCGAAAGCGGGTCCGCCCGGTTGCGACATCTACGGTTATTGGATGGTGACCGACACGGTTGCCATTTGACTACCGGCAGCAGAGTTGGCGGGTGTCGCAGTAACGGTTGCGGTGTAGGTTCCCTTCTGCGCAGTACTCACACCATTGCCGTTTCCGCAGCCTGAGAGCCCTATGGCCGCTATCGCAATCAACATCAATCCAAGCATCGAGAGCAGGCGACGCGAATAGCGTGGACTCACGAAACACAGGAACAGCCCGGCCAGGCTTAATCCGCCCGCGTAACGAGCGAACGGAGTCATAGGCACTTTGTTACTGGCTGAACTGGCGGTCGTTCCCACAATCAGGGTCGCCACTGCGGTTGACCCGGCGGACAGCGTCACCTGACTCGGATTGGCGCTGCAACTTGCGTTGGTAGGAAGACCAGTGCAGGTGAGGCTGACGTTTCCGCTGAATGTGGCATTCGCGGTAAGCGTGAGCGTTGCCTCGGCGTCCTGTCCGACCGTTACGTTGACGGAGCCGGAGTTGGCAGATAGCGTGAACGCGGGGGCAAGAGAAGTAATGGTTACGCTCGCTGCAGCCGAAGTATTGGGATTGAAGTTGCCGTCGCCGCTATAGACCGCGGTTATGCTGTGCGATCCTACGGCGAGTGCGCTGGCGGAGTACGTTGCCGTGGAGGCGCTGACCGAAACCGATCCGAGCAGCGTGCTCCCGTCATAGAAAGTAATCGTGCCAGTCGGCGCCGGTCGGCCCGAGAGTGCAGGTGTGAGCGTAGCGGTAAGCGTCTCGCTTTGCCCAAAGGCGACGGAGGCGGCAGACGCGGAGAGGCTGAGGGTCGTTCCGCCTTGTCCAACGAAGACTGCCGTGCCGTAAGCAGTGGAAACAATAACTCCGGGTGCGTTGCTATTGGAAATGAAGTTGCCCGCAACCGGAAGCGTTGAGTCGAGAGACTCGAGTTCGTTAATCGGAGGCGCGAAGCTGCCGCCGCCCATCCCCAGCATCGTTGCGAGACCGTAATAGGTATTCGGTTGACCGGTGGTGTGGTAGAGCGCCGCTATCAGGTCCGGGATTCCATCGTTGTTCACGTCGGCCAGAGTGCCATTGAGGAAGAAATTCCCCGTGGCAAGCACGTTGGAATCTCCGAAGGTACCGTCACCGTTTCCAGGCAGAAGCACAATTCCCGCTGTGTCGTAGAAGTTAGTCGATGTCGCCTCACCTTCCGTGAACAGGATAAGATCCGGCTTTCCGTCCTGGTTGTAGTCACCCGCCACCACCTGGCTCACCATGTAGTTCGAAAAGACTGCGGAGCCCGCGCCGAAGGTACCGTCGCCGTTTCCGGGAAGCAAATCGACGGCAAAGCTTCCGGCGCCGTCAAATGGCTCGTCGTTGAGAATCAGATCGAGGTTGCCGTCCATATTGACATCGGCGATCGTTGCCGAATAGAGTTCGTTACCGCTGGCCGTGAATACGGGAGTCGCAAACGTTCCGTCACCGTTGCCGAGCGCAACAAAGTAGCCCGACGGCGTTCCGTCGGTGCCCCCGCACGATGCATCGCCTGGGTAGGTGACGACAATGTCAACCTTTCCATTTCCTTTCAAATCGCCGGTAGCCGCATAATTGAGTGCACAATCCAGCGAGGGCAAGGAGATTTGAACCGGGGCTTGAAAAGTTCCATCGCCATTGGAAAGCGCCACCGCCAGATCATTACCTGCCGCGCCGTCGACAATCAGCATGTCCTGTTTCCCGTCGCCGTTAAAATCCGCCGCGATAGGCTGAAGATATGCGAGGGTCGGAACAGCCGCCGCGGAGAGAGCCGTTACGTACTTGAATCCGCCTTTTCCGTCGCTCAAGCCGGAAACAATATAGGGCGACGTTCCGGTATAGTCGACGAACAACGGATCCGTGAGACCATTACCTGCGACATCTTCTGCGGCTTCCATCTCGAGTTCTTCAGGACTCCAGAACGAATCGGTCGTTGAAGAGAGCGCGGGCGTGCCTTGAAATACGCCCTTTCCGTTTCCGGCGAAAATCGACACCTGCTTGTAGTCGAGACCGAGATGCGCAATGTCGAGATTGCCGTCGCCCGTAAAGTCGGCCAACGCGATCGATTGCTGACTACCGCCATCGATGATGAATGAGTTACCGTTCGTCGGCAGCGTAAAGGTGCCGTCGCCATTTCCGACCAGCACGTTCAGGAGGCCGAGATCCATGACCGCATCGGGAATGCCATCTCCAGTCACATCCTCGTAAACCACCTGAGTCGGAACTCCAAAATTGGCGGTCTGCACAGTCGAAGTAAACCCGCCGTTACCATTTCCAAGCGCCACATACAATGTGCCGGATGAATCCATCGCAAGGTCGGGATTGCCGTCATTGTTCAAATCCAGAATCTGCACGCCCGCGGTAGAGAAAAAGAGGAACGGGAGTCCAGGTTGAGCCTGTATCGGAACGGAAATGGGATTGTTGACGTTGATCGTGCCAAATGATCCATCTCCATCGCCAATGGCAACGGTGGCGACGACAACGCCCGTAGTTTGCGTGAGTTGTTCCTCGAAGTCCATGGCCACATCGAGCTTGCCGTCTTTATTCAGGTCACCCAGGGTGATGCCGGTGTTGGCCGGAATCTGGACCTGCGCAGGGATGGTAATAGTTTGGGTAAGATTTGCTCCGGGCGTCGCGAAGCTGCCAGTGCCCGTTCCTATATATGACTGTACGGTGATGCTGGTGCTGGTGGGCGAAGTTACGTTGGTTGCGAGCGTTACGACGTCGGGTATTCCGTCGCCATTTACATCGCCCATCGCGATAGAGCCGATGTTGCCGTAGCTCTGGCTGAGGTCAAATGTCTGCGCGGCGCCAAAGGTTCCATCTTTCTGGTTGAGATACACAATCAGGGCCTCGTTACTGCTATCGAACTCGACGATATCGGCATAACCATCGTTGTTGACATCTACCGCAAAACCCTGCTGAATGGAGGTCGTTGAATAATTCGGATTGAGATACGACACTGGTGCCGACAGGCCTCCCGCGCCGTTGTTGAGCAGGATGTTCAATGTACCGTCGAACTGCAGCACCGCGATGTCGGGCTTGCCGTCCTTATTGAAGTCGGCCGTTAATTCGACAGATACTCCGCAGTTATATGGGTCAGTTACACAGGATGGCTCAAGCCGTGCAGGATAAAACGGTGCGGCCAGGTAACCCCCGAAGTAGGGCAGAGTCGCGGCTGCGGAATTCTGTTGGAGCGCTGTCAGGGGTTCTGGCTGCACCGATTTGACGCCGGCAATCGACGCGAGCCGCGCATTGAGATGCGGCAGAAGCAGGCGTTCGACAGGCGTTCGGTCCTTGAGTTCAGGCTGCGGCGATGCGTGTGCGGGGGTTGGGTGCGATCGGCCGGTCACGGGCTTGGTTTGAGAAACAGCGCCCATGGGAAGAAGTGAAATTATGCTCAAGAGAGTTGCTATCTTCATTGACATATCGCCTCATACCTCGTGGATTCATTCATTGCGTTCTGCCGGAACCTGCACTTCGTAAAGAGATGAATTCCGATCCCGACCGCACCTCACACTTTTCAATTGACTGTGACGGTAACTGTGGTTGTTTGCGTAGTGACGCCGGCTGATGCCCCTGTGATGGTCACCAGGTAAGTTCCCGCCGTGGTCCCGGCATTGCCGGGATTTGTATTACCTGAATTTCCACCGCCTCCACAGCCCGCGACGGAAGCAAGAGCCACAACGGCGAGTAATCCCGCGAAGAAACTCCAGCGGCGGCAACGACGCGGCAGACTAAACAGCAGTACGACGGCCAGGACGACCCCACTGCCTGACGGGCCAATTCCGCGAATCGATCGCGTGAGTGCAGCCGTTGTGGCGGCCGTTGTACTCACGGTGAGAGTGGCCGTTGCTGCCGACCCGCCCGTGATGCTTACGCTCGACGGGATACCGCAGGTGGGCGGATCATTGGGGTTCGCGACGCTCGTAGTGACCGCGCAGGATAGGCTTACCGCGGCCGCGAACCCGCCGGAAGGAGTGACAGTGATGGTGGATGCATTTCCTGAAGTCGCCCCTGGCGAAAGAGTGAGATTACCGGTGTTCGTGAGCGTGAAGCCGGGATTGGCCGGGGGAGCCGTCACGGTTACGCTTACGGTCGTGCTCGCGGTAATCGTTCCCGTTGCCGCGTCAGTTCCTGTCACTGTAATTGCATAAGCGCCCAGAGTGGTAGAAGTTGTGGTATTCACCGTAAGCGTGGCGTGGACGGACGCCGAGCCGGTAATGCTGATACTCGAGGGAACCGTGCATGTAGCTGGGCTTACAGCAGACGCCGGCTCAGCAGTAACAGCGCAAGTGAGATTGACAGTTCCCACGAAGCTGTTGGTGGGCGATGCTGTGATCGTCGCAGTATTCCCCGTATCGGCGCCGGCCATCACAGAGATGGAGCCGCTATTGGCAAGGGTAAACTTCGATGGAGTGATGTTGATGACCACCGTTGCAGTTGACCCGGAGTAGTTGCCATCACCGCTATACGCCATGGTGATTGTATTGGCGCCCGCTGCGAGCTGAATCCCCTGGATGGTAAGCTTCGCCTGGCTTGCAGCGGGTACTCCGCCCACAGCCACAAGGCTCGACAAGACACCCAGGGTACTTCCATTTGCAGTCAACGTGACTGCCCCCGTGGGTGCCGCTCCAACGCTGTCAGTTGCCACGGTAACGGTGATGGTTGTAGATGCGGCTGAAGGAATGGAAGCGGCCGATGCGACGCCCGAAACCGTGGAGGCTGCCTGCACCACCGTGAAAGAAACGGCTGCGCTGGAGCTTGCATTATAGCTGGCATCTCCCGCATAGTTGGCGACTATGCTATGTCCGCCGATTGAATACGCGGGGAATGAAGAAGAGCTTATGAACGGATAGGAGGCTGTGTTCGATGCGCTGATCGCAGCCTGGCCGATCATTGTTCCTTTGTCGGCAAAAGCAACACTGCCGGTCGCGATGCCTTGTGTATTGTTTATCCCTTCTGCAGTCCCATAGACCTGCGCATCCAAGAACATCTCGGCGCCGTATGGCACTGCGGACAGGCCACCAACGGTCGGTTTCCCGGTAAGCGGATCGTAAGCCGAAACCGTCAGCGCCGTGCTGCTGGCTTCAGAAGCGACCGTGACACTGATTGCAGGCGTTGATGTGCTGGCCGCATTGGTTGTATCGCCGCCGTACCGCGCAAAAACTGTGTATGTTCCGCCCGGAAGTCCGTTGTAAGTTGCCGAGCCAGAACTCGCGGTCAGGCTGATCGGCAGTTGGCCGTCATTCTGAGGTCCGCCTGAGACCTCATTGGCCGTGTCAGCAATTGCTACAACCCCGGTCGCACTCGCTGGTGTGACACCCACGTTGAATGTGAGAGTGGTACCGTGAGTTACATTGACGGGGGCCGTGGATCCATCGATTGAGAGTGACGTTGTAGTAGGGGTCAGGGCGACCGAGTTCCAATTGTTGACCAGACTGGCGGCATCGACGCTACCGAGGCCGGAGGCCTGATCGTAACCCGTCCCCGCGTCGAACCCAGTCATGAAGTTGCTGCCGTTGCAGCCGGAAGAACCGCCCAGGCAGTAAACGGAGTTATCTCCAACCGTAACATCGTGGAAGACAGTCGAATATTTTGAGCCGGCCAGTTGATATAGAACGTAATCAGCCTGCCCGATTCGCGAGCCGGTCTTTTGTTCCACCAACGCAAGAATGCCAGAGAATGTTGGGGCTGCCGCAGACGTTCCGCCATATCCGCTGAAGTGGGTTCCATCTACGAACTGACCGTTGGAGGTCTGGCAGTCTGCGCCATAGTCCGGGCTGTCGGCGCAAACAACCCACACGGCGGCATACAGACCGTTACCTGCCAGGAAAGAAACATCGGGTAAATCGCGAGCCGTATCTGTCGGAGTAAGGTTTGTCTGGAACGCGGGCTTGGAGTATACCGCGCTTGCGCCGCCTCCTCCTGCAATCACATTCGTCGAGCCCTCGATCAGCAACGGCGAGTTATCAGCGATCGAGGTGTTGACTGAGGTCGAGTCATTCCACGGCCTTTCGGGAATGTATTGGAGTGCTGTGCCATAATACGGAGCCGAACCGCTTGTCGTATCCGAAACGTAGGTAGCAAAGGAACCGGCGAGAACGTCAAAGTCAGTTCCACCAACCGCGATGCTATACGGGCTGGATGCGAGCCCGTTGACGGCCAAGCCGTATTGAGCCGCGGCCGACCCACTGGAATCGCATCCGGCGGATCCACTGTCGCCTGCCGCGACAACGACGCTGATTCCCTGTGCGGCTGCCTGCTCAGTGGCTTCAAGTATTGCCGCATTGCCCGCGGCCCCTAGGTTGGCCTCGCACGCGCCGAAACTGATGTTGAGGATGCTGACGATGTTATCGTCAATGGCGCGGAAAATGGCATCGAAAAGACCAGACTGAAGATCGGTGTCAGACGAAGTGTAGAAGTAAATCTTCGCCTTGGGCGCGAGACCGCCGGCAATCTCGTTATCCAAAAGCCCTTCAGGCTCATCGCCATTCAACCCAGGGTCGTTGCCATCCACGATGACTGTCGGAATATTGGCGTTGGTTGTTGTCTCGCCCAGGAAGGCAAGCCGGTAGTTCGTAACATCCGTAAGCGAAATGTTGGAATCACCGGCAATGCCGATGTTTACCCCAGTACCGTCGTAAGTAGTGCCTGAGTAGTTAGGGTTGAGTGCGCCATCAGGCGTGTCGTAGATGGTTGCCGCATCGGCGGGATCGGTAAACAAGATCGGTGTCGTCCCGCTGAACAACGTAAAATCCGGACTTATGGATTTTGAAGATGAGTCATACGTGCCGGATGTTCCCTTGGCGATTTCGGATTTGGGGCGAAAGTCATTGAGTCGCGCTACGTCGCGCACCACAGGCGCAAGCGCAGACGGAATTTCTGGATCACTTATATTTGCGATGTGCCGCTCACCTTCGACTTCAAACCAGTGAATCGAAGTATGAAAAGTACTCTCAAGTTCGCCGATAGTCCCGGAGAACTCGATAGCGTTTCTGGCTTGCGTTGTCTTTTCTATCTTGAAGCCGTGCCCCTGCAGCCATAGCTCTACGGTTTCAAGGTCAGAGCCGCTAATGCCGAAAGCGGCCCCGAATTGGGTGGGAGTCAGCCAATGGTGGTAATTGGGAGATGAGGAATTCTGTAGTGAAGCGAGATAGTCCTGGAGACGCCGCTCCCGGGCAGCACTGCGTCGCAGTACCAGGATCATTCTGCCCGTTAGGGTGGATCCCGTAACTGGACCGCGATCGAATTGCGGTTGCGCCAGCGGATGCGTGTTTCCAGTAAGTGGAACCAGTACCGACTCGTCGACGGGCTGCGTGATTTGCACCGCCGCGGGGCCTTGAGGCAGGCTTTGGGCGCAGGCACAATTTATAACCGCAACACTTACTGCACAGGCAAATACAGCAAGCAGTCTGACAACGAGGTTTTTAAGATACATTTTTCTCCCGATAACTGGTTTTTCTATTTGAAACTTAAATCTTGAAGGGGAAAATTGCCGCTACGGGCGACCTTGAGCCGATCGGGACAGCCTGCGTCACTTGTCTCAGTGCATAGGACAAATGATGCATGTGTAGCGGCGGAATGAAGCGAAACACAGCTCCAGATTGATTGCTGCATCCGATCTCGTCATGCAGGCAGACATGGACGGTAATCCCTCAAGCAGGAAAATGGACAGTTGCAATTCACCGTACGTCCCAAGCTCGACGATTGCAAGAATCACGTTGCGCAAAACACTCTTTGAAGCTTGGGGAACTTAAGACAATGAACTCACTTTAAACATAGCGTGCGTTACGATTCAATGTACTTTTCTGCGAACCGTGCATTTTGTGCGCCAGCACGTTTGCCGCACAGAACCTGCCTCTCGTTAGAATGGAGCCATGCAGCAGATTCAAAGCGAATCAAGAAAACCATCTTTCTGGTTTGTTCAGTCGGCTGGATGGCTGCTGTATATGGCAGTAAATGTGGTGTCTTCAATTCCCTACAGACACCAGCCAGACTTTCGTGCGTACGTCGCATTCCGCGGCACGTTGTTTTCCGCCACCTTTCTGGGCAGCTTTCTGATGTACGGAATATGCCATTGGCTTTGGCGCAAACAGATCAGCATGCCGCGGGTTGCCCTCGTATGCGTAGCCGCCTCATACCCGATGGGGGTTCCAGTCGCCGCAGTATCGTTCTGGTCTGAGATTCATCTTGGCGGCACCATGCAGCCATTCAGCTGGGGCAAGGTCTTCGCTGCGGCTCCGGGAGCAAGTTTCATTCTGATCGCCTGGAGCGCCCTGTATTTCGGAATCAAGCACTACTTCGCACTCGAACAAAAGAGCCGGCAGCTGGTCGCGTCTGAAATGCTGGCCACTGAAGCGCAGTCATTGGCGCGCGAGATGCAGCTTCGCGCCTTGCGGTATCAATTGCAGCCGCATTTTCTATTCAATACGCTCAATGCCATTTCAACGTTGATTCTTGATGAACAGCCACGCGTTGCCATGGAGATGATTACACATCTTGCAAATCTGTTGCGCAGTACCCTTGATTCGCCAGACCGGGATTATGTTTCTCTTGCGGATGAAATTGCGGTGACTGAAGAGTATCTCGCGATAGAAGAGGTGCGATTTGGTTCGCGGCTGAAAGTCAGGCTCGAACTCGACCGCGATGCGATGGAAACGCAGGTCCCGCGTCTGCTGCTTCAACCTCTGGTTGAGAATGCAATCAGGCACGGCATTGCGAAGCGCGCAAAAGGCGGCAACATCGTGCTTCGCGCTATCGCGCGCGACTCTTTACTGTCGGTGCAAATCGTAAACGAATTGCCGGATATCACGGACTCTTCACCGTCAAACGGGTCCAAGGCGTGGGGCGGGTTGGGCCTGGCAAATGTGCGCAAGAGAATGGAACAAGCGTTTGGTAGCGACGGAACGCTGAACACCAGGAAAACCCCGGACGGTTTCTTTGAGGCTACACTTTCGTTCCCGCTCGCCGTTCCAACCAATGGCGACGCCACGATGCTCCGGGAGTAGTGGAATGAAAATCAGGGTCTTGATTGTTGACGATGAACCGCTTGCGCGGAAGGGAGTTGCACTTCGCCTGCGGGAGCACCCCGATATGGAAGTCGTCGGAACGTGTGCCGACGGAAAGCAGGCTCTGCAGCGGATCGTCGAACTCACCCCGGACCTCGTATTTCTCGATATCCACATGCCTGTCATGGGCGGCATAGAAGTTTTGCGCTCGCTTCCATCGGAGACTCTCCCCGTTATCATTTTTCTCACCGCATTCGATGAGCACGCGCTCGCTGCTTTTGAAGTGCAGGCGCTCGATTATCTGTTGAAACCGATCGACGATACGCGGTTTTTTGCGGCGTTGAAGCGCGCGCGCCGACAGATTGCTCTGAAGCATCAAAGTGCACTCAACAGCAACCCGTCAATGCCGCCAGGATCCAACGGGGGAGCCAGGGACGGTAGACCTCTGAAGCGTTTCGCGGTCCGCAACGGTAAAGACGTTGCTTTTGTTGAGATCGCAAATATCGATTGGATCGAGGCCGCGGGCGACTACGCGCAGTTGCATGCAGGGGGCAAAGTATACCTGATCAGGGAGTCTCTCAGCACGTTAGAAGCGATGTTGGATCCCAATGACTTTCTCCGTATCCACCGTTCCGCAATCATCCGGGTTGACCGAATTGTCAGGATCACCGCGCTGGCAAACCGCGACGGCTATCTTACTTTGCGTAATGGAACGTCTCTGCGAGTCAGCAGAAGCTACAGCCGGCCATTGAGAGACTGCCTCAGAAACCGCAAGGTTGCTGACGGGTAGCCTCCGATGCCAAACCTTGCTGCAAACCTGTCGAGTTCAGCTGTACTTATTGAACAGACTGCTCTTCTGTAAGCGTTCGAAGTTCCCATCTTGACTGGAAGAGAGTGTCCAACAGGTGTCCGCTTATTTTTAAGCGGACACCTGTTGAGTGTGTCTAAGCAGCTTGGGAAGAATCGGCTTCCAGCGA
>Ga0335074_10002993_pt1 | contig 23013 bp, 17 predicted proteins | sample Lox_Sample_23_FD_206715 | JGI IMG/M metagenome (GOLD analysis project Ga0335074, IMG submission 206715) | Soil microbial communities from Loxahatchee National Wildlife Refuge, Florida, United States - Lox_Sample_2.3 | ecosystem: Environmental > Terrestrial > Soil > Wetlands | place: USA...
CCTGGTGACGGAGGTCGAGACGGTCGTCGAGCGTCCGGGCGGGCTGCCGGCCCCCTTCGGCGATCCGGACAAGCTCGTGCACGATCCCGCGTTCGATCAAGTGCTCCCGCCGGAACAGCGCCGCGAGCGCGAGCGGTTGCGCGACGTCGCGAACGGCTACTTCAGCACCATTGCGCGCAACGACGGTGCGCTGCTCACCTTGTTCGACCCCGACTGCCAGCGGCTCGAGAACGGGATCAGCACGACGAGCGGACGGTTCGGCTCCGCGGCGCTCGCACAGGGATGCCAGAGGCAGTTCGAGCTGGGCTATTTCCGCATCAACAAGCGTGTGCGCGACCGGCGCTATCCGATCATCGACACGCAGCGCGGCGTGGTGGTGGCGACCGGCTTCTTCGATCACGACAACAGCTTCGATCGGTATCGGACGACCGACGGCAAGGAGCATCGGACGCTGCTCAAGTGGCCCAATTCGCTCTCCCTCATGGAGGCGTTCAAGATCCGCAACGGCCGGATCTACCGCGTCGAGGCCATCTTCACGTACGTGCCCTACTTCATGCCGTCCCCGTGGGTGCGCGCGCCGCAGGCGGGGTCCGCGGCCGCGGCCCCCTCCGCGACGCCGCCTGCAGCGATGCCGCCTGCCACCGCCGACGACTGCGATCGGTCCTGTCTGCTCGGCATCGCGCAGACGTACATGAGCGCGCTCCCCGCGCACGATCCCGCGCGGCTCCCCTGGGGACCGAGCGTGCGCTACACCGAGAACAGCGTGCCGATGATGGTCGGCGATGGGCAATGGAACACGGTCTCGGGCGTCGGCCGCGCGCCGCTCTGCGTGGCGGACCCGGCGAGCGGCAACGTCGCCTGGCTGGGCGTCGTGCTCGAGCATGGCGAGGTCGCGCACTATGCCATGCGCCTGCGCGTCGTCCACCATCGGATCGTGGACGTCGAGGTGGTCGTCGATGGCAAAGGCGAGCCGGGCCCCTTCGGCGACACCGCGGACGGCGCTCCCGATCCGGCGTTCACGGCGCTCGTGCCGCCGGCCGAGCGCAGCAGCCGCGAGCGTATGATCGCGCTCGCGGACGGCTACTTCAGCACCCTGCAGCGCAACGACGGCACGATTCGCACGACCTTCGCCCCGGACTGCGAGCGGCGCGAGAACGGCCTCTCGACCACGCACGGAGGCTTCGGATCATCCGCGATCGCGGAGGGCTGCGAGGCACAGTTCAAACTCGGGCTGTATCGCTACGACGATGCGGTTCGCGCACGGCGCTTCCCCGTGGTCGACGTGGAGCACGGGATCGTCGTCGCGACGGGGTTCATCGATCACTCCGCGCGACTGCGCGAGTTCCGGACCACCGACGGGCGGATGCGCAAGTCCCACTACGATGCGCCCAACTCCCTCGCACTGATGGAGGCGTTCAAGATCCGGCACGGCGCCATCGATCGCATCGAGTCCGTCTTCAGCGAAGTGCCGTACCTGATGCCCTCGCCGTGGACCGAGTCGGGGGGCGCGGATGCCGACCCGACGAGGGCGGCCGATGTGGACCAGTCGCGCCTCGATGCGGCCGACAGCGACCCGGGGGACTGGATGTCCGTCGGGCGCACGTGGAGCGAGCAGCGTTTCAGTCCGCTCGCTGAGATCAATGCACGCAACGTGCGGCGCCTCGGGCTCGCCTGGTATGCCGACCTCGACACCTATCGCGGCGTCGAGGCGACGCCGCTCGAGATCGACGGCCATCTGTACAACATCTCCGCCTGGGACGTGACGACGGCCTACGATGCGACGACGGGCAAGGTGCTCTGGCGCTACGATCCGCGGATCCCGCTCGAATGGTCGCGGCGCGCGTGCTGCGGACCCGTGAGCCGCGGCCTCGCCGCCTGGCGCGGGCGCATCATCATCGCGACACTCGACGGGCGCCTCATCGCGCTCGATGCGGCGAGCGGCAAGCCCCTCTGGAGCGTGCAGACGCTCGAGCCCGGTCAACCGCTCTCGATCACGGGTGCGCCGCGCGTCGCCGACGGACTCGCCATCATCGGCAACGGCGGCGGGGATTTCGGGGCGCGCGGATACCTGTCCGCGTATGACGCCGAGACCGGCCGGCTCGTGTGGCGCTTCTACATCGTTCCGGGCAATCCCGCCAAGGGTCCCGAGGGCGCGGCCTCGGACTCGGTGATGCCGATGGCGGCCAAGACCTGGACCGGAAAGTGGTGGGAGCTCGGCGGCGGCGGCAACGACTGGGACACGATCGTTTACGATCCGCAGCTGAGCCTCGTCTACTTCGGCACCGGCAACGGCTCGCCACATCCCGAGGCGTTCCGCAGCCCGGGCGGCGGCGACAACCTCTTTCTCTGCTCCATCGTCGCCGTGGATGCGCGCACCGGGCGCTACGTGTGGCATTACCAGGAGATTCCCGGCGAGGAATGGGATTACGACTGCACCAATCCGCTCATCATCGCCGACCTGAAAATCCACGGGCGGCTGCGCCAGACCATCCTGCACGCGCCCAAGGACGGATTCTTCTATGTGCTCGACCGGCGGACCGGGCAGCTGATCTCGGCACAGCACTACGTGCCGAACACCTGGGCGAGCCGCGTGGACCTCGAGACCGGGCGGCCGCTCATCAATCGCGCATCGTACGTGGCCGTCAAGCCGCATCTGATGACTCCCGGCTACGGCGGCGGCCACAACTGGAATCCCATGTCCTACAGTCCGCTCACCGGACTCGTATACATCCCGGCCCAGGAGCAGTGGATGGTCGAGTCGCGCCTGCCCGATGGGCAGTTCCAGTTCGTGCGCGGCCGCTCGACGCTCGGCGCAGGAGTGAACAACTATCCCGAGCTGCGGCGCGCGCTCAACGCCGAAGCGGCGCAACGCGAGAAGGGGTATCTGCTTGCCTGGAACCCCGTCACGCAGAAGGAGGCCTTCCGCATCCCCTATCCGCATCCGGGCAACGGCGGCACGCTCGTGACCGCCGGCAATCTGCTGATCGAGGGGACGATCGACAAGACGCTCGCGATCTATCGCGCCGATGACGGCCGCAAGCTCTGGGAGCAGCCCGTCGAGACCGTTCCCGTCGCAGGCCCGATGACTTACAGCGTCCGCGGCAAGCAGTACATCGCCGTGAACGCCGGCTGGAACAGCGCCATCGTGCAGGGGCTCGAGAACTTCTCCGTCGGTCCCGCGCGGCTCCTCGTCTTCTCACTCGATGCGCACGGCGTGACGCTGCCGCCTGCGCCGGCGCCCGAGGCCATTCCGGCGCCGCCCGCCACCGTCGAGTCCGAGGAGACGGTCGCTCGCGGCGCCCTGCTCTACAGCCAGTACTGCGCGAGCTGCCACGGGCCGAACGCGGTCGGCGGCGTCAAGGATCTCCGGCACCTGACAGCGGCGCAGCATGCGGCGTTCACCGCCATCGTGCTCGGTGGCACCCTTCGCAAGCAGGGCATGGCGAGCTTCAACGACGTGCTCGCGCCCGAGCAGGTCGAGTCCATCCACGCCTACGTGATCAACCGGGCGCAAGAGGACTGGCAGCCGAGCTTCACGGCGCCGAAGCAGAAATGATCCGGGGGAGCACGGCATGAGGCTCGCGATCAGGCATTCCGCCGCGACGCTCGCGCTGCTCGCGTGCGTCTCGGGCATGGTCACCGTCGCTCACGGGGCGGACGCGCGGCTCGCGGCGCTCACATCCGCGGTGAGCGCGCTCGAGACCCGCGCGCAATCGCTCGCCGATGTGAACGCGATCGCCAAGCTGCAGCGCGCCTACGGGTACTACCTGAGCAAGGGATACTGGGACGAGGCGGCGGATCTCTTTGCGGACGATGCCACCTTCGAATCGGGCGTCGATGGTGTCTACGTCGGGAAGGCACACATCCGCGAACGACTCGTGCGCGAAGGCGGCGGCTCCCCCGGACCGGGCCTGCCCTACGGGCAGCTGAACGAGCGGCTGCAACTGCAACCGGTCATCCATGTCAGCGTGGACGGGCGCCGAGCCTGGGGCCGCTGGCGCGAGCTTGCGCTGCTCGGACAGTTCCACCAGCGCGCCGCGTGGGGCAGCGGAGTTTACGAGAACGAATACGCAAAGCAGGACGGCATCTGGCGGATCGTGCGCCTGCATTACTACCCGAATTTCGTGGCGCCCTACGAAGGGGGCTGGGCGCATCTGAAGCCCGTGCGCGGGGAGTGGATCACGGACACCGGCAAGGCGCTACCCGCGGACCGTCCCCCCACGGTTCGCTATCAACCCTTCCCGGCGGTCTTCACACCGCCGTTCGATTACGGGCCGCAGAGCCGCGTGTCGCTCGCGGTCGACGCTGACACCACGACGTGGGTGCGGCGCGCCCTTGACGGCGGCGATCCCGAGGTGAGGGCACTTGCGAGCGAGCTGCAACGGGCGGCGCAGGATCTCGCACGCCTGCGCTCTCGCGAGGCCATCTCCAACCTCCAGGCCGAGCTCGGCTACGACATCGACAAGGGCCTCTGGTCGCAGGCGGCGGCGCTGTTCACGCGCGATGGTACATACGAGTACGGACAGCAGGGCGTGTACGTCGGGCAGGCGCACGTTCGCACGGCGCTGAGCTTGATGGGGCCCGAGGGACTCGAGCCGGGACAGCTCAACGATTATCCGATGCTTCAGCCGATCATCGATGTGGCGGCGGACAACCGCACCGCGAAGGCGCGCTGGCGCAGCGATGTCATGCTCTCGAGAGACGGGGCCGGCGAGTGGGGTGGCGGCGTCTACGAGAACGAATACGCGAACGAAGGCGGCACCTGGAGAATCCGCAAGCTGCATTTCTACGTCACGTTTTTCGCCGCTTACGATCGCGGCTGGGCGTCCGGGTCCGTCCCGCTCGAAGCCCCGAGCCGCATGCATCCGCCGGATCGGCCGCCGAGCGCCGTGTACGCGTCTTTCCCCGGCATCTACCTGGTGCCCTACCACTACCCGAATCCGGTGACGGGCGCGGCGCCCTCGATCGAGCAGCCCGTGCACGGCCTCGAGCTCACACCCGAGCTTGCCGCGCTCGAGAGGCGCGTGAACGCTTTGGGCCATCGCGTGGAGCTGCTGAAGGATCAGGCCCAGATCGAGAAGCTGCAACGCGCCTACGGCTACTATGTCGATAAGGCCCAGTGGCCCGAGATTGCTCGGCTGTTCGCGGCGAACGGCACGTACGAGATCGGCGGCCGAGGCGTCTTCGTGGGCCCCGCGCGCGTGCTCGAGTACCTGGTGACCGGTCTCGGCCCGATCGGCATTGCGACGCGTGCGGGGCAGATCCTCGATCACCAGCAGTTCGAGGGCATCGTCGATGTGGCCCCGGACGGGAGAACCGCACGCGGTCGCTGGCTCGCGCTCGTGATGGGCGGCTCGAACAAGTCGAGCGCGCTGTGGGGTGATGCGACATACGAGAACACGTACGTCAAGGAGAACGGCGTGTGGAAGGCGGCGAGCTTCCGGGCTCCCTTCACGATGTACTGCATGTACCGGGGCGGCTGGAAGGACTCCTCCGTTCCGAACACTCGCCCGGACAGCTTCGCACCCCCGCCGGATCTTCCGCCGAGCACCGTCTATCTCACATACCCGAGCTACTATGTCGCCCCCTTCCACTACCCCAATCCCGTGACAGGACACGAGGCGCCGCCGCCCGATCCGGCGGCCGGCGGCACGGCGCCGATGCACGGCACTCGCGCATTGCCTTAGGCGACAGCGTCCGACCGTTCACCCATCCTGCTGCTCGGTGCGCAGTTCTGCTCCGTCGAACGGCAAGCTCCCCTGGTCCTGGCGGATATCAGTCACCCGCCGAAGGGCGCCCAGCTGTGCACCAGGCGCTCGAACTCGGCAGTCGGCACGGCGCGGCTGAAGAGAAAGCCTTGCGCCTCGTCGCATCCCTGCTCCGTGAGGAGCCGCAGCTGCTCGCTCGACTCGACGCCTTCGGCGAGAACCCCGAGGCCGAGACTCTTGGCGAGCCCCACGATGCCGTGGACGAGCCGGCTTCCTTCCGGGTGCAGGACCATCTCCTTGACGAACGACTGATCGATCTTGATCTTGCTGATCGGCAAGCGTCGCAGGTAATTGAGCGACGAGTATCCCGTCCCGAAGTCGTCGATCGAGAGTCGAATTCCCATCGCGTGCAGCTTCCGCATGATCTCGACGCTCGCTTCCACGTCTCTCATCATGAGGCTCTCGGTGAGCTCGAGCTCGAGATGCTCGGCACGGACACCCGATGCGGTGATCGCTCGCGCGACGCGCTCGACGAAGTCCTTCTCGTGAAACGGGACGGTGGAGACATTCACGGCGATGGGCACGCCCTGGAATCCCTGGCTGCGCCACGCGCCGAGCTGACGGACGGCCTCGTTGAAGACCCATTCGTCGATGGCTCCAATCAGCCCGCGCTCCTCGGCGACCGGAATGAACGCGCCTGGCATGAGCAACCCCTGTTCCGGGTGGTTCCACCGGATGAGCGCTTCCGCACCGATGAGCGCGCCGGTTGCGACGCTCACCTGGGGCTGATAGTGGAGCACGAACTCGTGCCGGTCGAGCGCGCGACGCAGTGCGCTCTCCATCGAGAGCGTGCTGAGGGCGCGCCGATTCAGCGTGCTGGTATAGAAGCGAAACCGGTCGCGGCCATCTCCCTTCGCCTGGTACATCGCCGCGTCCGCATTGCGCAGCAGCTCCTGCGCATCGGACGCATCGTCCGGAAACATCGAGATCCCGACGCTGGCGGTGACCGTAATCTCGTGGCCCTCGAGCTCGACCGGCTGTCGCAGCGATTGCAGCAGCGCGGTGACGCAGCTGGTCGCATCCCGAGCGTCGTCGAGGTGCTGGAAGACGACGACGAACTCATCCCCGCCCATCCTGGCGACCGTATCCTCCTCGCGCACGGCTCTCGTCAGTCGGCGGGCGAGTTGCTGCAGCAGGGCGTCGCCGGCATTGTGGCCGAGCGAGTCGTTCACCTCCTTGAATCGATCGAGATCGATGAAGGCGACGCCGACCCGGGTTCCCGCGCGCTGCGCCGTCCGGGTGGCCTGTTCCAGGCGGTCGCTGAGCAGCACACGGTTCGGAAGTTCGGTGAGCGCATCGAATCGCGCGAGGTGCACGACACGCTCCTCTGCCCTCTTGCGCTCCGTGATATCGGAGAAGATTCCGACGAAGTGGGCGAGCGCTCCGTGTCCGTCATAGACGGCGCTGATCGATAGCCACTCCACGTACACCTCGCCGCTCTTGCGGCGGTTCCACATCTCCCCGCTCCAGGTCCCCGAGGCGAGGAGCGTGCTCCACATATCCGCGTAGAACTCCCGGCCCTGGCGGCCCGACTGCAGCATGCGCGGTGTCTTACCGATGGCCTCCTCCGCCGTGTACCCCGTGATCCGCTCGAACGCCGAATTGACCTGCAGGATCCGCTGCTCCGGATCGCAGATGAAGATTCCCTCGACACTGTGCGAGAGCACGTTGGACCACAGCCGCATCTGCTGCTCGGCCCGAACCCGCGTGCCCACGTCCTGTGCCATCGCGAGCACGCGCGTCACCTGCCCGTTCGCATCGCGCACCGGAGTGTTGAACCATTCGCAGAGGATCGTCTGACCCTCCTTCGTCAGGATCTCGTTGACCACGCGAACCGTCTCATCTCCGGTCACCTCCCAGTTGAGGGCGCTGCGCACGTGCGGGCGCCGCTCCGGAGGAATCAGAAAATCGTACGGCGAGCGGCCGAGCACCTCCTCGCTCCGGTACCCGAACATGCGTTCGGCCGCCGGATTCCACGAGCGTATCGTGAGATCCGGCGTTGCATCCGAAACGATGAGCGCCATGGGCATGCGCTCGTATTGCAGGTTCAGCTCGCTGCGCAAGCGATCGCGCTCGCTGTTCGCCAGCTCGCGGCCCCGCTCGGCGCGGACGCGAGCGGTGATGTCGGTGAAGGTGACCATGCGCTCGCGGCCCGCGAGTGTCGTTCGTGCCTCAACGACCCGCTCGGCGCCGTCCTTGCGGCGGACCCGACCGACGACGGCGCTTGACTGCCCGCCGTCGGGAACGCCTGTCAGCGATTCACGCCATCGCTGCGCGACCTGCGCGCGGTACTTGGGGTCGGGAAAGAGCCGTTCGAAGCATACAATGAGCGTCGGAACCTCCTCACGCACGTACCCGTACAGGCTCACGTAGGCGGGATTGACGGCGACGACGTTGTCGGCATCATCCACGATCGCCATGGCGGAGGGTGCGGCGGCGAATACCGCCGCGAACCGCTCCCGCAGCCGGCGACTCTCCTCCCGCGCGCGCTGGAGAGCCGAGCGCTCGCTCAAGTGGCCGCGCGCCTCGGTTGCGCTCTCGCGCACATCCTCCGGTATCAGGGCCCGAGCTTCGGAACTCAAGTTCGCCTCCTGCTTGCCACGCCTGTGGCCTCTCGTTCTCAAGCGTTACGTATAGGCGACGCTGGAGCGGCGCGGCGTGACTCGCGTCGCTCGCGGGTGAGCCCCCTAGCTGCATCGCGGAAAGTACCTAGCGACGGCTCGGTGCACAGCTGCGGCTTATACGAATTCAGTGGTTCGGAGCCGGGCCGATACAGGGCAAACCCCCGATACACCGGGTCGTGCAGCACCCGTAGAGCGAGCGTTCATGAGCAAGTCCCGACGGGCGGCGGCCAACTCCGAGTCGATGTTCGAGTCTTATGTGCAACTGACCCGGGCCCTGCTCGAAGGTGTGACCGGAATATGTCTCTTCGATCCACGCCTGCACTGCCTCGGCAACGCAGGACAGCTCGCGGTCACGGAGACAGGCGACTGGCTGCGTAAGCTCAAGTGGACCGAAGAGTCACGCGTGCCGCTCGCCCCGGCGAGCGCGGCACCCAAGAGCGGTCGAAGGCTCACCGCCCTGCCGCTGCAGCGGACCGACGGCACGCTGCTCGGCGCCTTTTGTGTGCAGCAGCGCCTGCAGGCGGGCACCCCGTCCGCGGCCGCCCAGGCATCCTCGCTCGCACTGACGCTCAAGCCGGTGCTCGATAGTTTGCATCGCGAGCTCGCCTCTCGGAGCCCCGAGCGCTCCCGCATTCAGACGTTGACCGAGCGCGCCGCCGAGCTCGAGTGGCTCTTCAAGGTCACGAGCGACCTCAAGGGCTCCCCTGACGAACGGCTCGTCGTCGAGGGGTTGCTCAAGGCATCGACGGAGCGACTGAAGAGCGCGTTTGGCGTGCTGATGATCCCGGATAGGCGGCTCACCATCGAATGCGAGCGCGATCCTGCACAGGGACGCGCGCTGCGCGATGTATGGACGCGCGTGCGCCCCCACCTGCTCACCTGGTCGCACCGGCGGCAGCGTCCGCTCGTCCTCAATGGCGTTGGTCGAGATCGGCACGAGATCGCCCGCTGCAAGATCCTCTGTGTGCCGGTCGTGCGCGACACGGGGCGCGTCATCGGCGCGCTCGCGTTCTTCAATCCCGGACCGTCGCCGGACTACGAGGCCCGCCACGCCTTTCTCGCCCGTCACCTGGGACGCCAAATGGGCAGCATCGTCGAGGCGCAGTTCGACCTCATGACGGGCCTGTACACCCGCGATGGAATGCAGCAGATGTACGGCCGCGTGCCCGAGACCACCGGCGGCGAGCGCAGCGTGATCTATGTCGACATCGATCATATGCACGTGGTCAACGAGCTCCATGGGTTCGAGCTCGGCAATGAGCTGATCGTGCGCGTGGCGGGCGTCATCGGTCCGCCGCTCCTTCCGGAGGGCGCGATCGCCGCGCGCTCCGCGGGGGATCGCTTCGCGATCATTCTGCCTGGCGATGACGCTCGCGTCGCCGTCGGCGTCGCTCAGCGCATTCAGGATGCGGTGAAACGTCTCGTGATCGGTCCGGCGGACTCTCCGGTCGAGGCCTCCGTCAGCTGCGGTGTCGCCGCGCTCGTGAGCATGCCGCAGGGCCTGGCCCGCGCAATAGCCGCGGCGGAGCTTGCCTGCAAGACCGCCAAGAACCGAGGGCGGCACCGTGTCGAGCTGTACGCGTGCGAGGACCAGAGCATGGCGCGGCAGCATGATGACGTCGTCGCCGTCGGCCAGCTGCGCGATGCGCTCAAGTCCGAGCGGCTGCTGCTCTACGCCCAGCGCATCGTGCCGCTGCGGGACGCGAGCCTGCCCGGCGGATACGAGATTCTCATGCGGATGCGCGCCGCGGACGGAGAGATCAAGGCGCCCGGGCCGCTCATCGGCGCAGCCCAGCGCTATCAGCTGCTGCCCTCCATCGACCGCTGGGTCGCACAGCACACCCTGCAGTTACTCGCGCCTTACCGCAGCATGCTCAAGACCCGCGGCATCACGCTGTCACTCAACCTCTCGGGGCAGTCGATCGGCGATGAGGATCTCGCCCGTCAGCTCGCCGAGCAGCTCCAGGCTGCCAACCTGCCGGCCGGCACCCTCAGCATCGAGATCACCGAGCAGGCGGCCGTCGCGAGCCTCGCACGCGCCAACGCGATGATCCAGCACCTGAAGCCCTGGGGCTGCCGCTTCGCGCTCGATGACTTCGGCACCGGCGCGAACTCGCTCACGTACCTCAAGGCGCTGCAGATCAGCCGCGTCAAGATCGACGGCAGCTTCGTGCGCGACATCGTGACCAATCCCAGGTCGCAGGCTACGGTCCGCGCGATCGTGGAGCTCGCCCGCGGCTTCTCGATCGACACCGTCGCCGAGTTCGTCGAAAACGAGGCGATCGCCGAGGCCGTCCGCGATCTCGGGGTCGATTATGCGCAAGGCTACGCCTTCGGCAAGCCGGCGCCGTTGGAGGGAATTTTGAAAGAGCTCGCCGCGGACGAGTCGCGGCGACTTCACCGGCTGTTTCTCGAGATCTAGGGCGCGCCGAGTCGCTCGCGTCCTTGCCCGACGGGCGCCATTGAGGGGCAATGACGCGCTTCTGCCGGAGTTCTCGTAGATGTGTATAGTTCTAGGGGCGGACCATTTTCACGACCTGGCTGGCAGGACCAGGACCCGGGGACTACCAGCCACCCCTTCGCCAGCTTCGCTCGCCTGACGGCGATCCACTCGCCCGTGGTCGGACTGAAGCGGGCCGATCGACGAGGAACGCACAGAGCGAGCGAGGGGCCGGGTGAGCGCCCCTTTCCTGATCGGCAGCCGCGAGGAGATCGAGCAGCACGTGCGCGGGCAACACACAACGAACGAGAGAGATGAAACATGGAAACGAGGGAACTCATCCAAGCTGCCGCGTCCATCGCGGGTGGGATCGCGGGGATGTTTGCGGAGAGAGCGGCGCTAACGCCCGAGGTCATCCAGAGGATTGCCCGAGAGTCGGTGGAGATCGCCCGCGCAATCGAGAAGGCATCACGAGAGCGGCCGGTAGAACCCCCTCCGCGTCTGATGCAGAGACCCGCTCGCGAGTTCCGAAGCGGGCCGATCGAGGAGAAATCCAAAAGCTAAGTCGCCGAAGCTGATGTCGCCTCAGTGGGCGACTTCGCGCACCATGGCGCGCGCGATCTCACCCCGCTGCAGCTTCGATCGCTGCTCGGTCGCATACAGGGATTTGAGGAAGGCCTGATCCCAATCGGTCATGCCGGCCGGCACAGCCTGAGGCGCTCCGTCGAAGAGCTTCAGGATCGTTCGCGCATCGCCCAGCCGAGCGCCCGGCTTGAGCTTCGAGAGACCGACCATCGAGACGTAGTCTGCGAACTGTCCGATGGTCAGTCCGTGCAACCGAGTCTGGTCCGCGATCACGAAGACGCGTGCCAGTGTGTAGACAACGTTGGACAAAAGGCGAGAAGGTTCCGCATGATCGATGGCCGGCGGTTGGTAAGGGTCTGCCGATTTGAATATGGGTTGACCCCAAGCCGTCTGCCAGCCGGTGTTGTACCAGACCCTTACGGCGCGGGGTGTCGCGATGAACGCATCGATGACAGACCGGGGCGCGCCGCCGAGGGGATAGGTGGCCCCGTCGAACACTCCGATGCGTGTGCTGTTCCGATCGTCCCATCGCCGTAGAAGCCTTTTCGGGTCGGCGGTCACCACGATGAACAGATTGGGGCGGCAGTTCTCCCCGGCGAGCGGCACGCCGGCTTGACGCGCGATCTCCGAAACGCGTTCGAGTATGAACTCGCCCTCCTGCCGTGGAAGGCCGGCGACGAGCGGGCACACGCGCACGGTCCACAGGGGCAGTCCTTCTGCGTTCTCGCTCCCCGCGATCCGGTTGACGAACTTTGAGACCTCGCGCGCCAGCTTCTCTGCACGCCTGGCCGTCACCGTGACTTCTTGCAGCCGCCCCGAGGTGTCCGACGGCGCGCTCGCCGAGGAGGCCGCCGAAGCCGCCGCGGGCGGCTCTCGAGCGGCCACCCGATCGTGTGCGCCAGCCAGTGTGGCGGCCAGGGCCAATACTTTTAACACCCGTGACACCCGTGCAATACCTCGGTGTTCTGGCCTGGCGGCTCTGGTGGCGTATTAATCCTCACCCTCGCCGAAACTGATGCGGCCTCTTCAGTGGGCGACTTCGCGCATCATGGCGCGCGCGATCTCGCCCCGCTGCAGCTTCGATTCCTGATCGGTCCCATATAGGGATTTGAGGAAGGCCTGATCCCAATCGGTCATACCGGCGGGCGCAGCCTCGGGCGCTTCGTCGAAGAGCTTCAGGATGGTTGGGACATCGCCGAGCCGAGCGCTAGCCTTGAGCCTCGCAAAGCCCACCATGGCCACGTAGTCGGCGAGCTGTCCGCGCGTCACTCCCCGAAATCGCGTCGGGTCAACGACCACAAAGACGCGATATATCTCCGAAATGACGTTGAGTGTGAGACGGCTCGCCTGGGACCAAGGGTTGGATTCGAGCGATGGGTCGATGCCGGGAAGCCCTCCTTTGATTGCAATTCCCCGCGGAGTCGCCCTGCCTTCCATCAGGAACGACATGCTCATCAAGGGCGAACCCGCGGGTGTTTTCTCCACTATGCGATACCATGCCCTCACGGCCCGGGGCGTCACCGTGAACTCATCAATAGCCTCTGGTGTCGCACCGCCGAAAGTGAACAACGGGTTCCGCTTCTGCATGGCGCGAAGAAGCGAGCGCGGTTCGGTGCTCACCAGAATGTAGAGATTCGGGCGGCATTGTTGGCCGGCGAGCGGCACTCCGGCTGCACGCGCAATCTCCGAGAGACGCTCGAGGATGAATTCGCCGTCCTGCCGAGTGAGGCCCGACACGAGCGGGCACGCGGGCCGCGTTTGCCACCGCGCAAGTCCTGCATCACCACCATTCTCCGGAACCACGATCTGGTTGACGAACGCTCGGATCCTGGGCGCCAGTTTTCCGGCGCGCTTGGCCGTCACCGTGACCTCTTGCAGCAGCCTCGACGTGTCCGACGGCGCCCTCGCTGAGGAGGCGCCTGAAGCAGGTGCGGGGGATTGTTGCGCGGCAGCCCAACCGTGAGCAGCAAGAACGCCCAGCACGGCGGCCACTGCGGAGATGCGTGACTTCTTTGACACGGGCGCAACTCCTCGGCCTTTCCTCAGCCGGGATCGCCGCCAAATCTTACGCTTCGTACACGCCCGCGGCTACACAGTGCACGCCAACCTTCCCAGTGCCCGCACATTCGCCTTGCTGGCCGGCCCATCTCCTGCAGTAGATTCCGCGGCACCGAGCAGCCGAACTCACGCTGCTGGAGTGCCCACCGCAAACCTCCTGCCTTCAGGCTGCGGCGCCGGCGTGCATGGCGCGGAAGATCTGCCCGAATACACCGTCGGACCGCCCGGAAGGAGCCGCTGGCTGCCCCGCTTGAGGGCGGTCATGGTCGGCCTGCTGCGGCGGCACTCGGTAGCGCCTGAATCCACTCGAGCACCGCGATCTCCAGTGCGATGCGATGATCATTGAAGGCATGGTCGGTCGCAAAGGTCTCAACTTGCAAGCGTGCAGCTTGCGCTGCCCGGAGCGCCGGTAGCAATCCCAGCGCCTTGTCGTCCGGATCGTCGCGCGTGGCGAGGATCAGCAGTACCGGCAGGCGCGCGAGCTGGGGGGCAAATTGAGCGAGCTGCCAGCGCCGGCCGCTGGCGGCCAGAATATCCACCAGCTGCCGCGCACTCGGGCCACGGATGCGTCCGTCGACATCGTCGAGCGCACTGGCCGCAAACCGATCGCGCTGCGCCGCTGACATCGGCGCTGTCTCGTGTGCATCGACGCTGGGATCCCAGGGGGCAATCAGGATACAGGCGCGTATGCCCGGATGCGTGGCACAGACATCGGCCGCTGCAAAACCGCCCATGCTGTGACCGACGATCACGATGCGGTGGGCGTCGAGGCGAGAAGCCCGCGCGTTCGCCGGATCCTGCACCCACTCGACGGCCGTCCGAGCGTCCTCTGCGACCCCATCGAGGTCGAAAGTGCCCTCCGATCCCCAAGTGCCCCGATAGTGAAACGTGAGCACGGCCCAGCCCGCCCGCCGCAGCACCTGCGCGAGATCGAGATTCTGCTCATTGCCGGGCAGCCCGTGCAGCATGACGACCACGGGATGTGGCCCGCGCCCCGCCGGCAGGTACAACAGCGCGTTCATGTGCTGCCCGCGGCTGAGGATGCGAAACGCCCGGCTCAGCGCCGGATGGGCCGCATCGATGGGTGGATCCTGATCAACAGCCGGCGGAACACGCAGCGATGGCTGTGCTGTCGCCGCATCGGCCAGGACAGCCCCGGCAAGCGCGAGGACGAGCGCGGTGAGCGTGGCAGATCTCATCGGAGGCAGGATAGCATTCACCGCATCACGCGCGAGCACCCGCCCGCGCGCCTCGAATCTCCGCCGCCACCGAAACCGGCGAAGATGGAAATCGTGGTGGATGATCGGTAGAGCGTTCGGCGCATCGAATCTTTGCATCTTCATCAGTGTAGGCATGGTCATGCATGTTCCTCATTCGACGGCTTCGTGGTGTTCGACGGGCCGGTGTCCCGCGGCTCGATCGGGGATGGTCGTGCTCGCGTTGCTGTGGCTGCTGAGCGCGCCGCTCGCCGCCACTGCGGGCGCCGCGCAGGCGCCGTCCTATCGGCCGCAGCACGGGTCGGAGATTCTCTGGGATCGCTACGGCGTGGCCCACGTGTATGCGAAGTCGGTGCCCGACCTCTTCTATTGCTTCGGCTGGGCGACGGCGAGGAGCCACGGCGACCTGCTCGCAAGGCTGTATGCCGAGGGACGGGGACGCGCCGCCGAGTATTACGGTTCCTCGGAGCTGGCCAACGATCGCTGGATGGCCATCAACGATGTGCCGGCGCGCTCGCGCGCGTGGCTGCGCGCGCAGACCCCTCGCTTTCGTGGCGACCTCGACGCCTTCGCGGCCGGGATCGATGCCTATGTCGCGGCGCATCCGGGGAGTGTGACTCAGCAGGCGCGGCGGGTCTTCCCGGTGTCCGCGCTCGATGTGATCGCCTACGAGCAGCACCTCTTCCAATACACCTACGCCGCACCTTCGAGCCGGCTCGAGCATCTGCCCGGCGATCCGCCGGCCGCCAGCGCGCCGGTTGGGGATGCCGCACGCGCAGCGCCGCACGACACCGGCCACGCGGACGCGGTATTGCGGGAATTCGCCGAGATGCCGGGCAGCAACGGCTGGGCCATCGCTCCGAGTCGCACCACCAGCGGGCACGCGATGCTGCTGATGAATCCGCACCTGCCGTGGCCGGCGGGCTGGTCAACGTACTACGAAATTCAGCTCACGGCCCCCGGCATCGACCTCTACGGGGCGACCCAGGTCGGGCTGCCGGTGCTGCGCTTCGTGTTCAGCGACTACCTGGCATTCACGCACACGGTGAACGCGCCGAACCAGGTGTCCTATTACCGCATCACGCCGGCGGCGGGCGGCTATCGCTTCGATGGCCACGTGCTCGCCTACCGCGTGCGCCACGCGACGCTGCGTATCCGTCAGGAGAACGGCTCCTTCAAGACCGAGCAGCTGACGATCCGCTCCACGGTCCAGGGGCCGATCATCGCCGAGCGCGACGGCCATCCTATCGCGATGCGCGTGGCGGGCCTGGAGCGCCCCTTTGCGCTGCAGCAGTACTGGCAGATGGCCACGGCTCACGATTTTGCCGGCTTTCAGGCCGCCGTCACGCGACTCCAGGTGCCCACATTCAACGTCATCTACGCCGATCGGGACGGACACATCGAGTATCTGTACAACGGCTTGGTGCCGCGCCACCGCTTCGGTGATTTGCGCTACTGGTCCGGTATCGTCCCCGGCGACACCTCCGACACGCTCTGGCGCGACTACCTGAGCTACGCGCAGCTACCCAAGGTCATCGACCCGCCCGGCGGGACCGTCCAGAACTCGAACGATCCGCCCTGGGATGCCGCCTGGCCGCAGGTCATCGATCCGGCGCCCTACGCCGATGCGATTCCCGTCAGCCGGGTGAGTTTGCGAATGGCAGAGGGGATCCGCATGCTCTCGGCGAGCCCGAAGATCAGCTTCGATGAGCTGATCCGCGACAAGTGGTCGCATCGCTGCGAGCTCGCCGATCGCGTGCTGCCCGATCTGCTCGCGGCCACGGCCCGCTACGGCGATGCACTGGCCCGGCAGGCGGCGCAGGTACTTGCGCATTGGGATCGCACGACCAACGCCGATAGCCGCGGCGCGCTGCTGTTCATGGACTGGATGCAGCAGCCCGGCGGCCTGAACGGCTACAGCGTCAAGGGCTTTGCGCAGCCCTATGATCTGCACCGGCCGTTGACGACGCCCTCAGGACTCGCCGATCCGCAGGCCGCCGTGCGCGCCCTCGAAGCCGCTGCGCACGAGACGATCGGTGCCTATGGATCGCTGGATCGCCCCTGGGGAGAAGTCATGCGCCTGAAGCTCGGCGCGGTCGACTTGCCGGCGAGCGGCGGCCCGGGCGAAATGGGTGTGTTCGACGTGCTGAAGTTCGGCCCGCTGCAGAACGGTGAGCGGGTCGCCGAGTTCGGCAGCAGCTACGTCGCGCTCGTGAGCTTCGGGCATCCCCTGCGCGCAAAGGTGCTGCTGTCATATGGCTCGAGCACGCAGCCGGGCACCACTCACCGCAGCGACCAGCTCGCGCTGGTGTCGGCGGGCCAACTCCGGGACGTGTGGCGGACGCGCGCGCAGGTGGAGGCTCATCTCGAAAGTCGCGACCGCTTCTGAGCTGGCGTTGGAGGGGGCAACGTCCCGACGCTCAACCGAACCTGCACCGGGCCGACTCAGGCCGCCCTCGCTCGCGCGGGCGACCTTTTCGCTTTTGGGGAACGGGGCCGGCGTCACCGGCTCGGCGCGTGTGAGGCAGCGCACAAACCGAACAGGTCACCCGCACGCTGCACCGGACTGCGTCATGGATGGACAGTGGGCCGAGAACTTCTACACGCTCAAGGCCTGCACCGACGAGGTCGCAAAGATGCGCGATCAGTACGGGGATTCGGTACTCGCGGACTGCTACAACGAGCAGCAGGCGTGGACCTGGACTAGACCTTCAGAGCTGGGAGCGGATCAGATGATCCCGCTCACGGTGCTGCGATCGCGATCGATGCATGGAATATCGCGCACGCGGTGACGGCCGTTCCGCGCGTGTCGTTCGCGACGCTCGGCACGGGCTGGGAGTTCCCTCGCACGTAGAGCGTGATGGGCATGCCGTGCAGAGCGTAGGAATACGCGTGCACGATCTGGCCGTCGAGCGTCTGCGTGCCGAGGTCGTGCGCGGGGGCCTTGATGGCGTTCTGCACCGAAAATGCGACGTTGCCGATCACCGTGCGGATCGTCTCGCCCCCGACCGAAAGCTTGGTCGCGTTGCCCTCACGCACCGTGTAGATCTCATCGTCGATGAAGAGCGGGCCGATCGCGGGCGAGGGCTGCAGGCGCCAGCGATCCGGCGCCGAGAAGTCGGTGCTCATCTTTCGGCCGTTGGCCAGAGGCTCCTCGCCGTGCCCGGACTTTGCTGCGACGCACGCGGCTTGAACCTTGATGAGATCGCCGTGCGCATCCGCGAGCGCAATCCCCGAGGCGCACAGCGCAAGCACGACGGACGCGCAGGTCAGCGCGATTCGAGCCATGGTTCCTCCCATCAGGGCCGCGACGTTGTGCGCAGTGGGCGGTCCGGCGTGTCGGTGCGCATTCTGCGCGCAAATCGGCGCCGCCACCACTGTCAACCGCCTCTGCATCCCTCCCCTGCCGGAACGCCTCTACTCGCCTTATCTCGAGCGTGGCGAGTGGGGACCTTCCGGATCTCGCCAAGCGCACCGAGAGCCTCATCTGGAGGCGCCCCGTGATGGTCAGTGCCGTCGGACTCTCAGCGTATGGTGCACAGTCCCCGTCGCGCATCGCTTCCGGCAACTCGGTCGCGACCCTCGAGCTCCAGATCCGGCAAGCTCAGATCCAGCTGAATGATTGGACGACGTGCGTGTCCGCCAAGACGCCCAAGGGACAGGCCGCCATACAGAAGCTCTCCGGCGAGATCAGTGCCGCCAAGGAACAGATCGCCAGAGCTCAGGATCAGTCCGGCGCGCCAACGCCGGCTTCTGCCGCGTCCCTCCCCGGTGCGCAGGGCGCGAACTCCGCACCTTCCCTCACCGCGAGTGCACCGGGCCGCCCGGGATCGGTGGACATCTGGGCCTAGCCCCGCCGGCCAGAGCCGATAGAACTCAACTCCTCACCGGCGAGCGAGTGCCCCACAAGCACCGGTTTCCGGGTGGGTCATACAGGGCTATGCATTCCGGCCCATTTTGAGGCCGTTCCGTCGTGGTGTTTAACCCCATCCGTGCGGCTACGGCGATAAAGTATTGAGTCACTTGAACCCGGGGGACCTGTGACCACTCAGGGGCTACTCGAGCGCTCTTCGCTTTGGCAGTCGTTTGCCTGGGAGCGAAGGTATGCGCGGCTCGGCGGTCCGCCCGTCGCGCTGAGTCATGACTCCCAACGGACCGCGTCCCTTTCCGTCACGACCGCGGTGTCGGACGAGGAGCTCATGCGCCTGTACCGTCGAGGCGATCAGGACGCGTTCCGGAAGCTCTACGAACGGTATCGTGCGCCGTTAATGCGCTTCGTTCGCCGAACGGCCCTCGATGCCTCGGATGTGGAGGAGATCGTCCAGGAGACGTGGCTGGCGGTCATCCGCGGTCGGGAGCGATATGTACCGCATGCCCGATTCGTCACATACCTGTTTGCGATCGCAAGGCGGCGAGGCATGGATCGCTGGCGGCGCCGCGGGAGACAGCCAGAGATGGAACACACCGATGCGCTTGACCTTTTGCCCGCACCGGCACGGACGCAACCTGAGTCACTCCTCGGTGAGGAGGCGCTCGCAGGAGCAATCGCAGCCGCAGTCGAGGCGTTGCCGCTGCTGCAACGGGAGGCGTTCTTGTTGCGAGCCGAGACCGATCTCACCCTCGATGAGATCGCACAGGTGACCGGCACCACGCGCGAGACGGCGAAAAGTCGGCTGCGTTATGGGCTGGACCGACTGCGGGCAGCGCTGGAGGCTTGGACGTGACCGAGGAAGACCTCTCCCTGTGGTTGGCGCACTACCGGTCGAGCGTCGGCGAGGAACCCACACCCGCTCTCGACGAGGTCATCCTCAGAGCGGCCAGCCGCCGTGCAGCGCACGTACGTACGATGCGACGAAGTGTCGTGGTACTCGCGCTGGCAGCGGTCGCCATCTGGCCGCTCTGGCGCGCGCACGTGGCCCGTGCGCCTCGAGCGAGCAATTTAAGTGGCTACGGTCTTCAAGAGGGCGCGACGCGGTACTACCTACTGACTGCTGCCGGGGCTCGCTACACGGGCCCAGGCAGCATGGAGCAGAGACCATGAGGCTTCGCGGTTGTGCGATTGCGGCACTCGCAGCAGGGCTCGGAGCGGCTTTCCCGACACTGGCCGCTGCCCCGCCCGGTTGGGTTATCGCAGGGAATGCGCCCACGGATTATCGGTTTGCGGTCGACACGACGACCGCCGCGAGCGGCAAGCAGAGCGCATCGATCTCCGCCAAGCCGGGCGCAAAAACCAACGGATTCGGGACGCTCATGCAGATCATTGCAGCCGACAATTACCGAGGGGATCGCTTGCGGTTGTCTGGCTATCTGCGGACTCAGGCCGCAGATCGTGCACAGATGTGGATGCGCGTGGATGGAGCCGGCGGAACGATTCTGGGCTTCGACAACATGGACTCCCGTCCAGTCACGGGTACGACGGGATGGAGGCGCTACGACATCGTCCTCGATGTGCCCTCGGACAGTGTCGACATCGCCTTCGGGTTCTTCCTGAGCGGTAGCGGCAAGGTGTGGGGAGACGACTTCGAGCTCGCGAAAGTCGAGAGCTCGGTGCCGGTCACCTCTGCCGGGACGGCGCTCGCTCGAGCCCCTGCGAATCTCGACTTCGAGGAACCGGATTCGAGCCAGACCGGTCACTGGACCGCACGAAAGCTGCAGGTGGCCTTGCCCCTCGACGTCCCACAGAACTGCGATTGGCTCTCCGATGAGCTGAAGTTGGTGCTCCTGCAGCTCGGTGCGCGTCGGAGCGACCTGCAAGTGAACACGAGGCTCTGCTATTTGAATCGGCCGGGGCTGGGGGGAGAAGTTGACGCAACGTTCGCGGTGCTCACACCGGCCGACACGACCGGGACAGATGCCGCCAGCGCGTTGGTTGAGGGACGCTGGCAGAGTGTCGACATCAGGCTGGATGCAATGCCTCGCGGCGATATCCTGACCGGATCACGGATAAACCCGATCATGCCGCTGCCTCTTCAGCAGTTTCTAGTCCCACTGCTCAAGCAGAAGATATTGCCTTTGTTTCCCATTCGAAGCGTGGAGCTCAACGACGACCACAGCATGCGCGTCCAGGTACTCAAGCCACAATAGCGGCCCTCGAGCAGGGAGACCGCGTGAGAATCTCCATCCTGCCATGTGCCGCCGCAGTGTGCGCCGTCTTCGCCCGACCGCCGCTGCAACCTGTTGCATTCTCGAGCAGGCCAGCATCCCTCTCCCACCGTCTCCCTCCGGGCGGAGAAGATCCACATCACAATGTCTGGAGGCGCCGCGTCACTTTGCCAAACGTGTGCCGTTCGAGCGCCGGCGCACCGGCGCGAACGCGCGCTGTCCTTATGCACGTCAAGTCCCGCACATCGCGGATACAGTACTTCCACAGCTACTTCTCTCCGACTGGTATTGTGATGTGGCCTCGGGAGAAACCCTGGTCATCGAATCTAGGATTCGTGCTCCGGAGCGCAAGCGCTCGTGGCAATAATTCGGGGTGCTCGCAGGGTCTCGGGTCCAACTAGCACGTGCTTCCCAGTGGTGGCCAGAAACGGCCGACGCGCCATTTGAACCCGGCCGATCGCTGCGGACGACGTTGCTCCTATCGTCGCCGAGGTGGCGCTCGCGGCGCCGCGAAGCGGAAGTGGATCAGCGCGCCGCTCGCGATCGCCAGTCACGATGAGGCCATTAACGAATTTGCCCGCAGATTAACAGTGATATATACTTTTGATGTATATCAATGAGGATATTAGCCATGTCGGAGAGTGGTATCGCCAAGATATTCATGCACGGACGCAGCCAGGCCGTGCGCTTGCCGATGGCATTTCGCCTGCCTGGCAGCAGCGTGCGCGTGCGTCGCGTGGAACACGGCATCCTGCTGGAGCCGATGGTGACGGACATGAAGACATGGCTGGCCGAGCTGGACCGATTTGCCGACGTCCCATTTATGGAAGACGGCCGCAGGCAGCCATCCATGCCGGAGCCTAAAGACACGTTTGAATGATCTACCTGCTCGATACGAACGCCGTGATCGCCATTCTAAAGGGGCAGCCCGCGGCGGTACGTACTCGGCTGCGACGGGCGGCGCCGAAAGCAACCGCGATCGCGGTTTCCTCGATCGTATTATTCGAGCTTTGGTACGGAGTGGCACGCAGCGAGCGGCAGCGCGAAAACACGGAACGGCTGCGCATCTTTCTTTCGGGGGCCATCGGCGTCATCGCCTTTGACGCTGACGACGCCGCGGCCGCAGGTGAGGTCCGCGCCGCTCTCGAGGCAACGGGCAAGCCCATCGGTCCCTACGATCTGCTGATCGCCGCCCAGGCGCTCCGGCTGAGGGCCACCCTCGTGACTGCGAATGTGTCGGAGTTCGCTCGGGTGCGCGGGCTCGTCTGGCAGGACTGGGCCGCCAAGGGGTGATACCGACCCCGTGATCCGCGCGGTCATCTATGCCCGCGATTCCGCCGCCAAGCGGCGGGAGGGTTTTCTCGCGCGGCTGAGTGGCACTTACCGCGAGCTGGTCGAGAACCTGGGGCACATTCCAGAGCGCCACATCCCGCGGGCGAGCTCGAGCGGCATGACCGGCGGTCATATCGTCTGATCCCTGACGATGGCGGGCGGCTTCTGATCGCCGAGATATCCCTGAGCGAGGGCCGGCTGTTCGAAATGACAACGGGCCAGAAAATCAATGTGGTAGCGGGGGCAGGATTGCGCAGACGGCTACTCTGGTGTGCCTGTCGCTTGCGCCCGAGTAAGCGGGCGACGGTCAGTATCGGCGTGTCTTGCTTTGTGGTGTATTTTGTATTACATTGTTTCAATGCAAACTGAGACCCTTTCCCTGCGCATAACCAAGGCGGAGAGCCGCGCGCTGCGCGAGCGTGCGCGCCGGGAAGGTATTTCTCGGGGAAGCCTGGTGCGACGCGCGCTGCGAGCGTATGGCGTCACGCCCCCGGCGGACGGTACCTCGGGGTATGAGGTCATCAAGCATCTCATCGGTCGTAATGCAGGTGGACCGAAAGATCTCTCTGCGGATCCGCGCCACCTGGACGACTACGGGCAGTGAAGAGCTGGCTGGTCGACACCGGCCCGATCGTTGCTCTGCTCGCTCGCGACGACGCACACCACGGCTGGGCCGTCGAACAGTCCAAATCCGCGCCGGCAACGGTGTTTACGTGTGAGGCGGTCCTCTCCGAGGCGGCGTTCCTTCTGAAACGCGGTGGGCATGATGTCGACGATCTTTTTGCGCTCGTCGAGGTGGGCTTCTTGCGTAGTGACTTCGACTTCCAAGCCGAAGCGCGCGCGGTTCGAGGCCTGATGCGTCGCTATCGCGACCAACCGATGGGCCT
>Ga0335074_10002994_pt1 | contig 23011 bp, 25 predicted proteins | sample Lox_Sample_23_FD_206715 | JGI IMG/M metagenome (GOLD analysis project Ga0335074, IMG submission 206715) | Soil microbial communities from Loxahatchee National Wildlife Refuge, Florida, United States - Lox_Sample_2.3 | ecosystem: Environmental > Terrestrial > Soil > Wetlands | place: USA...
GGTCGAACGCGGCGGCGGTGGCGTGAGGTCGGGCGATGCGGCAGGCTCAGACATGGATGACCGGCCAGATCTGATGCAGCCGGACCATCAGCACCGGCGCGACGAGGCCGGCCAGGGCGACGACCGCCGCGCCCCACCGTGATCGCTCGAGCAGCCCCCAGAACGCCGCGGCGACCGGGACGACCGGCATCGCGATCAGGTATCCGATGAGCGTCCCCAGGCTGGCCGGGCGTCCGCCGTCAACGAGCCGGGCCACGATCAGGCCGTCCTCGACCAGCAGCAGGATCTCAAGGACGCCGAGTGCGATGAGCAGGCTGTAGCCCATCCGCCGGTTCCGGACGGTCGTCAGCAGCGCGTACCCGGCAAGCGCGAGACCGGCGACGATGATCGTCGTGGGAACGACGCCGTTCACGTGCACCATGTTACTACGTTTCGTAGTAACGGGCGCACTCGGTCGGGCGGCGACGCGGCGCGTGGCGTGACCGCCGACCGGCTACGGTTAGTCGGCCGGCTGCCAGAGGCGGAACATCGTGCCCTGGTCGTCGACGCACTTGGCGAGCAGTCCGTACGGCACGCGGTGGGGCTCGTCCGCGTGGCCGCCGGCCGCCCGGACCCGCTCGCTCGCGGCCGCGATGTCATCGACGCGGTAGGACAGGTGCACCTCGGGCTCCGCACCCCGCGACGGCATGATGGCCAGCGGCGGGCTGGTCTGGTCGGTGCGCCACGCACCGGGGTGACCCTCGGCGAACGACACGCGCAGCACGGCCTCGTAGAACTCCTTGGCGCGCTGCGTATCGCGCGACATCATCGTCACGTTCGCGACGTCGCCCTCGCGCAGGCGTCCCGGAGGCCGGCCGGGGTCGGCTGGGCGGGCAAGGCCAGCCCGCGCCGGCGGCCTGAGGAGCATCCAGCGGTGCCCGAACGGGTCGACGATCACCGAGCCGCGACCGTAGGGCTGATCGACCGGCTCCCGTTCCACCCGGGCGCCGTTGCGGCGGGCGCGTTCGGTGCTCGCGTCCACGTCGGCGACCTCCAGGCGGAGGGTGTGACTGAACGTCACGGGCGAGTCGGGTGCGCGCACCGGGACGTCGGGCCAGAGGCCGGACGGTTCGGCGAACATCAGCACCGCGTCGCCGATACCGACCTCGGCGTGGCCGATCGTTCCGTCCGCGTTGACGTGAAGGTCGCCGCGGCGCTGCGCTCCAAACACCTCGACGTACCAGTCCATCGCGCGCCGGGCGTCGGATACGACGATGTAAGGGCTCAGCGTCGGAGGCCAGGCGGGCTCGCGCTCGACCTGGGCCGTGACGGTCTGCTGGGACATGGTTCCTCCTGGGGATGCGAAGACCTCCCGGGTCAGCCGCGTCCGCAGCCGACTGGCGAAGTCAGGGTCGGGGTCGGCAGGCGTTACGGGCTCGCGCAGAGCCTCGAACGGATCGCTCATCGCGGGCCCTCCTCCCCCTCGTACATCTGGCGGAACGCAGCGCGGGCCCGCACCAGCAGCGCCTCGGTGGCGTGCAGGGTGCGGTCCAGGTGCCGGGCCACCTCGGGCACCGGCAGCCCGTCGAGGTAGCGCAGCGTGAGCGCCGCCCGGTGATGAACGCCGAGCCGGTCGAGCACCTCGCGGGCCCTGATCCGGTCCAGGAGCGCCTCCCACGGGTCATCGACGCCGCCCGGCTCGCGATCAAGCAGGCGCAACCCGCGCCGCTCCCGCTCGACCCGCCGCCAGTGGTCGGCGAGCTTGTGCCGGGCCACCCCGATCAGCCACGGGATCGACGGGTCTGGCGCGGCCGGCTTGCGGACCGCGTGGACGGCGGCCAGGAACGACTCGGCCGTGAGATCCTCGGCCAGGCCCCGGTCGCCGCAGCGGGCCAGCAGGTAGCCGTAGACGTGCGGCAGCGCATCTTCGTACAGCTCCAGCAGCCCCAACGCCGGGTCGGGCCGCACCTGCGGGTGCATCACACCCTCATCGTCGTCCGGGCGGCCGATACTCCGACGGGCGGCGCCTAACTTCTCCGCGGGATGGTCATCACGGCTGGTCGCGGCGGCCGAGCACCTCGTACCGCCGAAGATCACGGGCATGAGCGTACGGCGGCGGGCAGCCAGGCTAAGGTCCGGTCGTCGCGCCGGCTGATCAGACGCTCACTGACCTGGGTTGCCGTACCCGAGTGCGGTGCAGGCCGATCCGATGGCGCCTGCGTCGGCTTCGGCATCGGTGAAGTCAGCCCAGTAGAGGTCCTGGTCGTAGGTCTGCACCGCGCTAGCCAGCGCCGGGTTGGTGATTCCGGACGCCGCGGCCTGGAGGGCTGGCCATCCGGCCGCTTCGGCCTCGATGTTGTTCGTGCTGGCCGAGCTGGCTATCCCCCAGTAGTAACTGCAGGCCGTTGAGTTCCCGTTGGGCTGGGCGGCCGCCCGGTGGCTGGCCGCATGGACGGCCCCGACGCCGATTCCGACGCCGGCCAGCAGGACGACGAGCACGATCGCACCCACCAGCACCGGGTATCGCCTGAGCCAGTCGTCCCAGGACGGCCTGGGCCCCGCCATCTGGGGCTCGTAGGGCGGTCCGCCCGGCGGAGGAGCCCAGGACGTGAACGGCTGGCCTGCGCCCTGGAACCCGGCCGCAGGACACGCGCCGTCTACGTGGGCAGCGAACGCTGCGCCGCACACGCCGCACGGGGGCATCGGAGGCTGGCTCCAATTCGGCACGCTGTACTGCCCAGCGCCGGTCTCGTTCGGCTCGAAGATTGAATCGTCTCCCACAGGGGATCTCCCTTCCCCAGGAGAACGCCTCAGCCCGGCCGACCAGGGCGTTCCCTCCGGGCATCACTCACGGAGCCGGGGGTCCGACCGCTCCCCCAGTCTAGATGGGCTAGCTCGGTCGTTCCAGGTCTCTCCGGCAGCACATTGAGGTCTCTTTGGTCGAGACCTAGAGCCAATCAACTGTCCGGATCCATGGCCCCTCCCTCACTAGAGGTGATGGGCTGCTGCGTCCAGCATTACACGAGGCAAAGCGGCGGTCTAGGTCAAGGTCGCGCAGAGTTTCTGATGACCCCGCAATGGCCGCGTGCCGTCTGGCTGGCGCGCGGTCAAAGGCGGGTCAGGACCAGCAGGACCGTGGACGCGACCAGCAGGGCCGCCATGGCGCCGTTGAGGATGCGCCGGGCGCGCGGTTCCCGGAGGAAGCGCTGGAGCGCGGCGCCTGCGGCCAGCCAGGGCAGGCAGCTGGGCAGCGCGACCAGCATGAACAGGATCGCGAAGACGGCGGCCTGGGCCAGGGCACCGCCGGCGCGCTGGTGCAGGAAGGTGGCCACGGCGGCGACGCCGACCAGCCACCCCTTGGGGTTGACCCACTGGAAGGCGGCCATGCGGAGGAATCCAGCGGGGGCGTTCGCGGCCCCTTCGGACTGCCCCGCCGTCGCGATCCGCCAGGCCATCAAGCAGAGCATCGCGGCCCCGGCCCACTTCAGGACCTGGAGGGCGAGCGGATGGGCCAGGAGCACGTTGCCCAGTCCCAGGGTGACGGCGAACAGCATCGCGCCCATCCCGGTCGCCTGCCCCAGCAGGCTGGGGATGCCCCGGCGGACACCCACCCTGGCCCCGACTGCGGTGAGCAGGGCATTGCTGGGGCCCGGGGTTCCGGCGACGACCGCGGAGAACGTTATGAACGCGATCAGCCGGGCAGGGTCACGCAGGACTTCCACGCGCCGCTCCGTAGCTCTGCTCCGCAGGTCTGACCCATGGACCCCAGCCTGGATGAGGCACGCGGTGCCGGTCTTGAACGCTGGTGCATCCCGGATGAGTGGGTAGCCGCCGTGGCGGGCAGGCGCGGGCGCTAGGGTCGGGTTCGAGGAGGCGGCTTGTGATAACGCTCGTGATCGGCAGTAGCGCTGTGTGCAGCGACGGATACGGCGGCGAGGTACTGGCCGTGGTCATCGATCCCGCGGCCCGCACCGTGACCCATCTCGTGGTCGAACCGAAGGGCCGAGCGGGGCTCGCGCGGCTCGTCCCGCTCGATCTCGTCGATCTTGCCGAGGCGTCGCCGGGCCAGGTCCGGCTCGGCTGCACCGAGGCGGAGTTCAAGAACCTTGAGGCGGCCGAGGAGACTCTCGCCGAGTTCGTGCCGGGCTACCAGGTTCCCGTTCAGCTGCTTGCTCCGGGCTGGCGTCCCGCGGACGTGCCCACCGTGCAGGGCGGCACGATCCCGCGGATCCCGGAGCAGGAAACCCTCGACACCATCCCGCCCGGCGAGGTAGAGGAGCGCCGCGGCGACCACGTTCGCGCCACCGACGGCAAGGCCGGGCACGTCCACGCGCTGCGCATCGACCCGGGTAGCCACCAGGTAACCCACGTGCTCGTCAGGGCCGGGCACGTGTGGGATCGCAGCGATGTCGCCATCCCCATCGACAAGGTGACCGGATTCGACGACGGCGTCCAGCTCAGCATCACCAGGCAGCAGGTCCGGGATATGCCGCCGGCCGACATCGATCACTCCGCCGGGTAGGACCGGACCGCCGACTCGGCGGCGGTGTTTCGACGTCTCCGCGGAGACGTTCCGCGCAATTGCAATTGCGCCAGGCGTTTCCGCGGTGTCGTGTCACGCTGGCCGGTGCATATGTCACGGGAGGCCGGCGGCCTTGAGGAACGCGTCGGCGATGACGCGGTAGCCGGTCGCGTTCGCATGCTGGTTCGGGCCGCGGGGCGGCGGAGCGCATGCCCAGGTCCACTCGCAGATCCGCGCCACGTTGCGCGGCAGCGAGCCGATCCCGGGCACCACCACCGGATCGCCGAAGTCGGTGGTGTCAAACGCGCCGAGCACGTCGGCGATGTGGGCTCCGGCCTGGGCGTAGGCGTTGTCCAGCAGGCCGTTGTAGGCGACCGCGAGCCGCTCGCCGGCCCTGGCGATCACCTGGCCGAGCGGGCCGTCACGCCATTCGGCGAGGGCGGGCAGGTAGTAGCTCATCCCGACGGTGCGCACGCCCGGGCCGGCCGCGGCGCGCAGGCTGGCCAGGATCGTGGTCAGGTTGGCAGCGGCGTCGGGGATGCGGCCGATGCAGGACGCCAGCGCGGACAGGCTGGGCTGGGCGCCGCAGTCCTCGGGATCGTTGGCGCCGATATCGATGGTGATCAGCAGCACGTGTCCGCGATGGGCCCGCAGGAACGCGACGGCCGCGGCGAGTTGCGAACCGCCGGGGTAGTGGCAGATGCCTCCGTGCATCATCGTCTGGGTTGTCTCCCCGGGACAGCCGAGCTGTACGAGCCTCAGTCCGGGATGGCCGGGCAGGAGCTGGGCGTACACCAGGTTCGGGTAGCCCTGCGCGGTTTCCACGCTGGTGCCGGCCGCGTTGGGCTGGACGCCCCGGGACAGCGAGTCGCCAAGCGCGAGGTAATAGCTGGCCGGTACGGCCTTCGCGTGCGCGGGAGCCGAGCACGCGGTAACCGCTACGGTTAGGGTGGCCGCGGCGGCGATGCGCACCAGGCACCTGCGAGACCTGCGCCGCGTTCCCGATGCCGCACCCGCCGGGCGCGAGGCTGTCACGATTGTCACGACTCCAGGATGACCGCTGAGTCAAGCCCGTTGTCCGCTCGTCTCCTACTCGGCATCGGGTGCCGCCGCCCATTCCGTTTCTGGATATCCTGGCCGCCGGTGATCGTGAGTACGTACGCAGCGAACATAGGCTGCTGACCTAGCACAGGAGCGACATGAGCAGCACCGACCCGACGACGATCGGCGTACATCGCGCTCTGCACGAGGCGCTTAACTCGGCGAGAGAGGCCCGGCACCGCCTCGACGAGGGTGATGCCACTCCCGACCTGGACGACCTCGTGGAACTCAGCAAGTTGCTGGCCGGGCTGTCGGAAAGTGTCACGACGGTCAACTCCGAGATGACGGCGAAGGCGCGCCTCGCCCGAGGCTCGAACGCCTAGGCCGCATCCGGTCCGGCGGGCAGTCCCCCGGTTAGTCTGCGTCCCGGGTAGCGCTGGCCAAGTCCGGCGCTAGGGGGCGGACTGCCCGATGACCAGGGAGGCAGGGCTCTGCGGCAGCCTGAGCGCGGCAAGGGCCAGGCGGGCGGCACCGGGGCGCCACGACGTCAGCTGCACCTTAGCCGGGAAGCTCAGCTCGGCGACCAGGCTGTCGCCGCTCGCCGGCCAGCCGAAGCTGATCAGGGCATCGCTGCTGAGCCAGGTCCCCGGTACGGCCATCAGGCGGCCGCTCGCGGTGGACACTAGCTCCAGCTGTACCGCCTGTCCGCCGTCGTTGGACTCGTTGCTGAAGCTCACTTCGACCGCAAGGAAGCGGCCGTCAGGGCTGAAGGAGGCGTTAGCCGCCGACCTGCCTGCGGGCAGCTTGGCTGTTACCTGCCGCCCGGTGGCCAGGTTCATCACCTGTACCTGGCAGCGTGCCGCGCAGGGCGGCGTCAAGGCGATCTGGGTTGCGCTCGCCGCGATCACCGCGTCGAAGGTGCGACTGGCCTGCGGAGCGGCTGGATCCCACAACCGGTATGCCATCGTTCCCGGCTGCGGGGCCACTGGCGCTAGCAGCAGGCCGCGGTCGGTCGCCTGCTCGATCAGGTACCCGGCCGGAAGCCTGAGCTGCGGCCCGAGCGGCGCGCCTGCGCTGCTGACCTCGCGCGCCGTGCCTGCGGCAGTACCCGGATCAGCGGTCGGCGGGTAGCTGGTCAGCCACAGGGCGCCGGTGGCGGCCGGCGCGACCGCGTCCGCCAGCCCCACGCGAGTCGCCGACTGCGCGCCATCGGCTAGGAAGTAGACAGCACGCCGCGGCCCGGCGCACGTGGCGCAGCCGACCTGCGTGCCAGGACTGGCCTGGATTGCCCAGCCGCCCGCGGCACGGGTGAACTCGTAGCCAGACCGCTGCTGTGGCAGGCCACCGATCGGGGCCACCTGTCCGGTGCCCGGCCAGAACCACACCGGCTGCGGCCCGGTGGCGGGCAGCCGGAGACCGTCGGGCCAGGACAAGGCGGGACCGGTGATCCCGTCAGGTACCGCTGCCACCGCTGGCGCGGGCTCTACCGCGGCCGAAGCCGTCGGCGCAGGCACGGTGGCAGCCGCCCGGGCCGGCCGTGGCGTTGACGGCCGTGACCGTGGCAGGTGCTGGACTATCAGCAGAACCGCCAGCATGAGCACGGCCGCGACCGCCACGCGACGTGGCCACGGGCCGCGTTCACGGTCCCCGCCCTGACTCAGGGTGTCCGGCATCACCCTCACCGCCAACACTGTTTTGATCTGTAATACGACCATCATCCGGCCTGCGGGCTTGGTCGGCTACTCAGCAGCGACAACGGGAGATGACAAGATCGCCGCGTGCGGGCTGCTCGGCATCAAGGTCACCCTGGAGTCCGCGCACCTGTCGATCGACCAGTCCCAGGGCAAATAGGCAGCCCGCGTCGCGGCAACGAAGGATCTTCGATCTCGTGGTTCGCGTCGATGGCGGCGCGTCTCAGATCACGTCTCAGATCGCTCGTGCGAGGCCCTGGACCGCGCGCAGCCGCCCGTCGGCCAGCGCGCTGGTGAGGTTCTTGGCTTTCGACTCGAAGTTGGGGACAAAGGCCTGCAGTCCGATCGGGCTGGGCGGCAACATGCGCAGTGCCTGCATCGTCGCCGCCGCGCCGTCGGTGAGGTCGTTCCACTGCTCGATCTCGAACCCGGAGGTTTCGATGACCGCGCGCAATCGATCGGGTGTGGTCAGGTGGCTGTATTCGGGCCGGTCGGCCCAGGGCACCGGGAAGTCGGGTTCGCCGTTCTCCCCGGCGGCGATGTCCCATACAGCCAGCCTGCCGCCGTGGGCCAGGACCCGGCGGGCCTCCGCGTAGAGCAGGGCCTTATCGGCCACGTTCATCTGCACGTGCTGGCTGAACATCACGGTGAAGGTCGCCTCACTGAACGGCAGGTTCGTGACGTCTGCTTGGCGCACCGTGATCCGGTCGTCCAGGCCGGCGAGTTGGTTGAGCCACCGCGCGGTCTGACAGTATTCCTCGGTGAGATCCACGGCGACCACGTGGCAGTGGCTGCGTTCGGCGAGGTAGCGGGCGGTTCCGCCGACTCCGCTGCCTGCGTCGAGGACCTCGTCGTCGGCGGTGATCTCGGCCAGGTCGGCCAGTTGGGTGGTGGCGATGCGGCCCATGGTGTGGAAGTCCTCCAGCAAAGCGAGGTCCGCGAGGCGAAGGTGGCCGAGGTCCTTCCCGGCGGCTATGAGCGCCTGCTCGATGGCCTGCCGGGACGTGCCGGTCGAATACTGGGTCTGGATGTCGGTCATGTCAGCGCGCCTTTCAGGGCGGACTCCTTGCGGCCAGTGAGCGGGCGGGCGGCTGACGCTGGCGTCCTCGGGCCTCTGGCCAGCGCGGACAGGGACGTGATGTGCAGGGCGAGCAGCAGCGGCACGCCGGCGGTCACGATCAGCGCAAGCGGGAGCTCGAAGATCGGTGCGGCTGACGGCGTGACGTTGATCAGCTGGAATCCGGTGAGGGCGCCGAGGGTCAGGGCCACGACCAGATCTGCCATACCGAACGCGTTGTGCCACAGGGCGGCACGGCGGCCCCTGCCTCGGGCGAGCTTGTACGCGACCAGCGGCGCGGCGAGGCCGGCCGCGATGTCGCCCAGGCCCGCGGGCAAAGCGAACAGCGCAGGCAGGTGGCCGAGGGCCATCAGGATCAGGAAGGCTACCCCTTCCACCCGGAACGTGTGCGGGTACTCCAGGCGGCTCGCCAGGCCCGGTGCCGCCAGGGCGCGCGCGACCACCGGAATCCGGCGCAGGGCCAACAGCGTGCCGAAGAAGCCGACCACCGCAATCGGCAGCCACGGCACCCCGTGGCCGAGCCGCGTGTGGTACCAGCCATGACCCGCGATCACCGCGGTGGCGGCGAACCAGCCGCCGAGCACGACGGCCGCCGCCCCGGCCAGCAGCGCCGCGCGCGGCCGGCCCAGGTCGGCGCGTTTCGCGCCGCTGTACAGCATGACGCAGGTCGCAGCCGCGATCCCGGCGGTCAAGGCGATGGTGATCGCCCATATGTAGGCGGGCGGGTCGTACATGACATCCTCCAGGGGTCTATGACTTACTTCAAGATAGTAGTTTGCAACTAGTATCTGTCAACTAGTATCATGGAGGATGTGACCCGGAACGTTCGCACCTACGAGCACTTCTGCCTGATCGCACGCGCACTGGAACGCGTCGGTGACCGGTGGAGCCTGCTGGTGATCCGTGACCTTCTCACCGGCGCCAAGAGGTTCACCGACCTGATGGACCGTCTCGGCGGAATCACCCCCAAGACGCTCAGCCAGCGCCTGCGCGAGCTTCAAGACGCCGGCATCGTCACCGCCGACCGCGAGCCAGGCCGCCGGGAGGTCTGGTACCGGCTGACACCGGCCGGAGCCGACCTCGAGCCCGTCATCGACGGGCTCAACTGGTGGGGGCTACGGCATGCCTGGCGCTGGCCCCAGCCCGGCGAGCCCCTGCACGCCGAGCACCTGCTCCGCTGCGTCACCCAGGCCATCGACCTTGCCGCCGGCGACCACGAGCCAGCCCGCTGGCACTTCCGCCTCGACGGCACGGACTACCTGGCCGAAAGCGACGGCCACCAATGGTCACTCGCCGCGCAAGCCCCATCCGTACCGGCCGACGTCACGATCACCGCGACCACCCAGGCCCTGACCGCCCTGATCTTCGCCGGTTCGGACACCGGCGTCTACATCACCGGCGAACCCCTGGCAGTCGAACGATTCCGGCGGCTGATCAGCACCATGGCCGCCGTTGCGCATCCCGTCTAGTCCCGTCTAGTCCCGCCTGGTCCGGGAACCCGGATGCCGCAGTCAGGGCTTGCTGACCGTGCGCGCAAGGACAAGCCCGTAGCCCGGACTGCCGTCCTCGCGTCGGCCCAGAGCCGTCAAGGGGACCGTCGTCACGGTGAATCCGGATGCGGTCAGGTCGTCGCAGACCGCCTGCAGTCCGCAGGTGCGGTAGTACATGACGAACGGGGGACGCCACACGGCATTGCGGACCCGCATGGCCAGGTCGAACCCGAGCAGTCCCCAGTACCAGGGTGAGGTGATCGGCTGCGGCGCACCGATCGGGAAGGCGAGAACCCCGCCCGGCCGCAGCGCGCGGTAGACCCCGCCGAACAGCGCGGGCCGTTCAGCGGGCAGGAAGTGCCCGAGCGCGCCGAAACTGACCGCCAGGTCGAAGGCCTCGGTGAAGGGCAATGCCCGGACGTCGGCGCGCACCCACCTGGCGTCCGGGTGCGCACGGCGGGCCTGGACGAGCATGCCCGTGCTGAAGTCGACGCCAGTGACCTGTCCCTGGCACACGGATCTGAGGACCCGCATGCCCGCGCCCGTGCCGCAGCACACGTCCAGCCCCGGGCCGAACGGGCCGAGCGAGCGCAGCGCGTCGGCGGTCGCGTCGAGCACGATATCGGGGGTCCGGAACGGCGTGTGGTCGAATTTGGGAGCAAGCAGGTCGTAGCCACCTTCGACCGAGGACAGCGCCTGCCTCGCCAGTTCACGCACCGACGGGCCTTCAGGCGAGAACACCCGCCAAGAGTACTTCGCCGACGCCGCACAAACCGTCTGTGCGCCAAGCCGACCGCACGAACCACCTATTTCCCATCACCAGCGCCAAGGCGCAATGCGCCCGGGCGAAATGCGCGGGGTTGCCCGGCTGGCTGCTTTGATCACGCCGAGCGGTACGCGGAGATGATGATGACCAGCGACGATCCGAGCCTGCCTGGAGCGGGGGCCCGCCCGGCGTCCGGGGCGGCGGGCGGCAAAGCCATCCGCGACCAGCTGATGCGCCAGCGCGGGAAGCGCCGGCTAGGCCGTGACAGGCTAACGGCAGCGCTCCGGGCCAGGTCCTCTCGGCGCTGGGTCACAAGGGCCCTGGCGATCTCTGGGTGCATGATGGTGGCTCCTCTCGCCTTCGGCTGGACGCACGTAGTGCTAGGATTCACGATGTATCTCGAATGATGATCCTGTCAAGATATATCTCGATTTTGTCCAGCTGACTGAGTGGCTGCGGGGATACCGGCGCAGCGGCCGACACGGTCGCTGAGGGCAGGGGGCGGTTCAGATCCTCCGCCTCGGGCCAGCGCTCCGGCCTCATACCAGCTTCCGGCGTGCGGATACGGCGCATACGTGAATTCGTGGTGTCCCTCATCGGCGAGGGGATCCGGATAAACGGGGTCCTAGTCCCGAGTTCATTACCGATCGCGTGGTAGCCGTGCCGGCCGTCGTTCAGCAGCGCTGCCTCATAGCCTGGTTCGGACAGGTCGGCAGGCTCGTTGAGATGGGATGCCCGGCGCGACGTAGCGCAGGACCGGGCTTGGGTTGTCTGGGCCAGCACTTGGGCTCATGGGAACGGCTACGCTTACCTGGCGGCCGGATCTGACCAGGGTGGCTCCGGCGACGACCTCGTCCGACGTCAGATAGTTCAGGGTCCCTAGTTGATCGTCTGAGCCCCAGTTCTTCACTGCTCCGAACGTCTGGTCAAACTCGCGCAGCGTGACTAGCGTTGCCGGAGTTAACGTCGTCACTTTGCGCCCTATCCTTCCGCTTGGCCTGCGGTCATCGCGGCGACCGCGGGTGATGGCCCGGCTTGCTCGCATGCACATGCTCGCATGCACTTGCTCACATGCATTAGCCCAAGTGCTCGAGCTCGCGGATGTAGTCGATGATCGCCTCGGACATGCGCGGGTAGAGTTCCACGACGCTTTCGGGTATCCGGCCGACGTAGCGCAACATCCAGTCGTCGCGGGTCCATGCGCACGGCAGGAGACGCGAGCCAGGGATCGCCTCATGCAGTGCCTCTGCTGCCAGGGCCGGATGGAAGTCGTCGTTGCCGTTGAAAACAAGCGCTGGCGCTGTCACAGTCCGCAGCTCCGAGACGGTAGCGGCGATCACAGGTGCTGCCATCGTGGGGTAGAAGACGTCGTTCCACGACTTCATCACGGCAATGAATATATCGGCGTCCATATTCAGCAGGCGCGCCGCGTTACCTGGATTCGCCCGGATCAGCTCGCTGAAGTGCGGCGTTTCGGCGACTTCGGCCATGCCCCCACGTACGGCGGCCTCGATGTAGGGCGTGTGATACTGGTAGCCAAGCAACTGGGAACTGTAGCCGCCCCCCGACACGGACCACAAGATGAGCCCGCTGACGACTTCAGGGTGCCGGATGGCGGCCAGGTAGGCCAGCCGGGCACCGGCCGAGCCGCCGATGAAGACGGCGCTGCCCAGGCCCAGGTGCTCGACCAGCAGTGCTGCATCATCAGCCCACCGGTACTGTTCCGGTGCCGCATCGAGGTACAGGTCGGATGACCCGGTGTTGCTGCGATCCCATTCGATGAGCTGCACGTGATCTTCGAGCGCACGAGCAAGCGAGGCCAGCGCCGCGGACCCCAGGCGCCCGCCCGGCGTCAAGACAACAGGCGTGCCGCTTCCGGTCCGGCGGTAATGTATCGCGCGGTCACCGACATAGAAGGTGTGCATCGTCACGTACTGTAACTCGAATTAAAGTGATATGTCTACGACTATAAAATAATGCTCCACGAAAGGCAGGGTGCCGCGAATCGCGGCGCCCGTGGTCAGCACGACTAGCCGCCGAGCGCGAACTCGCTGACGATCTTCTCGGCGATGGCGAGCGAGGCGGTCGCGGCCGGGGAGGGGCGACAAGGACGGCGACAACTGGCCCGGCCCGGTGGTTACGGAAGTCGTCGACGAGCGAGACGCCGGGAACCACGGCTCCGGCGCGTACGCCGGCCGGTGCCGACATGACGTCGCCAGGCTGCAGCCAGGGCAGGTAGGTGCGGGCTTCGGCAAGGTAGACGCGCGGCGACAAAGACCCGCGCAGCTCGCTCAGGCCGATCCGCCAGTCGTGCCGGGCCAGCTGGCGGAGCGCCGCCGAGCGGGCTAGCCGGGCCAGCTGAGCTGCGGATACATCGCGCCGGCTATAGCCTTCCTGGCTAGGACCAGCAACGCGTTCGGGCCGAGGTCGGCATCGCCGCTGATCGGTGGTGTCAGGTGAACGCCAAGGTGCGGATAGGCCGGGCCGGGTACCGATAGACGGGGTGCCGGACCGTTGTCTGAGTCTAGCTCGACCGGCACCAAGTCCTCGTTCATCGAAGCAGACGGCGTGACTTTCCGGGCCCTTAGCGGACGCATCGTGACTGGGCAGTCCGCCGAGGCCGACGACCGATCGGTGGTCTCCTGGATCCGCGCTTTCGAGCACGGGCTCAATCGGACGGCGTGGCCGAGGACCACACGCCGAACCACTGCTCAGCGCAGTACTCCCCGAACCGCTTGATGAAATGTGGTGTGCACATCGTGGGGCCGTCCCAGCGGGTATGCACCGCGGGGTCCGCGCCCACCACGTGGTCGTGGGCGAGCACGTGGGTAAACCCGGCTTCCTCAGCCCGCCGGGCGTAGGCGCGCACCGCGCCGGGGTCGCATGCGGTGAAAGGCGTTCTGCGAAGATCGGGGAATGGAGCGGGCTGCTGATCAGGCGGCGGACGCGGCGGAGCCCCGCGACCGCCCGAGGTGCGCCGCGCCAGCGGGCAGTCCTTGCCGCACTTCCCCCCCGTACCGGGCGCTCGCCGAAGGCAGGGAAAGTGGGATGATCCCTGGTGGATGGTACTGCAGGGAAAGGGACCGGCCCTGAGCACCCCGCTGGCGGAGGCCGTTTCCGCCGTTCTGCTGCTGGCGGTCCTGGCCGGCGCGGTCGTGCGCCCGTGGGGCTGGCCGGAGGCGGTCGTGGCCGTCCCGGCGGCCGGCGTGGTCATCGGCACCAGGGCGATCTCGCTGAGCCAGGCCCGCGCCGAGGCCGCCCGGCTGGGGCCGGTGATCGGCTTCCTGGCGGCCGTGCTGGTTCTCGCCCAGCTGTGCGACGACGAGGGGCTGTTCACCGCCTGCGGGGCATGGATGGCCCGCGCCGCGGCGGGACGCCCACGCAGGCTGCTGGCCTGCGTGTTCGCTGTCGCGTCGGTGACCACCGCGGTGCTCAGCCTGGACGCAACGATCGTGCTGCTCACCCCAGTGGTGTTCGCCACCGCCGCCCGGCTCGGGGCCCGGCCCAGGCCGCACGTGTACGCCTGCACCCACCTGTCCAACACCGCCTCGCTGCTGCTGCCGGTCTCCAACCTGACCAACCTGCTGGCGTTCGCCGCCAGCGGGCTGAGCTTCACCCGCTTCGCCGCGCTGATGGCCCTGCCCTGGCTGGTGGCGATCGGCACCGAATACCTGGTGTTCCGGCGGTTCTTCGCCACCGACCTGGACGCCGGGGCCCAGGCCCCGCCCGCCGCCGGGGCCCAGGCCCCGCCCGCCGCCGGGCCGCCCGAGACGCCGGTGTTCGCGCTGGCCACGGTGGCGGGCACGCTCGCCGGCTTCGTCGTTGCCTCCGCGGCCGGGATCAGCCCGGCGTGGGCGGCCTTCGCTGGCGCGGCCGTGCTCGCCACCCGGGCCCTGGTCCAGCGCCGCACCACCCCCGCGGCCATCATGCGCGCGTCGGCGGTGCCGTTCCTCGCGTTTGTCCTGGGGCTGGGCATCGTGGTCCGCGCGGTGACCGGCAACGGGCTCGCCACGGCGCTGGGCCATCTGGTTCCGAGCGGCGCCGGGCTGCCATCCCTGCTCGCCATCGCGGCGCTGGCCGCCGTGCTGGCCAACGTGATCAACAACCTGCCCGCCGTGCTGGTCCTGCTGCCGCTGACCGTACCCGCCGGACCCGGCGCGGTGCTCGCAGTGCTGCTCGGGGTGAACATCGGCCCCGACCTCACCTACGCCGGGTCCCTGGCCACCCTGCTATGGCGGCGCATCATGCGCGAGCACGACACCGAGGTGGACCTGGCCGACTTCACCCGCCTCGGCCTGCTCACCGTGCCCGCTGCCCTGGTGCTCGCGGTGCTGGCGCTGTGGGCCTCGCTGACCGTCATCGGAGGCTGATCACCGTGACCGTCATCGCCTGGATTGTCGAGGGCACCTGGCCTGCCTGCGTGGACGCCGCCCGCACCTGGGCGCCGGACGACGCCAGTATCGTGCTGCTGCACGTCACCGGCCCCGAGGTCCCCGGCGCCGCGCGTGGCGCCTACGCCGGGCTGCTCGGCCGCGCACGCCCCGACCGCGACCCCGGCACCCGGCTGGAACACCTCGCCGCCACCTCCGCCAGCGAGCTCCTCGCTGCCGCAGCCACCCGCCTGGGACGCCCCTGCACCCGCAGCGAGCGGGCCGGCCGCACCGAACGGGAAGTCGTGGCCGCCGCCGAAGGCGCCCGCCTGCTCATCCTCGCCCGCGACGGCGACCGCACCCACCTCGGACCCCGCAGCCTCGGCCCCGCCAGCCGCTTCATCGTCGACCACGCCCCCTGCCCCGTCCTGCTGGTCTGGCCCGAACCACCGCCCAGCGTGGCCACCATCCCGCCGCCACCCCACCCACCGCACCACCGGTAGCTGGCACCTACCGCCAGCCCACGCCACAGTTCCCTGGCAGATCAACACGCTCTGGAACAGCCGGTCACGGTAAGGACGATCAACTCAGCCGCTTACCCTGCCTGGTTGTACCCGTTATTCGAGAGCCTGGGCGGCGGCCGTCATCACGAACCGCGTAATCCGATGGGGGGCTGGCGGCGAGCCTCGGCTTACCGGCCGAGGTTGCGGCCGAGGGCTACGGCGCAAGAGCGCACGGGCTGCCCTGTGAGCAGCCTCCAGGCGGACCCGGTCCCGGCGGCCGCGTGCCGCCGCCGGGGTCCGTGGCAACGTCCGCGCCCGGGCGCATCCGCGGTCAGCCCCGCCCGGCAAGGGCACGCCGGGTTACTGCCTGCACTGGCTGATAGAGTGAACAGGTAATCATTGCACTAGGCAAGTAAGGTGGAGTTGAGTGCAGCGAGAAGGCAATCCTGCCGACCCGGACATCGTCGACGCGGTGCTGACAGCCAGCCGGACCCTGGTGGCCGTGACCGAGCGGTCTCTGGGTGCGGTGGCAGAAGACACCACGATCGCCCAGTACCGGGCACTGGTGGTGCTGGCTTCCCGCGGGCCGCAGCGCATGGTGGACCTGGCCGTGGCCCTGGGCGTCACGCCCCCGACAGCTGGCCGGATGTGCGACCGGCTGCTGCGTAAGGGGCTGATCCGCCGGCACCGGGCGCGCACGGACCGGCGGGAGGTACTGGTGTCGGTGACCGCCGCTGGCCGGCAGGTGGTCGACCAGGCGACAGCCCGGCGGCGGGCCCTGCTGGCCGAGATCCTCGGCAGGCTGCCCGCCGGGCAGCAGGCCGCAGTCGCGGCAGCACTGCGGGCCTTCGCGGCGGCAGCAGGCGAGATCCCGGACAGCCAGTGGCCGGCCGGCGCGGCCGGGCCGGGATCGGGCCTGCCGGCTCAGGCCAGCCTGGAGGCCGGGGCCAGCGTGCGGGAGCCGGCGTGACCACCGAAACGACGAGGCCGGACAGGAGCGGCGCCGTGCGGGCGGACCGGGCAGCCGGATGGCTGCGCGAGTCCAGGGCCGGGCTGTTCGTGATCGCCCTGGTGGTCGGCGTGGGGTCGGGCCTGGGCGCGGTCGTGTTCCGGTACCTGATCTACTTCTTCACCTGGCTGGCCACCGGCCATGCCCAGTTCGGCCAGGCCGGCTATGCCGGCAGCTCCCATCTGCCCTGGCTGGGGCTGGGCTTCTTCGTCGTGATCCCGGTGATCGGGGGCCTGGTCTACGGGCCGCTGATCTACCGGTACGCGCGGGAGGCGCGCGGGCACGGCGTGCCCGAGGTCATGGTCGCGGTCGCCGAGAACGGCGGCCGGATCCGGTGGCAGGTCAGCGTCGTCAAGGCGCTCGCGTCGGCACTGTGCATCGGCACCGGCGGGTCGGTGGGCCGGGAAGGGCCGATCGTGCAGATCGGCTCCGCGCTGGCCTCCGGCTTCGGCCAGCTGGTGAAGATGCCGGAGAACCGGATGCGGATCCTGGTCGCGTGCGGTGCCGGCGGGGCGATCGCCGCGACCTTCAACGCCCCGATCACCGGCGTGTTCTTCGGCGTGGAGATCATCTTGCGCGAGTTCTCCGTCGACGCGCTGTTCACCGTCATGCTGGCGGCAATGATTGCGGACGCGGTCGCCATCCCGATCCTCGGCGACAAGCCGTTCCTGCAGGGGTTCCCGGCCGGGATCTCGCTGGTCCACCCGGCCGACTACCTGCTGGTTGCGGTGTTGGCCGTGCTCGCGGGACTGGTCGGGCTGCTGTTCAAGGCGACCGTCTACAAGATGGAAGACCTGTGGGACGCGGCCTGGAGGAACCGGCCGGAGTGGGCCCGTCCCGCGATCGGCGGCATCGCGCTCGGCCTGATCCTGCTGGCCCTGCCGCAGATGTACGGCGTCGGGTACCCGGTCATGTACAAGGCCGTCGGAGGCGACTACGTCCTATGGTTCCTGCTGATCCTCGCGGCTGGCAAGATCATCGCCTGCAGCACCACGCTCGGGATCGGCGGCTCCGGCGGCGTGTTCGCGCCGTCGCTGTTCGTCGGCGCCACCTCCGGGATGGCGTTCGGCGAAGTCGCGGGCCACCTCTTCGGGCCAGCCGCCGGGCAGCCCGCGCTGTACGCGGTCGTCGCGATGGGCGCGGTGTTCACCTCCGCCGCCCGCGCACCGCTGACCTCGGTAGCCAGCGTGGTGGAGATGACCGGCGACTACACCCTCACGCTGCCGGTGATGCTCGCCGTCGCCATCGCCACCGCGACCTCCCGTGCGCTGAGCTACGGCACCATCTACACCACCAAGCTGCTGCGCCGCGGTCAGGACGTCGACCGCGCCGCGCCGTGGCGCGCATTCGGCGACCTTAGAGCCGCCGACGCCATGCGGCCGTTCCCCGTGCCGCTGCCCGTGCCCGCCGGCCATGACCGTGACGCCGATGCCAGCGCCGACCACGCCCAGGTCGGCCAGGCGCGGCTGCCCGGACGTGTCATCTACGAGGGCGACCCGCAGGCGGTATACGGCGGCGAGTCACTGGCGCAGACAATGCGCCAGCTCGAGGCCTACGGCCGCGACGGCCTGCCGGTCCTGTCCGGGGACGGCCGGCAGGTACAGGGCTGGATCACCAACCAGAGCGTGCTGCAGACCGTCGCGGATCAGATCGGCGGCTCCCCGCCGCAGCAGGGCAGCGCCGTCGGCCAGGCAACGCCCGGAGGGCAGCCCGGGCGGGCAGGGCCGCCCGCGCCGCTGCACGGCTACCGTGTCCTGGAGATCTGCATCGGCCCGGACTCCCCGGCCGCCGGCCGGCCGCTGAGCAGCCTCAGCTGGCCGCCGGGTAGCATCCCGGTGTCCATCCTGCGGCGGCGCAAGCTCCGGCAGCCCGATCCGGATCTGACGCTGGCCGACGGCGACCGGGTCAGCCTGCTGGTCCCGGCAGCTCTGGTAGCGCCACCGGAGCAGGCCGACGGAGGTCACAGCAGCGGCGGGCCGTCACAGCGGCCCTCAGGCCAGACCGGCGTGCCCGCCGACCACTAGCGCGGCGGTCACCACACGCCAGGTGCACCGCGAGGGCCGCGCCTGGCACGGCACCGCAGAACGGAGGATTCCATGGCGAGATGGCTGGCGCGGGCCATGCCGTGCCTGGCACCTGCGGCAGTGGTCCTGGCGACGGTCGCGGCGCTGCCCCCGGCCGGCAGCTACGCCCGGCAGGACGCGTCCGTGCAGGCGCTCCAGTTCGTGATCTTCGCGGTCCCCGTGCCAGCGCTGCTGGTGCTGGGCATCGCGTCATGGCGCGGGCAGGCGGCCCGGCTCGGCTGCGGTCCCGGCACGTCACCCCGCCGCCGGGAGCGTGCCGCTGTGCCGGGCCTGCGCGCCCTGGCCTGCCCGGCCGGACGCCGGGAAGGCACTGACCGCCGGGCTGCTGGGGCCGCCGCAGCGAAGGTGCTGCTCTTCGCCGCCCTCGTGATCACCTGGCGCCTGCCCGCGGTGCTGGACGCGCTGGCTAGGCACCCGGCCCTCACCGCCGCGGAAATGGTGACCCTGGCGTGCGCCGGTGCGGCCGTCTGGATCGACCTCATCGCCGCGCCGCCCTCGCGCCGCCCGCTGTCCCGGCCGCTGCGCGCGGCCATGGCCGCCGTGGCCATGTGGACCATCTGGATAGTCGCCTACATCACTGGCATGTCGGGCGCAACATCGGTCCCGGCCCGGCCCGCCACCGATGCCCTGACTGCGGCCACGCAGCGGCAGCTCGGAGTTGCCGTGATGTGGGCAGTGCCGGCCATCTTCTTCGTGCCGGTCGTGTACGGCATGCTGATCAGATGGCTGGGCGAGCGCGACAACCCTGATGCCGAGCTTCGCGCAGCACCGCCGCCGGGATCCACCTTCACCGGTCTCAGCCGCAGCCCGCGGCCGCCGCGCGGCTGGCGCTCGCCGCCGGACTGACTGACCGCCCGCGAGCCGCGCAGCTGCCCGGCTACCGCGAATCCCGCCTCTAGGGCGGTGTCCAGGTGAACACTCGCAGCGATTACGGTCAGGCCGATCCAGTTGCTCCGTATCCGCTTGCAACGACGTCTGCTGCCACGATGAACGGCGAACACCTGATCAGCCCCTGCCCAGGGCCTCATGGCGGGTTCTGGGCTTACCTTGACGGAACCTGGAGCGAGTGCCACGACGCGGCGCCCAGCCAAGTTGACCGCTTACTGCCGCCGGCGGGCGGGCCTGGCTGATCAGGCAGGCCAAGGCGGTGTCCCGCACCTCCCGCGGGCCTGCTCGGGCGCCAGCGTCTCCAGCGGTTCCATCACCGCAGGGACAGTGCTGCCGGACATCCCGAGGGCCAGGCGAGAGTTGACAGGTCCGACCCGTTGGGCACCTTGCTTGCCAGACCCGCCGGTCATACCTCGTTACCGACCGTGACAACTCGGCGGGCCGGCGGCACGCGATATCCGCCTTAGGCGCGGTGGGGTGTCAGTGACCTGCGAAGAAAATCTCCCGCACCTCGCGGGCGGCGTAGCAGACCAGCACGTAGCCAGCGGCTGGGTCGGCCCACCACCAGCCGAGCGTGGCGTTCAGCACCAGGCCCGCCAGCACCGCGGTAGCCAGGATCCCGTCGATCATCGTGACCCGGCCCTCGGTCCGCAGGACCGGGTTGTCCAGCGCCCGGCCGGTGCGGGCCTTTCCCGAGGCCAGCGTGAACATCGCCGCCGCGGTCACCGCGGTCCAGATGATCCCCGGGACTGAGTGCCGCGGGTGATACCCGGCGGCCAGCACCACGGTGGACTGCACCAGCAGGTAGGCGGCCAGGGCGGCGAACGCGGCCCCGATCAGGCGCAGGCCGCGCCGCTGACGGGCCTCGCCGGTGCCCGACAGCTCCCAGATCACCACCGTGGACGCGCCGATCTCGATCAGCGAATCCAGGCCGAACCCGGCCAGCGCCACCGACCGCGCCGAGACGGCCGCGATCGCCAGCACCACGATCCCGATCACGTTCCAGGCCAGCGTCACATACTCCAGGGCGAAACCGCGGCGCAGCAGCGCCCGGCGGACCGGATCGTCAGTCAGCGTCACGGGAACACCTCTCCCGGCAGGCCAGGCCTCTGATGTGCACTCGTCACATTATTATTGTGACAAGTGCACATCAGGGTCAATGGCCGTGCTCGGCGGCCGCGTAGACCTGGCCGGCAAACCCCTCCAGCGCCTCGGCGCACTGCGCCACCGTCGCCCGCGCCCGGCCCGCCGAAGCCGCGCCGAGGACGTCCCGGGCCTCCACCTTGCCCAGCCAGCCCCGCAGCTTGGCCAGGTCCTCGTCGTTTTCCTCCAGCTCCGCGTAGCTGAAATGCGCGGCGGCCGTCTCCTCGGCGATCTCCGCCAGGAACTCCTCGCAGCGATGGATCACCTCGGCGTACTCCTCATCCCGCGCCTGGTTGTACAGGACGGTGAAATCAGCCTGCCCGGTCAGCGGCTCAGCGCGGACCAGCTGCGCCGCCCCGCCCATCCCCTCCACCTCCGCCCGCAACCCGGCCAGCGCCCGCCCGGCCTCCGGCGACTCCGGCAGCACGGCCACCGAGTTCGCCACGTACACCGCACCCAGCGCCTTCAGCCGCCGCCACACCGCCGTCCGCAGCCGTGACGGCTCACTCGGCACCCGGTAAATCAGCATCAGCCAGCAGACCACATCAGCCACGCCTCCAGTGTGGCGGACACACCCGCGCCGCAAGACACCTAAGGCAGGCGCAGCCCCAGTTAAACCCCCCGCTCCCCAGGTAGAACCTGCTGCGGGCGTTCGCCAGCGCGATCCGTCGCGGTGCGCGGTCCGGGATCGGGGCAGGTGAGCGGCAGCGCTGGAGGGGCCGGCCATGGCACGCCGTGCGCCGGAGTCTAGGGTCACTGTCGGGTGTGCCGGGAAGCCCGGTCGGCGCGGAGTTGTCACGCTCGCGCCCAGGGATGAGCCACTAGTCCCAGCTGGCCCTGACGCCGTGGCGCCCAGCTCATCACGATCTCCGCGCTCGTGTCGTTCGTATATCCGGCCCCGGCGACTGGGCGATGGTGCTGCTCGCGATCGCTCCCGCTCCGCTCGTCGCGGCCACCGCCCACCTGCCCGCCCAGCTGGTAAGGCTTGGTTAGTCACTTGAGCCTCGGACAAGAATTTGAAAAATCTTGTGGAGCTAAGGAGATCCAAACTCTAACCTTCTGCATGCCATATAGGGCCGGCGCGTCGCCAGACAAGACCTAGCGTAGTCCAATATGGCGACTGCCTGCGATAACTATGGCTGCACGTCGCCTGGTGTCGGCGGCTGTCTGGTGATGTTGGCTCCCAACTTGGCTCCAGAAAATCGTTTAATCGTGCTAGTATTCGAATAACAGCACGGGGTACTCGCCTCGGATTCTTACCGCGACACAGAGCCCGCTGGCGCTGACGTCGTGCCGATGAGGCCGGGAGACTGTCAGGATAGGGAGCGGGCCCTCGCCGATCACGACAGAAGGCAACGGGATGACCGGCCAGCCAGACATGCCCGCCCCGGATACCGGTTCGTATGAGGTGATCCACCTGGGCGGCCAGGCCGCGGTCGTGGTGCCGGTGACCGATTTCCTGCGCCTCCGGGCTCTGGAGCAGGCCGCCGACCCGCACGAGCTCGAGGATGCCGTGGACACCGCGGCGGTGCTGCAGTGGAAGGCCCGGGATGCCGCAGGCGAGACGACGTTCGTGCCAGCCGGCGAAGCAAGGCGCCGGCTGGGCATGGCCCGGTGAGTCTGCGGGTCGACTATGACGAATGGGCGATCGACCAGGCGACCGCGTTCCTCGATGACCCGCAGGCGTGCGCGCGGTCCTGGACGCCATCGACCAGCTGGCTGACGACCCCCGCCCGGTCGAGTCCTTCCCGTATGGGTCGCCCGACCTCCGGAGGCTGCGGGTAGGCCGGTACCGGATCCTCTATGAGATCACCGAAGACGCGATCGCGATCCGGCACATCGCCCGCGGCATCGGGAGTTGATGGCGCAGAAGCCTGGAGCTCGGTTGACCCCGGGCGACAAGCAGGCCGACCCGGGGCAGGCTCTCGGTGCCACGCTGTACACCGTGACCGAGGGCAGGCCGCCGTTCGACGGCCCCACCTGTACCGCGATCATGGCGGCCATCCTTACCCAGGCTCCGGCACCGCCGCGGCACGCTGGCCCGCTGCGGGAACTGATCGGGCACTGCTGTCCAAGGATCCCGCCGAACGGCCTGGCACACAGGCCGTCATCAGCGCCCTTACTGACGGGATCGTCTCGCCGACTCCCGAACCGCACGAGTCAGCCGCCGTGATGCCAGCCGCGATCCGGCATGCCGCCCCTGAGATACCCGGGCATCATCCGGCCACGGCGACGCGCGGCCGGTCGCCGGATTCGACATCAAAGCCGACTGCCGAAGCCCACGGCAGCCAGTCTGGCAGACCACGCGGATGTCTGTGCCGGGGATGGGGTTACCGTGGCGGGGGGGGGGCGGGGCCCGCCCCCCCCCCCCCCCCCGGAGGGGGGGGGGGGGGGGGGGTTATAGGGGGGGGGGGGGGGGGTTTTTTTTGGGGGGCGGGGGGTGGCGG
>Ga0335074_10002995_pt1 | contig 23006 bp, 22 predicted proteins | sample Lox_Sample_23_FD_206715 | JGI IMG/M metagenome (GOLD analysis project Ga0335074, IMG submission 206715) | Soil microbial communities from Loxahatchee National Wildlife Refuge, Florida, United States - Lox_Sample_2.3 | ecosystem: Environmental > Terrestrial > Soil > Wetlands | place: USA...
AGCGCAAAGGCGGAGTCAAAGCCCGAAGGCTCATCGCCGCCACTTCCGACAACTACCGCGCCGAGCTCCTCGGACTCAAATGACGTTCATGCGATTGCCCTGGCGTAACCACGGGATGGCGCTTCCAGCCATTTTTGCATCGTCCCCCCGCGCGCCTACCCTACACTGAAGGCGACCATGCTCAACACCTTGAGATTCACCCGCACCGCGATCCTGCTTTATCTAGCCGGCCTCACCACTCTCGGCGTTTGCGGCCAACCCTCTCGAAAAGCTCCGCTCCAAGCCGCAGTCAAGACGTCCGCGTCGGAAACCGAGGGAGCGTACGAAGCCCGCGCGGCGCGTGCCTACGACGAGGCTATGCGCCAAGGCCCTCTCGCCGTCTATGCCTTCCTCCATCGATTCCCCAAGGGCGCCGACCTCCACGTCCACCTCTCCGGCGCGGTTTACGCTGAGACCCTCATTCGCGAAGCGGCCGAGGACGGGCTCTGCGTCGACGCGGTCGCGCTTCGGCTCGCTCGTCCTCCATGCGCCGACCCGTTGGTTCCAGCAACTCGCTTGACCGGTGTCCTCAGCAATGCCGACCAGGATCTCTACGACCGTCTGGTCAATTCGCTTTCCATGCGCAGCTTCGTGCCCACGTCAGGCTTTAGCGGCCACGATCAGTTCTTCTCGGTCTTCGGAAATGGGTCACCGTCCCTATCGAAGTTTGGCGCCCTCAAAAACCACGCCGGCGAGTGGGTCGATGAAGTGGCCGCACGTGCAGCCAATCAGAACCAGCAATATCTCGAGTTAATGCAGACTCCGCCTTTCTCGCACGCCGCAGCCATCTCGGCGCAAATCGGCTGGCCTGCCAGCGGCCCAGTCGACTTCGCTCAGATGCGCCAGGCGCTGCTCGACCGCGGCGTGCGCGATGAAGTCGGGGACGACATGGACAACGTGCGCCAGGCCGAATCGCAACGGCGCGCCCTGGAGCATTGCGGCACGCCCCAGGCGCAGCCGGCCTGCCAGGTGGAAATTCGCTACATTTATCAGATTCTGCGCGCCAACGCGCCGGCCGTCGTGTTCGCGCAAACGCTGCTCGGCTTTGAGACCATCCAGCGCAGCATCGAATTCGGCGCGGGCGGCTTCGTGGGCATCAACTTTGTGCAGCCGGAGGACGGCTACGTTTCCATGCGCGACTACACATTGCAGATGAAGATGGTCGAGTACCTGCACTCCGTCTACCCCAGGGTTCACATCACGCTTCATGCCGGAGAACTCGCGCCCGGCCTGGTCCCGCCGGAGGGGCTGCGCTTCCACATCCGCCAGGCCGTCGAGTTGGGCCATGCCGAGCGCATCGGTCACGGCGTCGACGTGATGTATGAAGACGACGCGCAAGGGCTGCTGCGGGAGATGGCCGCGAAGCACGTCATGGTCGAGATCAACCTCAGTTCCAATGAGGGAATCCTGGGCATCGAAGGCGCAAATCACCCGTTTCCCATATACCGCGCCGCCCACGTGCCCGTGGCGCTGTCCACAGACGACGAGGGCGTCAGCCGGATCGAGATTACGCACGAGTACGCCCGTGCGGCCGTCGATTACCACTTGACCTACCACGACCTGAAGCAGTTGGCGCGCACCGGCATGGAGCACGACTTTCTGCCCGGCGCGAGCCTCTGGGCCGCGCCCGACGAGTTCACCGCCGCCAGCCGCGCATGCCGCGGTCAGGTTCTCGGCTCGGAGCAGCCATCATCGGAATGCAAGACGTTCCTGGACGCCAGCCAAAAAGCCACAGCGCAGTGGGAGCTCGAGCGCCGCTTCCGCCAGTTCGAAGCGCAGTTCTAACGCTGCACAAAAAGCGCGACGCCGAAAACCGTGTCAGGGCTGGATGGGCGAACCCGGCAACTGGGTCGCGCGCCCACTGACAACTGAAAACTGACACCTGTGAACTGGCTGCTATCGGCGTCCGTATCCCCGCGGCCGCACCGGCGCATTCACGGGCAGATGCGTCTTGCCCGCCGGGTACACAGCCAGGAACCGATCCTGCCCTTCGCCGGAGCTGGCCGTCTCCACGCCTTCCATCTCCTTGAAGGCCAGGTGCAGCAGGCGCCGCTCCCGGCTGTTCATGGGCGGAAACGCATACGGCACGCCGGTCTTGCGCACCTTCTCCGCGGCCGTCTGCGCCGCCATGCGCAGTTCCTCGGCGCGCAGCGCTTTGAAGTTGCCCGCATCGAAGCTGATCAGGTCATGCTCGCGCTGATCCAGCCGGAGTATCTGCACGGCCAGGGTCTCCAGCGCGCGCAGCAGTTCCCCATTGTGCTGCGTCAGCAGCGGCACGTCCGGCCCGCCTAGCTCCACGTAGATGACCCGCCCTTCCAACCCCTGCGGGTCGCGCGCGCCATCGCCGGCCGTAATCCGGTACTTGAACCGGAACCCACCGAGCTTGTTGAGGTTGGAAAGGAAACCGGCGATTTGCTGGGCAGCCTGCTGCAGGTCTTCAATCGGCATGACAGAACAGTATCGCAGAGCCGGGCGGGCGCTTGGAATTTCCTGGATGGAATTGAGCCTGTCCCGCAGCCTGCCTCGCCGAGTGCGAGAATAACTTCAATATGCCCGTCGATCAGCCCATCTTGCTCACTGCCGCCCAGGCGCGCGTCCTCGGATCGCTTATTGAGAAGGAAGTGACCACCCCCGAGTACTACCCGCTGTCGCTCAACGCGCTGCTGAACGCGTGCAATCAGCGCTCGAACCGCGACCCGGTGACCGATCTGGACGAGGACGAAGTGCGGCTGGCGCTGCGTGGGCTGGAGGATAAGAGCTTGGCCGGTCGTGCTCGCAACAGCGACAGCCGCGTGACCAAATACGAGCATTGGCTGGGCGAGGCGTTCAACTTCAGCCGCGCCGAGACGGCGCTGATCTGCGTCCTCTTGCTGCGCGGGCCGCAGACCCCGGGAGAGCTGCGCGGGAGAACCGAGCGGATGCATCGCTTCGAAGAGCTGGCCGATGTTACCGCCGGACTCCAGAAGCTGATCGATCGAGACCCTCCGCTTGTGGCTGTCCTGCCGCGTCAGCCCGGGACCAAGGAGGCGCGTTACGCGCACCTTCTATCGGGCAAAATTGAAGCTGCAAGCATCCCGGCCTCGCCGGTTTCCACGCCTCCTGCCGAAGGGGCAGACCCCGATCGAATCACCCGGCTCGAAGCCGACATCGCGGAGTTGCGCAAGGAAATAGCCGCTTTGCGCCAGAAGGTGGACGATCTCTTCGCGTGAAACGGCGAACGATCCCAAGGCGGCAGATGCGGCCCCAAATAAAACCAGGTTAGCCTAAATCAGTTCGTAGCCGGCGAACCAGTAGCCGATCTCGAACGCCGCGGTTTCCTCGCCGTCCGAACCGTGGATCGCGTTCTCTTCGATGGACCCGGCAAACTTCTGCCGGATCGTCCCCGGTTCCGCGTTGGCAGGATTCGTCGCGCCCATCAGCTTGCGCAGGTCGGCAATTGCGTTCTCCTTTTCCAGCACCATCAGGACGATCGGCCCCGAGGACATGAACTGCGTCAGCGAGCCAAAGAAGGGGCGCTCCTTGTGCACGGCATAGAAACCCTTGGCCTGCTCCTGCGAAATCGACAACTTCTTGATCGCGATAATCTGAAATCCAGCCTTCTCGATCTCAGCCAGGATGGCGCCGGCGTGTCCCTTGCGAACCGCATCCGGCTTAATAATGCTGAACGTGCGTTGCGCCACTTGCTTCTATTCCTCCAGGGAATATCGTTTCCTCCTCATTGTAACGGTCTGAATCGCCGCCCTGCTCCGTGCACCCGCCAATCTGCTAGAGTTTCGGCATGCTTCGCGCCACCGCCGTTTGCTGCCTGCTTGCCGCCGCTCTGCCCGCCGCGTCCATCCTTGCCCAGACCGCCGCCTCGCAATCCCCGTCTTCGCCCTCCGAGCTGCGCGTCTTCGACCCGTCGCTAATCGACGCCTCCGTCGACCCGTGCCAGAATTTCTATCGCTATAGCTGCAACGGCTGGTTCCGCAAGAACCCGCTCCCGCCCGATCAAACTTCCTACGGGCGGTTCACGGAGCTGTACGAGCTGAATCGCGTGCATCTCCGGCAGATTCTCGAAGCCGCGGCATCCGCGCACCCCGCCGCCCGCAGCGCCAACGAGCAGAAGATTGGCGATGAGTATGCGAGTTGCATGGACGTTACCGCCATCGACAAAGAAGGACTGGCGCCGCTCCAGCCCGAGCTCGATCGCATCGCCGCCCTGAAGTCCACGAGCGATTTGCCCGCGCTGCTCGCGCATCTGCACCGCATCGGCGTCAACGCTTTCTTCTTCATGAGCTCCGGCCAGGATTATGCAGACGCCAGCCGTGTCATCAGCTTCTACTACGCGGCCGGCCTGGGACTGCCGGAACGCGATTACTACACCCGCACCGACCCCAAGTCCGTGGAGCAGCGCCGCCAGTATGTCGAGCACGTCACCAACATGTTCGCGCTGGCCGGCGAGCCAAAGGTGCAGGCTGCGCAGGACGCAGCCACCGTGCTCGCTCTCGAGACACGCCTCGCCAAGTCATCGCTCACCATCACCGAGCAGCGCGATCCCCAGAACCTGAACCACCCCACCGACCTCGCCACCTTCGCCAGGGAGCTCACCCACTTCTCGCTGGCGTCGTATGACGCTGCCGCTCACGCGCCCATGGAAGGCCGCATGAACGACACGGAGCCGAAGTTCTTCGCCGAATTCAACACGCTGCTGGCCGACACGCCGTTGGATCAAATCAAGACCTACCTCCGCTGGCAAACCATCCACGCCTTCGCGGGCACTTCCATGCCGCAGGCCTTCGATGAGGAAAGCTGGCACTTCTATGCCCACATCCTCAACGGCGCGGAGAAGGAACAAGAGCGCTGGAAGCGCTGCACCAGCCGCGTCGATCATGAGATGGGCGAGGCTCTCGGCCAGGTCTACGTGGCCAGGTACTTCCCTCCCGAGGCCAAGCAGCGCGCCCTGGCCATGACCATCGCAATAGAGCAGGCGATGGGCCGCGACATCCAGTCGCTCGATTGGATGAGCCCCGAAACCAAGGCCAAAGCCGAAGAAAAACTGCGCGCCGTCATGAACAAAATCGGGTATCCCGACAAGTGGCGCGACTATTCGAAGCTGGAGATCGTTCGCGGCCAGGCCCTCGGCAACCAGGAACGCGCGCGCGAATTCAATTTCGATCGCGAGATGGCCAAGATCGGCAAACCCGTGGACAAGGACGAGTGGTACATGTCCCCGCCCACCGTCAACGCCTACTACGATCCGCAGCAGAACAACGTCAACTTCCCCGCCGGCTACTTCCAGCCCCCGTTCTTCAGCGACAAGGAAGACGATGCCGCCAACTACGGCGACATGGGCTCAACCATCGGCCACGAGCTTACCCACGGCTTCGACGATGAGGGCCGTCAGTACGACAAAGACGGCAATTTGAAGGACTGGTGGACGCCGGCCGATGAGAAGGGCTTCAACGATCGCGCCGCTTGCATGGTGAAGCAGTACGACTCCATCGAGGCTGTTCCCGGCGTGCATCTCAACGGCAAACTCACGCTGGGCGAAAATCTCGCCGACCTCGGCGGCCTCTGGATCGCCTGGCTGGCGTGGCTCGACAAAACCGAAGCCCAGCACGCGGACATGGGCGCCAAGCTCGACGGCTATACCCCCGACCAGCGCTTCTGGATCGCCTACGCGCAGCAGTGGTGCACGCAGACGCGCCCTGAGCGCCTCCGTAGCCAGGCCCTCACAGACGAGCACGCACCCGACGAATACCGCGCCAACACCGTGCTCAGCGATCTGCCGGATTTCGCCAAGAGCTTTAGCTGCAAAAAGGGCGACAAGATGGTCGCCGATCCGCCCTGCCGCGTTTGGTGATCGGTACTGCCCACTCCGCTGAATCCGTACCGCCGATCTCCAGATCGGCTGTGGTGAGGGTCTCACGACCCTCACCGGGCAACTCCTCAGGACCGACGAACCGAAGGGACTACTTCGCCTTCTTCCTGCTCGCCAGCACCTTCTTCCGCTCGCGGATAACCCTGTTCCGCTCTTTTTCCGGCATCGCCAGCACGGTCTTTGTGCGCTTGGGCAGCTTGGCGTAAATCAGCTCGTGAGCCCGCTTCAGCTCCTCTTCAATCTGTCGCGGCCGCAGCACATCCCACCGCTCCATCGTCACCCAATGCGCCTTGGCCAAATATGGCGATGCAGAAATGCCTTCCACTTCCAGCAGTTCATGAAAGCGCTCGGCTCCGCAGTGAAACCAAAGCACACCGAAGCCAGTGCCATCGAGGTCCGTCATCGCAAACATCTTCCCGCCGATGTCCCGGTCGCCCGCCCAGTACACCAGGTGATGGCCCCAGTTCACCGTCTCCGTCACATGCGGCAGGCGCATGCACATTTCGCGAATGCGCTCGTTGTCCATCTCGGCAGTCTAAGCCGCGGCCGAGCGGGAAGAAAAGGAGAATCCGGCCCCATCTCATTGGTGCTGAACCCGCACGCGCTCCTGGCTCATCAAATCCCGCTTCCCTCGCCCCGCCCTGCAATGTACCCTGTACCCAGCTTTTTGCGATCGTTTAGCGCACCTCAATTCCCCCACCCATCGCGGGAGGTTCCCTATGCAAAATCGCCGTTTGTTGTTCTCTGCCTCATGCACGCTCGCCCTCGCCGTCATCGCCGGCCTTTCCGGTTGTGCTTCAAAGCAGGAGAAAGCGCTCCAGCAGGCGGAAAAACAGGCCGCCGCCACCGGCCAGGCCCAGCAGATCGTCTCTGTAGATAAGAATGGCAACACCATCACCACCGTCGTTCAGCCTCCCGCAGCCGGTCAGAAGCAGGCCACCGTCACCACCACCACAACGCCGCCTGCGCCTGGCTCGCCTGCCCCCAAGCCTTCCGATCCCGCGGTCTCTGCCGTCCCGCAGCCTCCTCCGGCGCCGCCCGTGCCCGTCAACGTCACCATTCCCGCGGGCACCTCGCTGGCCATCCGCATCGATCAGCGCATCAGCGTCAAGACCAGCCATGTAGGCGACCCGTTTACCGGCGAAGTGGTCGATCCCGTCGCCGCAAGCGACGGCAGCGTGCTGATTCCCAGGCTCACGCGGGTCAAGGGCGTGGTGGACGCGGCCCACAAGCGCGGCCACTTCAAAGGCGCCTCGCTGCTCGAGTTGCGCCTCACCTCGCTCACCCTCAACGGGACCGACTATCCGCTGCGGACCCGCGATCTGGCCGAGCGTAAGAAGGGCAAAGGCAAGCGCAGCGCCGCGATGATCGGTGGCGGCGCCGGCCTTGGAATGCTCGTCGGCGGAGTGGCTACCGGAGGCGTCGGTTTGCTGGTCGGCGGCCTCGCTGGCGGTGGCGCCGGAGCTGCAGGAGCCGGACTCACCGGCAATCGCGACCTCGACATTCCCGCGGAAACCGTCGTCCACTTCAAGCTTGCGGACGATTTGGTGGTCACCGAGCCGCAGTAGCCTCGATTGCAGCGAAAGCCGCTCACACCGGAGGAGAGCCGTGTGCCACAATACCTCTCAAATGAGGACAACGGCTCTCGCTCTCCTGCTGGCCGCAGCCACTGGGCTGTGCCCCGCGCAAAAGCGCCTGGTCCTGATCGATCAGGATGGCTCCGGCCCCGGCGGTTCCAACCAGATGGCAATGCTGGCGTTGCTTCAGTCGCCGCAGGTCCAGGTACTCGGCATCACCATGGTTACAGGCAATGCCTGGCGCGATGAGGAAACGCTGCACACGCTGCGCATGCTCGAGCTCACCGGCCACGCCGATGTCCCGGTCGCGCGTGGCGCCGTCTTCCCGCTCGTCCGCACGGAAGAAGAGACCCGCATCGAAGCGGCGCTCTACGGCAAGGTCATCTGGCTGGGGGCCTGGGGCTACGGTCCAACCACGCTCGCCGAGCATGCCGGCGGAGTCACGCCCATCACGCCGGAGCATCTTCAGGAGCACGGGCCGTACGACATCCCCCCGCTGCCTGAGGGCATGCCCACCATCAAGCCAATCGACGAAGATGCGGCGCACTTCCTTATCCGGCAAGTCCGCGCGCATCCGCACCAGGTCACCGTCTACGCGGCCGGGCCGCTCACCAACATTGCTCTGGCTATCTCCGTCGATCCGGAGTTTGCCTCGCTCACGCAAGGTCTCGTCGTCATGGGCGGCAGCCTCAATCCACAAACCGATGACCCGGAGTTCGCCACCAGCCCGCGCCACGAGTTCAACTTCTGGTTCGATCCCGAAGCCGCGCACATCGTGCTCCGCGCTGCGTGGCCGCGCATCGACGTGACCACCGTTGACGTCTCCATCAGGGCGCCGTTCACGCAGAAGATGCTGGACCAGATATCGCAGTCCCAGTCGCCCACGGCGCGCTACATCGCCGCGTGGAGCCGGGATCGCTACTACCTGTGGGATGAACTGGCCGCATGCGCGTGGCTCGATCCCTCCATCATCACGAAAGAAAACGTGGTGTACATGGATGTCGATATCAGCCACGGGCCGAGCTACGGCGATACCCTCACCAGGCGTGCGGCTGGTCCACGCCCAGGTGGATCTGGATTTGCCGAAATTTCAGCAGATGTTCGTGGATTTGATGAGGCGCTGACGGCAGTCGCGCCGCCTCCGGCCAAGACCTCGAACGCCCCCGCGATCACATTCCCGCCGCTCGCGGCGGTGGTATCATGGCGCGTCGTCAAAACAGCATCGGGAGGGTGGCGTGAGAAAACAAGGCATATTTGCGATCGTGATTGCGATCGCCGGACTGACGATCTTCGCGGGGTGCGGGAATGCGGACAAGGCAGCGAATGTCCCGGTCACGCCCAAATGGCAGGGGGCCCCGTACCACATTTCGTTTGATACGCCGCCGGCCAAGCCGAGCTCGGCAGGCGTTACCCTCCCGGCCATCAAGTACACCGCCAATCCGGATGCGCTGGAGAGACGCGCCAGCATCGTCGTGCGCTTCGACGAGTCGGCCGCCAAGACCGACAAGCAGGTCATCAACCAGATGATTATGGCTCCCGTCGACATCTCCGGCACAGACGGCAAGCTTCCCGCGGATTACATGGACCTCGTCAACAAGAACCTGGCTGGGCTTCTCGGCGCCTACTGCATCAAGGGCAAGGTAAAGGTCACGGTAGCGATGGCCCGGTCGTCGCTCAGCCTCACCGCCGATGAAGCGGAGATCGACAACAAGCTGCTGTCGGACTGGCTGTCGACCGAGGTCACGTTCAAGAACCCGCATCCCAAGTGCTGAAGGTCGTTCGATCCACGCAAAAAAGGCCGCGCAAATCGCGGCCTTTTTTGCTTCATACGCTGCAACCCGCCTAACCGTTCAGCATCTCCTGCAGCTTGTTGATCATCCTTTGCAGGTCCTTGTCCGTGCGCCGCTGCTCCTCGATCTTGCCGATCGAGTGCATCACCGTCGTGTGATGTTTATTGCCAAACTGGCGGCCGATCTCCGGCAGGCTGGCCTCGGTCATCTGCTTGGCAAGGTACATGGCGATCTGCCGCGGTACTACCACCTGGCGCGCGTTGTTCTTTTGCTTCAGGTCGGTCACGCGCATGCCGAACTGCTCGGCTACCGCGCGCTGGATGGCCTCGATGGTCACCTTGCGCACCTGCATGTCGATGAACTGCTTCAGGCATTGCTGCGCGGAGGCGAGGGTGATATCGACGTGGTTGAGCTGGCACCACGCGATCAGACGCGTCAGCGCGCCTTCCAGCTCGCGCACGTTGGTGCGCACGTTGGAAGCGATGAACAGCGCCACGTCCGTCGGCAGCGTCACCTGCTCGGTCTCGGCCTTCTTCTGCAGGATGGCCACCTTCGTCTCCAGATCGGGCGGCTGGATGTCCGCAATCAATCCCCACTCAAAGCGCGAACGCAGCCGGTCTTCGATCTCCGCCAGTTCCTTGGGCGGACGGTCGGACGCGATCACGATCTGGCGCATGCTCTCATGCAGCGCGTTGAAGGTGTGGAAGAACTCTTCCTGCGTCCGCTCCTTCTGCGCAATGAACTGGATATCGTCGATCAGCAGCACGTCCACGGAACGGAAGCGATCGCGGAAGCTGGTCATGCGGTCGTTGCGCAACGAGGTGATCATCTCGTTGGTGAACTTCTCCGCCGAGACATAGCAGATATTCGATGTGGGCTGGCGGCGCTTCACTTCGTGTCCGATGGCCTGCATCAGGTGCGTCTTGCCCATGCCCACTCCGCCGTAGAGGAACAGCGGGTTGTAGGCGCGCGAGGGCCGCTCCGCGACAGCCAGCGCCGCCGCGCGGGCAAACTGGTTGCCGTTGCCGATCACGAAATTCTCGAAGGTGTAGCGAGAGTTGAGCTGCGCCGCGGTGGACCAGTCAAAGCGCGCCTGTTCCGGCGGCCGTGCCGGCGCCGGCGGCGGCGCTTTGGGATCATGCGCCGGAACCGGGGGAAAGCGGCTTCCGGGAGGAATGCTGGGATCTTCTTCGGCCGTCACGAAGCACACTCCATCGAACTCCAGAGACTGCGACTCGATCGCTTCCTGAATCAGATCGCTGTACTTGTCCCCAATCTGCCGGAATTCCGGCGATGGAACCCTTACAAAAATCGTTCTCCCCGCCGAATGGCTGAATCGGGTTGGCTTGAGCCACGTCTCGAATGACTGACGGATCACCTTCTTCTCTAAAGCCGCCAGGATCTGAAGCCAGGGATTAAGTGCCGGCGGTGCCGGCGTCATCGCAAATGCCATCGAGCTGATCCTTACTTCGCCTCCGGAACGTATGTGAACCTCATTCAGACAACACCTCACCACTGGCGCAGGGACCCTCAAATCCCTCGACCCCTTTTGCTTGCAGTCGCGAGTCTACCGTGATTTCGTGCCCGTCGGTTTTACCCTCGGGCGTGAATGAAATTCCATTCCGTGGGACGTCGAATTCTTTTGTTGAACGGACCCGATAGTAGCACATTTAGACGTGGTTGCAATCCCTCATTCACACTTCTTTCGATTCGCTCCGGAGGGTTGCACCAAGCCTGGTGAAAGCAAGCCGCGTACATGACTTGCGTCACCTTACTCCGCTTCCATTACGAGCCGTTTTTCCGCTTCAAGGTTGGAACCGTCCGCGTCTTGTCAGGTTGCCGCATGCGGGCCATCTTTTGCAAGGGCTCCGCTCACCGCCCGTTGCGGTCAGCTTCACTGGATTCGAACCCCATCCTCAGGTATACTTAAGACTTGCCGTCGAGGCCAGATTCAACCTGGAAGAAGAGGATTCGATTTCCATGCCCAAACGCACATTTCAACCCAACCGCCATCGCCGCGTCAAGAAGCACGGCTTCCGCGCGCGCATGAAGACCAAGAGCGGCGCTGCAGTGCTCAGCCGCCGCCGGGCCGCTGGACGCAAGCGCGTTTCCGTCAGCGCAGGCTATCGCGACTAGCTCGCGTTGGCCTCGCACGGCCGGAGCTCGCTTGTCCCCGCACGCTTCGGCCCGTTCCCGCAGCTTCGCCATGACCAACCCATCCCAGCCTGCCGCGCACAAACAATCCCTCGTTCCATTCCGTTTGCGCCGCCACGCCGATTACCAGCGCGCGTACGCTGCCTCGCGCAAGCGCCAGTCCGCGTCCATGAGCTGGTTCCTGGCGCCTCAGCCCGCGTCGCAGTCGGATGGTCCCCGCATCGGCCTCACCGCCGGCAAGGTTCTCGGCAAAGCGCATGAGCGCAATCGCATCAAGCGCCGCCTGCGGGAAGTCCTTCGCCGCCACCTGGACCTGCTGCCCGCCGGCTCTGATCTGATCCTCCATCCCCGGAAGACCGTCCTCGCGCTCGATTTCTCGAAACTGGAAGCCGAGGTCGTGCGTATCCTCACTCAGGCCCGTGCCGAAGCCGCTCGCCTCACCGTCGACCCAGGCCGGCCATCCCTATGAGCCGCGTTCTTCTCGTCCTTCTCGCGTTCTACCAGCGCCTCCTCTCGCCGGCACTGCACTCGCTCGGCCTCGGCGGATGCCGCTTTCAGCCCACCTGCTCGGAGTACGCGGTTCGCGCCATCGCCATGCACGGCCCCTGGCGCGGCTCCGCCTTTGCCCTCTGGCGCCTGCTTCGCTGCCATCCCTTCAGCCGCGGAGGCCTCGATCAGGTCCCGCCCGTTCGCGCATCTCATTCCGTCGCCCACAAACCTTTACCATAGTCATAGCGGCGAACTGCGGTTCCCGCGTGTTGAACGATAGGACATCTCCTTTGCCCGAATTCCAGAATCCTAATCTGCAAGCCGGGGGCCCCGGCGACAATCGCGGCGGCGACTTCAGTTCGCTCATGCTCATGGGCTTCCTTGCCGTAGCCATCTTTCTCGGCTGGCAGTACTTCCAGCGCCCCAAGACCAACGCACCCGAGCCGGCGTCCACTCAGCAGCAACAGCAGCAGTCGAGCTCGCAGGCGCCCGCCCCCGCGCAGTCCTCAGAGACCGAATCTGCATCCTCCGCGGCTGCAGCCAAATCACGGGCGATCGTCACCCCCAACATCAGTGCCGCGGGCGAGTCGACCACCATCATCGACAATCCCAACTTCCGCATCGAGTTCACCAATCGCGGCGCGCTGGTCAAACATTGGATCCTGAAGCACTACAACGACTCCACCGGCCATCCCCTGGATATGGTCCAGCAGCAGGCCTCGGCCCGCTTCGGCTTCCCGCTCTCGCTCTTCACCTATGAGCCCGCGCTCACCACGGAGCTGAACCAGGCGCTCTATCAGCCGTCGGCCACCGGCACCCTGCATGCGCCGGCCTCGCTCACGTTTCACTATGCGCAAAACGGCGTCGATGTCCTCAAGACCTTCACCTTCGATTCCAGCTACGTGATCCACGCCGAAGTGCAGGTCCATCGCAACGGGGAGCCGGTCCGGGCCCTGCTTGCGTGGCCCGCCGGGCTCGGCGATCAGGAGGAGTTCCAGGGCCGAAGCAGCATCCCCGGCCTGACGCGCACACGCGCCTCATTCGACTGGTGCCTCGACGGCAAATCGGATTACGAAACATCGAGCAAGATCGGCAATGACGCGACGCTCGAGGGCGACTACCAGTACGCGGCAGCAAGCGACCTCTATTTTGCCGCGGCGTTCCTGCCCGATGTTCCGCAACAGGCCACGGTGGTGACGCTGCACAAAACCATCGATCTTCCCACCGACCTGTCCAATCCCAACAGCCAGAAGAAGCCGGCAGACGTGGTCGGTGTCGCGGTGGGCGACGTCTCCGGGGACACGCGCTTGCGCCTCTACGCCGGCCCCAAGCAGATGGAGCTCGTCTCCGGCGTGCATTCCACCGGCGCCGACGGAAAACTCGATGGACCCAGCCTCCGCCCGCTCATCCAGTTCGGCTGGCTCACCGTCCTCGCCACTCCGCTCTTCTGGGCGCTCCGCTTCACCCATGAGCACGGCATCACCAACTGGGGCTGGGACATCATCTTCCTCACCGTGCTCTTTAACTTCCTGCTGCTGCCCACGCGCCTCATGATGATGAAGTCATCGCTGAAGATGATGCGCATCCAGCACAAGATCGAGGCGTTGAAGCGCAAGTACTCGCACCTCAAGGCCACCGATCCCAAGCGCTCGGAGATGAACCAGGAGATGATGGCCCTTTACAAGCAGGAGGGCATCAATCCTTACGGCGGCTGCTTGCCCATGCTGCTGCAGATGCCGCTCTTCTTCGCCTACTACCGCGTCCTGCTGAACACGGTGGAACTGCGCCAGGCGTCCTGGTGGTGGCTCAAGGATCTTTCCGCGCCCGATCCGCTTCACATCCTGCCCGTCTTCATCATCATTACGATGTTCCTCACCCAGTTCATCACGCCCTCGCCGGGAATGGACCCATCGCAGCGCCGGATGATGGCCATCGTGATGCCCCTTATCTTCGGCTTCACCCTGATGGGCTATCCTTCCGGCCTCGCCCTGTACTGGGTCACCGGCAACCTCATCATGCTGACCATCCAGATTGGCATCAACAACTCGCATATCGGCAAGGAGATGCACGATCTCGCTGCCAAGCGCGCCGCCCGCAAGGCCGGCCTCAACCCGAAGAACCTCAGCAAGCGGTAGGCGCGATTCATTTCACCAGGAACAACGGCCCTGGCAATGTGCCAGGGCCTTCGCCTTTCTTCCATGCTTTGCTAATGCTTCTCGGCCAGCGTCGGCACAGGCCGCGGTCCTGGCGGAAATGCGCTCCGCGCCGGCGCAGCAGCCGCAGGCGCCTGGTGCATCGCCACAATGAGCGCGCTCGCAGCCTTTGGCCCGTGGCAAATGTACGAGTGCGCCGTCGCCGAATCGAAATACACCGCATCGCCGGGACCCAGCACGCAGCGGTTCTCCCCATGCTGCAACGTCAATTCCCCCTCCAGCACGTAGAGGAACTCCACTCCCGGATGCAGATGCGCCTTGGGCTCCTGCGGTCCTGCTAGCGGCACAAACTCCGCGAAGTACGGATCCATGTGCCGGTCCGGCACCATGTAGGCCAGGCTCTCAAAGAAGTAAGTGGGCGCGTCCACGCCCGTCTGCGGCATCCGCACGCGCTCCTTCTTCCGGTGCACCCGGAACATCGCCTGCGGCTCGCTCTCAAAGAAATACGACAGGTCCTTGGAGAACACCATGGCGATCCGCGCCAGGTTCCGCAGTGTCGGCACTACGCGCCCCGTCTCCAGTTGCGAAAGAAAGCTCGCCGAAAGCCCCGTGTGCTTGCCCAGCTCCACAAGCCCCATCGATTTCTTCAGCCGCAGCCGTTTGATCCGCTCGCCAATGTGCTTTTCGGCGATGAACCGCTCGGTGGTCTCATTGTCCACCTGCGTCTTCTGCGTTTCCTCGGCGCGAACCGGGGCGGGATCCGTCATGAGGGCTCTCCGGGATAAGGGCGAGGGACTGTTGCCCGGATCAAAATCTGTTCCCATGCTACCAAATCAACGTCCCCGCATCAACGCCACTCCGCTCGGCCGCCGGATTCCTTACTGTTCCCTGTTTCCTGTTCCCTACTCCCCACTCCCTACTCCCTATTCCCTATTCCCTGCTTTTCCATCGGATCGTTCTCTCGATCCGTAACCTCCGCCAGCGCCGCCAGCTTGCCGGCCAGCTCCGCCGTCCACGCACCCTCCGGCGCACGCCAGCTCCAGTTGCCATCCGCCACCGCCGGCGTGTTCATCCGCGCCTCTGACCCCATCTCCAGCAGGTCCTGCGCCGGCACAATCGCCAGTTGCGCCACGCTCGTCTCCACCGCGCGAATCAGCGGCCACACCGCGCCGTCTTTGCCCGGCGGCTCGCCGATATACGCAGCAATCGCCTCCTGCTCCGCCTCGCTCGCACTCTCAAACCACCCCCGCGTGGTGTCGTTGTCGTGCGTGCCCGTATAGGCCACGGTCTGCGGCGTGTACAGGTGCGGCAAATGAATGTGCGCGCCCACGTCGCTGAACCCGAACTGAATCACCCGCATTCCCGGAAATCCCGCGGCCATGCGCAGCGCGTCCACTTCCTTGGTGATGAGCCCCAGGTCCTCGGCCACCAGCGGCAGTGGACCCAGCGCCCGCTCCAGCGCTCGGAACAGCTCCAGCCCCGGCGCCTTCACCCACTCGCCATTCACCGCCGTCTCTTCTTCCGCCGGAATCGCCCAGTACGCCTCGAACCCGCGGAAGTGATCCAGCCGCACAATGTCGTAGACCTCCCGCGCGCGCCGCATGCGCTCGATCCACCAGTCGAACCGCCGCTCCCGCAGCACACCCCACCGGTACAGCGGATTCCCCCATCGCTGCCCCGTCGCGGAAAAATAATCCGGCGGCACGCCGGCCACACGGATCGGCTGCAGGCACTCGTCCAGCTCGAAGATCTCCGGATGCGTCCACACATCGGCCGAATCCATGTTGACGAAGATGGCCACGTCGCCCAGAATCCGGATTCCCTCCTTCGCCGCGGCTCTCCGCAGCGCGTTCCACTGCCGCGCAAACGCAAACTGCAGCACCTGCTCCGCCGCCAGCGCGCGCCCGTTCTCGCGCATCGCCGCATCCAGCGCTGCCCCGTCCCGCTTTCGCTCCGCATCCGGCCACGCCGTCCACGCGCCGGTGCCGTGTTTCGCCCGCAGCACCGCGTACAGCGCGTAGTCGTTCAGCCAGTGCGCCTCAGCCCGGCAAAACGCCTCGAACTCCTGCCACTGTTTCTGCAGCTTCGCATCCTGTGCCCCACGATCGAGAAAATTTCCCGCCGCTTCATGCAGCAGCGGCAGTTTGCGCGCTTCCACTTCCTCAAAGTTCGCCGGTCCACTGCGCCCCGCCAGTCCCGCAATCCGCTCGCCCGCGATCCAGCCCCAGTCCGCGAGATACTCCAGGCTGATCAGGTAGGGATTGCCCGCAAACGCCGAAGAGCTCGCGTAGGGCGAGTTCCCATATCCCGTAGGGCAAAGTGGCAACACCTGCCACACATGCTGTTTGGCCGCAGCCAGAAACACCACAAACTCATGCGCAGCCGGCCCCATGTCGCCGATCCCGCCATAGGAAGGCAACGAGCTGACGTGCAGCAAAACCCCGGACGATCGTTGAAAATCCATATCCGCATTATCCAGCCGTCAGCTCTCAGCCGTCAGCTTTCAGCCGCCAGATCGTTTGCAGCCGTGCGCATCCAAACGAACGAAGCTGAGAGCTGAAAGCTGACGGCTCAGCGATACAATGTCCGAGAGTTCCGCGGGCAGTCATCGTCTCGCCGTCAAATCGCATCAAGAGGACACACCTTGCACACTTCACGGGCAAGACTTCTATGGCTTTCTCTGCTATCGTTCCCAATCTTGGCCGCGACAGCCGCGGCGCAGGCCGCCTTGCCGGCGCAGGTCACCCTCTCCTCCGGCTGGCAGCTCCAGGACGTGGTCAAGGTTCCCGATGCAGGCGAGAAAGTGTCCTCAGCCTCCTATAGCCCCAAGGCCTGGTATGCGGCCACGGTTCCCGGCACCGTACTCACCACCCTGGTGAACGACAAGGTCTACCCCGATCCAACTTACGGCGAGAACAACCGCCCTGAGATCATCCCCGAAAGTCTCTGCCACACCTCGTACTGGTACCGCGATGTCATCGAGATCCCGGCCAGTTACTCCGGCCGTCACATCTGGCTCAACTTCGACGGCATCAACTACTCCTCCGAGGTGTGGGTAAACGGCGTCAAGGCCGGCGAAACCAGGGGCGCATTCATCCGCGGCAAGTTCGACATCAGCGACCGCGTCAAGCCCGGCCAGCGCGCCGTCATCGCCGTTCACGTCTGGCCGCAGCCCCACCCCGGCGTCCCGCATGAGCACACGCTGCTCAACGGCGTGGGCAGGAACGGCGGCATCACCGCGCTCGACGGCCCCACGTTTCTTTCCACCATCGGCTGGGACTGGCTCAATGCCGTGCGCGACCGCGACACCGGCATCTGGCAGAAGGTCTACCTTTCCGCCAGCGGACCGGTGCTGATCAAGGATCCGCTGGTCACCACCGATCTGCCCCTGCCACGCACCGACTCGAGCGACGTCGGCGTTCAGGTCACCGTGGAGAACATCACCGACCAGCCGCAGAAGGGCGAAATCAGGGGCGCCATCGAGGACATCGCGTTCAGCCGCCCGGTCGAGCTCGCCGCCCACGCCCGCCAGACCATCTCCTTCTCGCCCCAGACCGATCCCGCGCTGCACATGGACCATCCCCGCCTGTGGTGGCCCAACGGCTACGGCCCGCAGAATCTCTACCAGCTCCATCTCTCCTTCGATCAGGACAATGCGCCCTCCGACCAGCAGGACGTGACCTTCGGCGTCCGCAAAATCACCTACTCCGTCCCGGACTCCGAGAATCTCACCATCTCCGTGAACGGCGTGCGCATCTTCATCCGCGGCGGCGACTGGGGCCTCGACGAAGCCCTGAAGCGCATCCCCCGCGAACGCCTCGACGCCGAGATTCACCTGCATCAGCTCGCCAACCTCAACCTCATCCGCAACTGGGTGGGCCAATCCACCGGCGAAGACTTCTACGAGCTCTGCGACAAGTACGGCATCCTTCTCTGGGACGAGTTCTTCCAGCCCAATCCCTCTGACGGCCCCGATCCCGACGACCTGCCCACCTACATCGCCAACGTGCGCGACAAGATCCTGCGCTTCCGCAACCACCCCTCCATCGCCGTCTGGTGCGCGCGCAACGAGGGCTTTCCGCCCAAGGAGATCGACGACCAGCTCCGCGTTCTCATGTCGGAGCTGGAGCCCACGCGCCGCTATCAGCCCAGTTCCACCTCCGGCGCAGGCGTCCGCTCCAACGGCCCCTATCACTGGCGCACTCCGCGCGAGTTCTACATCGTCACCGACGATTACTTCAAGACTGAAACCGGCTCCATGTCTGTCCCCACGCTCGAGTCCATCCACGGCATGATGCCCAAGAAGGACTGGGAGACGATCACCGACGACTGGGCCGAGCACGACTTCGCCAAGGGCGCGCAGTGGGGCGACAAGTACAAGGGCCAGCTCGAGGACCGCTACGGCAAGGTGCGCAACCTCGCCGACTTCGTCCGCAAGGCGCAACTGATGAACTACGAGGCCTACCGCGCCATGTACGAAGGCCGCAACGCGCAGCTCTTCCATCCCACCACGGCCGTCATCACCTGGATGTCGAACCCCGCGCAGCCCAGCTTCGTCTGGCAGCTTTACCACTACGATCTCGAGCCCAACGCATCGCTCTTCGCCGTGCGCTCCGCCGGCGAGCTCCAGCACATCCAGTTCAACCAGTCCAACGACGAACTGCAGGTCATCAACAACCTGCCTGAGCCGATCACCAACGCCGTCGCCCACCTCACCATCTACAACCTCGACGGCGCCGTGGCCGCCCAGCGCGATTACCACTTCACCGCCGCGCCCGATATGGCCACCACGCTCGCGCCCGTTCAGTTCCCCGAAAATCTTTCCAACGTGAACTTCCTCAAGCTCGACCTTGACGACTCCACCGGAAAGCTTCTCTCCACCAACTTCTACTGGCGCGCCTTTGAGCCCAATCGCGACGACCTGACGGACCTCAACAAGCTCCCGGAGGTGACGCTGGAGCCGTTCATCGAGCGCGCCGACGAAGCGGGCCGCTGCCGCATTGTGGTCACGCTGCGGAATCCCGGCAAGAGCATCGCGCTGATGGCCCACATTCAGCTCCGCCGCAAGTCGGGCGAGCGCGTGCTGCCCGTCTTCTACGACGACAATTACGTTTCCCTGACGCCGGGCGAAAGCCGCACCATCCGCGTGGATGCCGATCTCAAGGATCTGCACGGCGAGGATGCGCTGGTTGTGGTGGATGGATGGAACGTGAGCGTGATTCCGTCTTCGGCGCCGGGCGTTTCCATTGCTCCCAACAAGGAAGCCGATCCGAACGAGTCTCCGGAAACCGGCCTGCCCTTCCAGACCGTCGGCCTCCGCCAGTAACTCCGCGCCGTAGGCGTTCGCCGCGGCGAATTAGCCCCGCGCTTCAGCGTGGGGTGCGCGGCCCCTGATTGAACCCCCGGAGTCCCGGAGGGACGGTGGCAACCCCCGCCGCAAAGGCCACACCTGTATCCGCCATCACATCCATCTCCGCCTATCCGCGCTAATCTCAACCCGTGAGTAAAAGTGTGCCCGCCCCAACGGCGGGCATTCGCATTTAGGAAACCAACTTGGCTGCCCGGCCTTTTCACAGGTTCATGGTGAAAAGGATAGGAGGAACTCCATTTAGGTGCCCCAACCCGAAACGACGTTTTTGTCGTTGAGGACGGGAACCCGGAAACCACAATCCGACGCCCAGCAGGCCAGCCTAAAAAGCTGGCCTTTTTCGTCCGTGGAGAAAAATCATAGGACGCTTCCACCTTCCCGCGAACTTGCCAACTCGCGAACGTCGCGAAAGCGACGCCAACTCGCCGTCTTTGTCCTGCACTGACACCTGCAACCTGTCACCTGCCACCTGCCACCTGCCACCTGTCACCTGCCACCTGACACCTGCAACCTGACACCTGTCACCTGACATCTGACACCTGACACCTGACACCTGACACCTGACACCTGACACCTGACAAAGGAGAAAACCATGTCGCAATCGGAGAACCACACGCCCATTACCGCCGACTTCACCGAAACCATCGATCGCTGCGCCGCCGCCTACCGCCGCGTCCGCGCCGAGCTGAAGCCCAAGGACATCGGCTACAACGCCGACCGCGAGAACAACTACAAGGCCTACCTCGCCTTCTCCGCCGAGCTGCCCATCCTCTCCAATCCCGCCAGCTTCCAGCTCTACGTCGCCTGCATCGCCAAGGGCGTCGCCATCGGCGCCATCGACATCGGCGACGCCGGCCGCCTCTGCCACATCGTCCAGACCGCCATGTCCGTCTGGAAACTCGCCAACCTCACCATCCCCGCCCTCCAGGAAAAGCAGCGCGCGGCCGAGGAGAAGGCGCGGCAGAGCACCCCCTCCCCCTCCAAAGGTAACCATTCCGCGGACCACGACGGCCGCCAGACCCCGCAGGGAGACCTCCAGCCCCAGCAAGAAGACCTCCAGGCCCGCAAAAATGCCACCCCCCTCCCTCCCAACGGTAACCATTTCCAGGATCCGCCCGACGGCCCTGTCGAGAAGGCGCTTCAGGATGCCCTGGACAATCTGCCCACGCTTGAGGTGCAAAAGCAGCACTTCCAGTCGCTTAGGAACCGCGGCATCCTTCTTCCCAGTGACGGCGAGCTGCGGGACCAGCCCATCCCGGCTCTCCACTTCTGCCGCATGGCTGAAGAGATCCTGCGCCAGGAAGCCCCGGCCGGCATTGCATCGCCAACAGCCAGCAAGCCAGCAGCTAACAGCTAAAGGCTGAAGGCTGAAGGCTGAAGGCTAATAGCGGATGGGAACACCACCGCGTGGGACGGCGCTTCCCTTTGCCCCGCATCCACTGCGAAGATGGACCGGGGAGGCAAGCGATGACCTGGGTTCCTTTTGTGTCCTGGTTCTGCGGAGGGTTGTTCGCCGCCAACGCAGTCCCGCATCTGGTGAACGGCATGTCCGGACGCCCGTTCCAATCGCCGTTTGCCAGCCCGCCGGGCAAGGGGCTGTCCTCGTCCACGGTAAACGTGCTGTGGGGCGCGTTCAATGCGGCGGCCGCGTATTTTCTGGTGCTGCGCGAGGGCACCTTCGATTGCCGCTCGATACGCGATGTGGCCGTAGCCGCTGCGGGAGCGCTGGTCATGGCGCTGATGCTGGCGCGGGCATTCGGCCGGCTGCACGGAGGCGATCTCAAGCAGCAGTAACTCCGAATCTGTGCGACGCCTCCCGCCCACTCGCCGAAAATGCGAATGGATGGGCGACAGATACTCGCGGCTCGATGCGAACGGGCTTCCGCCGCTCGAGGTGCAATGGGGATCCTGGTGAGCCTCGCCGGAATTCGGTTCGCTCAGACCCTTAAAACGTCTTTACCGGCTTCGGCTGCTCCGCGCCGGTCTGGCCAGCCCGGATGCGCGCAACATAATAGTTCTCGCCTGGAATCTTGCAGCCTGCCAGCCGGCGCATCATCGCCAACTGTCCCACGTGATTGATGGCATCCGCCACCGGCCCTTGAAACAGCCGCTCCGGTTCGCCATGCACCGGCTCCGGCCCAGCCAGATACGCGTCGAACGCGGCCAGCGCCGCGAAGAACCGATCCTTCTCTTTGGCCCACGCCCTGGGTTTCGACGTGTGCCAGCGCGATCTCCCCTGAGCAATGCTCAGCGCCCAGTCGAACAGGTCGCCCATATGCGCCAGAATCTGGCCCGGCGTGCGTTCGCAGCCGCTGAACTCCGCAAAGCTATCCGGCGCTCCGTTGATAGCCCGCGCCGCCCGATACGCCAACGCTGCTACCGTATGCCGTAGGAACTCACGCTTTTCTTCCATGCCCGCCACTATAAGCGCGCAGACCTGGCTCCGGCGGCCGATTTGGCCCGAATTGCTGGATTCTGCTTGCATTCCTCAGCTAGGGAAGCATCCAATCGGGCATTGGAGGCGGCCCATGACACGGAGAATCGGCATCTGGGCATTGGCAGGTGCGGCAGTTGCGTTCGGCTGGTTCCTCTACTTCACCTGGCTCACCTGGGGCGCGTATCACGGCGGGCCGGGGTTCACGTTCAGCGCCGCGATGGACACCGCGGTGAACATCACCGCGCCGGTGCGGCCGCTCTTTGGACATTATCCGATCAAGTGGTACTGGTCCATTCCCATGAACGCGGGGATTTACGCGTGTATCGGCCTGGCAGTGGAGACGCTTCGGTTGGGGATTCGCTCGGGCTTCGCCCACGCGCGGCATTGAGCCGGCTGGATTAGGCGAACGGCCATTCCTCTGGTAAACTGGTGGTTCTGAGTTCAACCGCAGGAAGAAGCCATGTCAATCCATCCAGTTATGCAGCGCCTGGCTGACAAGCTGAAGCGCACCGATCTCCCCGACTTTGTGCCCGGCGACCAGGTTCGCGTCCAGGTCAAGATCAAGGAAGGCGATAAAGAGCGCCTTCAGGCCTTCGAGGGCCTGGTAATCGCGATCAACAAGGGGCCGCAGGGCACCTTCACCGTCCGTAAGATGAGCTTCGGCCAGGGCGTCGAGCGCATCTTTCCCTTCAACTCCAAGGTTGTGGACAAGGTGGAGAAGATCCGCAGCTACCGGGTGCGGCGCGCCAAGCTGTTCTACCTCCGCGGGTTGCGCGGCAAGGCTGCCCGCCTGAAGGAAGTGGAGCGGGAAACCGCCAAGGCGTAAGCCACCGATTTCAACCGACCATTGACCCCGGCCCTGGCGCCGGGGTTATTGTTTGGACAGCTTCAGGGCGGAGGTCGAGTTTCCATGGAGATCGGCTTTGGCGGCAAGGTGGTGCTGGTTGCGGGCGGAACGGGCGGCCTGGGCCGCGCGGTCAGCCTCGCGTTCCTCAACGAAGGCGCGACGGTCGTGGTCCCCTATCACCGCGAGCCGGAGTTTGCCGCCTTGCGAGAAGCCGCGGGAGCCAAGGCTCAGGCGCTGGATGGACAGGCGCTGGATGTGACCGACGAAGCCGCGGTGGGCCGCTTTGTCG
>Ga0335074_10002997_pt1 | contig 22996 bp, 16 predicted proteins | sample Lox_Sample_23_FD_206715 | JGI IMG/M metagenome (GOLD analysis project Ga0335074, IMG submission 206715) | Soil microbial communities from Loxahatchee National Wildlife Refuge, Florida, United States - Lox_Sample_2.3 | ecosystem: Environmental > Terrestrial > Soil > Wetlands | place: USA...
CCGACGTGGGCTCATCCAAGATGAGGATCTGGGGGGAGGCCGCCAGCGCGCGGGCGATCGCCACCCGCTGGGCCTGGCCCCCGGACATCTCGTGCGGCAGCCGGTCGGCGAACTGCGGGCCAAGCGCCACCATGTCAAGTAGCTCGGTCACCCGTGCGGCGGCCTGTTTTTTGCCCGCCACCCGCCGGTGTACCAGCAAGACCTCGGCGAGCGCGCGGCCCGCGGTCAGCCGCGGGTTCAGCGACGAGAAGGGATCCTGCGAGACGAGCTGCAGCCGCTGGGCCAACTCTGGCCGCCGGTACGCGGCCAGCGGCCGGCCCTGCAACGTGACGGTCCCGGCCGTCGGCTGTTCCAGCCCCACAAGCAGCCGGGCCAGGGTCGACTTGCCGCAGCCGCTCTCGCCGACCACGCCCAGGCAGCTGCCCTCGGCCAGGGTCAGCGACACCCCGGCCAGCGCGGTCGTTGAATGGCCGCCGTAACCGCCCCCCGAGTACACCTTCACCAGGCCGTCCGCCTCAAGCACAGGCCCAGCAGACACAGGCCCACCAGCCACCGGCCCAGCAGCCACAGGCCCACTAGCCACCGGCCCAGCAGCCACCGGCCGCCCAGCAGTCACCGGCCCAGGCAAGCGCGCAGCCCCGGCCCCCGTCACGACCGCCACTCCGATACAGGCACCAGGCACGCGGCCTCGACCGAACGACCCCGCGCCTCAAGCACCGGATCGGTAAGCGAGCAGGACGGCCGGGCCTGCCCGCAACGGGGCGTGAACGAGCAGCCGGGCGGCAGCCGGGCCGGGTCGGGCGGCGAGCCAGGTATCTGCCCCAAGGCCACGCGCGAACCCGTGGCAGACGGCACGGAACGCAGCAACGCGGCCGTGTAAGGATGCTGCGGCTCGGCGAACACCGCCCCGGTCGGACCGAACTCCACGATCCGCCCGGCATACATCACCGCGAGACGCTGCACGAACTGGGCCGCCACGCCGAGATCGTGCGTCACCCAGAGCACGGCCAGGTTCCTGGCCTGTTGCAGCCGCGCGATCAACCGCAGGATCTGCCGCTGGATCGTCACGTCAAGCGCGGTGGTGGGCTCGTCGGCCAGCAGCAGCCGCGGGTTACCTGCCAGCGCGGCGGCGATCATCACGCGCTGCCGCATCCCGCCGGACAGCTGGTGCGGATAAGCGCGGGCCAGCCGGGCCGGATCGGGCAGCTGCACCTCGGCCAGCACGGCCAAGGTTCGTTCAAAAGCATCGCGTCGGCTGGCGCCGTGCGCCCGCAGGCCCTCGGCGATCTGCGCGCCGACCCGCTGCACCGGATCGAGCGAGGTCATCGGGTCCTGGTAGATCATCGCGATCTGGCTGCCGCGGAACCCGCGCAACACCCGGTCCGGCGCGCCCACCAGCTCCGTCCCGCCCAGCCTGACCGAACCGCCGGTCACCACGAGCGGCGGGCTGGCCAGCAGCCCCATCGCGGCTAGCAGCGTCAGCGACTTGCCCGAGCCGCTCTCGCCCACCAGCCCGACCCGCTCGCCCGGCCGGACATCAAGGCTAACCCCCCGCACCAGCGGCGTAACCCCCGACCTGGTCCTCAGCCCGACGGACAGGTCACGGACGGCGAGCAGCGGCTCAGCCAAGACGGCCGAAGTCGAAACCGACACAGAAGTCACGACGCCGAGCTCGCAGGATCGAGGGCATCCCGGAGCCCGTCACCGGTCAACGTGAAGCCAAGCACCAGCAGCACCACGGCCACCGCAGGGAAGGCCAGGTTCCACCATGCGATGCCGGCGATGTTGGTGCCCTCGCTGACCATCAGCCCGAGCGTGGCGGCGGGTGGCGGCGGGCCGAGGCCGAGGAAGTCCAGGCTGGCCTCGATCAGCACCGCCCAGCCGAGCGCCAGTGTGACCTGCACCGCCAGGATCCCGCCGACGCCAGGCAACACGTGCCGGAACAAGATCCGCGACCGGGAGAAACCAAGCACCCGGGCCGCCTTGACGTATTCGGCCTGGCGGATGGCAAGCACCGGTCCGCGCACCACCCGGATGAAGATCGGCGTGTAACTGATCCCGACCGCGATCGCCGTGTTCTGCCAGCCCGGCCCCAGCCCGCTCACGATGGCCAGCGCGAGCAGCACGGACGGCACGGCGAAGATCAGGTCGGCCACACTCGTGACCGCCCACGACACCGCGCCGCCGAAGTAACCCGCGGCCACGCCGCCAAGCGTGCCCACGACCGCGCAGATCGCCACGGCCAGCAGCGCCGTCTGTAGCGACAGCACCGTCCCGGCCATCACCCGGCTCAGTATGTCCCGGCCGAACTGATCGGTCCCGAACAGGTGGGCCGCCGACGGGCCGCGCAATGTTGCCGAGGGGTTCTGCGCGTCCGGCGCGTCAGGCGCCAGCCCGGCCAGCGAGGCCAGCCCGGCCAGGACCATGACCGCGAGGATGATCAGCCCGGTCCGGCCGCTCGGCTGGCGCCAAAGCCGCCAGGCCAGCCCGCGCCGGCCAGCAGCCGTCCCCGCCGCCACCTCCAGCGGCGACGTCGGCGACGGTGGCGACGGTGGCGAGGCCGTAACAGACCCGGCCATCAGGACCGCAGCCTGGGGTCGACGACCGCGTAAAGCAGGTCGGTGATCAGGTTGACCGCGATGAACCCGAGCGCGAACACCAGCGTGACGCCCTGCGCCACCGCGTAGTCGGACTCGGTCACCGACATCAGCAGCAGCCGCCCCAGCCCGGGCAGGACGAAGATCTGCTCCACCACGACGGTGCCGCCAAGCAGGTAGCCGAACTGGATCCCGGACATGGTAAGGATCGGGATCAGGGCGTTGCGCAGCACGTGCTTGACGATTACCAGGCGGGGTCCAAGACCGCGGCCCCGCGCCGCCCTGACGTAACCCTGGCGGGCGACATCAAGCATCGCGCCCCTGGTCGTACGCAGGATTGCGGCCCCGATGCCGAGGCCGAGCGTTAGCGCGGGCCAGAAGATCTGCTGGATGTTGAGCCACGGATCCGAGAACAGGCTGGCGAACCCCTCCGACGAAGGGAAGTAGTGGAACACGGAGGCCAAGAACGCCACCAGGCCGCTGCCGATGACGAAGCTCGGCACGCCCAGCCCGGCCAGCGCGATCAGCCGGGCGCCGCGGTCGGCCAGCCCGCCGGCCGACGCGGCGGCGACCGCCCCCGCCCCGACGCCGATCACCAGGCCGATAGCCATCGCGGCTATCGCCAGTTCGAGCGTCACCGGCAGCGCCGCGCCGATGAGCGAGGTGACGCTGCGGCCGCTCTGCTCGGACACACCCATGTTCCCGCGCAGCATCGCGCCCGCCCACTGACCGAACTGCACGGGCAGCGGCTTTCCGATCCCGTAAAAGTGCTCAAGGTCGGCGTACTGGGCCTTGGTCAGCAGGCCCGCGTTCACCCCGAGGCTCGAGGTGATCTGGTTCCCCGGCAGGAGCCGCAGCACGATGAAGACAACGACGGCCACGCCGACCAGCGTGATAACCGCCTTGGCCAAGCGCACTGCCACCCGTAGCAGAACCACCCGCAGCAGAGCAATCCGCAGCGCAACCGCGGGCACGTGCAACCGTCATCTCCTTCCCGGCGGCTCCGGCCAGCGACGCTATCAGGAGACCGTCGTGGAGGCCAGCGAGGTCAACTGCTCGTTCGGCAGCGGCGTGTAGCCGTGCACGGTATTGGCCAGCACCGTGTAGTCATAGCTGTCGAACAGCCAGATCCACACCGCGTGATCGACCAGGTAGGCGCTGATCTGCGCATACAGCTGCGCCCTGGCGGACGCCGACGGGTTCTCGTCGGCGTTGGTCAGCAGGCTGGCCAGGGCCGACGAGGAGTAGCCGGACGGGATGGCGAGGTTCGCGCCTGGCGCGAAATACCGGCCGTACATGATGTACGGGTCCGGGTTCGCGCCGTTCTCGGCGAACGCGGCCTGGAAGTCGCCCTTGAGCCAGCGCTGGATGTAGTCGTTCTCGCCCAGGTTGTCGATGGTCATGTGGATGCCGACCTGGGCCAGGTCGCTCTGCGCGGTGACGGCCTGGGCCTCGCTGGTCGCGTCGAGGGCGTCGGAGGTGATCGCCGTGAAGCTGAACCCCTTGCTCATCCCGGCGGCGGCCAGGTACTGCTTGGCCTGCGTCAGGTTCTGCGTGCCGCAGGTCCCGGCCGTGGGGCTGGGCGCGTACGGGCCAAGCGGCACCGGCCCCACCACCTTGCCCTCGCCAAGAGCGGCGTTGGCCAAGATCGTGTTGCGGTTGAGCGCGCACTGGATGGCCAGCCTGGCGTCGGTGTTGGCCAGCGGTCCCGTGCGGTCCTGCAGCATCAGCGCCCGGTAGTTCAGGTCGAGTTCCTTGTCCACCTGCAGGCTGGTGCCGCTGAGCGTCTTGACCACCTGCGGCTGGGTGAGCAGGCCCATCTGCACCGTGCCTGCCTGCAGCGCCGAGGCGATGGACTGCTCGTCGGGGATCGTGCGGAAGACGACCGACTTGATCGACGGCGCCCCGCCCCAGTAACTGGGGTTCCGGGTCAGGGTCAGCGACGTCCCCGGTGACCAGGACACGAACTTGAACGGCCCGGTTCCGTCCGGTGAGGTGGCGACCGTGCCCGCGGAAATCGCCTTGGTCGACAGGATGGCCAGGTTGGTCGTGGTGAGCCCGTACAGGATCGAGAAGTCAGGGTGCGTCAGGTTGAGCACGACCGTCTGCGGGCTCGGTGTCGAGATCGACGCGACCGTGGCGATGTTGGACGCCGCCGCCGCCCCCGTCTTCGGGTTGAGCACACGCTCGAGCGACGCCTTGACGTCGGCCGACGTCAGCGTGCTGCCGTCGTCGAACTTGACCCCCGAGCGCAAGGTGAACGTCACGCTCTTGCTGTCGGAGCTGAACGTCCAGCTGGTCGCGAGGTCGGGCACAACCTGGAGGCTCGAGTTGAGGGTGACAAGCGGCTGGTACACCAGGCCGAGCGCTTGCAGGTCAAGGAAGTTGGTGGCTACCTGCGGGTCCAGCTTCTGCACGCTGGATGTGTTGGCGATCACGAACGGCGCGCTGGTGCTGCCGCTGCTTGAGCTCGACGGCGTACTGCTGCCGCTCGAGCTGCAGGCAGCCAGGCCGAGAATCAGCGCGACCAGCGCTGCGACGGGAGCGCCCCGCCGCGGCAGTGAAGCGAGGGGCATTTTCCCTCCCGGTAGCGGCGGCGCTCGAAGGCGCCAGTTCGACAGGACCTACCGGCCCTGCGGTCCGGATCAGGCGCGCGGCCCGCGTGCCCGGCGCGTTAGATGTAAGGATGTTACGAGCAGCACGTTTGGAGTGTCAACAAGCAACATAGCCCCGGAACCGCAACGGATCGGTAAACCGATCGCCGTGTACAGTCATCACCTCAGCTGAATGAAAGATCAAGAGCTTTTTCCCGAACGACCCGTGGTGTTACCTCGCAGGACATGTCCACCCTCCCCGAGCAGGCGCCCGGGGAGGTTCCCGTCAGTCGCCAAGCTTGCCGCTTTCAGATCATGGCCCGGTCCATACCTGGTTGAGGGCGCCGTTGGCCGGCCACTGGACGACGGCTGCACCGGGCTCGGTGCTGTTGCCAGCCACGCCGAGGACCAGGCCCGAGCTGAAGTTGTAAATCACGTTGCCGTTGGCGTACCAGTACTGGTTGGAATCGCCATTGCAGGTCCAGCCGTACACCCTGGCGCCCGCCTCTCTGCTGCCGCCTGCGACCCCCAGGCACTGATTATTGTTGTTTTCCAACCGGCGGTAAGCGGGGGAAAAGCCGTCCTCGGCACCCCAGCTCCACTCTTGGTTATCGACGTTTTCGCAGGGCCATTGGACCGCCGGAGCGTCATCGTCTCCGCCGCTGATGCCGAGACAGAGCGCTGAGTTGAAGTTGACGATGTGGAACCAGCCAGCCGCCGCCGTACCGGCGGGCGCCGTGGTGGCAGCCGATGCGCTGGTGGCGGTAAGGCCAGCGAGCGCGATTGCCGAGACGGCCACGGGTACGGTGAGCAAGAGGTTACGGATCCTGCTTCTCAGCATGGTGTTCTCCCTAACAGTTGGCTTCGGTCCCGTCGGCCCTCGATCTCGCGCGCGCGGTCGCATGTCGTGCCGACGGTCTACGGGTCTAGCCTGGTCGCAGGCAGTTGAGGCCGCGTGGCATCTGTGTGGCACGCGTCCGCCATGCGGGAAGCCCCCGTTACATGATCGCTCGTCTCGCGGCGGTGCCGGTCGCGGCTAGCGCCGCGCGGACACTACCGCTGGCGGCCAGCGCATGGGCGGCGGCCTCCGGTGTCAGTCCGGTTAGCAGGCAAAGCACGGCCAGGCGCAGGTCGCCGCCGCAGCGCGCAAGTTCGGCCCGGCAGGCCGCCTCGGTTGCTCCCGACGCCTCCATCAAGATGAAGATCTGGCGCTGGCGCAGCTTCGCGTTCGTGCCGGACAGCGAGACCATGAGGTTGGAGTAGGTCCGGCCGAGCCTGACCATGACCGCCGTGGACAGCGAGTTCAGGATCATCTTCTGGGCCGTGGCCGCCTTGAGCCTGGTCGACCCCGCGATCGCCTCAGGTCCGACCTCGACGAGCAGGCTGTGATCGGCTAGTTGCGCCAGCGGCGCCGAAATGTTGCTGCTGACCAGCACGGCGAGCGCCCCGACGGCGCGCGCCGCGCGGAGCGCGCCGGCCACGTACGGAGTCCGCCCGCTCGCGGACAAGCCCACGGCCACGTCGGCGGCGGTGACCGCAGCCGCCGCCTGGCGGCCCAGCGACTCCCGGTCCTCGGCCCCCTCGGCCGCGTGCGCCACCGCATCCTGCCCGCCCGCGTGATGGGCGACGAACAGGTCGCCGTCCACGCCAAAGGTCGGCACTACCTCCGCCGCGTCGAGCACGCCTATCCGGCCGGACGAACCGGCCCCGAAGTAGTGCACGTGGCCGCCGGCCCGGATCCGGGTGACGGCGAGGTCGACCACCTCGGCCAGCGTCGGCAAGATGCCGGCTACGGCACCGGCCACCAACGCGTCCTCCGCGTTGAGCAGCCGGAGCACCTCCAAGGTTCCCACCGTGTCGATATCCGTCGTGCGGTCGTTCCGCATCTCGGTCCGCGACGGCGTCGGCCCCATCACAAGGTCTGGCCCTGTCATCACGTCTGGCTGCGGTTCTGCGGGCACCCCCGCCCTCCTCTATCCCGTTCCAGGGGCGACGGGTCTATGTTACAGTTTTCCGTCGTGAGGTCCAGATCTGTTGCATATTCACAAGATCGCCGGGCACGCGTGCTCGGCTGCATGTCAGGAACCTCGGTGGACGGCATCGACGTCGCCTGCGTGGACCTGGAACTCGAAGGTGACGAGCTCGGCTGCGGATATCGCGGAGTGCTCAGCGTCCCGTTCGACGCCGCGCTGCGGGACCGCATCGTGGCCGCGCTGCCCCCCGGCTTGCCCGGCGCGGGCGAATTGTGCCAGCTGCACGCCGAACTCGGCCAAGCTTACGCCGCCGCTTTCACCCTCGCGGCCGGCCAGCTGGCCGACGACCAGGCAGATCTCGCCGTGTTGCACGGGCAGACGTTCTACCACTGGGTCGACGACGCCGGCCGCGCACTTGGCACGCTGCAGCTCGGCAATTCGGCGGCGGTGGCCGAGCGGCTCGGTCTGCCGGTGGTCTGCGACCTGCGCAGCCGAGACGTGGCCGCGGGCGGCCAGGGCGCCCCGCTGGTCTCGATGTTCGACCTGCTGCTGCTCGCGGGCAGGCCAGGCCCAGCCGCCGCGGTCAACCTCGGCGGCATCGCGAACCTGACCGTCGTGGACGGCGGCCAGGTGCTCACGGCCTTCGACATCGGCCCGGCGGGGGCGCTGATGGATCCGGCCGCCTGGTGGGCCAGCGGGGGGACCGAGCGGTTCGATCCCGATGGTGGCATCGCCGCGCGCGGCACGGTGTCGGCCCCGCTGCTGGCGCGGCTGAAGGCCGAGCCTTACTACCGGCTGAGCCCGCCCCGCAGCACCGGCCGCGAGCTGTTCAACGCCGCGTACCTGCGCGACATGCTGGCCGGGATCGACCCCGCCCCGGACGGCCCGGACGTGGCCGCCACCGTCACCAGGCTGCTGGTCGACCTGCTGGCCCATGCGGCCGGGCAGTACGGCCTGACCGAGCTTGTGCTATCCGGTGGCGGCAGCAAGAACCAGACCACGCTGCGCTGGCTGCGCGAGGCGCTGCCGGACTCCGGCGTGCTGAGCACCGACGAACTCGGCCTTCCCGCCCAGGCCAAGGAGGCCGTGGCGTTCGCCGTGCTCGGCTTCCTGACCTGGAACGGGCTTCCCGGGTCGGTGACCGCGGCGACCGGCGCCGCGCACCAGGCCATCCTGGGCACGATCCAGCCTGGCGCCGCGCCGCTGCGACTGCCCGAGCCGGCCGGTGCGGCGCCCCGGTACCTTCGTCTGCGATTGCCGACGCCCGCCTGACGGCCTGCTGCGGAGGTAACCTGACCGCGTGGCCGAACACCAGGCACGACCGGATCCGGGCCCCGACGTCGGGATCTTGGTCACGATCCGGGCCCTGCTGCCGAACCTGGCGCCGGTGGAACGCCGTGTGGCGCAGGCGGTCCTCGACGACCCGGCCGGGGTGGCCTGGCGGAGCATCTCCGAGCTGGCCCGATCCTGCGGCACCTCGGCCACCAGCGTGGTGCGCTTCTGCCGGGCGGTCGGGCTGCGCGGATACCCCGAGCTGCGTCTCGCGCTGGCCGGAGCGGTGGCCCACGACGACGCCGCGGCCGTTGCGGCCGCATCCAGCGACATCGACCCAGAAGACGACGCCGCGACCATCACCAAGAAGATCGCCTACGCCGACGCCAGGGCCGTGACCGAGACCGCGGGCAATCTCGACATCGCCACCTTGAACCGGGTTGTTGACGCGCTGGCCAAGGCGAGCCGGATTGACATCTACGGCGTGGGGGCCAGCGGCTACGTGGCGCTGGATCTGCAGCAGAAGCTGCAGCGCATCGGCCGGCCCGCGTTCGCGTGGCCCGATCCGCACATGGCGATCACGTCGGCCTCGCTGCGCGAGCGCGGCGACGTCGCGATCGGGCTGTCGCATACCGGCACCACCGTCGACACCATCGACGCGCTGCGCGAGGCGCGCAGGCGCGGCGCCCTTACCGCCGCGGTGACGAACTTCCCTTGGTCCCCGATAACCGAGGCGGCCGACTTCGTGCTGCTCACCGCGGCCAGGGAGACGGCCTTCCGGTCCGGCGCCATGACCAGCCGGATCGCGCAGCTGACCGTGGTCGACTGCCTGTTCGTCACGCTCGCCCAACAGGACCTGCCCCGCACCCGGGTGGCCCTCGAGCGGACGTTCGCCGCCGCCCAGGCCAAGCGCGTCCGCCGCACCCGCCGCCAGCAGCCGGGTGACTAGCGAGCAGCGCGCGTTCAAGGGGCCCGGGCGCCTGCTCGGCATCGACGGCGGCGGCAGCGGAACCAGGGTTGTGCTGATAGTGGGCGGTCAGGTGACCGCGCTGCCCGATGGCCCGCCGATGAACGCGCTGCTTACCCGGGGACTCACCGAACACCTGCGGCGCATCATCGCCGCCGCGGGCCCGACCGCGGCGGGGGTCGGGTTGCCCGGTGTGCGCATGGCGGCCCAGGCTTGTCACCTGGGCCAGGCGCTGGCCCGGCAGGCGGGCTGTCCGGTCCATGTCACCGGTGACGTCGACGCCGCGCGGCACGCCGCGTTCCTCGGCGCTCCCGGCGTGGTGGTCGTCGCGGGCACCGGATCTGCCGCGCTCGGCTGGGACGGCGAGCGGTTCGCCCGGGCCGGCGGCCACGGTTTCCTGCTCGGCGACGAGGGCAGCGCGTACTGGATCGGCCGCGAGGCCGTCCGCGCCGCGCTGCGCTTCCAGGAAGGTTCGGGCGGCTCCGAGCAGATCTACCGCACGGTGACCGAGGTCACCGGTTCCGGCCTCGACGCCCTGATCGCCGAGGTCAACGCGCATCCGGCCGACCGGGGCCGACTCGCCGTGCTCGCGCCCGCGGTCACCGCGATCGCCGGGCACGACCCCGAGGCGCAGCGGATCGTCCGGCACGCGGCCGAGAGCCTCGCCGCTCTGGCCGAGTCCATCCGGCGCCGCCTCGGCCCCGCGCGAACCGGAGCACAACTACCGGTGGCGGGAGTGGGCGGGGTGTTCGGTGACCCGGCGCTGTGGGCGCGCTTCGTCGAACTGACCGGCGCGGCCCGCCCCCTGGCCCCGGCCGCCGTGGGCGCCGCGCTGCTGGCGGCCACGTGCACCCCGCGGTCGCCGACCGCCCCGTGCTCACTTCACCTCGACCCGGCCTGACGCCCCGCCCGGCCGGGGCAGGACTTCAGCGAACGTCGCCGCGCTCGCGCAGCGCCCGGATATCCTCGCCCACCCGGAAGATGACCATGAAGAACTCCAGCGCTATCCGGTAGATCGCCAGGACGATGATGATGAATAGCGGGTCCCCGATGACCAGCGTCACGAGGCCGAATGCGGTGCTCGCCTTGAACGCGAAGATGGTGAACAGCAGGGCGCTTACCCCCGTGCCTATCGCTATCAGCACGTAAAGCGCCTTTATGACCTTGGGCGTCACGAACGAGGTGAATCCGAAATCGAACAGGGCGCGCAGGAAGCTCCTGGCATCCGTTGCCTCGGCAGGCACCGGGTCGCCGGCGGCCGTGGCCGATGCGGCCCCCGGGCGCGCCGTCCCGGCCTCACCCGACCCCGCGCCAGACGCACCCATTCCTGGCGCACCCATTCCTGGCGCACCCATCCCTGGCGCACCCGTCCCCGGCGCCTCGGCGCCAAACGGAACGGCAGCGAACGTGGCGGTACCGTACGGCCCGCTCGCCGCGGCCCCGAACGGGTCGGTGTTCCTGGCCCCGAACGGGCGCTCCGCGCCAAGGGGACCGGTGTTCCTGACCCCGTAGAGATGCTCCGCACTAAGCGGGTCGGTGTTCCTGGCCCCGGAGGGGCGCTCCGCGCCGAGGGGGTCGGTATTCAGGGCCCCGAACGGGGACTCCGCGCCAACCGTGCTCGCACTGCCGAACGGATCGGCGGTGCCCGCGCCGTACTCGCCGGGCAGGATCGCGAACGGGTCGGTGTTCGCCGGGCTGTGGCCGTACGTGGCCGGGATCGCCTCGGTGTTCGGCGCGCCGGAACCGTCGGAGTCCCCGGAGTACTGGCGGCGGACGTGGCTGCCGTGATTACGCGGGTCGGGCAGGCCGTGACGTGACGACCGATCCGGCATCGTGTCTCCCGTGACTCGTGGTGGCGCGCCACCTGTCGATGGCGCGCGGCCGCGCTTGTCTGGGGCCAGATTACGGTCCCGCAAGCCGCGAAATACATACTTCGCCGGAAATGACAGATATCGGTAATGCCATAACAATGCTGTAATAACGACAATTGGCGGCGCCGCGCCGCCGCTCATCCGGCCCGTAGGCGCAGGCCGCGGGGGGTGGGCCGGAAGCCGGCCGCCTCGAGCGCCTGGGCCAGCGGGGAGTCGTGAATGCCCAGGCTCAGGCCGTCGGCGCGCTCCACCGTCAGCCGCCCGAGCGCGCCATCGCGGACGGCGGCGGCCAGCGCCGCCGCGCTCGGGCCGAGCAGCTCAGGGTCGTCGGCCCAGGACAGCAGGGTCCGGCCGCCCCGCTCGACGTACAGCACGAGCGAGCCGTCAACCAGAACGACGAGCGCGCCCGCCTTGCGGCCGGGCCGGTGCGAGGTCGGCATCTCGCCGGGCCGGTCCGGCCACGGCAGCGCCGCCCCGTACGGCTGCGCCGGATCTGCGGCCGCGAGCACCACGGCCCGTTCGGCAGAATTTGAAGCCCGCCCCGACATGGCCCGCATCCGGTCCACCGCGCCGGGCAGGGCGAACTGCGCCGCGCCGAGTCCGTCGACGAAGTACCCTCGCCGGCACTGGCCGGCCTCCTCCATGGCCCGCAGCACCGGGTAGACCGCGGCGAACCCGCCGTCGACCCTCTCGGCCGCCACCGCGCCCCTGGTCAGAACGCCGTGCCGTTCCAGCAGTGTCAGCGCCAGCGCGTGCGCCCGGACGGTCTGCGCGCCGGGCTCCGCTTCGGCCGGACGGCCGGGCAGCAGCGACCACCTGCCGCTGACGGTCGGCGGGCCGGTGCGCGTCGGCATCGCCGGGCGGCCGAAGCTGTACCGTCGCCGCCCGGGACCGGCCGACGCCGCCCGCGGCCGCGGCACCGCCTGCAACGATCCCCGGCGCTGCTGGCCGCCGAGCACGAGCCGCAGCGGGGCGAGCGTGTCGTTGGTAAGCAGCCCGGCCCAAACCAGGTCCCAGACTGCCGCCGCCACCTCGCCGTCGTTCGGCAGCGAACCGCCGGAACCGCCGAGCCCAGAGCCGCCGAGCAGCGTCGCGGTCCGGTCGGCGAGCATCCGGAAGAACAGCGCGCCGCCTCCGCCGAGCGCCTCAAGCACGGCCGAATGCAGCGGGGTCATGCTCACCTCGCCCGGTTCGGGCAGGATCAGCGTGGCGCCGTCAGCGGGCGCAAGCGCCACCCAGCCGTCGCCGCCCGGCAGCGCTCCCGCGCCGGCCCAGACGACCTCGCCGGCCGAGGTGAGCTCGTCGAGCAGGGCGGGGGAGTAGCCGGGAACCCGGCCCGGCAGGACCAGTGTCTCAAGCGCGGACGCGGGCACCGGCGCCCCGGCCAGCCGCTCCACCGCCTCGAGGACCGCCCCGGCGTCGGCCCGCCGCCTCCGCGCGACCTGGGTCGGGCCGATGCCGTGCCAGGCGGGCAGGAACCTGGCCAGGACCTCCGGCGGGACCGGCTCGGCCTCCTTGCGCAGCCGGGCCAGGCAGCGGCGGCGCAGCAGCCGCAGCACCTCCCCGTCGCACCACTCGGTCGAGGAGGCCAGCGACCCGCCAGCAGCCGCCACGCCAACGAACTCGCCTTCCACCACGCGGCCCTCGGCCGCGAGCCGCCGCAGCGCCATCGTCACCACCGCGGGGCCAAGCCCGTACCGGCCGGCCACCGCGGCCGTGGCGAACGGCCCGTGCGTCCGTGCGTACCTGGCCACCAGATCGCCCAGCGGGTCGGGTACCGGCTCGGTGAACGCCTCGGGCACGCCACGCGGCAGCGGCACGCCGAGCGCGTCCCGCAGCCGGCCAGCGTCCTCGATCGCCGCCCACATCGGCCGCCCCGCCACCCGCACCTCGATGATCCGCCGCGCCGAGGCCAGCTCAGAAAGCCAGGCACCAAACGCACCAGAGACACACCGCTCAGCAACCTCAGAAGAGGTCAGCGGCCCCGCCGTCCGCAGCAGGTCGAAGACCCCCTCCGCATCGCGGCACTGCCGACCCTCAGACAAGTGCTGCAGGTCACGCTCGACCTCCGCCACCACCGCGGGATCCAGCAGCTCCCGCAGCCCGTCTGTCCCGAGCAGCTCAGCCAGCAGGGCCGGGTCCAGTGACAACGCCTGCGCGCGCCGCTCGGCCAGCGGCGCGTCGCCCTCGTACATGAATGCCCCGATATAGCGGAACAGCAGCGACTTGCCGAACGGGCTCGGCGTCGCCGTCTCCACCTCCACCACGCGGATCCGGCGGGAGGCGATGTCCCGCAGCAGCCCGGTCAGCGCCGGGACGTCGAACACGTCCCGCAGGCACTCCCTGACCGTCTCGAGCACGATCGGGAACGTCGGATACCGGCTGGCGATTTCCAGCAGCTGCGCGGACCGCTGCCGCTGCTGCCACAGCGGGGTGCGGCGCCCCGGCTGCCGTCGCGGCAGCAGCAGCGCCCGGCTTGCGCACTCACGGAACCTGGACGCGAACAGCGCGCTCGCGCCGACCTCGGCCGTGACCAGATCCGAGACCTCGTCCGGGTCGATCAGCGCGATCCCGGCCGGCGGCGGCTCGTCGGACTCAGGCACCCGGATGAGGATCCCGTCGTCGGTGTGCATCGCCTGCACATCCATCCCGCCGTACCGCTCGCGCAGCCGGGCCGCGATGGCCAGCGCCCACGGCGCGTGCACGCGGTCCCCGTACGGGCTGTGCAACACCACCCGCCAGTCGCCAAGCTCGTCACGGAACCGCTCCACCACCAGCGTCCGGTCATCTGGCACGTACCCGGTGGCCGCGCGCTGGTCGGCCAGGTAGCGAATCAGGTTCCGCGCCGCCAGCTCGTCCAGGCCGGCTCGCCCCAGCGCGGCCGTCGCCTCGGGCTCAGGTGCCGAGGCCAGCGCACGGCACGCCGCCCCGATCGCCCGGCCAAGCTCGGCTGGCCGGCCCGGAGTGTCGCCGATCCAGAACGGCAGCTTGCCCGGCTGCCCGGGCGCGGGCGTGACCAGTACCCGGTCCGGCGTGATGTCCTCGATCCGCCACGAGCTCGCGCCAAGCACGAACACCTCGCCGACCCGCGACTCGTACACCATCTCCTCGTCGAGCTCCCCGACCCGCCTCGGCTGGCGACTGGTATCTGAGGCCAGGAACACGCCGAACAGCCCCCGGTCGGGAATGGTGCCGCCGCTGGTCACCGCGAGGCGCTGCGCGCCAGGCCGGGCCCTGATGATCCCGGCTACCCGGTCCCAGATAATGCGCGGCCGCAGCCCGGCGAAGTCCTCGCTTGGGTAGCGCCCGGCCAGCATGTCGAGCACCGCCTCGAGCACCGGCCTGGTCAGGCCGCCGAACGGCGCGGCCTTCCGCACCGTCCGCTCCAGCTCGTCGACCGGCCAGTCGTCCATCGCGGTCATCGCCACGACCTGCTGGGCCAGCACGTCAAGCGGGTTGCGCGGGATCGCCAGCTCCTCGATCTCGCCGTCCCGCATGCGCTCGGCCACCACGGCCGCCTGGACCAGGTCACCTTGATACTTGGGGAAGATGATGCCGCGGGAGACGTCGCCCACGTTGTGCCCGGCCCGGCCGACCCGCTGCAGGCCGCTGGCCACCGACGGCGGCGCCTCCACCTGCACGACCAGGTCCACCGCGCCCATGTCGATGCCGAGTTCCAGGCTGGACGTCGCCACCACCGCGGGCAGCCGCCCGGCCTTCAGCGCTTCCTCGATCTCGGCCCGCTCCAGCCGCGATACCGACCCGTGATGCGCCCGCGCCACCTCCGTCGCTGCGACCCCGTTGACCTCGGCCCGCTCGGCCGACAGCTCGTTCAGCCGACCGCACAGCCGCTCCGCCAGCCGCCGCGAGTTCGCGAACACGATCGTGGACTTGTGCTGCTCGATCAGGTCAAGCACCCGCTCCTCGACGTGCGGCCAGATGGACCTGGGCGGCGCGGGCCCGTCCCCGTCAGTCCCCGAGCCAGGGCGGCCCGGCAACGTATCGAGCTCCGTCATGTCCTCGACCGGGACCACCACGGTCAGCTCGATGCGCTTGGGGCTGGGCGGCTGCACCACGGTCACCGGCCGTGCGCCGCCGAGGAACGTGCCCACCTCCGTCACCGGCCTGACCGTCGCCGACAGCCCCACCCGCTGGGCCGGGAACGCACTCCCGCGCAGCGCGTCAAGCCGCTCGAGCGACAGGGCCAGGTGCGCGCCGCGCTTGTTGCCCGCGACCGCGTGCACCTCGTCCACGATCACCGTCTCCACCCCGCGCAGCGTCTCCCTGGCCTGCGAGGTGAGCAGCAGGAACAGCGACTCCGGCGTGGTGATCAAGATGTCAGGCGGATTGCTTACCAGCTTCCTGCGGTCCTCGGCCGCGGTGTCGCCGGTGCGGACCGCGACCCTGATGTCCGGCTCGGGCAGTCCCAGCCGGTGCGCGGCGTGCCTGATCCCGGTCAGCGGCGCGCGCAGGTTCCGCTCGATGTCCACCGCCAGCGCCTTGAGCGGCGAGACGTAAAGCACCCGGCAGCGCCGCTTCGGGTCCTCCGGCGGCGGCAGCGCCGCCAGCCGGTCGACCGCCCACAAGAATGCGGCCAGCGTCTTGCCCGACCCGGTCGGCGCGACGACCAGCGTGTCCTCGCCCTTGCCGATCGCCCGCCAGGCCCCGGCCTCGGCCGGCGTTGGCTCGGCAAACGCCCCCTCGAACCACGCCCGCGTCGCCGCCGAGAAGTTCCCTCGGGCGTCGGCGCCGGTCAGCGGCAACTCTTCTGACATGCTCCCATACTGCACCGCCCCACCGACATTCCTGTCCGCCGCACGGACCACGGCACGTCCCGCATTCTTTGTTTTTGACCGAACGGGCCGTGGTTCGAGCCCCGGGCACCCGGTTCACGCGAGACCAGTGACCCACCGCCATCCCGATGTGGCTCGCGGTTCGCTCAGCGTTGTGCCTGGAACGGCTCGATGAGTTGCCCGGCCAGCAGCAGCAGGGACCGCCCGGCCCCGCTGTCCTGCTCGACCGGGACCGGCCTGCCGTCCAGCCCGGTACGCCCCACGGCGTCGCCGCGGGACGGGAACCTCGCGCGGCCGGCCAGGACGTCCCAGATCGTCAGCACGACGCCGAGGTTCATGTCCTGGATGTCAGGCGCGTGGTGGAGCCGGTGGTATGCGGGGCTGACGATGACCCGGCCGACCGGGCCGAACGTCCACCGGATGTTGGCGTGCTGCAGGGTGCCGATGCAGACGTAGATCGTGATCAGCACCGGGTCGATGGCGCGTGACGGCATCAGGGCCACGACCGGGATCGTGGCCAGGATGAACCCGGTCGTGTGCATCAGCGGGTGCGCCCGGAACGAGGTCAGGACGCTCAGCTCCTCCTGGCTGTGATGCAGCGCGTGAAAGCGCCACAGCAGGTCGAGCCGGTGATCGGCGTAGTGGGCCAGCCAGTTGGCTGCGTCCATGGCCACGATGGTGAGCGGCATGAGCACCCAGCCGGGCCAATTCCCCGCCGGCCGCAGCTCGATCCAGCTCGCGTGACCCTCGATCAGGTCCGCCGCCCCGACGCTGAGCAGCGTCATCAGCGGAATCACCACGATGGCGTGCAGGGCCACGAAACACGCATCCTGGACGTGGCCGCGAGCCAGCAGCGGGCGGCGCTCGGCCGGCCATATCCGCTCGCAGATCGCTGTCGCGACGACCAGCGCCACCAGCAGGGGAGCGGCGAGCTCGGCCCGGCCCGCGGACAGCACGGCCCCCAGACTGCCCTGCCTGAGCAGCCCGGTGACGGCGACCCACAAAAGGAAGGCCGTAATCGCGGCCGGGATGAACGAGGACGGGGATACGCGCCGCCACCAGGCGGCACGGACTCCCGCCCGCACCTGGATCTGCGAAGCGGACACCGGTACTCCTCGGCTCGTGCTCGCCTGCGTGCCGACGGGCCCGAGTCTATTGCCGCCCGAGCCGCCCGGCCACAAGCCCCGGATCCTGGCATGCTTGAGGCATGGCGGGTCGAGGGTCCAGCCCGGTGCTGGTCGGGCGGACGGAACAACTGGCCGCGCTGGCGGATGCGCTGGCCGACACCCGCCAGGGCGGACATCAGGCCGTGCTGATCGCCGGCGAGGCGGGCGCGGGCAAGTCGCGCCTGCTCGCGGAGTTCGCCGCGACGGCACAGGACGCGCGGGTGATGAGCGCCGGGTGTCTCCAGCTGGGCGGGGACGAGCTGCCGTTCACCCCGTTCGCCGCCGTCCTCCGCGGCCTGGTACGCGAGCTTGGCGCGGACAAGATCGCGGCCATGCTGCCGGGGCGAGGCACACCCGAGCTGGCCCGGCTGGTGCCCGAGCTCGGCGAGCCGGACGAGAACCGTGAGCCTGGCGAGGCCAGGGCCCGCCTGTTCGAGGAGGTCCTCACGCTGTTGGGGCGCCTGGCCGAGGCCGGTCCGGTGATCCTGGTCATCGAGGACGCGCACTGGGCCGATGAGTCCACCCGCAGCCTGCTTGCGTTCCTGATCGGTCAGCAGCGGGAGCTGCCCGGCGTGCTGATCATGATGACTTTCCGCTCCGACGAGCTGCACCGTGCGCACCCGCTCCGCCCGATGCTGGCCGAACTGGCCAGGATCAGCTGGGTACGCCGGCTGGATCTGCCCGGGCTGACCCGGCGCGAGACCGGACAGCTGGCCGGCCGGATCCTCGGGCGTGAGCCGGACCCGGCGCTGGTGGCCAGGCTCTACGCGCGGTCCGAGGGGAATCCGCTGTTCGCCGAGGAGCTCATCCGCTGCGCCGACCTGGACCGCGACCTGCCCGAGTCGCTGCGTGACCTGCTCCTAGGCACCGTGCAGCGGCTGCCCGATGCCACCCGCGACGTGCTCCGCGTGGCCAGCAGCGGGATAGAGCCGTACGGCCATGCCCTGCTCGCGGTGGTCGCCGGGCTCGACCAGGAAGGACTGGCCGCGGCGCTGCGCCCGGCCGTGATGGCGAACGTCCTGCTCACCTCGGCCGATGGCTATTCTTACCGGCACGCGCTGATCTGCGAGGCCGTGAACGGCGACCTGCTTCCCGGCGAGGACGAACGGCAGCATGCCCGCTACGCCAGCGTGATCGACGCGAACCCGTCCCTGGTCGGGCCGGCCCGGGCGACCATCGAGGCTGCGAACCACTGGTACTGGGCCAGGGACGCCGCCCGCGCCCTGTCCGGCGCGTGGCTGGCGGCAGCCGATATCACCCAGTCCGTCGCGCACGCCGAGCGGCTGGCCCTGCTCGGCCGCGTACTCCGGCTGTGGGATCAGGTACCCGACGCGGCCGAACGCACAGGCACCGACCGGCCGGGCGTGCTTGAGCAGGCGATGCGGACCGCGGAGCTGGCCGGTGACCATCATCGCGGGCTGGCCTTCGCCGACGCGGCGCTAGCCGAGCTCCGTCCCGCGGACGCGCCGGCCCGCGTCGCATCCATGCTCTGTAAGCGCAGCATGTTCAAGATGCACCTGGGCCGGCCAGACGAGCGGGACGACCTGCACGCCGCACTGGCCCTGGTGCCAGCGGACGGCCCGGCGGGCACGGGCGGCCTGCCCCCGGCCTGGGTAGCGACGCGGGCCGAGATCGTGCAGCGGCTGGCCCGTTTCGGCGTCACCGCCCGTGACAGGGCGTACGCCGAGGAGGCGCTGGCGCTCGCCCGGCAGTGCGGTGCCGCGGGCACCGAGGCGAACGCGCTGCTGACCCTCGCCATTGGCGCCACCGCACCCGCATTCCAGGCGGCAGCCGGCAGCGAGGCTTTGGCCCTGATAACGCGGGCCGGCCAGATCGCCGCCCGCAGCGGGCAGTTCCAGGTGGCGCTTCGGGCGGCGTCGCTTGAGTCCTTCCTGCTGGAGGCGGCAGGCGATTATGAGCGCTCGGCCGAGGTGGCGCGGCGGGGCATGCGCGAGGCGGAGGCGAACGGGCTCGCCCGCGCGATCGGCGCATTCCTGGCCATCAACGTGGCCGAGCCGCTGTTCGCGCTCGGCCGCTGGGACGAGTCCCTGGAGATGGCCGAGCACGCACTCGAGCTGTCCCCGCCGCCGCTGCACCACAGCGCGCTGCGGATGAGGCAGGCCTTCGTCGCGGTGGCCAGGGGGCAGGCCGAGGCCGCTTCCGAGGCCCTCGCAGCCGCCCGTCAGATCCTGTCGGACGCGCCCTACCAGGACCAGTACCACCTCACGCTGGCCGAGCTTTCGGTCAGCGCTCGGCTGGCCGCGGACGGCCCGGGCGCCGGCCTTGATGAGGCGACTGGTGTGGTCGAGCGCTACGACCTGTCGCGTTCAGGCCCGCCTTGGGCGTGGCCTCTCGCAATCGCCCTGGCGCACGTGAGCCTGGCGGCCCTCCGCCAGGAGACCCTGGCCGGGCAATCCGCTGCACTGCTGGGCCGACTGGCTGACCTGAGCAGCGGGCTGGTGGCGCAAGGGCCGCTGCAACGGGCGTACAGGCTGACCTTCGAGGCGCAGGTCACCACGGCATCGTTCGTCAAAAACCAGATGGCCTCGGCCGCTGACACCGCATCGGCCGCGCGGGCCTGGGACGAGGCGGCCAGGGCCTGGGACGAGGCGGCCAGGGCCTGGGACGCGCTCGGACAGCCGTACGAGCTGGCCGTCGCGCTGACGTTCGCGGCCGAAGCGGAGCTGGCCGGGCAGGCCGGACCGGCGGCCCGGGACCGGGAGGCCGTCGGCGAGCGGCTGCGGCGGGCTGCGCCGCTGGCCGACCGGCTCGGAGCACGGCCGCTGGCCGACACGATCGCCACGCTGGCACGGCGGGCGGGCGTGCCGCTGGCGGCAAAGACCCAGTCGAGGCCGGACCGGCTCGGGTTGACCGATCGCGAGCTCGAGGTTCTCCGCCTGGTCGCCGCCGGGCGCAGCAACCGCGACATCGCCGCCGACCTGTTCATCTCGGCCAAGACCGCCAGCGTGCACGTGTCGAACATCATGGCCAAGCTCGGCGCCGCCAATCGCGCCGAGGCCACCGCGATAGCGCACCGCCGCCACCTGATCTGACCAGACCGTAATGTCGGACCCGGCGAGTAGGGTGCGGGTCGTGAGCGAAGTGATGATAGACGAGCACGGCCGCCCGGAGCCTCCGCTCGAGAGCGGCGAGGTCGTCACGCTGCTAGGGTTCCTCGACTGGCAGCGGGCGACGTTTGAGTGGAAGTGCAGGGGGCTGAGCGACGAGCAGTTGCGTGTGGCGAGGCCGCCGTCGGCGATCACGCTTGGCGGCTGCTGAAGCACATGGCCCGCGTGGAGGACTCCTGGTTTACCAAGGTGATCGGCGGCCAGTCGATGCCAGAGCCCTGGGCGAGCGCCGACGCCGAGGCCGGCCGCGAGTGGGCCTGGCACAGCGCCGCCAACGATTCAGGCGATGACTTGCGGGCCCTGTGGGCCGAGCGGGTCGGCCGGTCCCGGGCCGTCGTGCGGGCACGGCTTGACGAGGGCGGGGACGCCGCGCTGGGCCTGGCGTACCCGGCCTGGGGCGGCCAGGGACGCGCCTCGCTGCGCTGGGTTCTCATGCACATGGTGGAGGAATACGCCAGGCACAACGGGCACGCCGACCTGATCCGCGAGTCGATCGACGGCCAGACCGGCGAGTGAGACCGGCGTACCCGGCCGGCCCGACGTGGTGACGGTCACCGCGCGGGAGCTCAACCGGGCCACCCTGGCCCGCCAGCTCCTGCTTGACCGTGAATCGCTGAGCGTCACGGAGGCCACACGGCGCGTGGTGGCACTGCAGGCGCAGCAGCCCGCCTCTCCGTATATTGCGCTCTGGAACCGGCTCGCGGGTTTCGCCGCGCCCGAGCTCGACGACGCCTTCGCCGGCCACCGTGTGGTCAGGTCGACACTAATGCGGATCACGATGCACGCCGTGCACGCGGACGATCACCGGGCCTTCCGGGAGGCCATGGAGCCGACGCTGCGTGCCGCCAGGCTGGGCGACCCCCGCTTCACCGGGTCGGGACTCACCGCCACCGATGCGGACGCGCTGCTCGGCGAACTGCTTGACTACTCCGCCCAGCCGCGGATGGCCACGGAATGCGAGGCCTGGCTCGGGCAGCGACTGGGCCGGCCGGTGCCGCATGCGTCGTGGCGGATGCTTCAGCAGTACGCGCCACTGTGGCACGTCCCCACCGGCGGGCCGTGGTCGTTCAGCTCCCGGGCGTTTATCGCGGCGCGCCCCCGGCCGGTGCTGGCCGATACCGGCGCTTCCGCCACGGCCCTGCAGCGCCTGGTGTGCCGTTACCTGGAGGGCTTTGGCCCGGCCTCGATCGCGGACGTGGCCAGGTTCGCGCTGGTCCAGCGGTCCCGGGCCCGGGCGGCGGTGCAGGCGCTTGGCGGCGAGCTCGAGCGTGTGGAAGGACCCGACGGCACGGCGTTGTACGACATCCCCGGTGCCGCGCGCCCGGCCGGGCACGCCCCGGCCCCGCCCAGGCTGATGGCGATGTGGGACAGCATCCTGCTGGCCTACATCGATCGCAGCCGTGTCATCCCTGTCGAGTACCAGAAGCTCGTGACCAGGGTGAACGGCGACGTGCTGCCGACCCTGCTGGTCGACGGGTACGTCGCCGGTGTGTGGCGAGCGGTCGGGGAGGGAATCGAGGCGACGGCCTTCCACCCTCTCCCGGCCTCGGCCTGGCAGGGTCTCGCCGCAGAAGCCAGTCAACTTGTACCGTTCCTGGCCGCCCGCGAGCCGCTGGTCTACCGCCGCTACGACCACTGGTGGGCCAAGCTTGGCCATGCCCTCCCCGCCGCGCAGACCCGGCTGCTCCCCGGCTCCTTCGGGCCGTAGGGCTCTCCCGGTCAGTCCGTGGACCGGCGAGCCTGGTTCAGCTCGCGGGCGATCGCCCGGGCATCCGCGACCGGACCGACGTGCCCGAGCTTGTCGGGGTTGGTCACCGAGCGGATCGTCTGAATCTGCCCGTCGAGTACGTCGAGCGCCACCGCGGCAAGCACTTTGTTGTCCCGATCGCGGAAGATCGCTCCCGGCTGGCCGTTCACCTCGTGTGCCTGCAACGTCACGTCGATCTGGACGAGCCACGGGAAGATCGAGGCGAGCACCCTGGCCACCTTCTCGGGGCCGATGATGGTCTTGGCCAGCGCCGGGACCTTGCCGCCGCCGTCCCCGACCAGCTGAATGTCGGCGGCGAGCAGTTCCCGCAGGCCGTCGACGTCGCCTTCGCTGAGCGCGTCGAAGAACTGAGCCGCCAGTCTTTCCCGCTCCTTTCGGTCTGCCTCGAACCGAGGGCGCCCCGCGTCCACATGGCGTCGCGCCCGCACCGCGAGCTGACGGCACGCCGCCTCCGACCGGTCCACCGCGGAGGCGATCTCTCCGAAGCCGAACCCGAACACTTCCCGCAGCACGAAGACCGCCCGCTCGAGCGGACTGAGCCGCTCAAGCAGCAACAGCGCTGCCATCGACACCGAGTCGGCCAGCTCCGCCGACCGCTCCGGGTCCTGGTAAGGGTCGGTCAGCAGCGGCTCGGGTAGCCACTGCCCGACGTACTGCTCCCGCCGGGCGCGGGCCGACCGCAGCACGTCGATCGAGATCCTGGTGACCACGGCCGAGAGCAATGCCTTGGCCGATGTGGGTTGCGCCGGGAAGGCCGCGTAGCGCAACCAGGCCTCCTGGACCGCGTCCTCGGCCTCGCTCACGCTGCCGAGGATCCGGTAGGCGATCGAGAACAGCAGCGGCCGCAGCTCCTCGAACTCCTCGGCC